>Ga0065722_104332_pt1 | contig 30536 bp, 26 predicted proteins | sample BansetMetagenome_FD_59109 | JGI IMG/M metagenome (GOLD analysis project Ga0065722, IMG submission 59109) | Bankia setacea gill microbial communities from Puget Sound, Washington, USA - Caecum Enriched | ecosystem: Host-associated > Mollusca > Digestive system > Ceca | place: United States... | reverse complement strand
GCATCCAAAATGCTGGCCACAAGCCGCTGCCAGCGGGTGCCGATAATCGCGCTTCAACCTTTCCAAATTTAAAGCTTTTTTGGCCCTGTGTTTTCATGCGCGCTGAGGTGTAGTCAAAACCACCAACGCTCTCCTGGCGTGCGGTAATCACCAAATTACCGTTTTCTACAGTGGCATTTTGCTGACGATAGTATTGCAACTCGTTGTTACCCCAACCGCCAGAACCATTGCCACTCTCAAATACCCAGTCGGGGCCAATGGCATTGGTAAATTCATCAGACCATACCAACTGCCAATTTTGTGCACTGGCGCTGGCACAAGATAGAAATATCATAATCGCCGCCATCGACGTAATTACTTGCGGCGTCCTAATAACCGAAGAGAACGTTCGATATAGTGGTGAAGTGTCGCGTTTTTTATTCATTATTAGTATGTCCTTCTATTCAATTAAGATAAACAAGGGAAGGTGCTCTGGAAACCGAGTACTCTATACTGCAGCAAAAGTATGAAGGGACAATTAAAGAAGTTCGACCTACGCGGCCAAACTTTTATCGAATAACCAAACTTTTTTGCTGAATTGTGAGCTAGGGAATCGATGACCGAAGAGGCAGGGCCTCTCCAAACACGTAACCTCTTACATTGAGAAACGCTCAGGCTCAGCCCGCACAACGTAACGTAGTGGGCCTCCTGGGCGAACAGCGTCAAATGGGTAGCAGGTAACTAGCACCAGTTGATCAGTATCAAACCCTATGGACAAGTCGCCGTTACGAATATCTTCTACCCTCGCACTTGCCACCCGGTAGGTGTACCACTGACTGTTGCGGCCTTGTATATGCAAAGCCTCTCCTTTCTCTAGGTCTTTTAAAAACGAGAAATGGGTATCACGGTGTCCACCTATTACCATGGTTTTTTCACCTCCCGGCTGTGCGGTACCGTCCACCAAGCCTGGGCCAAAAGCTAAAGAACTACCAGACCCACCAGCAAGTACATATAAGTTTTCAAGCCCTCCATCACCAATCAATCGTGCCACCGGCCAGGTGTCCGCCCACGACCAAGGGCGGTAATCTTGCTGAGTTTTTAGCGTTTTTTGCCACGCATCTTCAATTAAATACTGAGCGAGGTAGGCTTTTGCGTAGATGTAAGTGCTGTTACCCCACGCAACGAGCAGTACAATACTAAAACTCGCCCCGATGAGGAAATGAAGGTGTACGCCTAAATAGGAATGTCGCTTCATCAAAATTTTTCGCCAAACCCGTTTGAACCACGAGGAGCCACTGCCCGCGTATTTTTTTTAGTCCAACCACACAGATAGAAAAGGCTGTGATAGATACCCCACAGCAGTAACAACCTTAAACCAAAGTAAAAACTAAAGTTGGCGCTGGTTGCGCCCTGGGGGTAGCTTACCGATCGTACTCCTTGGTGACTCTCATACCCTGTTACCGTATTTCCATGGTTTTTCAGCTGCTGACCTTTTGGTCGAATATTTTTCACCACGGAAGACTGCAGTTTGTCCTCTAGGTTTCGTACTGAATCTTTCTCTACGGCAATCAAACTGGTATAGGCAGACACTATTTTGTGCTGCAGTGCAACTCGGGTAACTTCTTCCTTGACCCAAGTCGAATCTTTTCCTCTGTGTTTTTCATCTTCCAAGGCATCGATTTTGGCTTTCGCCCATACTGTACTGATGCCTAGGGCTAGCTTGTGTTTCTCACCAATATCAAAGCTCTTATTCCAAGCACTATTCGCACTGTAACCGTCAACAATAACTCGGCCATGAAAACCGTTTGATTTAGCCGCGACCAAAAGAGGTTCGCCTTGATAGAGATCGGGAATTTGCGCCGGATACATTTCCACGTGTTGCGGCCACTGAACGGTAATCCCACTCACTAGGGTATTTCCCATTTTTTGAAAAAGCGCTTCCATGCGATGTGACACTTCCTGTGAAGAACTAATATGGGTGTAACTGCCACGCCCAAATTGCGCGGCCTTGCGCATAAAAAAACTATTGGGGGCTGAACCTATTGCCACGGTAAATAGGCGTATCTCGCCTAGGTATTGATAAATAGAATGAAATAAGTCTTGCTCATTCGATACGGCTCCATCTGTAATAAACACCAGCTGCTGCAAGTTGCCACTGGATTGAAACTGGGTCATTGCCGCACGCAACGCCGGTAGCATCTCGGTACCACCATTTGCCTCCAGACGGTTCACCCAATCGCTCGCGGTCGCAACGGTCTGTTCATCAGCAGTATGTGGCTCGCTAAATAGAGCCCTATGCTCTGAACTGAAGGCAATAATATTGAATTGATCTTCAGGGCGCAGTTGAGCCAAGGCTTTTAACAAACTCTGCTTCGCTTGAATGATGGAACTTCCTTGCATAGACCCCGATATATCAATAACGAAACACAGCTCACGGGAAAAGCTGCCATGCGAAGGCTGCTGTGGAGGGATCAATAATAATAATGCATACTCCTCTCCCTCTAGCGTCTCTCTAAAAATGGCCGCTTCGGGAAGAGACGAGGTTGCCACTCGCCATTGCAATACGATGTCCCTATCCATTACCGCCGGCCCTTCCGTCAAGCGGAGTATATAAAGCTGATCTTGACGGTCAATTTGAATGTTGTGGTACAAGGATTCAATGTTAGCCAACTCCAATCCCACATTTAAACGCACGTGTAGATCAATGGTTTGTGACTCTGGTTGCATCGGGCCACGAATAGGTGTCGCTACCGGTGACTCAGGAACGGTCGCTAGCGCCCAACCTAATTGGGAGAAATGAGCCCTGCGCCGGCGCTGCTCCGGATCACTATTGGTGGACATAGTTTCAGCGGACCGATAACGAGGTGTGAGGGTTGTGGGTAAACGTAATTCAAAAACCCCCTGATTAAAATCAACGCGCTGACGGTAATAAAGAGTAATTTGAATTTTGTCATCCGGCGCTATATTCGCAACTTTCTGCACAAAAATATTCGGCCGTTGCTGTGTACTCAGCGCTGCCACTTTCCCGGCTCGCAGTGCTTGCTGATAGATTTTCTTCGCTTCCTGCTTCTCTTTTACTTCAGCAACGATCACTCGCTCACCCACCTGAATCTCCATATGGTAGACCGCCGCGTTGCTGGGCAGAGGGAATACATACCGCCCTTCTTGCCATTGCTCGGTGTTGTTATGAAATACCTGTCGAAGCTTGACTCCGGCGACCATGCCATGAATTTCCACATCCGAGGACGCAGACAGTTGCAGCGCATTTAGCCCTAGGGATTGCACATCGCTATCGCGGCGCTGCATTGTCAGAAAACCAGCACCAGGTTCTGCACTTTCCGCAGCTTTACTGGCAAGTGACACCTGCATTAAATACACAGCCGTCAAGGCTAGCACCAGCAACCAAGCTCCACGTTCGGCTCGGCTTTTTGATCTCAGGCGCTTAAATACGACAGTACGAATTGATTTTTTCATTTTCCACCCCTCCCGGCGTTGCACCAGTAAGCCACTGCGATCTGGCTTAAACAGGGATGAAATAAGTAAAGATATGGATGGATTGTGATCAAAAAAGGCAGGGGCGGTCTGCTGTGCGCTTGCAGCCCCTAAATCAGGCTGTTACGTCATCAGCTCTCGGCGTGGAGAAATCGTAATGCGCTCGAATAGCATCCCACTGCTCACGATTTTTATCCTGACGTATATTGGTTTTCCCAAGGCTTAGTGCTTGGGTTCCTACAATAGTCAAAGGTTTTTTAGGACGTTGTTCTGCACGACGACACAGGGTGCCATTAAGGTAAGACATCGCTTTAAACCATAGATCGTCGGCTTTGGGGGCGAGCCTTAAAAAAAGGTCGACATTACCAATATCCTCATGCAAACAATCAACAGGATACAAAACCCCTCCATAACCTGCGGGCATTAACGCTGGAGAGGCAAAACCTGTGTTTGGCGCTTTTTTCCACTGCCTATAGGGCAAGGTGTTACCTTGTGTATCATAATCAATTAAGTTGCATTGATTGGTAATAATGTCGTTAGGAAACCGTAGATGTTCAGCATATAATTTTTGCAACCAATCTTTCGCGTACATTGAATCGTCGTCACACGTTACAATGAGCTTACTTGGGAACCTTGTTAGCGAGTGAATTAACTTTCGATGCGAACAGGTTAATGGGGAGTAACAGATAATAAAGCGATCGCCCTCTAGTATGCTCAGCGAGTTGGGTATACCGCCCTTTAGATCATCGTTTAACCACAGCACAATTTTCTCTGCACGAACGGTTTGTGCCAACAAACTACGAACGGTAAGGTGGACTTTGTGTAGTCTAGAGGGTATGGAGGTCAATGATACAATCACGGGTAGTAATGGCAAGTGATCGCCACGACGATTTTTCTCTGACAAACAGGTAAGACGCGTCGCGGCAATAAGCGATTGAGGCACTTCTTTAAGTTTCATTGTTAACAAATTTCTCCTAGATAAAATTCAAGGCCAATCAACCCAAAAAATCGCTAATGAAAGTGTAATATTTCTGTTCCTATAGAAGAACCGGTACTATGCAAAAACAAGTACTAGACAATTATGGTATTAGTTAAAAGTTTATAAACTTTTCTGTTGCGACACAGTCTACACTGTAAGTAGAAGGCAGGGGTAATAACGGCAATGTTAACCACCCCAGCCATCGTTGCTACGGTATTGACAACCGTGGTTACAACAATTGATCAACAAGCCAGCAATAATAACCGGCACAGGGACTTTCCACTATGAAAAATAAAGACGCACTTGTTATCGCCAATACCCTTCTTTGCGAAATTCGTTTATTACTTAACCAAGAAAAATTCGAACAGGCACAACTCGTTGCTGAAATTGGTCAAACCTTGCCCGTAGAAGAGCATAACCTCACGCGCGAAGCTCTCACCTACGATAAGCTTTTTAACTATATGAATGCCTATCCCGAACGCCAAGAACTGTTACACTTTCACTCATTGTTAACGGTAAATACGGCTCAAGCGGCCAATGGGTAACACCCGCTAAGCTTATCAGGCCAATAAACAAAGCCTTGCAATATTTTCACGTTTGCTGGCTTTGCACCAACAAACTAGCAGTTTCCCGTGTAGCCAAGCCACTACCTGGAGCTGCTAGAAAGCTAGGCTGCCAACTAACCCTTTACTTTATATGGGTAAAGATTGGCGGGACTGGGGCAAGACACATGCGGCCTAAGAAGCTGAGAGTATTTTTGTCCTAGCTATCTAATGGGCGGTAGTGGAATTTTTCCATAGTAGCCGCGAAGTGATGCCCATTGCACTTTGAATAATGCTTAGCCGCAAAGTACTTTTGCGCAGATAATATTCAGTCACAAGCGCCATTCGCTTTAGTGGTAACAAACGAGTACGAGAGTCACTCAACATCGCTTTCCCGGCGGCCAGTTTTCCTGTGCGCATCAAGTTTCCAGCCAAATACAATAAGTGTGTAGCGGTGTAGCGCAACACCGCTTGACGAAGGTGCGCTGGAACTCGCCCGTTATCTACTGCTCGCTTTAAACGCCGACTAAACGGGCACTCCGTTTGCGGGTAGTGTGTTACGCAAGCCCGGTTACTCGCCTCTAAATGATAAATAGAGAGCCGCTGATTGCTATAGGCTATCTCACTTTTAAGCGCCACCTTGGACCACACATCCTGATCTTCCCCCATCGGCTCATTTTCAGGAAAGCCACCAACCTGCCGCAACAAAGACTTTTCAATACAAATAGACGAGGTCATAAACGGAAGATCGCCGCGGGAGCATATTGAAAAATAGTTGTCGAGCACACTCTGGCGGGGAAGTTTTTTACAAAACCGAATTTTCGGTAAAAAAGTCCCCCGGTGTGCGTCTTGCTTATAGTAATTACTGGCGAAAGCTCGGGCCTGAGGAAAAGCCTCAATCAAGCTGCGTATCTCTGCAATAAAGCTAGGGCACCATTCATCATCTGCATCCAGAAATGCAATATGTGTCCCTCTAGCGCCCTGAATTCCTCGATTTCGGGCAGTGGATACACCACCATTTTCCTTACCAATTAAACGTACTCGCTTAAACCTAGGGTCGAGACCAATAAGCTCTTTCACTATTCTGGCACTATGGTCTGTTGAACCATCGTCTACCACGACAACTTCGTCAACAGCTGAACTTTGCTCAAGCACCGACATTAAGGTGCGCTGAATATGGGCCGCTTTGTTGTAAAGCGGAATCACCACAGATAGACTAATCACTTGATGCTTCATAGCGACACTCTCCAATTTTTTAGGCTGCGCGCAAGAGCGTCATTAATACTCAGTTGCGTAGCAGGGAAACCGTTTTGCAGGCCTGAGACTACCGCATGAGAAAGGGATTCTGCGTCTAAGGCGTCTGTTTCAAATTGCAAAGAGGATGCCAAGCCAACCTGCTCACACCAACCAACACATTTGCTGTGATAGTTGAGGGACACAACGGGTGTTTCAACCAAATAGGACATTATCGAAGCATGTAAGCGCATGCCGATCACCAATTCGAAACCCGCAAGTTTATTCACCACGGTTAATGGGTCATGATGGTAATGCAAGTGCTCTTTCACTACGCCCTCTGGAATCAGTGCCAATAACTCTTGGTGCACCGGTTTATCGCCGAGTAATCCGCTATTACCGTTAAAATCTAGCAAGGTGATTTGACGCCCAGTCTCAGAGTGAATTTTCATGAGAGCATAGGCAAGTTCTGCCAAGCGCTCGGCCTCGATATGCGTGTTACCCACCAGCCTTTCCTTTGGACAAAGGCATACACATACGCCCTTTCGAGGCTTATCACCAAAACCTTCTCGTTTAAATTGCTCATGTAAACGTAAAAGCGGTGCCAAATCAAAGGTAAGTTCAATGTTTGCATTGGGGGCAAGGGTTTTTGCAATATCAAAACTATTCTTATCTCGCACACCCACAAATTCGCATTCTTGTAAAAATAGCGCGCAGCTCTTTTCTGCGCCCACATCTCGGAATGGACCAATTCCCACGCCTAGCGCCAAGGCTTGGTGGCCACTGAGCTTGACCAAATGCCGCTTAATACCAATATCGTGTGAATTATGTAATACCGAGCCTCCACCAAAAATAATACTGTGTGAACGCAGAGCCGCTCCGTAATGACGCAAGCGATTCTCTCCACGAAAACGCTGAGTCTGTTTCAGCGGAGCCGCAACAACACCAAACCCGGGAACGCTAAGCTGCCGTGGTGTGCTCACGGAAATCGTGCTCGCCTTCCGGTATTTTTTCGCTCCCCACGCAGTCGCGAATAAGAGCGCATCATCACCAGAGTTTTGCATGCCGTAGTAACCACAGAGGTGGGTGTTCATCATCATACGTTACCTTCGTGTAGACTTTTAATTCGGTCGTAGGCTAATGCCCGGGGACTAAGACTAACCCCAACCCAAAGCAATGCCGGCCAATAGATATATGCAAGAATTTCTAAGTTTTCAAAAAAACTGTAGCTGACAATAACGACACATATTCCTAAAGATACTTTTGCCATAGGCGATTTTTGTGCCAACAACAACAAATAGAGGCAGGTGAGTGCTAGCGGTAATGCCAATGAAAATAAGCCGACAATACCTTTAACGAATAGTAGGCCATACCAGCTGTGGTGGGTTCCTATGGGCATGTGCTCAACAATTTTGGGCCCTCGCTCTACGACCCCATGTCCCCAGATCGGTGCTTCCGCTTCCCAGCGTTGTACCGCCAAACGTGCCAATGTGCTCCTTACCCGAGTGGAACCTGGACGACTCTCTTTTACTTGTTCATATGTTTCCATCAGCCAATGGAAAAGGGGCTCCCCTAAAAGGAATAATGTTGGCAACGCTAGACCTAAAACCACCCAAGTGAAAGGATTTCGTAGTTGTGATAGTCCCACCATAATAGGAACTATCACAATAAAGATGGCCCACCCCGCTCGAGACTGGCACAGCAAACACATCACCAACGAACCACCAACACCGGCAATTCGCCAACGCAATGCTTTTTCTTGTAAGCAAATCAGTAAATAGAAGCAACTCAGTAAACCCGCAGCCGGCGCCCACGGGCCGGTGAATTGCCAACGTGCCATACCGGTCTCGGGATTAATGCCATACATTTTTACCTGAAATAATTCAGTGGGCCCGCCAATGGCTTTTAGAGGAGAGAGAAATAGATCGCCAGAAAGGCCCGCCACAGACATCAGAATACCCAGTGCAGCAAAAGGGATAGCACTGGCAGCGGCAATAACACACCCTCGAACCAATACTTCAGGGCGTATATTTAGAATACACCCCAATAAGGGAAACAACGCGAGTAAAGCCCAGCCCTTCGCCCAACCAATTGACGACTTAATGGTCAGGCCTGTACCCAACTGACGATCGACGTGAGCAACCAATAATGCGACAAGCATACCCAACATACCGAGCACCCAAAGCCAGACCACAGGCGAAACGCGCACTAAAGGATGAATTTCACCAGGTTTTAAACCGATGAGATAAATCTTGAAACAAAATATAAACAGCAACAGCCAGCCGATCACCGACCCCAATACATATAGCCCCCCCAAGAGGTAAACGGGATAAGTAAGGGCTAGGCTATACAGGACTAGCTGTTCTTCAATATTAAGTCGATCAAATAGTTTCGATGCCATCCAGTAAACAACCCAAAGAGAACAAAAACTGTACCCATTACACCGACGGCAATGGCCATGCCCTTATTCGGGCTTTTTGGCTTACTCGGCACAGACGGAACGGACAATATTTGTACCGCTGGATAAGAGGCGAATATATCCGCCCTGCTCGCCTCTAGGCGTGCTGCCGCCGTGGTAAAAACGGCTTCTGCAAGAGAGTGTTCTCGCTCCAATCTTTCCAGCTCAGCCGATTCTCGCGAATACACTTTAAGGGTGTCCCTAAGCCTAGACTCCGATATTGTGAGCTCACCAATTTCCGCCTTTAAGCCCTGTAATTTTGCAAACTCACTTACCAGCGTAGCGAATAACTCTGCTCGTTGCGGGCTCGATTGTAAATCAACGGCATGTAATAACTCCGAGGCCGATACACCAACAATTTTCGCGCTGCGTGTGCGCAAAGAAGCTTGTGCACCCTCGTAACGTAAATTTTGAGAAATAACTTTAGGGTGGTTTTTTCCCCAAAGAGAAGAGTATTCGGCCACTTTCATGGCGCTGGAATCCATTTCTTTTAAATACCCGCGAAATTCTGCGTCGCTTTGTAACCGAAAAGCCTGACCCGCTAGCGAGGGTGAAACCCCTAAATCGATACCCAACTGCCGAACATAGTCTTCAGTATTTCTAGCCAGAGATTCCGCTGACATTTTCTTTTCCGCTACGCCGCTAATGGTATTCATTAAACCGCCTACTTGCTCGGTGGAAATCAATAGGGCGCGCTGCTGAAACTCAACGATTGCCTGGCGTGTTTGCGCTAGACGTAAGCGATACATTTCCAAGGCCGAACGAACACTATCATCCCGCCGCAATATTTCATCTTCTCGCAGGTTATCTAGGGCTTCTTGAAAGGCATCATAAACTGCCCATCCGTAAGTGTGTGCAGCTTCGGGGCTCACCCCCTCTACATATATATTCAGGATTGAAGTGCGTTCACGAAGCTCAACTCGAGGCGCTTTCAGCAACTCAAGACTTATGCGTAAGCGTTCAGCCGCACCTCGTAGAACCTCTCGACTTTTTAGTATTTCTTTATAATTAACCAAGGGGCTGAATGCCATACTGCCAAAAGGCGTTTTGGTTTGCTGGCTGGCAGCACCAACATTCTCGATATTAAAACTACTTGAACTACCTGAGCCGGGTAAAACAATACTTAAACCACTGGAATAAACCGGTGCGCGCCCCAAGTACAGAACAACCAAAGTACTAATAAAAGCAACGGCCAACAAAGCCAACCCTATATAGCGAAAGCTTCTGTGTAGCCGCAATCTTTTCTTGTGTTCTTGCCCACGGTATAAAACGGGTAAACTCGTCATTTTACAACTCCAAAACCAATACCAACATTTTCCCTAAAAAAGGAGCCGCATGGGTGCAACTATTTCGCCAAGACTACGCGCCACCTCACGAAGGTTGGTCACGTTCGAGTCGTAGCAAGCCAAGGAATCATTCGGCATAAGGTAAGGGTTGATGTGCTCACGCTGTGCCCCACGCATTAACTCTTCAATCGAGCGTTCTATAACCTGAAACTCTTGAGTTAAGGGGTTTTTACTCGCAAGCACCACCCTGCGCGGCGCATTGGTAAAATGCGCTCCTCCCACACAGTTAGCGGACACTGCCGCCTGCAACAAGGTTGTTCCATAAGGTAAGCTGCTACTAGAACTACCAACTGCGGCGGCTGCATTTCCTAACACAGGAGAGGTCAAGTTCGACATGAACACGCGAAAACCTCGTGGCGTCAGTTGTGAAGGCCTCACCAAAGACGACTGAAAGCAACCGGTGGTGGGCACAATGACCTGATCTCCATCTACAAGCGCTACGTCGGAGATCGGTAGGCCGTTGACAACACCACTTAAATCCAGCTCTACCTGCCATCCGCCGCGAACAAGAATGACTTGATCCAGCTTTGCATCAGGGCGAACGCCTGAAGCGTTTCGAATCGCTTCTACAATTGAACGCCTTACTGCGTAATCTCCAGTTGCAGAAACCCGCTCACTCACAACACTTTCTTGACGGTTTTCATTAATTCTCACTCGACCCGGTTGAAAAACGGCACCCGTGACAGTCACATTTACCGGCGCCCAATGCATAACTCGCACACTGACTTTAGCAGCTGATGGGCGAAATATTTCAGCTCTCACCAAAGCAATTTCAATATTATCCGCTACTTGGCTCAAACCCAGACCCGCAGCTTTTACCGGAACAACCAAGGGAATTTGCAGGCTGCCATCGGGATTTACAATATATTGGCCATTGAAGCCCTCACCATTTTCTATAGCAACTTGAACCATATCACCCGGGCTCAAAGGTAAATCTTTGTTAAAGACGTGGAAGGGGGGGCGACCTGCCTGAGAGCGGTCGTTGGGAGTTAAAGCCTGATCAGCTCGATAATGTACGGCTTTAGAAAAACCACCCACTGATTCGCAGTTGAGGTTCGAAGCATATACGGTTTTTTGGGTATCTAAATGGCTTACGTATTCACCATCCTCATATTCAGTACCGTAAAATTTTTCAGATTCGTTAGAGGGTTTTTGTAACGCATGATGCTGTGAGCAAGCCGCCAACATCCAAAGACTGAAAATAAGTAATGTAGCTTTACTAACAACTTTGTTCATGATTTTCGGTATTCCTATTTAACGACCCTGTGTAAATAGTATTTGCAATACTCACACCAAGACCGAAAAACGCTTTAACTTATTGATTATAAAGCGTTTTAAATTGACGTCACGCTAAAGAGCAACACCGTATTCGCATAACTGAAATGCAAATTCTGCTGTTTGGCAGTTTGCAAATCGCTCTGTTATAACGCTATTGCTACAATATCTCTGCAGGAATTGATTTTGGCGCTAAGTCCCTTTCAGCACCTCGTGACCACCCAGTAATATTTGAGCCTGCCAAGGAACCCCTTACACCGACTTGGTAGCCCTTTTTCTATGGAAGGCTATTCCTTAAGCGGCTCGTCCGCGATCCAATCAATGTCGATGAAGAAAACTTTTTGACTGCAATACCCCACCACCCTAACTAGACCAAGTACAAATGTAGAAAGCCGCCCCAAACAAGCAAGCAATGATGTACTGTAATGAGCGCAGTATTGCCGCTCTAGTTGATAGCATTGAGGCGAGATACAAGCTTGAAATAAAAAAAGCCAGCAGAAAAGCTGGCGAAGGAGTGTTGCACTACAAACGGGTCTGAGCTGCGTCGGATTATCCTATATTTTTACAGGCGAATGAGGTATCCGAATATTTTGAATTTCCAGATCTCAGTCAATAACACCGTCCCTCTTCAGATGACTATTCGAGACGCTGAATTAACTCAGAAACTAGGGCTCGTTAAACACCAACCTCATCTTCAACGCATTCCCCTAGTCTCTCTACTGGTGACAACGGTTATTACTAAAAACCCCGATGATATTATGCGCATACATACAAATTTTTCCGCTAATCTTTCATCACCAAAAATACTAGTACGCGCCTCTTGCCGATAACACTGCTGGAACAGTTAGCATTAGAATTTTGATGTCGAGCAAAAGGCTTTTAGCCTTTACATAACTTACATCTAACTCAATTTGCTCGTCAAAAGTGGTATCAGCACGGCCCGACACCTGCCAAAGACCGGTAAGTCCGGGCTTAACCAGCAACCGCTTGCGGGCTTTTAAATCGTATTCTGCCACTTCACAGGGCAAAGCCGGACGAGGGCCAACCAAAACCATTTTTCCTAGCACAACGTTTAAAAGTTGAGGTAGTTCATCGAGCGAGTATTTACGAATAGTACGCCCGACGCAGGTAATACGCGGATCTCTCAGTATTTTTCGACATACGCCTTCTCGATCACTTTTTATTCCGGAAGTATCCACGTAACGGGGATCGTCGGACATATACATTGAACGGAACTTGTAGAGTTTGAACTCCTCACCATTTTTTCCAACACGCACTTGGGTGAAGATCACAGGGCCTCTACTTTCCAAACGGATAGCCACTGCCACAATCAATAACAAGGGTGATATCAACAGGACACCCACTGCCGCAGCGAATTGCTGAAGAGCTACCGGAAGGCCTCGAAATTTAAAAAGCGTCAATAAATGTAAAATTTGAATAGAAAAAAAATTTTCCCAAGCATGGTTACCAGTTGAAAGAGTATTCATAATAGTCGCTCCAAGTGTAAGCACAGACACCAACATTACTAGCAATACTGCAACCGGTGTGCCAGCCATAACCAGAACAACATAAATACCGAAATCACCACCAAAATTGCAAGAAAACAACGTTTATAAGATAGAAACAACATATAAAGAGCATTTCATTACCTCAATATCTTCCCATAAATAGACGAATACTCGTATCGCTTCGCAAACTGCAAAAACAGTCTTGATCACGCATTTTAAAATTACTGGCTTTATTTTTCTCGCCGGCACTTACGCCACAATAGGTCAACAAAAAATGAAAACCACTTGCCGTATATTTTACCGATTGGGCAGTACATTTATCACAAACGACCAAACTTTCCGTATCGGAAACCAAAGAAGCACCACACGCTGAACAACAGCGCTGCTACCGATTTTATTTGAAAGACACTAAGAAGAACTTTTTATGAAATACTTTAAATAAAGAAGTGTCGCGTCATACTCAAAGAACAGTGCCGTCCTTGGCTTCTGGTCATGCGACGGAGAAGATGCTATCCACTAAAAACCGTCTAAAATTCACTTTTGACGGTGCCTAACACAGCGAAAAAATTGCCTCTATATATACCTTAGGATGCTAAAATTAGGCGCCATAGAAATAAAGGGTTGCCAATAACATAGCGATTAAACTTTACCCGCGGCTCCATCGCCAATCGGTATATCCACTCCAAGCCCATTTCGCGCATCCATTGCGGTGCACGACTAATTTTTCCGGAATAAAAGTCAAATAGCCCACCGACCGCCATCGCCACGCTGGTATGCAAGCGATACTTATTCTCTGCGATCCATTGCTCTTGATAAGGCGAACCCATTGCAACGAATAGGATATCCGCATTGGAACGATTGATATCTTTCACCACCTTATCATTATCGGCACTTGAAAAATAACCGTGGTGCGTTCCAGCTATGCGCAGGTTTGGAAACTGCTCCTTTAAATTGGCAGCGGTTCTTTCGGCAATACCGGGCTCAGCCCCCATGAGAAATAGACTTTTATCTGCTTTAACCGCTCGACGACAAATATGTGGCAGCAAGTCAGTACCATTAATATTGTCTCGCAGGTGAATGCCCATTCGACGAGCGCCGATACGAACACCCGAACCATCTGCCAAAACGTAGTTCGCCTTGTTGACACAATCACGAAATTTGACATTTTCACACGATATATTCACGGAGTTTACATTCACAAAGCACACTGAACGACATGCTCCCTTTATCGGCGAAAAAATTAAATTGACCGCATCCACAAGCCGCAGATTATCGACTCGCAACCCCAGAATATGAAACTGTTCCGGAGCATAGTAGCTACTAACCCCGTACACTAAACGGCAAAAAATTGCTTTCGCCAGTACGCCGATATGAAAGCCTAAGCCTTGATGCCTCTGGTGGTAGCGAATACTATCGCCATGGCTCATTTCAATAAACCCAATACTGCGATGTACCTCGTGTAAGCTAAATATGCCGGCCTTTATGCCACTTCGCAGCAAAATGTCATCGTCTTCGCAACTATGGCGCAAACTTACACCACAAAGAGATAATTTTCCTCCAAGTACCTGCAGCAATAATAAGCTGCTTCGACATATACCCGCAGACCAACGCTGAAATATCACTAGACGACCCATGGCATCTTGTAACGCTTGTGCTTGCACGGGGTTTTTCCCTAAACACAGAGCCATGATCGTATTTATTAAAAACACCGGCACTAGGGTAATCAGCAGTACCAGCGCGGCACTACGATCAAATAGATTCACAGCCGTCAGGTGCTTTGTATACCCTCGTAAAAACGAAAATTGCTGATGCATGGTAGTTCTCCATCAAGTTAAGCCAATGTCTCGGCTATTGCAGATGGCGTACCACTGTTGAATAATTTTATAAGCTATTGTTTCTATTTGTTTTTATTTGAGGGCAACAAACAGTTTCGCTTACGGAGCTTTGCGTTTTGAAAATGCCACGATATTTTTCGCATACTGGGAATACATTTTCCTCACGGCAAGCCACCAAAAAGATGATGCTCACCAACAGCCATACGGCTTTGTATATTGATGGGCATTCACACACAAGGCCTAGGTCAAACCTTTTTCCATAGCGTGGGATACCGCCGCAGTAACTTTACCGTAAGGTCTTCCATACGCACGTTGAAGCCATTGGCGCTCGGTGCAAAACCACTATATTTCGCAATTCTACGTAGCACAGCGAGCCCAAAAGATAGCGCCCGAAATTTACAATGGTCGACCCCTTGTGCATGGTATAGAGCCCTTAACGGGCCGGCACTATAATGTCGGATATAGTCATTGAGATCGCAATCACTATTGTTATTCCAGCGCTTATCGATCACCGCTACGGCAGGGTTAGCGACGGCATAATGAATCACATGGCCATTCTCTCCCCATCCAACGTCATGCTCTGCGGGTAGAGGCCGCTCTCTGTTATCCAACAGTTTTTGTATAAAAACACGTGAATTTTCTGAATTCCGGAATATCATCACCCCAGAGTTGAAGCGCTGGGAATAGCCCTTAGCCATATAAATGCAACACTCCGGTAGCGCTACGCTTTCAATTGGGGGGCAACGCTCCGTTACTTCAGCATCAGCGTCAATAAAAACCACCCAGTCGTAGTTGGCGCTTAATGCCTCTCGTAGTAGATAGACCTTTAACCATACAATTTCTTGCCCCTCAACACTCAGTCTCGGCTGGTCGACTACACTGTAGGTGTAACCATGTTTACACGCATAGTCTCGCTGGGATTCTAGGTTTTTTCGATATTCCCAGTGGTAACCGCAACTTGCTAGCGTAAATATCAGCACCTTCGCCATAACAAACACCTCTTTAGACTATACGGGCGGTGAACCATTATTGTGACTATCGCTATTGCAGACTGCACGTAAAGTGCCAAACCGGGAGACTTACCCTATGTCGCTAAACCCATCTATTGCGCCAGCACGCATACTGTTTATAGATGATGAAGCCCCTATTCTAAAAAGCCTCAAACGAGCGACCCGCAACTTGAATGCAGAATGTCTATTTGTAGAGGACGGGAAATCGGCACTAGCGCTCCTTGATGAATCTGCTTTTGACATTATCGTTTCCGATATGCGCATGCCCCATATGGATGGTGCCACGCTACTGGCTGAGGTTGCTCGTCGTTACCCTGAGACCGTGAGGCTGGTGCTTTCTGGCTACTCTGACGACGAATTGATTATGTCCGCTATAAACGAAGGGCGAATTTGGGGTTTTATTCATAAACCCTGGGATGACAGCCAGCTACTGGTGACCCTTCAGCAAGCGATCACCTCTCAACAAATGATGGTAGAGCGCGCCCTGCTCCGGCGCACTGTCGAACGCTTTACGCGAGAACATAAATCCGGTTTTGTCAGTTTTATTGGCAGCTCCATGCCTATGCAAACCATCTACAACCAAATAGAACACGTTGCCCCTAGCAACGCCTCAGTATTCATCACCGGCCCCAGCGGTACAGGAAAGGAACTTGCTGCAGAAGCCTTGCATACACTCAGCGGACGAAAAGAGAAGCCTTTTATTGCCCTCAACTGCGCCGCCATCCCTAGCGATCTAATGGAGTCTGAAATATTTGGCCATGTTAAGGGCGCATTCTCGGGTGCTCACACCAATCGAGACGGTGCTGCCACCCAAGCAAATGGCGGAACACTGTTTCTAGATGAGTTGGGCGAAATGGACATGGGGCTGCAAGCGAAATTACTGCGCTTTATTCAGACAGGCAGTTTTCAGAAAGTGGGCGGGTCAAAGCTTGAAACCGTGGATATCCGCTTCATTTGCGCCACAAACCGCCCACCATTAGACGCCATAAAAGCAGGCTTACTCAGAGAAGATTTATACTACCGGCTGAACGTCATTTCTATTTTCCTGCCGCCACTTTCACAGCGGGAATCTGACTCGCTATTGTTGGCAAACAATTTTTTGCATAAATTTGCAGAGCAGGAAAATAAAGAGTTCGCTGGCTTTAGCACCGAGGCAGCTCAAATGATAAAGGCCTACCAATGGCCTGGTAACGTTCGTCAACTGCAAAATTGTATCCACAGCATTGTCGTCATGAGCGCCGGCCCCATGGTAACGCGCTCCAGCCTAGCCACCGCACTTCAGCTCTCGCCACAATCAATTGAGCAACTATTAGCAACGCAGCTCCCTAGCCCTTCGGACTCCCGCTCACCAGGCTTAGGCCCTAGCGCCACACCACATTCAAGCAATGCCACAACGGCCAATGTCACCGACAACAGTCAACTTAAACCACTAGCCGAAATCGAACGAGAATACATCGAATACGCAATCGAGTTTTGCCACGGCAATGTCGTGAAAGCTGCATCGTCTCTCGCCGTTAGCCCTTCCACTCTATACCGAAAAATTCAAAACTGGGAAACAGCAAGCAAAGCGGGATAAGAATGCCTCCCCCCTAGTATATTTTTTCTGACGATTAGACTTTTGCATATTGATAATTTCGCATTTCTAAAATCGCTAAAAATGCGAATCAACCATTGTTTTACGCTGCAACCCGCCGTGCATGCGTAAAGCAACAAGCCACCACACTATAGAGCCGCAGACGAGCTCCAGCAGTTTCCGCCGTCAGACTCAATAGTGCCCCCCCGATTGCGGCACGTCTTTTGCTCATACCACTCTATGACATCTTAGCTGCTCCGGCATCTCGACTTTTCCATTTAACACTCTGCAAGGCATGTAGCCAATGATACGTACAATCCGCTCACACTTTCTTCGTGATAAGTTACTGCGTAATACCGGCTGGATGCTGGTATCGGAAGCCATCGCTAAGGTGAGCCGAATCATAACTATTTTAGCGATGGCCAACTTACTCAGTCCAGCGCTGTTTGGTATTGCTAGCCTTGCAATTGTGTGTCACGAGCTAATACGTGTTTTTAGCCGAGCGGGTGCCGGCGCAACAGTTATACAGTGTGACGAAGAGCAGCTGCCAAAAATTGCCGCCAATGCCTCTCTATTGCAATGGCTTATGTGCACAACTCTAACGGTAGCACAGGTACTAGCAGCCCCGGCCATTGCACATTTTTATCAAGAACCCGCACTACAACCCTTGTTAACCATTATGGCTTTTACCTACCTTTGCTATCCACTGGTATCCATAAAAGTGTTTATGTTACAACGAGAGAACCGCATGCAATATTTTGCATTAGGAAACGCCGTAAGCGTATCGGTGGATAACCTAAGTATTGTATTGTTTTTATTGCTAGGTGAAGGAATCTATGCGATAGCCTACGCAAAAGTTGTTACGGCAATCGTCTGGGTTTTCATTTTTGGCAGTGTTCGTATTGGCAATTACTGGCCAAAATTTCATCGCCACGTATTCTTTCGTCTAGTGGCGATATCTAGCCATATTTTTAGCACTGAAGTGTTGCGAGTACTCCGCGCACAAATTGATATTCTAATTGCCGGAAAACTACTCAGCCCCGAGCTTTTTGGCCTCTATAGCTTCGCCAAAAACGCAGGTGTGGGTTTAAGCCAATCGATTATCACTGCCTATATTGCTGGACTTTACCCCTATTTATGTGAGCGATTCAGAGCTAAACACACAGCTCAAGCCATGATTAAATCCATAAAATATGCCGGCATTCTTTCGCTGCTTTTCGTTGTGCAAGCCCTCCTAGCACCAATCTATGTAAACCTACTTTTCCATTCGCAATGGTCTACAGCGGCCAGTTTAGTATCCATTCTTTGTTTAGCCGGTATCCCCGCAATTTTTGTTGATACCTCTGCCATGCTCTTTCGAGCAGGAAATAAAACCTTGATAGAAGCCGCTCTAATTTTTTATTGCGTGCTTATCATGGCTATGGTTTTGGTATTCGCTGCTCCAACAACGCCGGTTGGCCTAGCGTTGGCAACAAGCCTCAGCAGCGCTCTCTGGCTTATTCCTCTGGCCTTGATTGGCTTAAAAAAACTATCTGCTAGGCAATATGCTTTCAGAAAAACTCCGTTGGTAAAGGTGCCATTATGAATAACACACATAGCAAACCCATTTTCTCCGTCATTATGCCCATGTATAACGTTGAAAAAACCGTCGCGTCAGCCATTGACTCAGTATTGGCTCAAACCTACCCCCAATTTGAACTGGTGTGCGTAGATGACGGCTGCACCGATACCACGGTCGATATTGTAAAAACTTATGACGACCCACGCATACGTATTGTTCATCAAGAAAATAGAGGGCTGTCCGCTGCTAGAAACACCGGTATAAATCACTCAAGTGGGCTCTATGTGGCACTGCTCGATTCCGACGACTTATGGGCCGCGACAAAATTGCAAAGCCATTTACGTCATTTTCGCGACAACCCCAAACTCGGTGTCAGTTACAGTGCCTCTCAATTCATTGACGACGCGGGCGAGGACATGGGAATTGGCCAACACCCTAAGCTCACTGACATCAGCCCCAGTGATATATTTTGCCGAAACCCTATTGGTAATGGCTCCGCCGCCGTACTAAGACGCAGTATGCTAACCCAGTTGGCAGAGACTGCCGTCACTAATGATGGCGTACGTACCTGCTATTTTGATGAAAACCTTCGGCAATCTGAGGATGTCGATTTTTGGTTGCGGGCCGCACTAAAAACCCAATGGCAATTTTCTGGCATTGCAGAAACCCTTACCTTGTACCGAGTGAACGCGGGTGGGCTTTCAGCGAATTTGGACAAGCAATTTTGTGCATGGCAAACCTCCGTGGAAAAAAATTGGCCGCTAGCCCCTGATTTCTTTGACCGTACCTACAGTTTGGCTGCAGCTTACCAAAAACGTTACCTCGCCCGAAGGGCTATTCAATCTCGCAACAGTATAGGCGCGATCAAACTCACCCTGAATGCCTTGCATACCAATTGGAGGATCCTCAAATTTGAACCCAGTCGCACACTGATAACCCTCACCTGCGCGGTTCTTTCACTGCTACCAAGCCCCATTTACAACTGCCTAGAAGACTTTGCCATGCACAGCAGAGCAAAGTCAAAATAGGCCTTTTAAACCCCAAGGATGGGGACCGCCAAAACATCAAAGTGTCACCGCCAGAATGACCATGCCATTTTAATTCCGCAACGCCACACGTCAAAAAATCAAACGCGAAAATGGCAAACTATCCATTGCCTATGACTATTGTTTACCAGATGTATTACCGAGCATCTATCAAAAACTACATCGGTACAACAATATTGCCTTAGACACTAGCGTATTTGAGTAGAATGATAAATCTCATCGGCTGAGGAAGCCCTGATTGAGTTTAGGGAGCCTCTATACAGCCCTAAAGTTAGCGTGGCCATTATTGCCCCTAACTCTAAACGACAAACTCAATGCAGAAAATGTGTTGTTAGAGTTAGTCAGCGCCTTCTACGCTAACAAAGGACGTGCTATTTTGATGAAATTGGCAGGCGAATAGAAAAACAGCTTCCCTCTCCAAGATTACTTTGCACCTCTAAAACGCCACCATGCTTTTTGATTATGCCATGAGAGATTGACAAGCCCAAACCGGTACCTTTACCCGTATCTTTTGTGCTAAAAAAGGGATCGAAAATACGGTCTAAGTTTTGCGGCTCAATACCCTTACCGGTATCCGCAATTCGAACAACAATGAACTCCTCTTCCACTAAGGTAGTGATGGATATTGTGCCTCTCGTTTCAATTGCATGTGACGCATTCACCAGCAAATTCAATATAACTTGGGAAAAACCGCCGGCATACCCTTTTGCTACGGGAAGGTCCCCATAATTTTCCACAATTTCTGCTTTGTATTTTAGCTCATTCCAAACCAGCTTGAGCGTTCCCTTTATACAATCATTCACACAAAAGGGATTTTTGGTATTTTCGTCTGGTCGAGAGAAGTCCTTCAACCCTCTTACAATTCCAGCAATTCTTTCCATACCCAGGATTGAATCAGAAATGATATCGGCGTAATCCTCCATAATATAATCAATATCGTTTTCTTTCATCATTACCTTAACTTCCTCCTCGGTAACAGGAGAAATTTTCACTTGATCACTTAGAGATTGGAAAAAAACCCCCAAAGCTTGTCTATGTTTTTCCAATGTAGAGAGATTGCTTTTAACATACGCAGAGGGGTTGTTAATTTCATGAGCAACGCCAGCGGACAAATGACCAATTGAAGCCAATTTTTCTTGATGTAGGAGCTGGGCTTTTTGATGTTTCAAGCGATTATAGGCTGCAACCAAGGTAGCATTGGCCTCATGCAATTCGCTTGATTTATCCTCTAGCAGTTTATCGGCCGCTTCCCGAGCTCTTTTTTGTCGCTCGTAGGCAGCCTTGTAGTCGTAATCACTCACAGTAATTTGACGTCTATCACACAGGCATCACCACCATCGTGAGTACACTGACTCTGCCTCAAATCAATTTTTTGATCGAAAAGCTGAGCGGCTCCCAGAATTAAACCTTCAGCCAAAAAGCACAGCTTTCGCGGCGACCGGTAATGCATCTGCAAGTGCTTTTCTTCAATCACGATACAATTTATCTCCGGCAGAGCGGCATCGCTGTATAGCTTGTCGACTTCTTTATGAATGACACCTTCTATACTTTTCAAAAAATCAAAAAGGTTTACATGCATACTGGCAAAAATTGGAAATTTGCTGTTTAGCTCACCAAATAGGTAAGTACCAAAAAGGCGGGTTACGGTATTTTCTGGCAGCTTTAATTCCTCGGCGGCAGCGCCTACCAAGCGGCCAATTTCCTCATCACTGTAGCTTCCTGCAGATGCATAGATGCCCTCTGATTCAGGCGCTGCGCGATCTAATATAGACTCCCAAACCGCCATGCCAAATTGCTTTTCTATCATCTCATTGAGTGCAATGAATACTGCGCCCTTCATTCGTCCACCCTCTTCTTAAGGTTACCAGCGACTTCGCCGTTAAATGCTACTCCAGTAGTCAGTCATTCACCCGAACCAAGCCTTATGCTCTGCCAACTCTAAAAGAACTCGCAAGCTGTTAGCTATACACGCTTTGCTGACATCCCGCGATAAACGCGAATACCTATTTGATCACCGGTGCTAAACTCATACCGGCGTAGCTTATTGATATGGCCTTGGCTAAGCACTGTGCCACTGCGAAGCAGCAGTAGAGCATTGTGAATTGAGCGAATATCTTCGGCCAGAACCATGCCTGGCTTGAGTTCACGCCGACCTTTAGTGAGTATAGTTGACTCTTCAATTAACGTATCCTCTCCTACAACGTCAAACAAGGCCGTAGTCACCCTTACGTCATAATACTCTCCCACATTCTGCTCAAGATATTCTTTAGCGCTATGGTAGCCCCGCACACCGATCACGCGACGACCTTCGTGCAACAGCACATATTCAGTCACTACACACAGTATTCGTGCAGCCAATGGAATGTCCTTCGCCAGCAAACCCCGCGGATACCCCGTACCATTCAAATGCTCTTTGTGTTTAGCCATTATTTCGCCCACATTCGCCAACTCTGCCATTCCAGATATGACACTTTCAGCAGTTTCTAGCTGAGCCTGATGGCGTTTCTGCTCAGCGCCTTGCAACGACGATATCACACTGTAACGCCAGCAATCACTCAACGCTAAGCTACCAATGTTATGCAACAAACCCGCTAAACGGAGTTGCTCTATCTGCCCTTTCGGCATATCCAACGCTTCAGCAATAGCGACAACCGTATCGACAACAAAACCGCCGAAGCCATCACCTTTCCCGCTCAAACTCAACAAATGGGAAATGGCCTTAAGTAAATCTGTGGTTCTATTTTGCGCACGCTTATGCTCTATCTCTAGCAGCGACAGCGCTTGCGTTACCTCTATGTCTTTTTCTTTAACACGCCCATTTAAACTCAGTGCAATTTTTCCTAGGCGGCGATTTTGGTCAGTGGTGAGCTGCTCCAAGCGCTCTCGTTCACGCTCAGACTGTTGAACGTGGATGGCATTACTAATAACGCTCATCAACACTTTGTCATCCCATGGCTTAGGGAGGAAATTAAAAATTTTGGCGTCGTTCACAACTTTTTCTAGCGCCTGCACATCGGCATAACCGGTCATTAGAACTCTCTCGGAGTTAGGCTGCAGTTTTCTTACACGAGTTAAGAACTCAGCTCCGTCCATACCCGGCATACGCATGTCTGACACAACGACCGTCATTGGCGTCTCCGCCAATATCTGCAACCCCTCTTCTGCACAACTCGCGCAGTGAATATTCCAGGTTTTATGTCGAGCCAAACGTTTCATCGCACGTAGTACAGGCAGCTCATCGTCCACGAAAAGAATATCGGGCGAAGGCCCTAGCGGTTGCTGTGGCAGTACGGAATCCGATGCTCGCTGTGTCATAGGCCCCCCAACGTAAACTCAGTGTGAAGGCTAACAACGACACTCAAGGCCGGTAGTATTAAAACATCATTAAAGGTCATTTCTGCTTTAACCCCCTGTGCTGCAAGAGCACAGCCAGCGGCCAGCAGTAACGCTTTTAGCTCTTTACTCAACATTATCATTCCCCTCATCGGCGACAACTGAACTCGTAGAGATACCCGTTTAGCCTGTCAGTGTGTAGCTAAAGTAGCTTTCAGTCTTGCTATAGCGAATATCGCGCCAATATGGGAAAAGCTAAATTTTTCAAGGTAGTAGGAGGGAGGTGCCGACACCCTTGCGGCATCTCGCTGCGACCAACGGCCGCCGATTTCAACTTTGCTTCGCACATTGCAAAATATGCTATTAATCAAATCGGTTTGGAAAATGGCGGCAAGGTAAGCGCGTTGGAACCCTACAAATGAGTGGCATCAATTAAACAGAGCTTGGCTCCGGTGACTCCATCTTGCCAGGATGCTGCCTCCCCCAACGCACCATTTCTAGCAAAACAGGACGCAAGCTTGCACCGAGGTTCGGCAACAACCTATTCATAACTTATCGGGTTTTTCTGATAAGCGCGCCACTGAAGAAGACTAACAATATCGCGCGCTTCAGCAACATGCTTGCTGAAGACTCCTAGAATATCGGTTAAGGCAACCGCCGTTGCTTTAACCTCGTCATCGTAAGGGGGGTAACTTTTTCTTCTAGAAATCTAAATCCTCCAACTACCTTATATGAAGGTATGTGGATTATCGGGTTAGGCTCCTCCTCACTCTTCCCCATAAAAATAGTCAACTGCATCTTTACTACGAGACATATGAACCAAGTCTCTCTTCTGTGGCGACCCTACCATCGACATAACCTTATCAGAATCCGGATATTCACACACATCAACATCATCTACAGTGCTCAAGCATAAATAGCGGATATCTTTATCGCTAGTATTAACAATCTGATGCGCGAACTCTCGCCCCCCAGCTGGGCACGCGATAATATCATGTGTTTTGATAGCATACTCCTCGCCACCAAAACGTAACAAACCCTCCCCTTCAAGAATTAAAAACATTTCTTCGGTAACTCTGTGGTTATGAAAGGGGCAGACCTTGTGACCAGGTTCAACAATAACAACACTATAGCCCAATTTTTGGGCGCCAATTTTTTCACTTATGGGGGCGTAGTGCTCTTGATAAACACCATGAACTTTATGCTCATACTTAGTTATATCATTCAGATTGACAAAGGGCTTCATTGGCTATATTTCTCATAATGATTCAATTGAAGCTCTATCTTATATCATCCTTCACCCCCCAAAACAATTCATCGAGATTCACAGACCTTAACTCTGCAAGCCTAGCAAACATTATTCCACAAAAGCTAAGCATTTGCGGACTGTAGCTGAAACAAAAAAGTCGTTCCCTCGCGCTCACAACTCTGTACACTAATAGGCGAATGATGTAGCTCCAGTAATTTTTTTGTGATCGCCAAACCAAGACCTCCGTGTGCAGTGTTACCACGCACACTGTTTCCAGCCTTATAGTGGGGTTCAAATACATGCGCGACATCCTCTAGTGGTATACCAATACCTGTATCGGAAATTTCAACCGCCACAGAACGGCTATTCTCTAGCAACCGAACCAGAATCTCACCACCTTCATGCGTATGGCGTATGGCATTATCAATGAGGTTGGTAAACACTCGCTCCAGCTTCTCAATATCCCCAACCACTCTAAGACTACTATCTTTCGGATCTACACTTATTGCTAATTGTTTTTCTTGGGCCATTATGGCAAATTTTTGAATAACATCTTGCACCAGTTCTGCAATGGAAAACTGCTCTCGATTCACTTGTACATTGCCACTATCCAAATAGGCCAGTTCGAATAGCTGTTCAACCAATTTGGATATTTTCTGTGCCGATCGCTTAGCCGTTGCAATGTATTTCATGCTATCGGCTTCACTTAGATTTTCTCTGTTTATCTCCCAAGTTTCTAAGTAGCCTAACAGGGAGGACAAGGGCGTTCGAAGGTCGTGCGAAATATGCGAGAGAAGCTCTTTTCTCAACTGATCTACAGTGAGAACATTTTTATATTGCTCATCTAGCGTCTCTAGGAGTGTACAAAAATCGCTTCCTAAGGCATGTATTTCATTGGCACTGTTTGGGTTCCAACGGTGTAAATCAGCCATTATGGCGGTATTTCCAATACCCGCCGGAGAAAACCCCGTTTTACGAACTGCAGAAACCTGATCCAGTAGCTTTCTCAACGGTTGTGTAATCGCACCGGTTAACCACAAAGTGGCTAGCAGACTAAACCCCACGCCAATCAATAGTATCCATAAGCTCCACTGTACAATATTGCTTTCGGACACCATTGCAGCAATACCATCGTAAATTTCACTTCCCAAAATCACATAGAGGTATCCAGAAATATCCTTACCGGTATAAATGGGCGCTACTGAAAAAATCTTCTGCCTATGCTCTCCTCTCGGGTCCTCCCCATACAACGGCTGCTGGAGGTGTTGACTCGTTAAAAACGGGTCAAAAACGTTGATATTGACCGCTACCCTCTTAATATTGCTGGGTTTGGTTGAATAGGCCAAGATGTTGCCGCTTTTATCGAGCAAGTAAAATTCAAAATTTGGCCCCAATATCATTAATTGGTGAAAGCTAGTTTTTGCAGCCTCTAGATTTGGCTCTCCATTTTCAAATAGTAGATGCTCATCAACAACGTGAGCCGCCAGATCTTTGTGCATCAGTTGCGTAACCTGCTGCTGGTACGCGGCCGACGCTTGAACAAAGACATAAGCGCAAAAGCATGCCAGCAAAACAAAACTCAGAAATAAGGTTAGCGCTAAACGCGCATAGAGTTTTTGGAACATGGTGAAACCACCTCTTGCCTTAGTAATTCTAGGGGAAAGTTACTCATAAAATTTGTACCCAACGCCCCAAACAGTTAGCACATATTTCGGCTGTGCAGAGTCTCGTTCTAGCTTGGCACGCAAACGGTTGATATGAGAATTAACGGTATGTTCATAGCCGGCATGGTGATACCCCCAAACTGCATTAAGCAATTGCTCTCGGCTGAAAACCTGGCCTGGATGGCTGGCCATATACAGCAGCAAATCAAACTCTTTCGCAGTAAGCTTTACTTCTACATTAGCCAAACTGACTTTTCTTTTTTGTTTTTCGATAACCAATTCGTTTATACATAGCTTTTCTGAAGCAGCACCGACGTTGGAGCGACTCGACTGCCCCGCTTCCTGATGGCTAAAAGCCACACGACGTAACAAAGCCTTCACTCGAGCCTGTAATTCTCTTACACTGAACGGCTTGGTAAGATAATCATCTGCTCCCACCTCTAAGCCTACCACTCGATCAGCTTCTGATTTTTTTGCGGTTAACATTAAAATGGGGGTGTAAATATCATTCGCTCTAATTTTTTGGCAAATTTGCAACCCATCAATACCCGGTAACATGATGTCTAAAATTATTAGATCAAAGCCTTTCCCAAGAGCTGCTTGCAAACCGTCAGTTCCATCTAAACAGCGAGCGACCTGATAGTTCATGGATTCTAGATTTAACGCCACCAACTCATTAATATCTTGCTGATCCTCTACAACCAGAATTTTTTCAACCATTTGTTACTACCCTTTGAAAAACATTGCCTGCTCTACCAACCTATAAATACAGATATTTAATTTTCTTGTGACTATTTCGGTGTTGCCGGCACTCTTTGCCACTAAGCCTTGATCAGTTAAATGAAGCGGCGTTTCCGCCGCAAAAAAACAAGACTATTGAGTACGCGTAACGGTGATTTTCAGCGCACCATTGTCAAAACGATGCTGCTCACCCAAACTTGAATCGCTTAAACCATCATCAGCACTCACAACACCAGAATGGCGAGCGAGATAATTAACGTCATCGCGATCGCTACTGAAACCCTCTCCCCCAGCTGCCGGCCCCGGTACAGATTCCTGCGTTTCACTATTGGCCTCTGTACCCGCATCATAAACAGGTGCCAAGACCTGCTCTCGGCTTCCAACATCTAGTGAGCTTACGTCCCAACTGGTAATACCACTAAATGCGTCGTTAGTGTTCACCAGCATTGCCGCTACCGTCATACTGATATGTTCCGCTTCCGCAACTGTAATCGATAGGACGGTGCTCTCACCGGGTAAAAGCACCTCACTTGCAGCTACAGAGCCCAAGGCGCTCTCTAGAGAACCATTTTCTTCCATAAAGTTCACCGGGCTTCCAGACTCAGCCAACACTTCTAACCCGAGAGATACAGGCGAACCAATGCTCCACAGGTGACTTCCCCGATGCAGTAATAGCGCTGGTGGAGACAAAGGTTGAGCATGTGTGGTATTCAAAATGGCCACCTCATATGTCATCATCGGCGCCGGCGTAGGCTCCATACCCATGCTATCGCTGTCATCTCCCCCACAAGCTGTGATCACGGCCATGGATGTAACGGCTAACCCTAGTACTTTTAATATTTTCATGATTAACCTCCTAGTAAACCGTAACGACGACTTTTGCGACCGGATTTAGCCAGCGATGAACACTGCTGTTGAGGTCACTAGCGCCACTATCAACCATTGAATCACCAAGATTGCCACGGTGAACATGAACGCTGTCGTTGGCTTCTTCGGTGGTAACACCCGTACCATCATGACCAGAGTTTCCACCGGGATTAGCCGGTATGCCTGCAACACCAGGCGCACCACTGCCCTCCAAAATGAGCTCATTGTTGGCTTCTGTACCGGCATCGTAAGCGTTCAACATAACCGTATACATGCCAGCCTCTTCTGGAATCGGCCAAGCATCCATGCCCACAAAACCATCATTGGTCGGCAATACCATAGCTAGCACGGACAGTGCGGTATTATCGCCTGTATCCATCATCATGGTTGCCGTTGAGCTTGCCGGTGGCAATAGACCCCCAGCAGGGTTTTCTTCGCTTACGGCCCCAATAGAATTAGCGATTGTCACTAAGCCGCTAATATCACCGCCTTCGGCCATCGCCTGCAGCTCAGCACTGGCTTCGACACCCAATTCAAATAAATGGTTTTCTGCTGAGTGGGCTGTGACCAGTAATGGCGTAAAATACAGGCCTTGTGTTAGATTCGTTATTTCTACCTTGATCATTTCCGCCGTTGCGCTTGCTGCGCTCAGGCATAGAAGGGAACCGCTTAAAATGGTGTTGATATTCATGATCTGTCCTCTTTGTTTGATGTAAGGACAATCATAAGTATCGAAGTTCATGTGGGGATCACGAAATTATCAATTTTTCATCACGAATGAGTACGGCAAGGTTGGAACTATAGTGAAAGAATACAATAAGCGCTATGAGCGTATCTGGAAAACCATTTTGTGCGTCCCCACTGGCAAAGTGGCAAGTTACGGCCAAATTGCTTCGCTGTCCGGTTTGCCCGGACGTGCTCGCATGGTGGGTAAATGTATTGGTGAAGCCCCCTCAACAATGCCCCTACCTTGGTATAGAATTCTACGCTCTAACGGCCAACTGGCTTTTAAGGAGCAATCTGATGCTGCCTCGCGTCAACGCCAACATCTTTTAACTGAAGGCATTGTTGTCAATAACAATCGCGTGTGTTTGAATAAATACCAATGGCAACCAAACCTAGATGAGTTATTAATTCAACTGGGACACCCGCCAGAGGAAGGTTGGGAGTAAATTTAAGCAGACTCTACTCGGTTTCTGCCACTGTTTTTTGCACGATACACCGCCTCATCAGCCGCTTTAAAGAGGCTATCGAAGTTGTCGTATTCTTCGGTAATTTGAGCAACCCCAAAACTGGCGGTTAAGGGCAAACCGGCAGGCAAACTTTTCTCTATACTCTCGCGCAATTTACTGGCTTTACGCACCGCGTTATTCAAGTCGCAATACCCGAGAAATAGAATAAATTCCTCTCCACCAATACGTGCCACAATATCCTCAGAACGACAATGATCTTTCAGTATTTCTGCCACCGCCTTAAGCACTGCATCACCCTTAGCATGACCGTGCGTGTCATTAACGTTTTTAAAGTGGTCAACATCCAGCACCACAATAGAAAAAGAGATCTTGTGGCGTTTTGCCTCGCGTATACGCTTACTCACCTGTGTAGCCATATAGTGGCGATTGTACAAGCCTGTGAGCTGGTCATGCATAGCCAAGTATTGCATTTCTGCGCGCTGCTGCTCCACAGTATCAAGCAAACGCTTGTATTTAATCAGGTTTTCAACACGAACAGTAAGATCTATTGTCTCCATGGGTTTCACTAAATAATCATTCGCCCCAGCACGTAGAAATTCATATTTCCTCGCTGGGTCATCTAGAGCCGTTGTCGCTAATATAGGAATGCGTTGCCACGGATGTTCTAAACGACGCACTTCATTAATAAACTCCATGCCTGTCATTTTGCCTTCTAGAAAAAAGTCCACCACAATCGCGTCTGGACTCACCTTCTCCATACAGGTTAAGGCCTCCTCTGCAGATGTAAAACAGTAACACTCACAATAATTGGACTCCAGAATAGCTTTCAGTACCAGCTGCTGGGGCAAATCATCCTCGATAATCACCACCTTATTGTCGTTTTTCTTAGAAAAAGCTCCCCGCGATAAAAACTGATCAATGTAGTCTTTAAACTTGCCAATTTCCGCGCGAGTATAGATCTGGGTAAAGCCCACAGCATAGTAGCTTCTATCAGCTTCACTATTATGATTGGTGAGTAAGACTAAGGGGGTGTGTGCGTAGTATTTTTCGGTACGCAAACTAAGAGCAAGATATTCCGGCTCATCTTTCAGTGCCGTACTGGAAGCAACAATTAGGTTATAGGGTGTATCTGCACTCGTGAGGCAGTCAAGTGCCTCAGAGGACTTATCAACAAAATCTACGTCTATATCGGTATGGGAAAAAATTTCCGCCAAGATAGCGCGAAAGGTCTTTGTATCCTCAATTACCAGTGCTTTATTTCTAGCCAAGACCCCAGAATCCTCAGTTTAGGGAGCCCTTAAAGCAATGCGAGAGAAACGAAAAATAGGGTTGGCCAAAACTGAACCGCACAGCCATTTTCGACAATCACATACACACCCCCCCCAAGAACCCTGCGGTAGTTAGTGTGAATGAAACTTTAAGAGCCTACATTGGCAGATTAGTCGTCCCAAGGAAGGTTATCAAGCATCTCCTTACGGCTGCCAATCATTTCTTCATAGGTTTGCAAGGTGGACATGTCCAACAGCTCGTCCCTAATTCTAAGACGCTCTAATTGTCGTTCCAAACAAGTAATTTCTCTTATAAGCTGCTGCCGCATTAGCGAGGTATTGTTGTACCCCACGCTGAGTTGTTGTATTTGGTGTGCCCGGTTC
>Ga0065722_101808_pt1 | contig 30958 bp, 23 predicted proteins | sample BansetMetagenome_FD_59109 | JGI IMG/M metagenome (GOLD analysis project Ga0065722, IMG submission 59109) | Bankia setacea gill microbial communities from Puget Sound, Washington, USA - Caecum Enriched | ecosystem: Host-associated > Mollusca > Digestive system > Ceca | place: United States... | reverse complement strand
AGCTCAGTCGGTAGAGCAGTTGGCTTTTAACCAATTGGTCGCGCGTTCGAATCGCGCACGACCCACCATACGCCGATAAAGGGGACATTATATGTCCCCTTTTTTCGTTTTTGTTTACGGCATTGCCATTCGGCACTTTTTCATCGGCTATCGCTCAATGGATTTCAACCGCTAAACCGCGTAGCCTGAAAATACAGACACACTTTCTTTAAGCGTAGAACTCTAGCCATGCCTACCGATATTGAACAAAATCTCTCTCCTGAAATGCTAGTTAAACATCACCTTGATGAAGCCCTAGCCGTAGACCACACATCTCCAGTGAACAGTGACCAGCTCGTCGCACAGATATCTGAGCTGATTGTCAGAGAGAAGGCTGTGCTAGTTGCTCATTACTATTGTTCGCCCGACATTCAGGCTTTGGCCGAAGCGACGGGTGGTTGCGTTGCCGATTCGTTAGAAATGGCGCGCTTCGGTAAAAATCATGCTGCGCAAACATTGATAGTCGCTGGCGTGAAGTTTATGGGGGAGACGGCGAAGATATTGTCGCCAGAGAAACGGGTGTATATGCCCACGCTGGAAGCTACGTGCTCGCTGGATTTGGGTTGCCCTATCGATACGTTTTCAGCGTTCTGCGATGCACATCCGGATCGCACCGTTGTAGTCTATGCCAACACGTCAGCGGCCGTTAAAGCGCGTGCCGATTGGGTGGTAACGTCCAGTATTGCGGTGGATGTCGTGGATTACCTCGATAGGCAAGGCAAAAAAATACTATGGGCTCCTGATAAGTATTTGGGGGGGTATGTCGCGGAGAAGACCGGTGCCGATGTACTTCTGTGGAATGGCGCTTGTATTGTGCATGAAGAGTTTAAAGCGCGTGGTATTGAAGATTTAAAAAAGCTTTACCCTGATGCCGCGGTTCTCGTCCACCCAGAGTCGCCTAAGCCGGTTGTGGATCTAGCCGATGCCGTAGGGTCCACTAGCCAGTTGATTGAGGCGACGCGACGCCTACCTAACCCATCATTCATTGTTGCGACGGATCAGGGAATCTTTTACAAAATGCAGCAGGCGTGTCCGGATAAGTTGTTATTGGTCGCGCCGACCGCTGGCACCGGAGCGACGTGTCGCAGTTGTGCAAGTTGTCCTTGGATGGCAATGAATGAACTCCAGAACTTAGCTGAGCTTCTGCTGAATCTCGACGGTGGTCGCGGCGAGGGTTGCGAAGTGCATGTTACGCCATCATTAGCGAAGAAAGCGATGATCCCGCTGCAGCGTATGCTGAATTTTACGGCCTCCAAATAGCGTTTAATCGATACAGCCATTCATTGATGTTGTGGTTATGTCGCGTGGTTGGTTTTTCTTCGTGCATGCCTCTTGTTAGGGAGAGTGGGGTGTGTGCGTGTTTCGGCAAATATTAGGATGAATATTTTGGTGTCCAGCGATTTTTTGGGCGATTATTGTTTTTTCATCCTAAAAGTGTCTTGATATTAGGATAGATGTTGATGCTGGGAGGTTTAGTCTCTACACTTTCCTAATCAATCACTCGCAGGGAGGTAACGTTGCATGACGACTCAACACCACCAGCATCACACGTCTATCCGTGCTCAGCGAGCATTCTTGTTGCGTCCCTTCATATCTTGATGGCATCGCGGTAGCCCTGCCCTAAAGGGCGTTAGCGTAAAACCATCTCTATTGCATCTCGATTTTAACCGAACTTTTGTAAATATTAATGACATACCATTTCTGATTATCTTAGGAGTGGTCGACCGCTTTGTTGGTGATCCCGGCAGGCACTAGGAGAAGAGAATGACCAAAGAAAAACTTGTTATTTTTGATACGACACTACGTGATGGTGAGCAGAGCCCCGGTGCGAGCATGACGCGGGAAGAAAAAGTTCGCATCGCTAAAATGCTCGAAAAAATGAGAGTTGATGTTATCGAAGCGGGATTTGCGATTGCAAGCCAAGGTGATTTTGAGGCGGTGAGAGCGGTTGCTAACGCCGTTAAAGACTCAACTATCTGTAGCCTAGCCCGAGCGGTTGATGGCGATATAGACCGTGCCGCTGAAGCACTTAAAGGCGCTAACTCTTCGCGTATTCATACGTTTATCGCGACGTCGCCTATCCACATGAAATACAAACTGAAAATGACACCAGAGCGAGTATTAGAGCAAGCTATTCACTCCGTAAAGCGCGCTCGAAACTATACCGACAACGTCGAATTTTCATTGGAAGACGGCAGTCGTTCAGAGTTTGAATTTATGTGCAGAATTACTGAAGCGGCAATTGCGGCGGGTGCAACGACCATTAATGTGCCCGATACCGTCGGTTACGGTGAGCCCAGTGAATATGGGGCAATGTTTAAGCGGCTAATCGAAAATGTACCGAATTCAGACAAAGCGATATTTTCGACACATTGCCATAATGACCTCGGGCTAGCGGTAGCGAATTCGCTATCGGCGGTGATGAATGGTGTGCGTCAAGTGGAATGTACAATCAATGGCCTTGGTGAGCGAGCGGGCAATTCTTCCCTAGAGGAAATTGTGATGGCCGTTCGCACACGGAAGGACCTATACCCTGTTGAGACGTGCATTGACGCTAAGCACATCGTGCCTACTTCGCGACTCGTATCTTCTGTTACGGGGTTCCCTGTGCAGCCGAATAAAGCCATTGTTGGGGCTAACGCGTTTGCGCATGAATCGGGCATACATCAAGACGGTGTTCTAAAGCATCGTGAAACGTATGAAATTATGCGTGCCGAATCGGTTGGTTGGAACACCAACAAAATAATACTAGGCAAGCATTCTGGGCGGGCGGCGGTTAAAGCACGCTTTGAAGCGCTTGGTATTGTTTTTGAAAGCCAGGACGACCTTAATCAAGCCTTTGCGCGGTTTAAAGATCTCGCTGATAAAAAACATGAAATCTTCGATGAAGACCTTCATGCGCTTGTCTCAGCGAAAGGCAGCGAGGCTATGGAGGAGAGTTATCTGCTCGTCGACATGGAGGTTTGCTCTAAAACAGGATCGAAGCCGCTTGCTAGGCTAACTCTCCAAGTAAAAGGAGAAGATCATGTTGCAGAATCTGAAGGTGGCGGCCCTGTCGATGCCGCGTACAAAGCGATTGAGAGTGTGGTGAATAGTCACGCAGACCTTCACCTTTATTCGGTGAATGCGATAACGCAAGGCACCGATTCCCAAGGTGAAGTGACCGTGCGTTTAGAGCGTGATGGGTATATTGTAAATGGGATAGGCTCCGATACAGACATCGTTGTGGCGTCAGTGAAGGCTTACTTACATGCTCTGAACCTTCTTGTTTCGAGCCAAAAGCGTTCCCACCCGCAGCGCGATGGCGTATAAAAAGTGCGCGTAGACGTTTGTGAAAGTTGGTGTAACAGGTACACTGCCGGCCATGAATGAACGTCAACGTATGCAGTACATGGAAGCCGCCGGTATCGATATGTTTGTACCGCGTTTTGCGTTATCGCAAGCGCGGCCGTCGGTAACGTGTGCATTACCTGATGAGCCTATCGATGCAAGTCCTTCACCCCCTGCGCAGGGAGCGCCCGCATTACGCGCTATTGATGCGCGAAACGATAGAAACGATAGTAGCAAAGGGCCGTCCATAGTTGCGCTTGGCGACATATTACAGACATCTGAGGTGGCGAGCGCAATCGTTCAATCGGGTGTTGATATCAATGACAACCCATCCTCGTCGGCAATTGAGCCAGCGGTGGAACCAATACTCGATCCCGATGCCCAATTTTCACTCTCTATATGGCGTGTAAGTGATAGCCTGCTTGCTGTTGATGCTCGACAAGTGGGCGCTGCACTTCCGACAGAAGCGCTTTTGTCGAATATTTTAAGGGCTTGTGCGCAAGGTTCTGGCTATTTACCCGCGTCGGATACGCTATCTTGGCCAATGGTCGATTTGCCGGGTAAACCTAAAGATTGGGCTGCAGCGAGAGAGATGGTGGCAACCTTTCTGGAAGGGAAGCTGCTGGTAAAGCCCGTAACTACGATGTTACTTTTTGGTGAGGAAAGCTTCCGTGCAATAGCGGATGAGGCCTTGAGTGCCGACGCTTGTCGAAACTTACGTTTCGAGTGTGTGGATATCGATGCATTTGCAGCACAAGCGCTCGTTTTTCCGAGTATTGCAGAGATACTGCATGACCCAAGCCAGAAAAAAACGGTATGGCAGTGTTTGCTGCGACATGGAATTGCTCAGCGTTAGAGGTGTCATTTGAGTCTTGAGATAAGAAACAGTATTAATCGTAATTTTAACCTCGAAGAGGGCAGTGCGTGTGTTTTACGTAATTACGACGAAGCCGATTTAGGCGGTATATTAGCGCTTGAAAAGCGTGCTAACCCTTACCCTTGGAGTGAGCGAAACTTTCGTGACTCAACGGCAAACAACCATATTTGCGTTGGTGTCCAGCAAAATGGTATGTGGATTGGACAGGCGGTATTCTCGATAGCGTCGGGCGATGCGGAATTACTTATTATTTCTGTCGACCCGGTATGGCAAGGCAAAGGCGTCGCGGGCAAACTTATCGAGCTAATGGTGGAAATACTCGAAGATTTCGCGGCTGAGCTTTTTCTTGAAGTGCGGGCGTCGAATATCCGTGCTATTAGCATGTACGACAAATGCGGGTTTAATTGCTTAGGCGTACGCCCCGGCTACTACCCCTCCGAAAACGGTCGAGAAGATGCTCATATTTACGGAAAATCCTTACGCATAGGCTAGTTTTCCTTCCCCGCCCTCATTTCAAACTCTCTCTTACGTGTAAGCACGGCTTCAGGCATAATCGCCCCCTTATTTTTTAATCAGCCGTCTTAATACTATGAGCCTTTTACCAGAAATCGATAAGCGCCGTACTTTCGCGATTATCTCTCACCCGGATGCGGGTAAAACAACCATCACCGAGAAGCTTCTATTGTTCGGTAATGCGATTCAGTTGGCCGGTTCTGTAAAAGGAAAAAAGGGTCCGCATGCAAAATCCGACTGGATGTCGATGGAGCAAGAGCGCGGTATCTCCGTTACCTCTTCTGTTATGCAGTTTCCTTACAAAGGGCGTGTTGTTAACTTGCTGGACACGCCAGGGCACGAAGACTTCTCGGAAGATACCTACCGTACGCTAACGGCGGTAGATTCAGTACTGATGGTCATTGATGGAGCGAAAGGTGTCGAAGACAGAACCATCAAACTAATGGAGGTCTGTCGGCTGCGTGACACACCAATCCTAACATTTGTCAACAAAATGGACCGAGATATGCGCGACCCCATTGAGGTGATGGATGAGGTCGAGTCAGTATTGAAAATTGCTGCTGCACCCATTAATTGGCCCTTGGGAATGGGCAAAGAGTTTAAGGGCGTCTACAACCTCTACACTGATACTATCCATGTGTATAAAAGCGGGCGTGGCCACGCCATCCCTGAAGACCTTACCATTCAAGGGTTAGGAAGCCCCGAAGCAGATGAATTGTTAGGCCCATACGCAGAGGACATTAGGGATGAAATTGAATTGGTGCGCGGTGCGACGCATCAATTTGAGTTAGAGGAGTATTTGGCTGGGCGCTTAACGCCGGTGTTTTTTGGGACCGCCTTGGGTAATTTTGGTGTACGCGAAATGTTGGATGGCTTCGTTGAATGGGCACCCAAACCTCTTGGCCGAGTCACCGAAGAGCGCTTGGTTGAGCCTCACGAAGAAAAATTTAGTGGGTTTATCTTCAAAATCCAAGCGAATATGGACCCGAAACACCGCGATCGCATTGCGTTTATGCGTGTATGTTCAGGTAAGTACACTAAAGGCATGAAGATGCGTCACGTGCGTTTAGGAAAAGATGTCAAAATCGCCGATGCCGTTACATTTTTAGCGGGTGATCGTAGCCATGTCGAAGAAGCCATGGCTGGGGATATCATTGGCTTGCACAATCACGGCACCATCCAGATTGGCGATACATTTTCCAGTGGTGAGGCATTAAAATTCAGCGGGATACCGCATTTTGCGCCAGAATTATTTAGGCGAATTCGTTTAAAAGACCCTTTAAAAACCAAGCAATTGAAGAAAGGTTTACAGCAATTGTCTGAGGAAGGCTCGACACAGGTGTTTTTCCCTCTCAACAATAACGATATTATTGTGGGAGCCGTAGGGGTTCTTCAGTTTGAAGTGGTCGCGTACCGGCTGAACGACGAGTACAAGGTAGAAGCGCTTTATGAGCCGGTAAATGTTACCACCGCACGTTGGGTTGACTGCGACGATGAAAAAAAGCTCTCTGAGTTTAGGCGTAAGTGTAGTGATAATTTAAGCATTGATGGCGGAGGCCATCTCACTTATCTGGCGCCTACAAGGGTAAATCTATCGTTGTCGCAGGAACGATACCCTGATGTTACGTTTAGAGGAACAAGAGAGCACTAACATTTGCGTTCGTGGGATGCAAAGTAGGGTGTGACGTAAGTTTAAAGAGGTAATACGGAGCGTTAGTATCGATAGGGTATCTTTTTTGCCCATAAATAGGGATGCACATGGAAACGGAATGTCTACAGGAACCTGGGTACAAAATAGAACTAACCGTGAAGGTCGAGACAACATATGTCACAGGAAAAGAAACACACACATTCGGTAATCCCCGATACCCCTGTAAATATGCCTCGAGCAGGGGGGCGTTTTCGTCGGTGGTTAGGGCGAACATTATTACGGCTTTCGGGTTGGCGTCTAATAGGCGAAATACCCAACAATAAAAAATTAATTTTAGCGGCGGCACCACATACTTCGAATTGGGATTTTATCCTAGCCATGTTAGTGGTTATGGCTTTGGGGGTTCGTGTCTCTTATTTAATGAAAAAAGAAGCGTTTATTTGGCCATTTGCAACATTATTTAAACACTTAGGTGGCATACCTCTAGACCGCCACGCAGCGGAAGATACGGTTGAACAAATAGCGGGTTGGTATAGAAGTCACGAAAAGGTATGGGTGGTAATAACACCCGAAGGAACTCGGTCTAAAGTTGATAAATGGAAAACCGGTTTTTTACGTATTGCCGCGGCGGCGGAGGTTCCTGTTCATGTGGTGGCGTGGGATTACCCTACGAAAACAATGATTTTTGGCCCAAAGTGGCAAACTACCGGCGATCATGTTAATGATGCGCAAAATATTCGGGATTATTTAACAGATAAATACCGGGGTAGAATCCCCGATAATCAATAATTTTAAAGGCATCGCATATGGAACAGCGTTCTCCCATCACGGTATTTTTAATCGGCTTGGCGGCTTTTATTGTAGTCGTTGCAGGAATGCGTACGGCTGAATCGTTATTAGTTCCGTTTTTACTTTCGCTTTTTATCGCCGTTATTTGTACGCCTCCATTATTGTGGATGAAATCGAGAGGTTTGCCAGGCTGGTTGGCGATGCTCATTGTGGTTGCCAATATAGTCGTTGTTGGTTTGGTTATTGGTGTAGTTGTTGGTTCCGCTATTGGGGATTTTCGCCAAGATCTCCCCTTATATCAGCAACGGCTAACCGAATTGACTGCTGGTTTATTTGAAAAACTATCGGCCCTAGGCGTTGATGTCGATGCACAACAAATTCGCTCGAGTTTTAACCCTGCGGCAGCGTTGTCCGTTGCAGGAAATACGTTAGCGCAGTTAGGTAATATGATGACCAACGCGTTCATGATACTGCTAACCGTTATATTCATTTTGGGAGAAGAAGTCGGTTTTTCAGAAAAGCTCAAAAGCACCTCTCAAAACTCAGAGAAAACCATTGCTGCCATAAAACAATTTTCCGCTGGTGTTAATCGTTACATGGCCATAAAAGCGTTCATGAGCTTTTTGACCGGTAGTTTGGTACTTATATGGTTGTGGATACTAGGCGTCGATTACTTTGTTTTATGGGGAATGCTTGCCTTTTTACTTAACTTTGTTCCAACACTAGGGTCTATTATTGCCGCAGTGCCAGCCGTTTTGTTGGCAACAGTACAGCTGGGCTTTGGGGAAGCCGCCTTGGTGGGAGTCGGTTTCTTGGCGGTTAATTTTGGTGTGGGCAATATTCTCGAGCCACGAGTGATGGGCAGAGGGTTGGACTTATCAACATTAGTGGTTTTTCTATCATTAGTTTTTTGGGGGTGGGTGTTGGGCCCAGTCGGAATGCTGTTATCCATTCCTCTCACCATGACGGTCAAAATTGCACTGGAGAGTTTTGATGAAACACGCTGGATCGGCGTATTACTCAGTTCCGGCAGAGGGCTTATCGAAACGCGATTAGTCTTAGATAAGCTCGAAGCAGACTAATAGCTTGTCTGTCGGTGAGGCCCGTCCAAAACGGGAGACTCTATTTTCGTTGTCGAATAATTTCCAAGGCGGCAGCACGGTAGGCTTCTGCCAATGTCGGGAAATTAAAAATACTTTCTACAAAAACATCCACGTTGGCGTTATTGAGCAACGCCATTTGGCCTATATGAATGAGTTCGGTTGCGCCTTCTCCTACAATCATTACGCCTAGTAGTTTTTCACCTTGCGGATCACTGACAATTTTTAGCATTCCGTCTTGAATGCCCGAAATTTGACCTCGTGCTATTTCATCAAACTTGGCGATCCCGACTAAAACGTCGCCGTGTTCTTGGCGAGCTTGTTTCTCGCTTACACCAACCGATGATAATTCTGGAATTGAATAGATTCCTACTGGAATAGTGTGGTGCATAATACCTGGGTCGATACCTAAGGCATGGCAGGCCGCGCGTCGGCCTTGTTCCATCGATGCCGATGCGAGTGATGGCGGGCCAATAACGTCACCTGCGGCGAAAATTCCGGGTACGCTCGTGTTTAACTGTGAATCTACAGTGATCAGGCCGCTCTCATTCAGCGCAAGCCCTGCATTCTCTATCTTTAATTCTTTTACATTGGCTACACGACCGGCCGCACAGAGTAGTTTCTCTCCTTCAATTTTCTGGCCTTCAGCCGTTTCTATAACGACCGCATCAACACCATTCCAGTGAGCGCTAACCACCCTCGTTTCGCCTAGCCACGTACCGCCCATGTGCTCGAACCCACTGACAAAGGTATCGGTAAGGTCGCTGTCTAAAAAGCCTAGTGGACGAGGGTATTTATCAATCATGGTTACGGCTACGCCGAGAGCTTGAAATATAGACGCGTACTCACTGGCAATAACCCCCCCGCCCAGTACCAATAAACTCTTGGGGAGATACATCATGGATAAAATTGAGTCACTGTCGAACAAATATTCGTGATCGATAGGTATGTTGCTAGGGTGTCTCGGGTGAGAGCCTGTCGCAATTAAAATATTCTCGCTGCAATACGTTGTATGGTCGCCTGTTACTGATGTTACTTCTATCTCAGTTGCAGATAAAAACGTTGCACGGCCGTGAACAAGTTCAACGTCATTGCGTTCTAGTTGGCGACGCATGTAACTATCGTGGGCGAGCAACACCTCGTTTAAACGATCAATAAGCGTGGCAAGCTCTATATCTTCAGGCAATTCAAAATTGGCTAAGGCCGCATTCAGGCGCATGTTACGCACGCGCAGCGCGTTCTCTCTCAGGGTTTTAGATGGAATAGTACCCCTATGTACGCAGGACCCACCCAGTTCTCGCGTTCTTTCGATGAGGGCTACGGTCTTCCCTGATTGAGCGGCTTGGACAGCGGCTTTCTGTCCGGCAGGGCCGCTACCCACTATGAGCATATCGTAGGGTAGTGCGGTATTCACGATCGCATTGCCTCCATGGCAGATTTAACCTGGTCTTCTTTTTCGAGTAAATCGAGAACTTCGTCTTGATATAAGTTGAGTTCGGCTAACACTGGATGAGCTACAAGTTGATCGCGGGTAAGGCAGCCCTCCGTACCTTGTTCGCACATTGAGTGGCTCGCAAATTCGGCGCCGGCGATGGCGATCATGGTTTGAGTCATCGCATCGCCAGCGGCGCTATAATCATCAAAATAGCGTACAACATCCCTCACGATAGTCGGCATCTCCCATTGTTCCACTACCTTTACGCCTATGTCGCGTTGATATTTTTCCTCAAGTGCGTACACGGATGTTGTATCGAGTTTAATCCCGCAGGTTGTAGCAGCTTCAAGTGCCGTTTGTACCGCAACAGGGCGGCCGATATCGTGGAGTAACCCCGTAATAAACGCAGCTTCGACATTTCTTCGCGACGCCCGCGCAACCTCTTTCGCCCACAATCCAGACATTAACGAATAGCGAATTTCGTACTGAATATGATCCTCGTAGCCGGGGGTGTTAAATAGGCTCGAGTTAATTGAGGCGGCCAACGCTATCTCGGAAATGAGCTTCATTCCTAGGCGAGCTATGGCTTGTTGTAGTGATACTAAACTATTGTTGGGGCTGTAAAGCGCGGAATTGGCGACCCGCATAACATGTCCGGCGAGGGTTTGATCGCTCTGTATGAGCGTGGCTAGTTCTGCCGCATCGGAATCAACATCTTGAGTGAGGCGTACAACGCGGCCCGCGACCTCGGGTAGCATGGGGACTTCAATATGATCACTGTTTATCTGTTCGGTAATAGTATTTTCTATTTGACTCAAGGTGTTGGTGGGAATGGTTTCTGCGGACATGGGTTAGCCTTGCGTAAATTGAAGAACCATGAATGGTCTATTAAATTTAGCACGTTGCCACAATAGCAGGACGATATTTAAATAAATGTCGTGTTAATCCATATAGTCTAGAGAGCGGTATTTTGGTTTTTTTAGGCCGATTACCCATTGGAAATTAAGAGCGGCTTGAACTAGATTTAAAAGGTTTATGTGGTTGGAGTGGTGCACTACACGCTATTTTAGGCGCCATTTAATTAAGGCCGTAATCTACTCCAAGACAGAAAAGGAGCTGGTATTAGCAATGAATTCACACAAAATTATAGTGTTAGAAACGGATAAACTCTCATCTTTAGGGCAAACTATTGTTGAACATTTTGCCGCTAAAGAAGTAACAAGTGTATCGGAAACTCTGCAGCTTCTAACCGAAGACAATTATAGAGCCGTAGTGTTTGACTGTGTTAATGAAGGTAGTTTAAATCTAGGTGTATGTCAGGAGCTATTAGACAGCGATGTGTTAACGGATACGCCGCTCGTTGTGATTACCGAAAAATATACACTTGATGATAAATTGGCTGCATTTGAAATTGGTTGCGATGACTTTTTTGATACCACTATTAATGGTGAGGAAGCGTGTGCAAGAATTACAAAAAGTATTTTCCATCAAATCGCTAACCATCAGCTTAAATCTCGCCTGGAACTCGCAAATCAAACTGCACACACGGCAATGTCCGATAACAGCGACTTGGGTGCTAATATTCAATTTCTTTTGGCTGTTCACGACTGTGACAATTTAGATGAACTCGGTCAATTGCTTTTTAGGACGCTGGGGCGTTACGGGCTTCACTGTAGCTTGCAAATGCGCAGCTTGATGGGAGATAAAGATATGGAAGCCCACGGCATGGCCAAAGATCTAGAATCTCAATTACTAACACAGCTTGCTGCAAATGGTCGGTATATCGATTTTGGTAATCGCACCATCGTTAATTTTGATCGTGTTTCGTTGCTAATAAAAAATATGCCCATTAACGACGCCGATAAATATGGTGCAATAAAAGATAATACTTTTTCCTTGTTACAAGGATTGAACGCTAGAATTGCAGTGTTAGAAGATAAGCAGCGTTTGATTGATGAAAAAACAGCGCTGCGAAAATTATCTGAGGATGTAGGGTTAGTGATGGTAACGATAAAGGACTCTTACCAGAAAGTTATGTGCGATATTGTTGATGAAGTTGAAAATGTTGCTGAATTGATCCAGGGGCGTGTACCAACATTAGCGTTAACGCTCGAAAACGAACGGTTTCTGGAGGATATTGCGTTACAAGCAATAGTGCAGACAAATCGAATATTCAATGATGGCCTAGCGGTAGATGAAGTTTTTGAGAAGCTAGAAGCCGCGGTAGAAAAAAGTTTGACCACGGTTGATGAGAGCAGCCATGACCTTAAAAAAGATAAGCCCTCAGAATCGCCCGAAAAGGGTGTGCAAGACGATGCGTCTGTTGAGTTGTTCTAGCGTATTAAGACGAGCAGCTGACCTGAATATTTTTTGCCCAATCTGGGGGCGTATCTGCATAATGATCCAGCGTAGAATGCTCATTATAAGGGTCGCTCAGTACTAGTATAAGGCGCTCTAGTTCCGAATAGTTGTTGCTATAGGCTTCTCGAATGGCTTGTTCTGCAAGATAATTCCTTAACATGAACTTTGGGTTACGCGAGAGCATTGAGGCTTCTATCTCTTGCCTCGAGCAGCCTTCTTTATTCCAGTTTTCTTGATGGTTGTTTAGCCATAGAGGCAATTCAGTTTTCCATGCAGTATTGTCGCTTAACGACAACAAGGTTGCTAGCCAGTCATCGTTCGTAAGGTGGGATAGCCCTCGGAAAAACCGAGCGTAATCAATGGCATTTTCTTCTAATAGTTTAAAGAGCGCATGTAAATGTGAGTCGTGCTCGGCGGTAAGCTTTTTTATGCCAAGCTTTAAACCAAATCGACGGTTATAGCTATCACGTAAAGCGGGCTGATATTGCATAAGGATATCCCTAGCGACGTCACGGTCCACAAGAGAGCTCATTGCAAAGGCAAGGGCATTTAAGTTCCAAAGGCCGACGCTAGGTTGTTGGTCGAAAGCATAACGTCCTTCTGTATCTGAGTGATTGCAGATATAACCTGGATCATAAGCTTCCATAAAACCGAAAGGTCCATAGTCCAGCGTTTCACCCACTATACTCATGTTATCGGTGTTGAGTACGCCGTGAGAGAATCCTTCGGCCTGCCATAAGCCAATGGTCTTGGCTGTAGCGAGGGTACTCATTTGTAGTAGCATTTCGTATTTGTTCGAATTGTTTGCGTGTTCAGGAAGGTAGTGATTAACACAATAATCGGCTAGCGTTTTAACCTGTTCAAATTGTTGCGTGTAATGAAAATATTCAAAGTGGCCAAAACGAATATGGCTCTTTGCCACACGCGTAAGAATGGCCGCGGGCTCAATAATTTCCCGTTGCACGGGGTTATCACCACGCACAATACATAAGGCTTCTGTCGTTGGAATATTAAGTGATTTCATGGCGCCGCTGGCAAGGTACTCTCGTATGCACGATCGTAGTACCGCGTAGCCGTCGCCAAAGCGTGAGAATGGTGTTGTTCCAGCGCCCTTTAGGTGAATATCTCTAAGCCCTATAGGTGTACTGACTTCTCCTAGCAAAACACCTCTGCCATCGCCTAACTGCGAAGAGTAGCCGCCAAACTGGTGACCGGCGTAAACCATTGCTAAAGGTGACGCGCTCGTAGAGAGATGATTACCACTGAAAAGTTGCAAATACTCGGCTTGTTGTTGCCATTCTTTTTTGAGGCTAAGGGTGCTTGATAACTCAAGGTTTGTAATGACAAAGCTCGGATTGGTGAGTCCTCGAGGCGTTACAGGAGAGGAGAATTTATCGCCCAGCTGATGAAAATTGGTTAGAAACTGCATAGTTAATAGGATTGCTCGGCCGGTCGATAATGTTTGATTACGAACAGGTCGCAATTCTCGTCAATAGAGTCTGTAGAACGTCTAATCTGACTTTAAGACTACCCTATAACGGTGATAACATCGACCACCAACAAACTTAGATTCTAGAGTGTTAGTTAAAGTGGTTAATTAACGCTCGAAAGTATGGTCCACGAAGAGCTACGTATGTATGGAGAATAAAGACCTTGTTTGGGATTTAGACGTTTTTAAGCGGCGTCAGATAGCTCAAGAGTTTGTTATGGGCTTTGAAAATCATCTGTGTGTTTATTCTGGTTCAGTAGAACAGTTGTATACTAACTATAATATTTTTTTCCCAAAAGAAGAGAATCGTAAATTAGTTATTCTTCCTAACCCCTATGCGCATCACGATACTTTACAAGGTATTATCGAGGGCGCGGTCCGGCCGACAGGCCTATTTATTGTTCCCGCTGACACTGATGGTAAGTCTAATCGCCTCAATATTATATTGCCGTTAAAAACGGCAAATAAAAAAGGTAGGGCTGTTCCTCTTGAGATTGGCTTGAAACTAATAAATCAAAAACGGCCTGCGGGGAAACCTTTTTTGCCCGTTTTGGTTAAGGGCGATTTGAGGGAGCTAAACGCCGAGACACCGTGTTTACATCTGCATATGATTAACTTAAGTTACTTGCCAAGGCTATCGGAATTAGAAGTGGCGGATATAGAGCGTGTGGTATTGGAACGGCTTGAGAAATTAGCCGCTAGACGATAACGCTTAGTATTGCAGAGATTAGAATACTCTATAGCGTTGTGCGTTAAAAAATTACCTTGCACACAAAAAAGCCGCTTAATACGCTTAAGCGGCTTTTTTGTGTGCAAGGCTTACAGATTAATTTGTGAGCCTAAAGACGACGGGCAAGGTAAAGGTGAAATCATTACCCGATATTGAGTCAGGCATGGGGGGAAATGGACTTGCTTTTTTGGCTGCTTTTACAGCCGCCTTGGTCAAGGTAGGATGTTTTGCCTCTTCGATAATCTCAACGCTATTAACCTTTCCGCCTCGGTCTACGGTAATACTCAAGCGAACGTTACCCTGCCAGGAGCGTTCAAGCGCGCGTTTTGGGTAAGATAAATAGTTATTAGACCATCTTTTTAAGCTGGCAATGTAAAGCTGCTGTGACAATAGGCTTTCGGCTGTAAAGTCCAGGTCTTCTTCCTCTTCATCCATTAAGTCTGCATCCAAAAGCGCCAATTGTGGAGCCTCCTCCTCTGGTGCCGCAGTGGGTTCTACCGCCGTAACAACGTCTACAGGTGCCGCCGGCTCGGGAATTTCGGGAATCGTTGGGGCGGGGGCAACTATTTGGGGCGGAGCAGCAATAGCAGGAGCAGTGCTGGCGCTAACAGCTGGTACCGTACTGGCGATTAGGGGAATGCGCTTTTTAATATTACGTAGGCTTTGCTGAACAAGGGCAACACGTTCGTCAGTTGGAGTGATGCTATCGAATCGAGAGCGGAGCCCTTCATCGATACTACCTTCAGCGAGCAGGTTGTCGCGAAAATCAGATGAAAGTGGAACGGGGCCTATCCAAGTGCGCAACAATAAATCGAAAAAAGTAACGTCGGGAATTTCGCCTAGTTTAATACCATTTAATAGCACTGTAACGTTATCGGAGCTGCGTTCGATGGTGAAAATATCACCAGCGATTAACTTTATTTTAAGCAAGTTACTGAAGTCGGCCATCTGCTGTGCATGCTGCGTCAATTCTGATGAGCTTGCATTAATAGCCATGCCTTCAATCCACATGCGTTTAAAGCTTCGCGCTGATATCCTATCGGTTAATACTCGTACCTGAATCTGCTTTTCTTCACTTGAAAGCAATATGGCACGAGAACTTGAGGAAAGGGTGGTTACGGAGAGCCCAGCGATAAACTGCTCTTTTCCGAGTTGAGAGTGAATTGAAAGGCCATTTAGCGCGGTGTTGGCTATCGCATGGCTACACAATATCTGTAAGAGAAGAGCAGCGATTAGGTAGCCGGTTTGTTTCAAGTGTTTAAAATTGCACATATGAGTCCCGTAAGATGAGGCGGTACTTACCGTATTATTGTATTTAGTGTGCCGTTTTCAGGAGGGGGGGCGGAAGATACACAGCCTCAGAATACTTATTAGTAGCGCAATAGTGGCTCTAATGAATGCACTGAAGTTGGAGAATAGCCTCCCCTCTATCCCTGTAACTAAAGTACCACTCTACACAATTTTCAGACTAACTCAACCCTAGGAATGACAATGCTTCCGAGTTAGATCAATGGGAGTCGTAATAGCAAGTGACGGTTGGTTCGGAGCAATGGGGTCTCGTATGAGTGTGATGCGAGTTGTGGCCAGAGAAATCAATTAAACATTTCTGCTATAAATGGACTTGTAACACGGAAAATCATTACTTTTTTATCAACAATCGCACCCGCTCAGTTTGAACCGATAATAAGGCGTTTTTTGTTATGGAAGTACACCCCCTACATCACTATCAACAAGATTCATTGGATAAGCTTCTATCCTCTATTCCTTTCTATAAAGGCGTAAAGCAGCGAGACCAGTGGCAATATGACGTGTTGATGAGTTATTCACGTATCATCGAGTATCGACCAGGGGAGGTGTTACTTGAGCAAGGCCAAAATGACCAGTGGCTATACTTTCTTTTGCGGGGTCAACTGGCGGTCGTTGTTGGAAGTGGAGAAACGGAGCGTAAGGTCGTTAATTACATTACTCCCGGCGAAGTGTTTGGTGACTTGGCCGTATTGATCGACCATGAGCGCACTGCGACAGTAGTGGCCGACCCTCATTGCAAGTCTGTGTTGGTTTTTGGAACGGATTTCCAAGTGTTTGGTGATCTGGCCGATATCCACAAAATTACCCTCGCGACCAAATTAGAATACTATCGAAATATGGTGCATAACTTACGTTGGAAGTTAGAGGTCTATCGCATGTCTTACCCAGACCACTCTTTCGCATCGAACCATCGGAAGGTTAAACTTTATTCAGGCAAAAAAGATACCATCGATGAATTGAAAAGCCTTGATGAACAGGCGCGCGCCCTAGCTCGATTACTCGTCGATTGGAATTTTGAATTTGATCGCTTATCTATAACGCCCCGCGAAAATATTGATTACACAACACTAGTTGCTCTGGGCAGCTAGGCGGCCTTATTTCACCGCTGATACTTTTTATCAGCGGTTTCAACTCCTCTCTCTTTAGCGCTCACAACCTCAGATCGCTGCAAGCTCCTATCGGATCAACTATTCTAATAACTCTTGCCATTGACGCCCACCGTCCTGGCTGTTGAATAATCGATAGAAGTGCCCTGAATACTATGTCTGACAAGCAATTACTTTCGTTTGAGCAGCTCAACCTTAAAATGGGTCAAGTCATCCAGATACACCCCAACCCGGGTAAGTCGAGCGACCGTTTTGACTGCGTACTTGTAGGGTGCCTTCCTGGCGAAGCCGTGATAGTAACGGTACCGGATTCGGGCCATTTTCCGCCACTAAAGGAAGGCCACAAAGTAGTGATAAGGGTCATGAGCTCTAATGGCGTTGCCTTGTTTCCTACGGTTGTATTGCATATTGCCGATATCCCAATTTATCTCGTTTATCTTGATTTCCCTCGAGCAATACAATTTAAGTTGGTCCGTAATGCTTCGAGAGTTGATGTGGCGCTGCCTATACTCATTAGTAATCCCGCACAAAAAAGCATTCGCTCCGAGCCTGGACGAATCACCGATATTAGTATTGGAGGAGCCATGGTTAGCGTTAGTGAAAATATTGGCACTATGGGGGATATGATTGAAATAAAAGGTAAGTTTGATGTTGCAGGTATTAAGAGAACACTCGGTATTCAAGCTGTTATTCGGAGTAAGGTTGACCAAACGGCGGATACGTATCAATTTGGCGTACAGTTTGATGAAAGTGATGAAGATAAATTATTGGTTTTGTTTGGTTATATCTTTAATGCGATGGCAATGGGTGACCCGAAAAATATTGAGTAGCTATGCGCTACTATTCTTGTTCGCACTAAGCATTAACGCATCGTCTTTAGATGAATCTCGTTTATGGTTGCCCGTAAAATATCACCCCTACTACCTCGACTTAAAAGAGTCGGCATTGGCGGCCGAAAAGCTGGAGGTTTGTACGGAAGTATTGCGAGGAACCTTGGATAGAGAGCAAAGTAAGCCAGAGCGCCCTATTTATCGCATATTGTGCCGCAGGCCAGATGGATTGAGTTACAACGAAATGGTTGATGGCCTAACAAAGAAAACGCTAACCACCATTGTTCGCGAAAATACCGAGCCGACAGAACAAGAATTAGAGGAAAAAAGACGAATATCTGAACAAATAAAGCAAGGGTTTAGGATAGCGTGTGAGGAGGAGTTTAATAGGAAAACAGAATTTATGATTAATCTCACACTGCAAACAGCTCATGATACCGAGCCTGTGTATTTCGATGAGAAAACCGCAATTTTCATTACTGAATTTGATGCAAAGGGGATTTCGGGCGAAAAGTTGAAGTACCGGTCACAATGTGAGGTGGGAGAGGGGCAACCCGTAAGGTTGTCGATAAAGCCTCGAAAATAACGTTATAGATAAAAAAGGCGCCGATAGGGCGCCTTTTTTTAGGTACACACCATTAAGCTTTTGGTGGACGACCACGACGCTTGGGAGCGGCTTTCGTTGCTGCTTTCTTGGCCGCGGCTGGGCGACCTCGTTTACCTGCAACTTTTGCCTTTGGTGCTGCTTTTTTAGCGACCGCTGGGCGACCTCGCTTTCCTGCAGCGGGCTTAGCTTTAGCTGCTGGTTTTTTTGCCTTTTTTACAGAAACCGCTTTTTTAGCCTTTGCTTTTGCGGCTGCAGCGGCTTTCTTAGCCTTCGCTTTCTCGGCGGTAGCCGCTTTTTTAGTCGCGGCCTTCAATTTGGCGGCAGCTTTTGCGGTTGCGGCCTTCTCTTTTATTGCGGCTTTCTTAGCGGCAGATTTTGCTTTAACAGCCGCTTTTTTAGCCGCTATTTTATCGGCAGCAGCGGCCTTTTTGGCGGCGGCCTTGTTCGCAGTGGTTACTTTCTTAATATAAGCGGCTTCTTCTTTCGCTACTGACTTGGCGAGAGCGCTAGCCTGAGCGGCTGATGTTTTAGCTTCAGAAAGCGCTGATTTTGCTGCAGACAGGGCGGCTTTATCAGTTGCCGCGGTTGCGGATGCTGCCGAAGCAACTTTTCGTGCTGCGGCTAACTGCTTAGCTTGAGCGGCGGTCTTCTTTTTGCCTCGAATAGAGGCTACTTTTGCTTTTGCAGCGGCTGCTTTCTTCGCGGAGCTTGAGGCTTTCGTCGTAGTCGATTTAACGTCTGCTGCGACAGTCTTTAATTTTGCTTCTCTTGCTTTTTCCAATTTAGCCTTGAGAGCTGAAAGTTCTTTTTCAAGTGCTGCTACTGGATCCACAATTTTTTTTGCTTTTTTAGCGGCCATAGTAATTACCCTTACCCTTATTTGATTGTACCTATGAAAGTTGTAGCACTACATTACGAAATAACAAGAAAATTTCAAGTTTTTTCATCAATTTACGGCGTTTTTGTAGTGTTTTTTTTTAAATATTGCATTTTATTTGCGTATATTGAATAAATTCAACAATCAGCACTTAATTTATCAATGACTACATTCAGTTTTGATGGCGCGAAAAAAATAAAAAAATGTCAGAAAGATAAATTTAAGAATGAATTAAAAGGATTAATAGCGCATTTATTTTGTAAGGAACTGACGAAAAAGGTCAGATAATACGGCGAAGATGACAAGAATATTTCTGGGGTAGTTGGAATTCATGAAATTGATGGCCGCAAAACCAATGTCTTTTACATCAGTAAGTGAGATTCACATTGCCTGTGTTAGGTGAATACGAGAGTCGTTCCTATCTACGTTAAAATACGTTGAACATGGGGTGTTGGTATTAAGCTTAACTCGAACTCGTTTAGGGGTACTCAAATCAAATTAAAAAATTGAAAAAACGCGTGTATTTATGTACAGTTGTTTGTGTTGATTGATCAACAATTAAGATCGTTTGCCATTCGACGTAATTTAATCTGCTCGTTTTTTTTAATATTCACATTAAATGGGTTTTATTGGCTTTTGCGGCCAGATCAAAGTAATGGTTTGCTTCCAAGCGGTTAGTCCTAGGTGCAAAACTTGCTGAATGACGTTAAGCCAATGAAAAAAATTATCCATATTGATGCAGATTGTTTTTTTGCCGCGTTAGAAATGCGTAAAAATACGCGCTTAAAGGATATTCCTATTGCGGTAGGCGGTGATCCAGGGCGTCGTGGCGTCATTGCGACCTGCAATTACATGGCTCGACAGTTTGGCGTTCGTTCCGCAATGGCCTCTGCTTACGCAAAACGATTATGCCCCTCCTTGGAAATACTGAAACCAGATTTTGATCTGTATCGACAAGTATCGGCCCAAATGCGAGAGGTTTTTCACCGTTATTCAGACGTCGTTGAGCCTCTTTCTTTAGACGAAGCGTATTTGGACGTATCGCAAAGCGATCATTTTGGTGGTAGTGCAACGCTCATCGCGGAAGATATACGAAAAAGTATTGCAAAAGAATTGGGTATTACGGTATCTGCAGGCGTTGCCCCCGTGAAGTTTTTGGCTAAAATTGCAAGTGATTGGCGAAAGCCGGATGGTCTATTTACGGTAGTACCGGATTCGGTCGAAACTTTTGTGGCGCAGTTACCGCTTTCGCTTTTGCCCGGAGTGGGGAAGGTTACAGCAGAGAAGCTCGCGCGGCATGGGCTGCATAATTGTCAGGATATTATCCATTCGGATCCAGAGTTCGTATTAAAACGCTTCGGGAGTTTCGGTGTTCGCTTAATGGAACTGAGTAAAGGTGTTGATAACAACGTCGTCCATGCGAGTAATACGCGTAAATCTATTAGTATTGAACGCACCTACCCCGAGGACGTGAGTAACGTTGACGAACTTTCAACATGTTTAAGCGACTTAATATCCGGTTTAGAAGAGCGATTTTCCAAGCTATCAACAAAACATTATGTGAGTAAAAAATTTGTAAAATTGAAGTTTGATAATTTTGAGCAAACGACAATGGAAACAACTATCTCTCGGCACGCAGATCTATTTTCAATGCCTGACTTTCAACGGTTGATGCAGTCCGGTTGGCACCGGCAAAAACGGGGTGTTAGGTTGATGGGAGTCGGTTTTCGTTTAACCCCCCTGCAAGAGTGCGCTGAACAGCTTGTGCTGCCCTTCATTTCGGACTAAATAGCTATTTTGGGGGGTTCGTTTAAAAAATGAGCGCCCTCGTTAGTGGATGCAAAGAGCGAGCAGATCGCTAAAAGTTCGTGTAGAATGCTTCTTCGCTGAGAGGGATTGACTGCTGCAAGGCAGCATGTGTTGTGCCGAGTACCGGCTTAAACCACCCTTTTGGGCATTGAATCGCTTTTTGCTGTTGTATAACAGTGAATCCCCGCCTTGGAAAAAGGCCGCGATCTTCATTATCGATTTGGAGAATAAACCGTGAGTCGTAGAAAACGTAAACAGTCGGCAGAAGATAAAGCCGAGATCGATTTGACCCCAATGCTGGACGTTGTGTTCATCATGTTGATTTTCTTCATTGTTACAGCGTCGTTTATCAAGGAAAAATCCTTGGACTTGAACGTACCAGAGAACACTGAGAATTTGCCGCCCCCCGAGACGGAAAGCAAGAGTATATTAGTACAGATAAACGCAAATGATGAGATTTTCATCGATCAGCGTCGTGTTGATATTCGCTCTGTTCGTTCGTTGATTGCACAGAAGAGTGCCGAGAACCCCGAAGGCGGTGTTGTTGTTATGGCGCATGAGCACGCTTCCACCTCTTCTTATGTCGCAATCGCAGATGCCGCTCGCGAAGCGAAAATTTATAATGTATCCCTGATTCCACGCAAACAGTAAGTGTTTGCGTGGTTGAAAAAAGCCGCTTTTAAGCGGCTTTTTTTATGCCTGCAATTCACGGACATAAACGGGTGAAAGGGCACTGAGGCCTACTTCGACGGCTATGGAGCGTTTGTGCATGTGGCGGTTAATAAGCGTGTGAGGGCTGTAATAGAGGGCTACACTTTAGATTCTGTTCTTGCTAGCTTAATTTGCACAACATGCCGCATCCCATTTCTTTATCTACTCTTATTATGTTGGTATTCGTTGCAGTCACAAACGCTGCGACAGCCGGTATTGCGCTAGGTAAAACCAATGTACACCCTCTCTACCTAGACGATGACACCCTTGGCAGTGATTATACGAACACCGTGGTACGTACCGCAGACGGCTATTTATGGATAGGCACGGATAACGGCCTAAAACGGTATGATGGCTATCAATTACGCAATTTTGTCTACCAGCACGATGATTTAACGTCTATTGGCACTAATTCTATTTCGACGTTACTGGTAGATGACGTTGATAATTTGTGGGTCGGTGGCCATGTGCTTAGCCGCTACCATTCGGAAACTGAGTCTTTTGAGAATTACGATTTTTCGGGTGGAGCGTCTATATGGGCGTTACATCTCGACAAAAAAGGCATTATGTGGGTGGGTGGCGAAGGGTTTGGTTTGCGCGGCTATGACCTTGAGACAAATGTGTTACTCCATCAGTTTTTCAGTGCGCCAGATGCTCGATTTATTAACGCGATAACGCCGAGCAGGGAGCCCGATTCTTTATGGGTTGCGTCCAGTGCTGGCCTTTTTCTCTTTAACACCCAAACAACAACGATTGAACAGTACATTATTCCAGCCGACTTGGCCGCCGGTATCGATAGTATTCGCGACTTAATTGAGGCTGACGACGGGAAAGTTTGGGTTGCAACGCTGGAGGGCGTTGTGGTGCTTGATCCTGTTACACGGGCAGTGAGACGGTATTTTGCCGACGGAAATGCTGGATCGCTCAAGGCTAATACCATTTGGTCTATTTTTGAGGATTCAAAAGGTCAAATATGGGTGGGCACCGATAAGCAGGGCGTACATCGTTATCGCCCTGACGACGATAATTTTTCGCAAGTGGCCGTTTCCTCCGTTGATGAGTTCGCTTTCCCTCCTGGTGCCGTGCAGGATATCTATGAAGATGACGAAGGATCAATGTGGTTTGCAGTGTCGCATTTTGGCATACGTCGTATCAGCGAGCACCTTGAGAAATTTGCAACGTTGCAGCACAGCGAAACGGCCGACAATAGTTTGGCATTGAATAATGTTTTAGATCTACACGAAGATGGTCGGGGTTATATTTGGATAGCAACTGACGGCGGAGGGTTAGATAAATTTAACCCTATTACAGGAGAATTTACACATTTTCGTAACGACCCAAACGATAGCACCAGTATTAGCAGTAACTCCGTTCTTGCCATAGAGGAGGACGATCAGGGGTTTTTATGGATTGGTACGTGGGCAGGAGGGTTAAACCGGCTGGACCCTAATACTGGCGTATTTACTCAATACAGTCGAGAACCTAATAAAAATAGTACGCAGACCATTGGCAATAATAATGTTTTTCGTATTGAACGAAGTTCGAACGGTTTATTGTTTTTAAGCTTATGGCGTAAAGGGCTGCAACTTTTCGACCCAGTAAACGGCACATTTACGCCGTATTTCCCCGGAGGGGAAGGGAAGGAATCGGGCATCAGTACCTATTCAATTAATGACATAGAGTTTGCGCATGATGGGCGAGTATGGATAGGGGGCCACGGCGGCCTAGATATATTTGATCCACAGAAAAAGACATTTCAATCCATGGCCATCCCTTATGTAGAAGGCATTTTCGATTTATATGAGGATAAATTACAGCGTTTATGGATCGCGACCTCTAATGGTTTTATTCGTTACGAGCCCGCCACTAAATTGTATAAAACCTTCCAAAAGGCCGATGGCCTCGCTGATGACTTTGTCACCTCGATTGAAGAAGATGCCTCGGGGTACCTATGGCTGGGCACGCGAAATGGGTTAAATCGATTTAACCCAAAAACGGAGACGTTTGAACTGTTTGATGATAGAGACGGGCTAGCTGGGCGATTGTTTAATCGGTTCAGCCACCTCAGAACACGGGAAGGCATTCTTTATTTTGGCGGCGCGGAAGGTGTTAGTGTTTTCGACCCAGAGCATTTACCGAAAAATAAGGTACCGCCCAATGTCCATTTAACGCGTTTTGAATTGTTTCAGCAGCCGGTGCTACCGGGCGATATAGAGCAGTTACCAAAGCATATAAACTTCACTCGCTTGATCGAGCTTCCCTATGGCCAGCAGGATTTTACGCTGGAATTTAGCGCGCTTAACTTTATCTCGCCGATGAAAAACCAATACCGCTATAGGATGGTTGGTGTAGATGATAAGTGGGCGTTGACCGACAGTCAGCGAAGAAGGGCCAGGTATACTAATTTATCGCCGGGTAAGTACTTTTTTCAAGTTCAGGGCTCTAATAATGACGGTGTGTGGAGCGATGAAGTAAAAGGGATTGATATTGTTATATTGCCCCCATGGTGGCAATCGTGGTGGGCGAGATCGACATTTTTCTTTGTCGTATTATCGTTGATGTATGGTTTTAGTTATTGGCGATTACGCGCCAATACGCGTCGGCAGAAAGAGCTGAAATTACTCGTAGAAGAGAAAACAGACGAACTTGAACAGGCGAGTGAATACGTCAAAGTATTGAATACTGAGCTAGAGCAACGCGTCGATCAGCGAACGGGTGAATTGTCGATAGAGGTGGAAGAGCGACGCATTGCTGAGGCAAAATTATTTCACATGGCCTTCCATGATGCGTTAACGGGGCTTCCGAATAGACAGTGGTTAACGCAGCACTTGGAGCAATTGATTGAGCGTGAAGACGAGACCAAAAAATTCGCATTGTTTTTTCTCGATGGTGATCGATTTAAAAAAGTGAATGATACACACGGCCACTTATTGGGTGACCTGTTATTGGTTGCGGCTTCTTCGCGATTACAGGAATTACTACCCAAAGGCCATCACGCGGTGCGCTTGGGTGGTGATGAATTTACGGTATTGGTGGATGAAGTCTTGTTTGAGGAAAGTCTCATCCAAATTGCCGAGAACATTATTGTCGCGTTTGACAACGCATTTTTCATCGATCAGACCCAAATGTTTTTTCGCGTAAGTATCGGCATGGTGCTGTGCGAAGGGCAGTATACGAAACCTGAACAAATTCTAAGAGATGCAGATATTGCAATGTATCGCGCAAAAGAAAATGGGCGTGGTACTTTTCAGGTATTCGACTCTGCCATGCGAGAAACAACGTTAGAATTGGCCGAGCTAGAGGCCGATTTATATAAGGCAATGCAGCAGCATCAGTTTTTTATTGTATTTCAGCCCATTGTAGAACTCACAGATGGCAGCCTTACGGGGTTTGAAGTTTTATTGCGTTGGGAGCATCCCACGCGAGGCATGGTTCCACCGGACAAATTTATTCCCGTGGCTGAAGAGTCGGGGCTCATTTTGGAACTCGGCCTCTGGGTATTGGAGCAAGCCTGTCTTCAGTTAGAGCGATGGGGGAATATGAGCGCAGTGACACGTTTACCGAGTATTGCCGTTAACCTTTCTCCTCATCAACTAGGTCAACATGACCTTATTGAATCAATCGATGCCATTCTCGAAAAAACGGGTGTGCATAGCCATCATTTGAAGTTGGAGATTACCGAGACGGCGCTAATGGAAAATACGGATAGCGTTAACCAGATACTCGAGGCGCTGCGCGACAGAGATATTGAGCTAGCCATTGATGACTTTGGTACTGGCTATTCGTCGCTCAGTTATTTAGACCAGTTGCCGGTACAAGTACTTAAGATCGATCGAAAGTTTGTTGATGGGTTAGTGGATAATGAAGACGAAAGCGGCGGTGCGCAGGAAATTGTTCGTGCAACGATTTCGTTGGCCCATAACCTTAATATTCGAGTAGTCGCTGAAGGTATTGAAACGCAAGAACAGTGGGATATTTTGGCAAGCTATGCGTGTGATTTTGGTCAAGGGTATTTAATGGCGAGGCCACTGAATGCCGAAGACGCAACGGCGTTCTTATTGGCTGAACATATGTCCGAGAAAAAAGGCCTTGCGTAGTGCGGGTTAATGGCGAGCGATAAACGCAGGTTGGTACCATAACTCGGGTCGATTTGGGACTGCGATATGCGGGTTATGCAAATGTATTATCGTGCGGGTATTCAGCGCTGCTTGTGCGATTAATGGGTCAAAGTAGCGACTAAAGAGTTCGTCGAACGAACCGTCTTTAATGGCGCTATTTAACCCTCGTTCAATGGCCTTGGCTAAATTAGGGTGCTGCTTGTTTACAAAGAAGTAATAGGCGGCGGGGTAGTGTAAGGCCAAATGTTTGTCTATTGTTAAGCTCTTATCGGTTAGCCCGTCATTTTCTCGCCAAATTTCTACCACCGAGCGTGGAAAGTAATCAATTCTCTTTTTGCTGAGCATTTTAAATAAGCTTTCCCAATTGCTAGACGTTATCAAAGGCAGCTCATTGGATTGTAAAATATTATTGTCTGGCCAGTCGTGGCCTTGCCCCGCCGTATAGCTTCTTAGTGCTAGCGCGGTATTCACCTCACTAAACAGTGCTTGGTCATCGCGTCGAATAAACATTAATCTCCAGCCAATTAGACCTTTAAATAACGGAATACGAATGGGGATAAGATTTGCCTCCCGTTCTTGTGATGTATTCAGCCAATGCACGTTGTAGTGGTTAAGCTGCAAGTGAATCTCGCTGCGTTTCTCGTTAAACAAGGTGATTTGTTTTTCAGGAATAATAACGAAGGAATCTCCCGATTTCTCCATGGCAAGGTGTAACATTTCGAGGAAATATCGATCAACATCTTGAAAATGGCGGATGTCGATAACGGGGTGAGTAAGCCGATAATGTTTGCAGACGCCCGAAGATGGGGCTGAGGCTAATGATGTATAGGCCAGCAGAGATAGTAAGCAGGTAGCAATACGTACTAAACCGCTAAGCCTGTTGAGCGTAGGAAGTTTGAGCACAGTAGAGTGGTGGATAGACATGCTCCAAAAGGTGCTGGCTGCGGAGCTACTTACGGAATGCTCGCAGCTTAACAATAATTATGTCTTAAGCTTAGCACGAGAGCCTCATTTTGCCATGGATGTGTAGTGGCGTAACATTTTAAACCGTAGGGTAGTGCTTTGTTTTGCTAGTTGTTGTGGATCGATTGGCTAGGAAATGACATTTCCATGATAAGGACATCGCCATCAGCAATAAAGGGCCCATGAACTTCGCCGGGCGGCCTGCTTGCATAGGTACCAGTTTCAAGCCATTGTTCAAAGGCTTGATCATAAACCCTACCCGATACAATAAATATTTCTTCTGGGTAATCATGGCTTTTAGCACCAAAACACTCTGTAGAGTAACCGTTTTTGAATTGGGTCAGCCGAGTGTAATCACCCGTAATAGGGTCTTCAGCAATCGTGAGCTCTAAAATATTTCCATTGGAACCATCAACGGCTTTCCATTGGCCCGAATGTGAAGTATCAAGTGGATTCCAATAGGTTTGCGTAGATTTCATTTTTTGCCTCTCGCTTAGGCCGCTAATGGCGAATATTACTCGCTTGAATAAGATTCTATTGTAGGGCACGAACAAATAAGATTTCGATCGCCGTACACGTTATCGATTCGGTTAACGCTGGGCCATACTTTGTGGTGTTTTAAGTAAGGCAAAGGCCGCGATGCTTCTTCGCGGCTGTAGGGATGGTCCCAGTTTGGATTGAATACGTCGTCGAGCGTATGGGGGGCGTTACACAACGGGTTGTTGTCTCGTGGTAGCTCACCATTTTGTACGCGTGCGACTTCTTGCCGAATCGCGATCATGGCATCACAGAACCGGTCTAATTCTGTTTGGCTTTCAGACTCTGTGGGCTCGATCATTAAAGTACCGGCAACGGGAAAGGACATGGTTGGTGCGTGAAAACCAAAATCCATTAATCGTTTGGCGATATCCTCTTCTGTAATACCCGAACTCTCTTTTAGTGGCCGTAAATCTAATAGGCATTCGTGTGCCACAAATCCATTTTTACCGGTATATAAAATGGGGTAATGTTCTTGCAGGCGGTTGGCAATGTAGTTTGCGTTAAGTATGGCGTACTCGGTTGCGAGCTTAACGCCTTGATTGCCCATCATGCGTACGTACATCCAGCTAATGGGTAAAATGCTGGCTGAGCCCCAAGGGGCTGCGGATATTGTACCGTTGCCTATTTCTGTGCCGGATATTGTTTGCAAGGGGTGGCTGGCCAAATAAGGGGCCAGGTGTTCTTTTACACCAATAGGGCCCATGCCAGGGCCGCCGCCGCCATGGGGAATGCAAAATGTTTTATGTAGGTTTAAGTGGGATACGTCGCCACCGAATTCACCCGGTGCGGCTAAGCCAACAAGGGCGTTCATGTTAGCCCCATCGATATATACCTGTGCGCCGACCGCATGAATAAGGCCACAAATTTCTTTAATGTTTTCTTCAAATACCCCATGTGTTGAGGGGTAGGTAATCATAATGGCCGCTATGCGGTCACCGAATTGTTCGATCTTTGCGTTTACGTCTGCAACATCCACATTGCCTTGCTCGTCGCATTTAGTGACGACCACTTGCATGGAGACCATTTGCGCAGAGGCAGGATTGGTGCCGTGTGCGGATTGCGGAATTAAACACACGTTACGTTGATGTTCGCCCTTGGCTTCAAAATATTTTTTAATGGCTACAAGGCCCGCATATTCACCTTGGGAACCCGCATTGGGCTGCAAGCTGATGGCATCGTAACCGGTACAGGCTTTTAGCATGTCTTGCAGCTGTTGGAATAGCGTGGCGTAACCTTGTGCTTGCTCCATTGGCGCGAAGGGGTGTAGTTCGCCAAACTCGGGCCATGTTACGGGAATCATTTCGGCCGTAGCATTAAGTTTCATCGTGCAGGAACCGAGCGGAATCATTGCGTGGTTGAGTGCAATATCTTTGGATTCCAAGCGTTTTAAATACCGTAGCATTTCTGTTTCCGAATGATACTGCTCGAATATTTCATGTTGCAGCGCTCTTTCATTGCGCTTCATTCGGGCCGGTATGGTACTGGCCTGCGCGGCTTTATTTTCAAGGTTAACGAAATCTAGGGGGGATGCGCCGCCGGCAAATACTGCCAGCAGGGCATCGATATCGTTGGCGTTTGTGCATTCATTTAAGCTAATGCCCAGCGCATTTTTTCCAATAAGGCGCATATTGATCTGGGCGTCGAGCGCACGCTGGTACAGTGCTGTTTGCTGGTCGCCTACCTCAATACACAGGGTATCGAAATAGTGCTGGTACCGTAATTTATAATTCAGTGATATTAAGCCTTGGGCTAATATTTTGGTGAGAAGGTGAATTCGTTTTCCAATGCGTTCAACACCTTCAGAGCCATGATACATCGCGTAAAAGGCACTCATTACGGCCAAAAGTACTTGAGACGTGCAAATATTGGAGTTAGCTTTTTCTCGACGAATATGTTGCTCTCGCGTTTGCATAGCCATACGCAATGCTGGTTTGCCGCGGCAGTCGATGGATACCCCAATGATGCGTCCGGGAGTGGAGCGCTTATATTTTTCTCGAAAGGCGAAAAAAGCCGCGTGTGGGCCACCGAACCCCATCGGGACGCCAAAGCGTTGGTTGCAGCCCACGACAATGTCGGCGCCTTGTTTGCCGGGCGCGTCGAGTAGCACAAGGCTCATAATGTCGGCGGCTATAATCGCAAGGGCGTCTTTGCTGTGGATAATATCGGTAAGTGGTGCAATATCGAGTAGTGCCCCGTCGGCACCGGGGTTTTGCAGTAATGCACCGAAGTACTCGTAATTGTCGAGTTCTGTCCGTGGGTCGCCAACAATAATGTTAAAACCAAAGTGCTCTGCACGGGTACGTAAAACGGCTAGTGTTTGAGGTAAGCATTGTTGGTCTACAAAAAAAGTATCGGATTTGTTTTTACGTGCAACGCGTTTGGCCATTGCCATGGCTTCGGCCGCAGCAGTGGCCTCGTCGAGCATAGAGGCGTTGGCTAATTCCATGCCCGTAAGTTCGGTGATCATTTGTTGGAAGTTTAATAGGCCTTCGAGTCGACCTTGGGCAATCTCGGGTTGGTAAGGTGTGTAGGCGGTATACCAGCCGGGGTTCTCCATGACATTTCGTAGGATGACAGGGGGTACGTAGGTACTGTGATAGCCAAGACCAATATAGTGTTTGAATAATTGGTTTTGCTGGGCGATGGTCTTTAATTCGGCCAACGCTTGTTGTTCGTTGAGCGGGTTGGCGAGCGATGCTGTTTGTTCGCTGCGGATAGCGGCGGGCACGGTTTTTTCGATGAGTTCGTCTAAGCTGCCAACATTGAGGCGTGCGAGCATGTCGCTGGTTTGCGATTTGTTAGGGCCGATATGTCGATGAATAAATTCCTTGTCGTAACGAAGGTTTTCGAGAGAATCGGTTTGCAAGTTGCGTTGCTCGGTATGCGGCATAAAAGGAATTCCGTACAATCGATATCAGGCACTGAAATCTGATGTTTTTTGGGTGGGGAGATAAGCGCGCAATATAGCAATTGTGCACCCCTATCAGCAATTGCCGAATAACTTTTCAATCACATAAGGAGCCTTTAATTAAATTTGAGGTTCCCTCATTAAGATTTTAGCGCTTATGTCATGGATTACCCCTCTTTTTATCGTATGGGTTGCGTATAACGCTTGGCGAGGTTACAAACGTGGGCTCGGATTAACCCTGTTATCTCTTGTGGGCCTCGCGGCTGCCTATTTTAGTTGTTATAGCTGGGGGCCTTTCGTTAGTTCGGAGCTGTCTGAGCGGGGCTGGCACCCGTTACTGGCTTACTGCGCCGCTTTTTTGGGTGTCTATCTTTTAGTGTATGTCATGGTAGCGGAGTTACCCAGCGTGATATTTGCGCGATGGTTGCGTGCGCAATGGGTATGGCCTGGTGCGGTATTAGGTATGGGGGTAGGTGTTGTTTCGGGCCTGATCTTTGTGTGGGTGATATCGTTAGTGGAAACAGCGTTAGTGTTGAATCGGCCTGAGGTTGCCGGTTCGATAAAGGTTAATAGGGTGGATATATCCAATGTGAGCGACCCAGTAAGTAAAGCCGCACGCGTATTCGTGGCGGAAGCGTCGCTTGTGGGCGCTCAGGCGTTAGGTATGGATATTGTTCAAGCGAGGCTTTTCGAGAGCTTTGTGCGTTCACCTCAACACGTTATTCAGCGTTTGGAGGCGTTAGGTCAATCGCAGGCTTTACGGGTTTTTGTGACNAATGGCGATGTGCAGCGGTATNTACATACGGGCAATCTTGAGGGCTTGGTTGAGAGTGGGCACTTTCAACAACTAATTACCCAACCAGAAAT
>Ga0065722_104331_pt1 | contig 31197 bp, 25 predicted proteins | sample BansetMetagenome_FD_59109 | JGI IMG/M metagenome (GOLD analysis project Ga0065722, IMG submission 59109) | Bankia setacea gill microbial communities from Puget Sound, Washington, USA - Caecum Enriched | ecosystem: Host-associated > Mollusca > Digestive system > Ceca | place: United States... | reverse complement strand
TTTTTATGTTGAGCATGTCGTTTTAAGTGGGCTTATGGTTAAATTACAGGGAAAACGGTGGGACTTGAGCCATTGGCAAAAGCTCGCATTTGGCGACAATCGCCCTAGTTCTAGTCAGCAGCCCACTACAATGACTTATAATTTTAGGAAAAAACATGACTAAACATGTATTGCTAAACAATATCACCCACCAAAATTTAAAAATTAGAACCGGTTATTCTGAGGCCTTTGGTGATAAAGTTGACTGCGTTCTCACCTTTCCAACCGAGTTTGGGGATGTTCAAAAAGAGTATCCAATATTTTTTCAAAAAAATGCCGAGACTGGAAAATTTCAATCTGTGGCGATGTTGGGTTTGGAGAAAGGTGAAAACCTTTTTTTGACGAAGGCTGGCTGGCAAGGTCGTTATATTCCCGGTGTTATTGCTCGGGGGCCATTCTTGATAGGTTTTCAAGATCAGAGTGCAAGTGGTGGTAGTGATAGAGCGGCCGTTATCCATGTTGATATGGATAGCCCTCGAGTGAATGAAGAACAAGGTGAACCCGTCTTTTTAACTCATGGAGGTAATAGTCCCTATATAGAGCATGTGAATAGCGTTTTATCCGGCATTCAGGACGGGATGGCGGTGAGTGAGATCATGTTTTCGGCTTTTTCGGCACTGGACCTAATAGAGCCTATCACGCTCGATATTGAATTAAACAATGGTGATCAACATCGAATAAGTGGTAACTACACGATAAGCCAAGACAAGTTGGCAGCGCTTAAGGGGGAGGACTTGGCGAAATTAAATGCCGCTGGCATCTTGCAGGGGGCTTTTTTAGTTTTGGCGTCGTTAAACAATGTGAACCGATTGATCGAGTTGAAAAATGCTCAGCTGTGATGAGGGTTCGCAGATTTTTTCGTTGAGCATTAGTTACCCGGCTGGAAAACGACTATGACCGAAATAGCAAGAAAGACACGAGAAATACACAATTGTCAGCCCAACGCGATTCCAGACGAGGTGTTTTCGTCTCCCGTGCCCATTTTGCTGAAAGGTTTGATGAGGGAGTGGCCACTTGTCCAAAAAGGCTTGTCATCTGACGAGCAGGCAATTGATTACCTTAAGTCTTTCTACAGTGGTCGACCAGCGGGTGTCTATTTCGGTGAACCGGAAATCGAAGGCCGGTTTTTCTACAATGAAGATGCGACCAAGTTAAACTTTAGCGTACGACGAACTCCGCTTGATCAAGCGTTAGATGAAATTCAACTGCACTTAAAAACGCCAAAGCCACCCTCGTTTTATATTACTTCCAATGTTATTGATACCTATTTTCCGGGTCTTCGCGATGAAAATGATTTGTGTTTTGATGGTGACTACTTTAAACAGAATCCATTTTACACGGGGGATCCCTTGGTCAGTATTTGGATTGGCAACGCATCTCTTGTTTCTTGTCATTTTGATGCGCCCAAAAACCTAGCCTGTTGTGCGGCGGGAAATCGACGTTTCACCCTGTTTCCCCCAGATCAAATTGACAACCTTTACCCGGGCCCCCTAGAACCGACCCCTGGAGGGCAGGTGATTAGTATGGTCAACTTCAAAAACCCGGATTTCGATAAGCACCCGCGTTTCAGAGACGCCATGGCTGCGGGTGAAGTGGCGGAAATGGAAGCAGGGGATGCGGTTTATATTCCGAGTATGTGGTGGCATCAGGTTGAGGCATTGAGTGCTTTTAATGTACTGGTAAATTATTGGTGGAATACCGTTCCTAAGTTTTTTAGTCCAGCCAAAAATGTACTCGAGCATGCAATGCTGGGTTTAAGAGACAGGCCATTAGAAGAAAAGCGTGCTTGGAAGGCTTTATTCGATTACTACATTTTTTCCGAGGTTGAACATGCTTCTGGGCATATACCAGCGCCGGCACGTGGTGATTTAAACCCAATCGACGAGCGTTCTGCACGGCAGTTAAGGGCGCGTTTAATTAATCAATTGAACCGTTAAGTGCCGAATACAGTCGATGATTTATCGGCCATTTGCAAGTTCTTAGGTGAGAAAATGTCAGAGCAAAGAGAAATAAAAAAAGTTGTCATTGCCGGTGGCGGCACAAGTGGTTGGCTTGCGGCTGCAGCTTTATCCAAAAAGTTGGGCGAAGTGCTCGATGTAACCTTGGTTGAATCAGAGGCTATTGGCACTGTTGGTGTCGGAGAAGCAACTATCCCACCAATGCGTACCTTTCACAAATTACTGGGTATCGACGAGCAGGAGTTTATGCGTGCAACGTCTGCCACATTTAAGTTGGGAATTTCCTTTGAAAATTGGGGAAAGTTAAACGATAGCTATATTCACTCTTTTGGAACAACTGGTCAAGAATGTTGGTTGGGCGGATTTCAACATTTCTGGCTGCGAGGCATGGAAAAAGGCTTGAGTACTGCCTTTGGTGATTATTGTTATGAACTGCAAGCAGCAAAAGCCGGTAAGTTTGCTACATCTCCAAGTTCTCACATCAATTATGCTTATCATCTTGACGCCTCAAAATACGCAAGTTTTCTTCGGGGTTTTAGTGAGAAGAATGGCCTGAAGCGTATTGAAGGCAAAATTGCAGGTGTGAAGCAGCATTCTGACAATGGTTTTATTCAAGCGCTGGTACTCGAATCTGGTGAGATAGTTGAGGGTGACTTGTTTATTGATTGTACTGGCTTTAGAGGTCTTCTGATTGAGAAAGCTTTGCATACAGGCTATGAGGATTGGTCGCACTGGCTTCCCTGCGACAGCGCAGTGGCGGTTCAAACTGAATCGACCGGGCCTGCTCCACCCTATACTCGATCAATTGCTTCGGACGTGGGTTGGCAATGGCGCATACCTTTACAGCACCGTGTGGGGAATGGTTTGGTCTATTGTAGCCACTATTGTTCGGATGAGCAGGCTACGGAGAAGTTAATGGCCAATGTTACGGGAAAAACGCTCACTGATCCTCGTATTATTAAATACCGTACCGGACGGCGGCGTTTAGGGTGGAATAAAAACTGTATTGCTTTGGGCTTGTCTAGTGGTTTTGTTGAGCCACTGGAGTCGACCAGTATTCATTTGTTTATGATGGGTGTTACCCGTTTAATGCACCTGTTTCCCTTTGGTGGTATTCATCGATCGGTAATTGACGAGTATAACCAGCAATCGAAAGTAGAAATCGAAAAGATACGAGATTTTATTGTTTTGCATTATCATGCCACCGAAAGGGATGATAGCCCGTTCTGGCAACATTGTCGCAGTATGTCGATACCAGAGACTTTGCGCCACCGCATAGACTTATTTCGGGAAACCGCTCGTGCATTCCAAGGTGAGGGGGAGTTGTTTCGCGTGGACTCTTGGACTCAAGTTATGATGGGACAAGGTATAATTCCAAAGCACTACCATCATGTGGCGAACATGATGACAGATGCCGAGCTGCAAAAGTTTCTCAATGGCATTAAATCTTCCATCGAAAAATCGGTTTCTACTTTACCCGAGCATCAGATTTTTGTTGATCAATACTGCGGTATAGAAAAAAGTTAAAGGTCAGAAAAGTAAGGGGATCGTCATGGCTTTGTAAAAAACACCCTGAATGTTCAGTATCTTTTACAAATAGGAGCGCTCATGGCGCCCAAGGCTTTCAGTATAGCGGGCTAGTGGGTAAAGCCTTAGTGACACTCTCGGAGTGCTGTCAGGCACCCTTTAACCAATGACTTTTGCTTAATGCTATTTTAGCGCTAATCAAGAGAGTATTCCCGTTGGAGCGGTGTCGCATCCGCCACTAGGCTGCAATAGTTCCGTTGAGCACTTTTGAGATATCACCTTCCCTCAAATGATAGAATTTGGTGAGAGTGCCGTTTGAGGAAAACATTCGAAATACCATTCTAGTCGTTCCATACCAGCCTGATTGCAAAACTATCCATAAGAGCGGTATGCTGCGCAATCTGATTTTAAGTGATATCGAGGTCAAATATGCGTTTTTTACATACCATGTTACGGGTTGGGAATTTAGATAAATCACTAGCTTTTTACACTGAGGTTCTTGGGATGACCTTGCTTCGAAAGCAGGACTATCCGGATGGCCAATTTACCCTGGCCTTTGTGGGATACGGCGAAGAAGAGAACTCTACCGTATTGGAACTTACTCACAACTGGGATACAAAAGAATATGAGTTGGGGGCGGGTTTTGGGCATTTGGCTATTGGTGTAGCGGATGTCTATAGTGCATGTGAAAAAATAAAAGCTTCTGGTGGGAACGTGGTTCGAGAAGCCGGGCCAATGAAGCATGGAGATACGATTTTGGCCTTTGTCGAAGACCCGGATGGTTACAAAATTGAATTACTGACCAATAAGGCCTAAGCCAATGTGTGAGTAGATATCAGTGAAAACCTTACTTATCGATAACTTTGATTCTTTTACCTATAACTTATACCAGCTTATTGCCGAAGTAAACCGGGTGCCGCCGGTTGTGGTGCAGAATAATAATGCCGATTGGAAAAGCCTACGTTCGCAAGGGTTTGATAATATTGTTATTGGCCCTGGCCCTGGTCGTCCGGAAAAGAGTAAAGATTTTGGTGTTTGTGAGCAGGTATTAAAGGAAGCTGATATTCCTGTGCTAGGTGTTTGTTTAGGGCATCAGGGGTTGTGCTATGTTAACGGAGGTACCGTTGATTACGCTGAAAAAGTTATGCATGGGCGTATTAGTGCCGTGCATCATACCAAGACGGATTTGTTCTATGGTATCCCATCGCCATTTAATGCTGTGCGCTACCATTCATTAGTGGTTAGTGCCGTCCCTGAGCTTATGGATGTTACAGCCTTTACGTCGGACAATGTAGTGATGGCTGTTCGACACAGGCATAGGCCTCTTTGGGGAGTGCAGTTTCATCCTGAATCGATTAGTTCTGAGTGTGGCTTTCAGCTTATACAGAATTTTCGCGATCTCACGGTAAGCTACTTTAAAAGTTTCCCTCAGCATCTCCTGCAGTCTTCGATTAAACGCAGTGAGCCCTCTGTCGTTTCACTGACTAGGCCGGCAAAACTGCCTTCTGTGGCAAAACCTCAGGTATTCCATAGGCGCCTAGCGTTGTCACTACACGCTTCCTGTGTTTTCCAGCAGTTATTTGCAGATTCGAGCATTAGCTTTTGGCTAGATTCTGCGCTTAAAACGGCCGAAACACGCTTTTCATTTATGGGGGATGGTTGTGGACCGTTGGCAGAATTAGTGCAATATTCGCAAAAAACGCGCAGTTTAAGCGTTACACCTTTTGCGCAATCCGGTGAGTGTGTGACACCAAGCCGCGCAGAGGCTTTGGGAACAGAGAAACACACTATTTTTAGTTATCTTCAGGCACGTCTCAAAGAATATCGATGTTCAAGCCCTGATTTACCTTTCGATTTTAACCTTGGTTTCGTCGGTTATTTTGGCTATGAAATGAAAGGTGATTGCGGTTATCAGTCGCCTCACTCGGGGGCTGAGGTCGATGCATCTTGGTTGTTCGCGGACCGGGTCATCGTGTTTGATCATACAGAAGATGTTGTGTATTTAGTGTGCCTTGACTACCCTGAGGCGCATCAAAGAGCGAATCGGTGGCTGTCTGACACCGAAAAAAGGTTGACTGAAATGGATGGCAAGTTTCCCAAAACCCTGCCTCCGGATATTTCTGTAGAGAATAACGACGCGTTTTCACGTAGGCACAATAGTCGTGAATATCTTGCGCTTATCAACCTAGCGAAAGATGCAATTAAACAAGGTGAAACCTACGAGGTCTGTTTGACCAACTGCTTTTCAAAAGAGACTGATGCCGATCCTTTGACAGTATATTGCCATTTGAGGGACGTTAACCCTGCACCGTACGCCGCTTATTTGAAATTTCCTGAAGCGACGGTGGTGAGCTCTTCTCCTGAGCGTTTTATTACCATTGATCGACAAGGTGTTGTTGAGACAAAACCGATCAAGGGCACTCGTAAGCGCGGGAGAAATTCAGTTGAGGATGAGGCATTAAAAACTGATTTACTGAGCAGTGAAAAAGATCGTTCTGAAAACTTAATGATCGTTGATTTATTAAGGAATGATCTCGGGCAAGTGTCTGATATTGGTAGCGTACAGGTGAGCAAGCTATTTGATGTGGAAAGTTATGCAACAGTTCATCAGTTGGTAAGTACGATTCGCAGTCGCTTGAAGCGTGATTGCGATGCGATTGATTGTGTAATGGCCTGTTTTCCTGGGGGAAGTATGACTGGCGCTCCCAAAAAGAGAACGATGGAAATCATTGATCAACTTGAAGGCGCTGCGCGAGGAATATATTCAGGGTCGCTTGGTTTCTTCGCCTTAAACGGTTGCGCTGATTTGAGTATTGTTATTCGTACTTTGGTGTTTGAATCAAATTTGGTCAGTTTCGGCGTCGGGGGGGCCATTGTCGATTTGTCAGAGCCCGAGCTGGAATTGGCGGAAACTTTATTAAAGGGACAAGCGCTTATTCAAAGTTTACAATCAAGGGCTAATCATTAATTGAAATCTGTAGCTCTTATCCTCTCGTCCCTTGTGTTTTTTTGGCGTTTCCCTTCAATATTTCACTGTGTTTAGTTGGTCCGTTTTCGTAGGGGTGGGTGAAATTGGTAGAGTATTCACTGGTCGGCCTATGTTTAAGCGGTATTCAGATTTGGTGCTATTGGCTCAGCGTAGAGCACGATTATTAGTAGAGACTTTAGAAGTGGTAACAGTGGATTTATGCTCAAAATTATGTAAAAGCCATGGATAGGGGCTTAAGTATCTTGGATTTACCGGCAGGTAGGGTGAGTGTGAATATTGAACAGTGGCGACCGCTACTAGAATAACTTGAAACTACCGAGTGTTGAAGCTAGCAAGCCTCCGTTCCTTCGAAACCGGAAGGCTCTGTGTGTGCCTAAGGTTGTTCTGCATATACCACCAGCCCCATGAATGACAGGGGCCGATGGGTTCCGTGTTGGGCGAAAAAAGGTCTTATGTGGGGGGGCAATAGGCACGGATGGTTGAGCTACGATCAAATGTGCTTATCACGCAGCTCGATGGAGACTATTCTGAAAGCTCAAAAGACACCCCGACGCCCCAATTTCTTAGCAACGCTAGGCCACTTGACCGGTAGTTCGCACTCTCTTTGAACCCTTTTCGGCTTTTACCGCATTCTTTTCGGTTTGTTTTTTAATTTGCGTGTCGACCATATTCTTTATAGCGATGAGTAAACCTGCTATTAAGAATGCACCAGGCGGCAGGACGGCCACAAGAAAACCTTTGTAGTTTTCGCCGAATATGTGAATGGTCCAGTTTTTAGCGTTCTCTCCAAACAGAAGATGCATATTATCAAATAGGGTCCCAGCGCCAAGAATCTCACGCAGTGTTCCTATGGCAACGAGAACCAATAGGAATCCCAGCCCCATCATAAATCCGTCGATTGCGGAAGGCAGTAAGGGGTTTTTACACGCAAAGGCGTCGGCTCGTCCTAGGATTGAACAGTTGGTGACAATAAGAGGGATAAATATTCCCAGTATCTGATACAGCTCGTAGGTGAAGGCTTGCATTAACAATTCAGTACATGTAGTAAAAGCGGCAATGATCATAACAAATGCCGGTAGTTTTACTGCATCACTCACCGCTTTGCGTATAAGTGAGACGGCAACGTTAGAGCCTATGAGTACGAGCATCGTTGCCAGCCCTAAACCTAGAGCGTTTACCACCGAGCCTGTCACCGCAAGCAAAGGGCATAAGCCAAGCAGTTGCACCAAGGCAGGGTTGTTTTTCCAAAGCCCGTTTGCGGTAATTTCTTGATAACTTGCCATTAGGGTTTGCTCTGTTCAGGTGATTTTTTGAAAAGCATGGCCTGGTGTTGTTGATAGAAGGCTAGTGTTTGCTTTACGCGTTTCACGACTGCTCGAGGTGTAATCGTGGCGCCCGTAAACTGGTCAAAGCTGCCGCCATCTTTTTTCACGGCCCACTGATTTTCTGCAGGGTTTTGCAGCGATTTCCCGTTAAAGTTTAAAATCCACGGACTTTTTCGTAAATCTACTTTATCGCCCAAGCCGGGAGTTTCTTTATGGCTAAGCACACGTACACCGGCAACGCTTCCATCGATATTGATGCCCACAATCAATTTAATATCACCGCTGTAACCGTCTGGCGCTAGAGCTGGGATAATGGCAGCTACAGGTTGGCCATTGAGATAGGCTAGATTTACCTTGGCGGCGGACTTTAGGCCAAGTTGGTCCAGCATATGCTCTGTGAGTACAAATGTGTCCGCAAGCATATCGTTGTTGTGGCGATTGCGGGAGACTATTTCCAGTAAGGCTGCCTGTGCGGCTTTTTTTTCAGCTTGGGCAATTCGTTTTGCCGTGGCCTGATAAGTGCCGGCCAGAAGTCCCGCGGTTACCAAGGCGAAGGTGGCCAAAATAAGGCTATTTTTACTGATGGATTTTCCTAACACTGTTCTACCTTGTTGATTAGTCCCCTGCGGGGTGTTTGTTCATGTAATCGCTTCGATGTGCCAGTTATTTTACTCGATGTCCATAGGTGGCAGGTTTTGTGTAGTAATCGATAAATGGTGCTGCAAAATTTAGTAGCAGTACAGCGAAGGCCAGTGCGTCTGGGTAATTGCCCCAAGCCCGAATAATAAACAGCAGTAAGCCAGTGAGTGCGCCATAAATGAGCCGCCCGCGATTACTGACGGCGCTTGTAACCGGGTCTGTGACAATAAAGAACGCCCCGAGCATGGTTGCACCGGAGAGCAAATGAAAGAGCGGCGAGCCAGTACTACTTGAGCTGCCGCCATCGTAAAACAGCGCTGCACATAGGCTAAGGCTTACCAGCATGGCAATGGGGGCGTGCCACGTGAAGATTTTTTTATACAGTAAAAATATACCGCCAGCTAGAAAGCCGAGGTTGACCCACTCCCAGCCGGCACCAGCCCATTGGCCGACCGAAAAAATGGAGGTGTTTGCATAGAGTTCGTTTAACTCCAAGCTCTGATTTTGTTTAAGTACATCGAGTGGTGTTGCTGCTGTATAGCCATCAATAGGAATTCCAAATAGGGCCTGTTGTATGGCTTGAAGGATTCCCGGTAATTGCTGTGTATCGCCAAGCATGCCACTAGCAGCTGGCCATTGACTCATTTCTAAGGGGAATGAAATAAGCAGTACTATGTAACCGACCATTGCGGGATTAAACGGGTTATAACCTAGGCCGCCATAAAGTTGTTTCGCTACCACAATTGCGAAAAAGCATCCGCACGCAATTAGCCACCAAGGGGCGTAGGGGGGTAAGGCGAGCGCCAGTAAAACTGCAGTGAGAACAGCACTAAAATCTTTTAGATAAAAGGCGCTAGGTCGTTTACGAAGCCTAAGAAAACCTGCTTCAAAGAGCAGACAAAACAGCGTCGCGAGTGCGATATTAATGATGGATCCGGGACCAAAGAATAGGGTGAGAGCCGCCAATCCAGGTAAAGTTGCGAAGATAACCGTAAGCATTACCGTGCCTGTGTTACCCGGTCGGTGTGCATGTGGAGATGTAACGTTTATGAATGCCATAGAGTTAAATGTAATTGTTTGAGGTTGCCATTTTTACTCGCCTGCTTCGGCGCGTTCGGCGGAAAATTGTTGCTGGGTTTCAGCCAGTTTTACTTCTAGCTTTTCAAGGCTACTCTGGAAAATGGCGATCTTGTCGTCTTCTTCGTCGGTGGCCTTTTTCAAGCGCAGCTTGGCTTTTTCGACTCTGGTTTCCAAGGATTTTAGTTGCTCGCGAATCTTTTGTTCGGGCGACATTGTTGCTTGAGCGGCAGCCTTTGCTTTGGCTCGTTCGATAGCGGCTTCTGCCGCATTTAACGCCGGCGCCACTAATGTCGGTGTAATTGTTGTGGCGACAGAGCTGTCTCGGAGAGCGGCAAGTTGATTACAGGTATTTAAAAGTTTTTGCTGCAGTTTTTCCACGCCTTGCTTTAGTGCTCCAGTGGTAGGGGAATTGGCGGCCTCAGCCTCTGCCTGTTTAGCACGAGCAGTGGCAATGCGCTTTTCTAATGTGTTGATGGTTTTTTGCAGTTGTTCCGCAGGGCTGGCGGCTATTTTTTCTTTTACGTTGGCAGCGCTAACGTCAACACGTTCTTGCAGTGAGTCAAATTGCTGTTGTTTAAGTTTGGTTTCACTAACTTTTTGCTCGGCTTGCTTTAAGCGAGCTTTTAGCGATTCTATTCTAGCATTGCCGAGTTGCTCATTCTCGGCTTCATGTAGCTGAGCCAAAGCGCGCTCGACGCGGCTTTGAGCACTGGATAGTGCGCGCGCAAGCTTGGATTTTTCTTTTTCCGGATCCAGTATTGGCGTTTGAACAGAATGAACGGTATCTGTTGCCGGGGTTTTGGTTTCGAGTCCTGAATCTGAGTTTGCGCGTTTTTGGGCTTGGAGTAACTTGGCTTTTTCTGCGGCTTCTTTACGGGCTATTCGCTTCGCTTCTTTTTCAGCCTCAGCTTGGGCAATACGTTGTTGCCGGGCTTCAAAGCGTAGCCGGGAACGATCAGATTTTTCTTTTTCAATATCGAGCTTACGAATCTCGCTCTTCGACGCTCGATAATATTGTACCAAGGGAATATTGCTGGGGCATACATAGGAGCAAGCGCCGCATTCGATACAATCAAACAAATTGTGTTCTCTCAGCTGTTCAAAATTTTCACTTTGAGCATACCAAAATAGTTGCTGAGGTAATAATTCTGCCGGACAGGCCTCTGCGCACATACCACAGCGAATGCAGGCCTGCGCCGGGGGTTGAGATGGCATTTCTCGATGTGAGGGGGCCAGAATACAGTTAGTGGTCTTAATGACGGGAACCGTGGACGATTTAAGGGTAAAGCCCATCATGGGGCCGCCAACGATAAGGCGCGCACATTGCTTGGCTTGCCAGCCGTGAGCTCTAAGAATGTGAGCAATAGGAGTACCTAATGGAACCTCAATATTCTGTTGCGTTTGCAACGAGTCGCCAACAACAGTGGTAACTCGGCTAATTAAAGGCTCACCGTATCGAACCGCTCGCCAGGCCGCCTCAGCGGTGCCCACGTTTTGAACAACCACTCCAATTTGAGAGGGAAGCCCTCCGCTGGGAACTTGTTTGCCGGTGACAATTTCGATGAGCTGCTTTTCTCCGCCCGACGGGTATTTGGTTGGGAATACAACAATGTCTACGGAAGTGTTTTTTGCCGCAGCTTTCATTGCTGCAATGGCTTCTGGCTTGTTGTCTTCGATTCCCACCAATATGTGTTCAGGCTTGTCTAGTAGGTGCGCTAGCAGCTGGGCGCCGGATATAATACTCTCAGCTCGCTCTCGCATCAGCATGTCGTCAGCGGTGATATAAGGCTCACATTCGGTGCCATTGAGAATAAGTGTGTTGATTTTTTTGTCTGCTCTTGGGTTCAGCTTTACGGCAGAAGGAAAGCCGGCTCCACCCATGCCTACAATGCCTGCATTGCGAAGTCTGTCGAGCAGCTCTATCCGACTGAGAGCGTTGAAATCACTACAGGGCTCCAGTGTCTGCCAAGTATCGCAATTATCCGGAGTAATGACGATGCAGGGAGCACTCATTCCTGATGAATGAGGAATTAAACGGTTTTCAACGGCGCGAATGGTTCCCGAAGTAGAAGCGTGTACTGGAGCGCTAATCAAACCTTGTGCTTGAGCAATAAGCTGACCTTTAAGTACAACATCGCCAGCCTTAACAAGTGATTGCGCCGGTGCACCAATATGTTGGTTTAATGGCAATACAATTTCACTGGCTAGAGGAATGCGGTTAATCGGGCAATGAGTGCTTTGGCGTTTGTTTTCAGGAGGGTGGACACCGCCGTGAATGTCAAAAATCTTCCTCATGCGGCATTTTCCTGGCGTTTATCACTGGCAATTATACTGCTAGTTTTAGGTAGCTCCCACTTCCAGTCGTTCAGGCCGTGCTGAACTGGAAGCATATCAATACAATCTACAGGGCAAGGTTCGACACACAGGTCGCAGCCAGTGCATTCGGAGGTGATTACCGTGTGCATTTGTTTTGCCGCACCTAGAATAGCATCAACTGGGCAAGCCTGAATGCATTTAGTGCAGCCAATGCATTCATCTTCGCGAATATAAGCCACCTTTTTAACGTCGGACTCTTCTCCATGCTCTTCATCTAAGGTTGGTGCTTCAATATCAAGAAGGTTAGCGAGAGCGGCGATAGTGGTGTGCCCCCCTGGAGGGCATTTATTAATTGGGTCGCCATCAACAATGGCTTGGGCGTAGGGGCGGCAGCCGGGGTAGCCACATTGGCCGCACTGGGTTTGTGGTAGCAGCTCATCGATTTGCTCGACCAGCGGATCGCCTTCAACTTTAAACTTAATGGCGGCAAATCCGAGTACTGCACCAAATACGGCTGCAAGGGTGCCAAGCGAAAGCACGGCACTGAGAATAGGGTGTGAGAGAAAGAATTCAATTATCATTTTATACTAGGCCTGCGAATCCCATAAAGGCCAAGGACATGAGGCCTGCGGTAATCATCCCAATGGCAGCCCCTTTGAATGCCTCTGGTACATCGGCTACGGCGAGACGCTCACGCATGGCCGAAAATAAAATTAATACGAGAGAGAAGCCTACAGCTGCGCCAAAGCCATAAAAGGTCGACTGCAAAAAATTATGGGCTTTATTGGTGTTTTGCAGTGCCACGCCAAGTACGGCGCAGTTGGTAGTAATGAGGGGTAAAAATACGCCCAGTACGCGGTAGAGTAGCGGGCTGGTTTTTTCAATAAACATTTTGGCAAATTGCACAACAGCCGCAATGACCAGAATAAACGAGATGGTTTTTAAGTAGGTGAGTCCAAGGGGCTCAAGGAGCCATGCGTGCACCATATAACTACAAATTGATGCCAGTGTGAGCACGAACGTTGTTGCAGTACTCATGCCAATGGCTGTTTCAAGCTTGTTTGAGACACCCATAAAAGGACATAGGCCCAAAAACTGAACCAGCACGAAGTTATTAACCAATACCGTACTTAATAAGATAACCGCGAATTCGGTCATAAGGCTCTCTTGTTACATGTCAATGAATACTTTGCGCAAAGTTAATCATCGGTTAAAGGTGAGTTGACCATTTAACCATGGTTTTTGCCGGGGCCAGTATTGTAGCTTGTTTGCATTTATTTGTGATCATTGGCGTTGCCAATATTTACGCGGGCACTTGCAGAGCAGTCTATCGGATACCTTAAATATACGCTCGTGTGCGGCCCCTTCGGGCGAACGTCGATCCTACATAACACGCATGCCTGGCTCTGCACCTTCGTTGGGTTCTAGAATAAATAGGTCTCTACCCCCCGGTCCGGCGGCGAGAACCATGCCTTCGGACATTCCAAATTTCATTTTTCGGGGTTTTAAATTGGCAACCATTATCGTGTGTTTACCAATTAAGTCTTCTGGCTTATAGGCAGATTTTATGCCGGCAAACACATTGCGCGATTGACCACCTAAATCGAGTGTGAGGCGGAGTAACTTGTCTGCACCTTCAACGTGTTCGGCATTGGCAATTAGGGCTACTCGCAGATCTATCTTAGCGAAGTCGCCAAACTCAATTTCACTGGCAACAGGTTCGTTGGTTAGCCAGCTGTCTGGCGCAGTGCTTAGTGTTTCTGCTTCTGCTTCCGCTCGCTCTTCTTTGCTGGCTTCAACCATAGCGGTGACTCGTTCACTGTCTATGCGTGTCATAAGGGGTTTGAATGGGCTTATACTATGCTCACCTAGAAAGGCCAGCGGAGTACGCCATTCCAATTGGGTGTTTAAAAACTTTTCAGCTGCCGCCGCTGTATCTGGTAGCACTGGCTTAAGATAGGTGATAAGCACCGCGAAACAATTTATACCGAGGCTGCAAACGTCCTGTACCTTTTGTTCTTTTCCCGCTTGTTTGGCCAAGCTCCAAGGGGCTTGCTCTGCAATGTATTCGTTGGCGGCATCCGCTAAGGCCATGATTTCTCGCATGGCTTTCCCAAACTCTCTATTTTCGTAAAAGTCTGCAATGGTTTGGTCCGCTTGAACAAATTTCTGCCACAGGGCGTCATTATCAATGTGAGCAGACAGTACTCCCCCGGCTTTGTTCACAAACTTTGCTGTACGACTGGCAATATTGACCACTTTTCCAACGAGATCTGAATTCACTTTAGTGACAAAATCTTCAAGATTTAAATCTAGATCATCGACGGTATTGGTAAGTTTGGTCGCATAGTAGTACCGTAAATATTCGGGTTGTAAATGATTAAGATAGGTTCTCGCGTTAATAAATGTTCCGCGCGACTTCGACATTTTTTTGCCGTCTACCGTTAGAAAACCATGTACACAGACTTTGGTTGGTGTTCGAAAACCAGCATCGTTTAACATCGCTGGCCAGAACAGTGCGTGGAAATTGATAATGTCTTTGCCGATAAAGTGGTAAAGCTCGTTTTGAGAGTTTTTCCCCCAGTAGTCATCAAATTCCAAGCCTTCAGTTCTATCGCACAGATTTTTAAAGCTGGCCATATAACCGATAGGGGCATCGAGCCACACGTAGAAATACTTGCCTGGTTCGCCGGGAATTTCGAAACCAAAATAGGGGGCATCACGAGAAATATCCCACTCCTTTAGACCGCCATCCAGCCATTCGGCAAGTTTATTGGCCACTTCATCTTGCAAGTGGCCTGCTCGTGTCCATGTTTTTAAGAAGTCACTGAAAACGGGTAAGGTAAAGAAAAAGTGTTTCGATTCTTTGGCAATGGGGGTTGCGCCAGAGATCACCGATATAGGGTTGATAAGCTCTATGGGGGAGTATGTGGCTCCACAGCTTTCGCAATTGTCCCCGTATTGGTCTGGGGTCTTACACTTTGGGCAAGCGCCTTTTACATAGCGGTCGGCAAGAAAGAGTTGTTTTTCTGGGTCAAAAGCTTGAGTTACTGAGCGAGTTGCAATGTGGCCATTAGCGTTTAGTTTTTCATAGATCAGAGCCGATAGAGACTGATTTTCATCGGAATGCGTGGAGTGGTAGTTGTCAAAACCAATGAGAAAATCGCTGAAGTCTGCTTGATGCTCGGTGCTAATAGCAGCAATTTGCTGCTCTGGACTTAGACCTAGCTGTTCGGCCCTCAGCATAATGGCGGTGCCGTGGGCGTCGTCAGCGCATACGTATGTGCATTGATGGCCGCGTAGTTTTTGGTAGCGCACCCAGATGTCGGTTTGAATGGTCTCGACCATATGCCCCAGATGGATAGATCCATTGGCATAAGGGAGCGCGCTGGTGACAAGGATTTTGCGTTTTTCAGTCATGTGGCCTACGTCGGTTTTTACGGCTTTAATTTTTAAACCCGCTAGCTGCGGGCTTTTCGGGCGCGCAACTATACCACTAATAGAGACGATTTTCTCCCATCTGTCCTGTTGAAAAAGCATTAGGGGCGGAGAAAAATGGCGGCGTAAATTGATTCGTCGAGTGCACAGTGGTACTTTGCCTGCCATTGCAAAGTACTGTCCGGCAATTGGGTGTTTAACGAGGAGTCAATATGAGTAGTAAACTTCTTCAAGATGTAGAGCGGGCGCTAGTATCCACGACATTACCTGAGATGGGTGACTTGGCATTAAGTCAAGTTTGCTTGGCGCAGGAGCACGAAGGTCGGGTGCGAATTCAGGTTAATCAGGGGGTGCATGGCGAGGATATCACTGATCGGTTGCGCGCAGCCGTGACTCAGGCAGTCGCCTCTCTGGGAAGTGAGCGCATAGATTTGGGGTTTAGTGTTGCAGTATTGCCCGCTAAATCATTGCAGTCAGCTAGCGTGAGCAGTGTGCCTGGAGTTAAAAACATTATTGCGATTGCGTCGGGTAAGGGAGGCGTTGGTAAGTCCACTACGGCTGTGAACATCGCCTTAGCATTGGCCCATGAGGGGGCCAAAGTCGGGATATTGGATGCCGACATCTACGGCCCTAGCCAGCCTCAAATGCTGGGCGTGGCTGACAAACGACCCGAAATGTATGGCCCGAATATGATCGAGCCTATTAAGGCCCACGGTGTACACGTTGTGTCTATGGGCAATTTAGTCACCGACTCTACGCCAATGGTATGGCGAGGGCCTATGGTGAGCGGTGCTCTACAGCAGTTATTGCAGAATACCCACTGGGTTGAGATTGATTATTTGGTTATCGACATGCCGCCAGGCACCGGAGATATTCAACTAACCTTGTCGCAAGCGGTACCTGTTTCCGGCTCTGTGATAGTGACCACCCCTCAAGATATTGCATTACTCGACGCTCGCAAAGGCATTGAAATGTTTCGCAAAGTGCATATTCCAGTGCTGGGTGTGGTTGAGAATATGGCAACTCATATCTGTTTAAATTGTGGTCATGCAGAGGACATTTTTGGTGCGCACGGTGGTGAAGCACTAGCAGCAGAGTACTCTGTTGGTTTACTTGGGCGCTTGCCCCTAACCAAAGTGGTGCGAGAGCAAACTGATGCAGGGAAGCCTCCTGTTGTTGCTGATCCGAATTCTGAATTAAGTCGCGAATATCGAAGTATTGCTAACAGTGTGGCACTGACCTTGTGGTTACAGTCTTTGAGCGGCAACAGCGGCCCCGAGATTTCCTTTGCTGACGATTAATTTGTGTTGATAGGGAGGGAGCTTGCAGCTTCGGAGTGCGACCTCTATGATCGGCCAATGATTCTGACTTCTGATTGAGAGATAATGTAAATGAGTATCAAATCCGACCTCTGGATTCGCCGTATGGCAGAATCGCAGGGTATGATCGAACCGTTTGAACCGGGCCAAGTTCGCTACGATAGCCATGATCAGCGCCTAATTTCCTATGGTACATCCAGTTACGGTTACGATGTTCGCTGCTCGAATGAGTTTAAAATATTCACCAATGTACATTCGGCAGTTGTGGACCCCAAAAACTTTGACGCCAATAGCTTTGTAGATATTCAAAGTGACATGTGCATCATTCCGCCGAACTCTTTTGCTTTGGCTCGTACCGTCGAGTATTTTCGTATTCCTCGATCGGTGCTAACCGTTTGTTTGGGTAAGTCTACGTATGCGCGTTGTGGGATTATTGTGAATGTAACGCCTTTGGAGCCAGAGTGGGAAGGCCATGTAACCTTAGAATTCTCAAATACGACGCCGCTGCCAGCGAAAATTTATGCCAATGAAGGCGTTGCGCAGATGTTGTTTTTTGAGAGTGACGAAGTTTGTGATACATCCTATAAAGACCGTGGCGGAAAGTACCAAGGTCAAACCGGGGTTACCCTTCCTAAAACCTGAGTTTAGAGCTGAGCTTTGTTAGGGCTTGTAAGCCCATGCGGGCGATGCCTTGTGTGTGATGACCTGAAGTGGTACTCAAAAAAGTGCCGCTTCAGGTTGTCAAGAATGTTTCACTGTAGCGCTGGTAAAGTTTTGTGGCCTGATTTTGAATCCGAACCTTTGCCGCTAGCGTTATTGGCCAACACGATACTGTTCGGGAACTTGCTCAATGTCTTGAACCGTTGGTGTTATTTGTTTCAGCAAGCCGTCTTGAATACCGTAGATCCATCCATGAATAGATAAAGATTGGCCACCCAGCCAAGCACTTTGAACAACGGGAATGTGGCAAACATTGGCAACTTGCTGTTTGACATTCAGCTCACACAATAAGTCAATTCGTTGCTTGCTAAGCTCTAAGTTTTCAAATTTATCGCGATGATTATAATAGATATCACGAATATTTCTCACCCAGTGGTCGGCGAGGCCAAGTCGGGTATTTTCTAGCGCCGCTTGAACACCGCCGCAGCCATAGTGGCCGCAGACAATAATATGCTTAATTTTTAGCATTTGAATGGCGTAATGGATCACCGATAGGCAGTTTAAGTCGGTGTGCACCACGCAATTGGCAATGTTGCGGTGAACAAAAAGCTCTCCCGGTAACAGGCCGACTATTTCATTAGCGGGGACACGGCTGTCGGCACAGCCAATCCACAAATACTCTGGTTTTTGCTGTTTGGACAGTTTTTCGAAAAACAGGGGATCTTCAGCCTTTATGGCATCCGCCCACGCTCTATTGCTCTGGAAAAGGTTGTCTAAATCATTCATAGTGCCCACTCATTTTTGAAACTTACGCGAGTATACCCAAAGCGGTGTTTGGGGAAAAGTGTGGAAATATTCCGATGGCGAGCAAGCGGTAAATATGTGCGCTGGAGAGTACTCGCCACTTACCATAGAGGGGCGGAATGAATAGCTTTTACTGGCACGACTATGAAACGTGGGGCGCGAACCCAGCCGTAGACAGGCCTAGCCAATTTGCGGGTGTGCGAACGGATGAGAATCTCAATATTATTAGTGACCCGCTAGTACTCTATTGTAAACCCCCAGAAGATATGTGGCCGCAGCCCGAGGCATGCTTGGTAACGGGTATAACACCCCAAAAGGCTAGGAGTGAGGGGCTGCGAGAAAGTGATTTTATCGCGCGAATTCACAAAGAGTTTTCGGTACCACGCACATGTGGTGTTGGTTACAATTCGCTCCGTTTCGACGATGAAATTACTCGCTACACCTTGTATCGAAATTTCTATGACCCCTACGAACGTGAATGGCGCAATGGCAACTCTCGCTGGGATATTATTGATATGGTGCGTTTTTGTTACGCGCTACGCCCAGAAGGTATTGAGTGGCCTGTCGTTGATGGCCGGCCCAGCTTTAAGTTGGAAAACCTTACTACTGCCAACGGCATCAATCATGGAACAGCCCACGATGCCTACTCGGATGTGGCTGCAACTATTGCCTTGGCAAAATGCATTCGCAGTGCGCAGCCAGACCTTTATCAATACGTGCTCGCCAACAAATCCAAGCAAAAAGTTTTAGCGATGATTGATATCGCCAACCGCAAGCCGCTTTTACACATATCGTCACGATTTTCAGCCGAGCACGGTTGTGCGGCGCTGGTGGTACCGTTAGCGATGCACCCCACCAATAAAAATGCGGTAATTGTCTATGATCTTTCGGTTAACCCTCAACCAATGATTGAATTGGGCGCCGAAGAAATCGCAAAACGCGTATTTGTCGCTACGGCTGATTTACCCGAAGGGCATGAGCGGATCCCATTAAAGCTTGTTCATATCAATCGCTGCCCCATTTTGGCGACACCGAAATTGCTTGATAGTGAAGCGTCTAGGCGATTGAAAATTGACAAGCATCAGTGTGATCAACATTGGCAGCAACTGAGATCCATGGATCTCAGTGCCAAGCTCACAGCGCTATACAGCAATGAGCAATTCGCTCCGCGTACAGACCCAGAGCAAATGCTGTATAGCGGCTTTTTCAATGATGAAGATAAAAAACGCTGCCAGGAATTGCGTAAATCGGATGAAAGTTGTCTCGCAGATACGCATTTCGTTTTTAATGACCAACGTTTAAATGCCATGGTTTTGCGGTATAAGGCACGCAATTTTAATGGGGCGTTAAATGAGCAGGAAGCATTAGAGTGGTTAGAACATAAGCAGCATCGACTGCGTGACGGAGGTGAGGGATGCCTGTCTCATCAGCAGTTTTTGGCGACTATTGAACAGCTGTTTAAGACGGATATTAATGACGCACAGCGAGCGGTCTTAGCCGCATTAGAACGTTATGCTAAAGAGATGTATCCCGGTTGATGGTATCCGTTAGCGTATCACTTGGCCGGTGGGCACGCTCAGGAGGGCGGATATTTCCACCGCCTGAGTGTTTTGAGGGCAGAAATTCTCGAGAGCAAGAGCCCGATTAGGCAGAATCCGGGCTTCCTTAAGCTTTTTGAATTTCCAAGTCGTATTTTCCGTTGGCCAAGTTGGCTTGATAGCAGCGAGCAGCGCCAAAATTGTCTTTGGCTAACCTTCTAAGCGTTTCCTTATCGGCTGGGCTGGTATCAATACCAAAACAGATTGCCGAAAGTTCGGAAGAGGGGAAGGTGATATCGTCCACCCAAGTTGCAGAGTCATCATTTATTGTGTTTTTCTCTGTTTGGCGAAAGCATCGCCATTCTTGCTCCAGTTTCTTTGTTGGTGATTTTACCAGCTGTAGCTGACTGAAATCCGGTGAATTATTGGCTGGTAGGTTATAGAGAATTGCATCGATTTGCTCTTTCAAATTGGATATTTCTGGTCGAGCATTGACATATTTTATTTGCCAAGGATGTTTTACGCTGGCGTCTCCGCCACAGTGGAAACGCAGGCACACGCCTTTATGATTATTGCCAAAGCGCTCCCAGGCAACAGTATTATCGGGTCGCGTGGAAAAGCTGCATACCCGCACGTTTCGGTTGTATTCAATCCACTGTTGGTGTTGCTTTTGAATGGTGAGCATGCGCTGATCTACCATTTTTGATAATAGCTCCTGAAGTACGATTTCAGCTTCATCCGGTGCTCCGAACCGTTCTTCCTCTCGCCAGCGACGTATGGCATTGATCAGTGGTGTATCGCCGCGAGGGCTATCATTGGCAAAAATCATTGAGCTGGCCAGCTTAATGGCGGCTTGCAGCAATGAATCTCGATCGAAGCTCACTGGAGATGCGTGGTTTAGCTCCATGGGGTCGCCAAACACCACTGGTGAACTCCAGCGCAGAGTGGAGCTACGAAGTATCTTTTCTGCGGTGTTGGTGGAGCAAAATTTGAAGAGTTTTTCCGGGGTCTGGTTCGCCACTGTCTGTCCTTCTATCCTTAAGTGTCATGTGGTCGGTTGCCGGGCCTTAAGTCGTTGCGTGTTGAGGCCTGGATCGGGTTTGCGGATAAAGATTTATAACCGATGTACCAAGCTTAGCTGCTTTTTAGATGTAATGTGTATGAATCCTGAGGGTAGAAGTGGGTATCGTTTGATCTTGCAACATTTTAGATCATATGGCGCTTGGGATACGACAGCAGCAGCAGTAGAATAGCCGCCAGTTTTCAATCCCTTCAAGAGGTAGTCTACCGTGAATTTTGCAGGTTCCCACATTCTCTCCGTTGAACAATTTGAGCGCGCAGACATTGATCAAATCTTTGCCGTTGCCGATAGCATGGAACCCTATGCTCAGCGTAAGCGTGTCACTAGGGTGCTGGAGGGAGCGATACTGGGCAATATGTTTTTCGAGCCAAGTACGCGAACGCGAGTGAGTTTTGGTTGCGCTTTCAACTTACTTGGGGGGGAGGTAAGGGAGACCACGGGTTTTAAAAGTTCAGCAATTGCCAAGGGTGAATCTCTCTATGATACAGCTCGAGTGCTCTCCGGTTATAGCGATGTCATTTGTATGCGTCATCCTGAATCCGGCTCGGTTGCAGAGTTCGCATCAGCGAGTCGGGTACCGGTGCTGAACGGTGGTGACGGTGCTAATGAGCACCCCAGCCAAGCGCTGCTCGATTTATATACTATCCAAAAGGAGGTGAGAGCAAAGGGCGGAAGCATGGACAGCCTAAGAATAGCCATGATTGGAGATTTGAAACATGGTCGAACCGTCCACTCTTTGAGCCGTTTGTTGGCCTTGTATGAGAAGGTGGACGTCGTATTGGTTTCGCCTGAGGAGCTGTCGATGCCTGAAAATTACGTCGAATCGCTTCGAGCAGCAGGGCACACTGTCACGGTTTCTTCTCAGCTTAATCAAAGCATTAGCCAGGTGGATATCGTCTATTCCACCCGAATTCAAGAGGAGCGATTTGCTTCAAAAGAAGAGGCTGACCTCTACCGCGGGCGTTTTCGCTTAAACCAAGCCATTTATACCGAGTTTTGCCAGCCAAACACGGTCATTATGCACCCCCTGCCTCGGGACTCTCGGTCAGACGCCAACGAGCTGGATAACGATCTCAATCAGAACCCGAATTTAGCCATTTTCCGCCAGGCAGATAATGGCGTATTGGTGCGTATGGCGTTATTTGCACTTATCTTAGATGTGGTGGAGCAGGTGGATGCACATGCTAGAGAGGTAAATTGGTTCCATCGGCGCAGAAATGGCTGATGGCGGGAGAAATCTTTTTTCAGCTAGTACTAAAGTGGGGTGCATTGGTCTAAGTCTTTGATTTATCTGGCCTAATACTGGCGCGTAAACTTTCTTGATATAGAATTAATCACTTTTAATGACTATGCCTTATAATCAGATCTTTCTATCTGGTTAAGAATTAGGCATAATAAATCCTAGCACTTCATTACAAAGTGTGAACTTTAACACTGGTAGATTGAAGTGACGGTATTACACTGAATTGTGAATAAAACCGAATGAATGAGGTAGCGTCGTCTAGCTGTTTAGATAACGGTAACAAGCGGCAAAGCGCGTTGGCGGCGAGAAAGTTTTCGATCGGTAGCACTGGCTAAATTAGGTGCTGTTGGTCACGCATAGGTAAATGCAGGTTGGTCAAATAAACTCAGGAACGAATGTCTCATGGAAGAAGCGTAGCGAACACGCTGTTGTAAAAGCGTTGTTTAGCATAAAACTAATAATGACAAATAAAATGAGGTGAAAGTAATGGCGTGCCCTAGTGTCCTTCGACTTTTCGCAGGAGCAGTGCTGACAGGCTGTCTACTTTCAGGGAGTGTGGTTGCGGCGCCCGAAACTGCCGCTGATGATCTTTGGTTATTGGCCAAATATGATGGGAATGGCGATAAAGTCATCACTGTTGATGAAATTTCGGAAAAGCGTAAAGAGATTTTTTCCCGAATGGACGGTGATTCTGACGGTGGCGTTTCCTTTGAAGAATATTTGGACCTTGATGTCGCGAAACGACAGATGTTACTAAAAGCTCGGTTTAATAAGCTGGATCTTGATCAGGATGGTGTGCTCTCAGGAAATGAATACTGCTCATATCTCGGTAGCTTTGAGCGATTTGACCACAACGGAGACGGAAATATTACCAAGCAAGAGATTAGCCAGGCGCCATCGGCTAAAGTAGAGCTTGCCAAGGGTGATGAGGCTGATGATGATGTACACTGTCTGTTCTGGGTATGCATTAAAACCAGCTTGGACTAAGCTAGACTACTGGGTAGTCGAAAAAAAGCTGCTTCGGCAGTTTTTTTTTGCGTGTAGGAAAGCAACTGTTCTACATCAATATAGCCGTATTAATAACATGCACCCTAAGTGGTAGTTTATAAATGGAGCCTAGAGCGGGCGCAAATTAACGGGCCTTAAGGTATTGTCTAATTTTCGCTACCAACTGGTGTTTATTGAGTGGTTTTTGCAGGCAGGCATTGGCTTGCACTCGACGCCCAAATTGGAGGAGTTCTTCTTTTTCACAAACGGAGACTAAGACCACGGGAATATCTTTTGTGCTGCCGTCATCTTTAAGCATCTGGCAAATTTCATAGCCATTCACGCCAGGTAAATAGACATCGAGTAGAATCACATCGGGCTGCATCTCTTTCGCCAGTTGCAAGCATTCTTCCCCGCTTTGTGTGCTAACAATGGCGCAGTGTCCCTTTAGGGCCTTACCTATTACTGCAAGACTGGTTGGATCGTCGTCTACAATTAACACGCTTGCGTCTGGCGCAAAGGTATTCAGTGTTACTCGGTTGCGGCCTTGATGCTTAGAGCGGTAAAGTGCTTTGTCTGCTTGGCTTATCTGCCGAGAAAGGTTGGTACCGGTAGTGACGTTGGCCAGCGAAACCCCAATACTGACAGTTACACGGTCGCTTTCTCGGGAGCCTCGATGCCGGATATGTAGAGCTTCAATGGTTTTGCGAATATGCTCGGCAACATAAAGAGCGCCTTTTTCGGGGGTATTGGGTAGCAGAGCGATGAACTCCTCTCCGCCGTAGCGGGCAACGATATCTCCGGGGCGGTTGAGGCAGCGTCGAAGCGCTGTGGATATCAAGCGAATACATTCATCTCCAGCTTGGTGTCCATATTCATCGTTGTAGAGCTTAAAATGATCAATATCCAGAAGCAATACCGTCACAGGTTCCTGGGTGCGAGTAGCCATTCGCCAATATTCGTCAGCCTTCATGTCGAAGGTACGACGATTGAATAGATTTGTGAGGCTATCTTTTTGGCTTAAATGGAGTAGCTCTTGGTTCGCCGTATTCAGTTGGTTTCGCATGGTAACGATACGTTCCATTGCACGTATTTTGGCTATGAGGATGACCGAGCTAACGGGTTTAATAAGATAATCATCACCGCCGGCGTCAATACCTTCTCGAAGGCTGTTTTCTTCACTGTGTCCGGTGACAAAAATGATGGGAATCCAATGATCTCCGAGCCATTCACGTATTAGGCGGGTAGTCTCAAAGCCGTCGAGGCCGGGCATTTCAACATCCATAATAATCATGTCGACGGGGTTTTTGTCCACCATCTGCAGGGCCTCTTCCCCGCATGTGGCAACGATGGGCTCATGACCTGCATTACGAATATAGGTGCTCGTAGCATGGCGTAATGTTGGGCTGTCTTCGACAAGAAGGATTTTCATGTGCACATTGTGCTAGTAATGGATTACCCTCAAGTCTACCACAGGGAATAAATTCCGCTGATGAATTACGATCAATGGCGGAGATTGGGGGGCACGTAGCACATGATTGACCTAGCACAAAAATGTATAATCACCGCCTTTGAGTTCACTAGCCTGTATTTGCCGTTCACGCGCGTGTGTATCGATAAATGTCAGAACGCTATTATGCCCTACACGTTTGAGAGAGCTTAGTTTATGTCGGAATACGATGATATTCGGCCTTATAATGACGATGAAGTGAGACCGACATTAGAATTATTGTTGGCAGACACTGAATTTCTGGATAACGTCGCAAGATTGAAACTGCCAAAGTCTGCGGGTTTTATGAGCAAAGTTTTACGGCCTATGGTAAGGAAGCGTTTAGCCGAAGAGGTTGCAAACGTTCATACAGTGGTCGAATTTCAAGCACTTGTCGAAAAATATCTTGGCCAGCAGCTGAATAAAACTGTGAGTAAGCTCAGTTTTTCGGGCCTTGATAAACTGAGCTGCGAAAGTGCCTATTTGTTTATGAGTAATCATCGTGATATTGCAATGGACCCTGCTTTCACTAACTGGGGCTTGTACCACAATGGGTTTTCAACCCTAAGAATTGCCATTGGTGACAATTTGTTGACTAAGCCATTTGCCTCCAAGCTTATGAGATTGAATAAATGCTTTATCGTGAAGCGCTCGCTCAGCGTTGCGCGAGAAAAGTTTAAGGCGGCAAAAGTGTTGTCCAGTTATATTCACCATTCGGTACTTAACGATAATGAAAATGTTTGGATAGCACAGCGAGAAGGGCGGGCAAAAGACGGCTTAGATGCGACGAACCCCGCGATTATTAATATGTTGGCGCTCAGTAAAGGTAAAGGTAGGGAGTTTGCAGATTTTATTCGCGAAGCGCGGTTGGTGCCGGTGAGTATATCCTATGAAATTGATCCTTGTGATCAGGCAAAGGCTCGTGAACTTTATGAAAAAAATGTACAAGGGAGCTATACCAAAGAGCAACATGAAGATGTTGAAAGCATAGCCCGAGGTATTACCGGCTTTAAAGGTGATGTACACGTATCCTTTGGTGAGCCGCTCGGTGCCGGGATTGTAGATGCAGAAGCCGCTGCAGCTGAAATAGACCGTCAAGTGGAAGCCAACTACGTATTGCATCCCAGTAATTGTTTTGCCTACGAAATGCTCGAGAAACGCTCTCCAAAGGTGTTGGTAGGGGCGGACCATACCCCCTTCGACGGCGCGGATTGGAGCGAAAAACGTTCTAGTTTTAAAGCGCATATCGCCAGCTGTAATGAAAAGTGGAAATCCGTTTTGCTGACGGGCTATGCTAACCCTGTTTATCGTCGCCTTGAGGAAAAGTAGTGCTTAAGCCCAAGACAAAGCAGATTATCCAGCAGGCATATAGCAAATTTTTAGCGGCGAAGGAGCTAAAACCTCGATACGGGCAAAAACTAATGATTGCCGAGATTGCCCGTACTCTCGGAAGTATTACCCAAGACGAAGAAGAGCGCAGAGCATCTTCATCGCATATTTGCGTCATAGAAGCGGGTACTGGTACGGGTAAAACTGTTGCTTACCTATTGGCCGCCCTACCTATCGCGAAAGCATTTAATAAGCGCCTTGTTCTGGCGACAGCCACGGTTGCGTTGCAGGAGCAAGTTGTATTAAAAGATTTACCTGAACTGTTAAGGTTTAGCGAATTAAACTTTCAGTTTCGTTTAGCTAAGGGCCGCGGGCGCTATTTGTGTTTAGCAAAGCTAGATAAAATTTTAAGTGCAGAAGATGACAGCCCCTTTATTTCTTTATACGAAGATGAGCAAAGTGGAATTAGCACGGCCGAAACAAAGTTGTACTCCACCATGATGAGTGATTTGTCGCATGGTAAATGGGATGGAGACAGAGATAATTGGGAGGAGGAGATAGAGCAGCCCACTTGGCAGCGAGTAACTACAGACCATCGTCAGTGTACCGGCAGAAAGTGTAGTTTTGTGAGAAATTGTGCGTTTTTTAAGGCACGTGAAGAGCTTGATGACGCTGATTGTATTGTGGCCAATCATGACTTGGTGCTGGCCGATTTAGCGCTGGGTGGCGGTGCCATTCTCCCAGCGCCGGAGGATACGATATATATTTTTGACGAGGGGCATCATCTTCCGGAAAAAGCCTTGAATCATTTTGCTGCGCATACTCGGTATCGCAGCACCATTCGTTGGCTGGGGCAAAGTGAAGGGCAGTGGCCAGCGATTGCCGAAGCCGTTTCAGATGCTAGCTATTTTATGCAATTGGCCGCACCTTTGGAAGGAACGCTAAAACAGGTTCGATCTTTGCTCGAAGCGCATCTGTATATTGTTCAGAGCATGACTAGCGAGGTGGACAGAGAGCAGTTTAGCCCTCGCTTACGTTTTCCTGAGGGCATAGTTCCCGCAGAGCTAGAGGCTTTGGCTGTACAGCTACAATCTGCGTTTTCAGAGTTGGTATTACTGCTTGGAAAACTCAATAAAGAATTGAATGTTTTACTCGATGATGATTATCCAGCCGTTCCAAGAGTTGACTTAGAGAATGTTCTTCCTGTTATTGCTACTTGGTTGAATCGTGCAGAAGCAAATTTAACGCTATGGACGAGTTATGCCGATACCAAGGTGGATAAACAGTTTCCCTACGCTCGATGGATCAGCCTGTTAGAGTTTAACGAGCTAAGTGATTTTGAGTTGGTATCCAGCCCAATTTTGGCGTCGCGAGCGCTAAGAAAAGATCTGTGGTCTCGCTGTTTTGGGGCTGTGGTCACCTCCGCTACCCTCGCAGCTTTGAATTCCTTTGATCGTTTTAAGTATCGTGCTGGCACCTATGATGACAGCTGTTATGCGGTTGTTCCCAGTCCATTCGACTACCAAAATAAGGCTGAATTGTCGGTGCCTGAACAGGCAATAGAAGCCAATAAACCACAGGAACATACCGATAATATAGTGACCTTATTGCCCGGATTATTAGAAAATACTACGGGGGCGTTGGTATTGTTCTCGTCGCGAAAACAAATGCAAGAGGTGTTCGAATCGTTACCGCGTGACTTTAGAAAAAAACTTCTTATGCAGGGTGTGGAAAGTAAGCAGGCGCTGGTAAGAAAGCACAAAGCTAGGATAGATGAGGGTAAAGAGAGCGTCCTGTTTGGCTTGGCCAGTTTCGCGGAAGGAGTCGATTTGCCTGGTGATTACTGCTCTCATGTGGTGATAGCTAAAATTCCTTTTGCTGTACCCGATGACCCAATTGAGGCTGCCTTAGCTGAGTGGATTGAAGCCAGTGGAGGCAATGCTTTTATGCAAATTACGGTTCCAGATGCCGCGGTACGCTTAGTTCAGGCCTGTGGACGCTTATTGCGCACGGAAACCGACACGGGGCGAGTGAGTATTTTAGACAAGCGCCTGCTAACAAAACGTTACGGGCGGGCGTTATTAGATTCACTACCACCGTTTGGCGGTGGGCTGCGGTAGGTCTTATCTGTTGTGTTTCGCTATGCGCCATAGTAGCCCGGCATCACCGAGTATTATCGACATATTTAAGAAAGGTATCGTATCTTTCTAAACGTGGCTTTGCTTATTTGTCCTTGTCCTCAATGTTAGCGTTTTCATCTCTCCTTCATTCCAAAATTAATACCTGCTATTCCCTTACGGTTACTACCTTCCAGTTTTGTAAAGCCGGTACAAATTGGAGATACAAAATCTTCTCTATTGTTGCGATTACGTTGTATGTTACGGGGCAAACCATGCGCTTTGTGGCTTGGCGATTTTAGTTAACAGCAGGAGCGTATAAATGGGTGTGAACAAGCTTTAGTAAAGGAGGAGGGTGTGTTGGGTATATTTTCAGAGTGGCCGGCGGGCGCAAACGGCATGAAAGGTTCTCTGTGAGGGAGAGCATACGTGGGTGCTGTTGATGCTTGCTGATGAGGCTATAGACACTGACCGTATTCGGGGGGAGGACGGGGCCAGCTAAGCCCCGAGCCTGCTATTACCACTCCTCGTCCCCGTCCTCATATTCGTAATCGCTGTCGTATCCTTCTTCGTCGCTGTCTTCAAAGAGCTGTGCAAGCTTAAGTCTATGGGTTTTAACAAAAGCGATATCGGCTTTACTCGCTCGCATGGCAGCATCTCTTAACAAGGTTTGATTCTTTATTGTGGATTCCATTTCGGCAATTTGCGCGGCAGCAAGCTCCGGAGGTAAGCCGGCTTTTGCCAGCATCTGTTTTTGTCCTTCTAATAGGGTTTTTAAGTCAGCCGGCGAAGGCATGTCTGGGTTTTCTTGCAGTGCAAGAGCGGTGTAGGCCGCTAGAAGGCGATGAAATGTTGAAACATACTGCTCGAGGGAGCTAAGCCCCGCTGATTTTACGGCGTCTTTGACCTTGCTGTACTCGGGCATCGAGGCCATTTTTTTTATAAAGCCTTGAGTATCGCCAGAGAAAAAAAAGCTCGTTAACTCTTGTGATTCTAATGTTGAGTGCTCTTCGTCCAAATGCTTAAGTTTTTCTGATGCCTCAAATATTTTTTCCGTCGTGATCCAGTCTAGGGGTTCTGAGGTTACAGCCGTGGAGAAGCTCAACAGCAAGATGATAAACAGCTTTTTCATGTAATATCCTTATCAATTTTGAGTTAAATAGAGTTTTGAATATAGGCTGGAAAGTGGTTCATGTTATCCGAATAAGCTTAGTCGCAGACACCTTCAACCCACTCAAATTTGTAGTCACACGCGCTTAGTTCGCAACGTTCAAAAACGATATAGCCTTCGAGACACTCAGGATTAGCCCAGTAGGAAATGAACCAAGAAGACTCCGTAAAGCCATCGTCACGATCCTTGGTTAGCGGAGGCGTTTGCTGAAGAATATCGAAATCCTCCCCCACCTTCAGGGCTTGTCCCTTATAGTGTTGAAAGGCGTCTGCAAGTTGATTGTTTGGTGAGTGTTTTTGTTTGGGAGGATTGGCGCAAGACAGCACCAACATGCTCATTAATAGTATTGCGTATCGCACAGCGTGTACTCTTTCCTAGGAGGTAATATTGCGAATAAATGCGGAGAGTATCATACCTTAAGTATTCGGGTGAGCGGCAGTGAACAGTCACAAATACGGCTAAGAGCTTCGAAAAAATGCTAATTGCCTATTTTTTTGCGGTGATACGCGTAGCCCTCGCCCAATATTGGGGGTAATACTGAGGCTGGGATCATGGCTAATGCTCAGAAGGGTTGTCCAAAGACAATACCTATTATTGTTTGTTCCGGGGTAAGCCATGCTCTTCGTGCCTTGCTTCGGTGTTTTTAGCAAACAACAGGAGCATATCAATTGGCGTGAGCAGGCCTTCGTTTTCAGGTTCTTCAGGTTCTTCGGGTTCGCTGGCAAGTGGCTGATATTTTTTAAATTGTTGACAATCCTGTATAGTTGGCGGTTATTTCGTCACCTTAAGGGTGATTTTTGTGGTGCAATACCCAAAAATATAGAACGCGCGCGAAGCGATTGTGGAGCGGTGCGCTGCAACGGATGACAACAAGAGGATGGATGAAACGATGGGGGCAGATTCTACATACCATGTGGTTTTCACAGGAGTGCTTGCGGGTGGCTACGAAAAAGCTGATGTTACCAACGCTTTTGCTGCGCTGTTTAAGATTAGTCCAGACAAAGCAGCGGTGTTTATTAAAGGGCGACGAACGGTAAAGAAAGATTTACCACTCAAACAAGCTCAGGTCTTTCAGCAGAAATTAGAAAGCATTGGAATGAAGGTTGAGCTGGAAATGCAGGCCCCTGCAATCATGGAGTTATCACTGGAGCCCATAGAAAGTGAGGCCGAGGCGGCCGCTGTGGCTCCTGCCAATGTGGTGGCTACACCACTAGCCGCTAGCATAGAGCAACCTTTTTGCTGTCCAAAATGTGGCTTAGAGCAAGAAAGAGGTGAGCAGTGTGTGGAGTGTGGTGTATTTATGCACAAAATTGCTGTGCAGCAAACTCGGGATGGGGGTTCCCGCTTCCACCCTGAGGAGGCTTACGATGCCCCAGAGGAGGGAAAGTCAGCGCAAGACCTTCATCAACGCGACGTAACAGAATTGTCTTCAGGAGGCGCGCTGAATGTCAAGGCGCTTAGTGCGGCGGCTGCAGCCGCATTTGGTGGTGCGCTAGTATGGAAATTTATTGTTATTGCGTTTAGCTACGAGCTGGGGTTAATCGCTTGGGGAATCGGTGGTTTGGTGGGTTTCGTAGCGGCTTCGCTGGGGGCGAGAGGCGATACTTCAGGCGCAATATGTGGGGTGCTGGCCTTGCTAGCGATTATGGGAGGAAAATACATGGCCACTGCAGAGCTCAGAGATCAGTGGCAAGAAGAGTTGCAAGCCACCATGCAAGGCGAGGATATGCGCCCTGTGTATGAAGAAGAAATGCGTGTGGCTCAGGATTATACGTTGAATGTCAAAGATGACACTTCGTTAAAAGGCTTTATTGTTGAGTGGGGGTATAGTGAAGCCATTGAGTCTAGTGACGTGACTCAAGAGGATATCGACATATTTAAACAAGACTATGCTCCTTACCTTGAATCCCTAGCTGCTGAAAACCCAACTTTTGAGCAATGGTCCAGCAGTAGTAGCTTGAACAATGCGTTAACGGACGTGTCTACCTTGGACGTGGTTACCGGCAGTCTAGGGCTAATGGACGTCATTTTTCTTTTCCTAGGTATCGGCACGGCTTATCGGCTTGGGCGCGGCGCAGAGCTAGCCTGAGTATTTTATGGTTGAGGGCAAAGGCTGAGGCCTATACACGCCTGACTGGCGATTAAGCC
>Ga0065722_100311_pt1 | contig 31390 bp, 31 predicted proteins | sample BansetMetagenome_FD_59109 | JGI IMG/M metagenome (GOLD analysis project Ga0065722, IMG submission 59109) | Bankia setacea gill microbial communities from Puget Sound, Washington, USA - Caecum Enriched | ecosystem: Host-associated > Mollusca > Digestive system > Ceca | place: United States... | reverse complement strand
TCAAAGGGTAAGGAGCAGGCTGAAATCATTCGCGCTGACGCCGATCGTCAGCGTACTATTCTTGAGGCCGAAGCCTATCGTGACGCTGAATTACTGCGCGGTGAGGGGGATGCGAAAGCATCGCACATATACGCCAGTGCCTATAGTCGCGATCCAGAGTTCTACTCGTTTGTGCGCAGTTTGAAGGCTTACCGAGCTACTTTTAGCGGCAAGCAGGACATTATGCTGGTAGATCCGGGTAGTGAATTCTTCCGCTACCTTAAAAACTCAAACGGTAAGCCTTAGTCACTGTCTAAAGCGTTGCCAATCGTGGTAAAATTACATAACCGGCTCAATAGAGCCGGTTTTTTTGTGTCGGGTCGATAAAGATGGCGGGTTTACGGCGCTTGCGATTGGCGTTCACTGCCGCTATTTGACCCTATGACAAACTGGAAGCGGCCCGTTTCCTACCCTTTTCTTGATCTGCCGGCTGGTTATTTATGTGGCAAAATCTCGCGCAAGCGATCTGCCTTGTGTTGATCATCGAAGGGATTTTACCCTTCCTGTATCCTAGTCGTTGGCGTCAGTTAGTTGCCTCTATGGCATTGCAGAGCGACCGTAAGCTACGAGTTATGGGTTTAGTCAGTATGTTGATTGGCGTAGGCCTGCTCTTGCTGGTTCATTGAAAACAGAGAATAAGTTGCGCATGAATAAAGTAGACCGATGGCTGTTGCCTGATGGTATTGAAGAAATGTTGCCGGATGAAGCCCGCAACGTCGAAGCCTTGCGGCGTAATTTGGTCGACCTTTTTCAGCGTTGGGGATACGATTACGTTATCGCGCCGCTAGTAGAATTTACCGACTCCCTCTTGACTGGGTCCGGCAGTGAAATTGAGCTACTGACATTTAAAATTACCGATCAACTCTCCGGTAAAACCATGGGTATCCGCGCTGATATTACCCCTCAGGCAGCACGTATGGATGCCCATAGCTTAATGCGCGAAGGTGTAAACCGTCTTTGTTACGCAGGTCATGTTATTCATACTCGGCCGAAGGCGCCGTTGGCTTCACGCACTCCGATTCAGGTTGGCGTCGAGCTGTTTGGTGAACCAGGAATTGATGCCGATATTAGAAGTTTTAAGTGTGCTGCTGGAAACACTTAGTGCGGTCGGCGTACCGAAGCTAGTATATCGATATTGGTCATGTCGGTATTTTTCGTGCCCTCGCAGAAGCGGCCGAGTTCTCTTCCGAGCAAGAAAATGCGCTGTTTGCATTGCTCCAGTCCAAGTCCGAGACCGATATTCGCAATTGGCTAGAAGCAAACGTCGCGGACGAAGTTAGTCGACGTTGTTTGTTAGCCTTGCCTCGTCTCGCGGGCAGCGCTTCTATTTTATCAAAAGCGGCCGAGTTGCTTGACGGCGCTCCAGATGAAGTGATGGCGGCCTTGGATGAATTGAGTGAGTTAAATGATGTTTTGCACGAGCGATATCCCGACGCGCAACTTTATTTTGATCTCGGTGAACTGCGTGGTTACCGCTATCATACGGGAATCGTATTTGGTGCTTTTGCCCCCGGTGTTGGTGCAGCCATAGCTAATGGTGGTCGCTATGACCATATTGGTGAAGCCTTTGGACGAGCAAGGGCCGCCACCGGTTTTGCTGCGGATCTTACTGCGATAAGCCGGATTGTTGAGTGGCCAATAGCAGAGAAACCTGCAGTATTTGCTCCGGCTTCTGGCAGCGAGCAAATGTGGATTGCGGTGCGTGATCTACGTGCAGCGGGAGAGCGAGTGGTTAGTGGTTTGTCTGGCCAGTTACAGCCATTTGAGCATCAAGTCTGTGATCGAATTTTGTTAGAGCGTGACGGTGTCGTTGAACTTCAGTCTATATAGACTCTGGCTGGCGAGTCGTTGTGCCTTGGTTGGTTTTAATTAAGTGAATTTCTGGTTTAAAGGCGTTGGTGATTCAAGTTAAACGCGGGTATTGCCTTAGTGGCAAGCTTGTAAAGCTTTCAAAGTCATCGGCGTGTAAGAGCAATACAATACGTAAAGAGTGTTAGATAGCAATGGGTAAAAATGTCGTTGTGCTAGGCACCCAGTGGGGTGACGAAGGTAAAGGAAAGATAGTCGATCTTTTAACAGAGCAGGTGTCCTATGTCGCTCGCTTTCAGGGCGGCCACAATGCGGGGCACACCTTGGTAATCGACGGCAAAAAAACGGTGTTGCACCTTATCCCCTCAGGAATATTACACAGCGGCGTAACCTGCTTTATTGGTAATGGTGTGGTGTTGGCTCCAGATGCGCTGATGACCGAGATTCGAGGTCTGGAAGAGCAGGGTGTGCCAGTGCGAGAGCGCATCCGGCTGTCTCCCGCTTGCCCGTTAATTTTGCCTTTTCACGTTGCGCTAGATTGCGCCCGCGAAACCAAGCGTGGCGCGGCTAAGATTGGTACCACTGGGCGCGGCATTGGTCCAGCCTACGAGGATAAGGTAGCGCGTCGAGGTTTGCGTTTGGGTGATATGCTGCACAGCGAACGCTTTGCGATAAAGCTTAAAGAGGTGATGGAGTACCACAATTTTGCGCTTACAGAGTATTACGGTGCAGAAGCGGTAGATTACGATCAAGTATTAGCTGATTCGCTGGCTTACGCTAAAGAGCTTATCCCGATGATTTCCGACGTGTCTGACGACTTACACAGCGCTCGTGAGGCGGGGAAGTCAATCTTATTTGAGGGTGCGCAGGGTTCTTTGCTGGATATCGATCACGGCACCTATCCGTTCGTGACTTCGTCTAACACTACTGCCGGCGGTACTGCTACGGGTTCCGGTTTCGGTCCGCTTTACTTGGATTACGTGTTGGGTATAACCAAGGCCTATACCACTCGTGTAGGTTCCGGTCCTTTCCCGACAGAGCTGGATTGTGAAGTGGGTGAGCACCTTGGTGTAAAAGGGCATGAGTTTGGAGCGACTACTGGCCGTAAGCGACGTACTGGCTGGTTTGATGCTGTGGCAGTGAGACANGCTGTGCGCATCAATAGCATGAGCGGTATGTGCCTCACAAAACTGGATGTTCTTGACGGTTTAAAAGAAGTGAAAATTTGTGTCGGCTATAACAGCGCTTCTGGCACTAAAATGGGTATTCCTTACGATGCTGAAGGCTGGGAGGAGGCTTGTCCTGTTTATGAGTCAATGCCTGGCTGGGATAGCTCTACTTATGGTGCTAAGTCTATGGCTGAATTGCCTCAAGAAGCTGTTGATTATATTCGGCGCTTAGAGGAGTTGGTCGGTATCCCAGTGGATATTATTTCTACCGGTCCTGACCGCAATGAAACTATCGTTTTACGCAGCCCTTTCGACGAAAAGTGATCTAGTCGGGGCTTTGCCTCTCTGCCGTAAAAGTGTCATCGATTTGACCTAATGTGTTTGGATACTCAAAGCCTCAGCGGTTAACGCTGGGGCTTTTTTTTGTCTAGTCGCCGNTGAGTGATAGTGGTGGCGTGCGCCAGGTCACAAGGTTCCGCTTAACACCTAGTGACGCCGTAATAATCTTGGGAAGTGTTAACTGTTCAGCATCATGTCTTAAGGCACTTAAATTATTATTTTTAATAACCCGAGAGTGTTTATTGATTTTTTCGGGAATAAAAAGGTAACCTGAAGCTTCATTTGGGGAATAAATAGGATATTTCTTATGCAATTTAAAAAGCTAATAACAACCGTTGCGCTCACGATGATCGCCTCGGGTATGGCACTAAGTGCCGGTGTGCATGCGCACGACAAGTCAAATAATGGTGCCTACGGATTTAAAGGCCACCACAGCTTTCACGGTTTTAAGCACTACCCCAAGTCCGAAGGAATGCCTTACATCAGCGACCCGGGCCAGTTTAAGGGGCCGTTTCACTGGGGTGGGTGGCATCATAAGAAAGATTTTGTAACCCGTTTCGGACCCTTTTTGTTTAAGAATGGGCGCCCATTCCGCTTTGTTGGTTCTAACAATTACTACCCTATGTACAAGTCTCAAGCAATGGTTGATAGCTTGTTTCAAGACGCATCTGATGCAGGTTTTGATGTAATGCGTGTGTGGGGTTTTTCGGTGGTCGGTAACGCTGACTTGAGCGACACTATTCACAGCGGTGGTGAGGGTGTGTACTTCCATTATTGGGATGCAGAGGCTGGCGCGCCTGCTTTCAATGAAGGTGAAGACGGTTTGGTTCACCTCGACTATATTCTAGCTAAGTCTGCAGAGCTCGGATTGAAGGTAGTGTTTCCATTGACTAACAACTGGAAAGATTTCGGCGGTATGGACCAAATGGTTACGTTGGCGTGAAAACCAGTTGGCCGGTACGGATGCTGCCCGCGATATGTATCACGATGACTTCTACACTGATGAGGTTATTAAGCAGTGGTACAAAGATTGGATTAGCACCCTGCTGAACCGCACCAATAGCATTACTGGTGTGGTGTATAAGAATGATCCAACCATCATGGCTTGGGAATTGGCTAACGAGCCGCGCTGTAAGGGTAGCGGTGTTTACCCTCAGTCGGAGACATGTAATGTAGACACCTTGACCGATTGGGCCGACGAAATATCGACTTACATTAAGTCGGTTGACGGCAGTCACTTGGTTTCTGTCGGTGACGAAGGGTTCTTTTGTGACCCTGTGACTCAGGATGAAGATGGTAATGATGTTTGGCCGCATTGGACGGCTAACTGTAACGAAGGTGTCGACACTGTTGCGTTAGCTTCTCTACCGAATATCGATATTATGTCGTTCCACGCCTACCCAGATCATTGGGGTACAGACTCAGAGTGGACCGTTGAATATATCAAGCGTCATATCAAAGAAGGCTACAAGATCGGCAAGCCGGTTATGTTGGGTGAATTTGGTTGGGGCGATAAAGCGACACGCAATACGGTTTATAAAGAGTGGAGTGACACCTTCTACCGTTACGGTGGGGCCGGTGCTTTGTACTGGTTGCTTTCTTCCGAGCAGGACGACGGTAACTTGTATCCAGATTGGGATGGTTTCACTGTTTACTGCCCAAGTCCTGTCTGTACGACTTTAAGCAACTTTGCCGAGCGTATGGATAGTGGCCGCTTTTACTTTGCGCCAGTGGCAGATGTAGAAGAAGGTGCTACTGAATTTGAAACGCCAATTAGTTTCGACGTACTGGCGAATGATATTGCTTATGGTTTCTTTAATCAGTTACAGGTTGGCTCTATTGACTTAGACCCNTCTACCGATGCGGTCGAGCAAGAGTTAACGTTAGAAGAAGGGCTGTTCACTGTCGATGCTGACGGTGTCGTTACCTTCGAGCCTGCGGCCGGTTTTGTTGGTGAGGTAAGTATTGCTTATACCGTTCGCGATTGGTGGCAGGTTCCATCCAACGAGGCAACTATTAAGGTTCTCGTTAAGGCGGTAGCAGGAGCGCCGTTCCAGTTGTTCTCATTTGAAGACGGCACTCAGGGGTGGTCGCAAGCCTCTTGGCAGAGTGATGCTGGCGTAACCTCACAATCATCGGAAGGCGTAACTGATGGCGCTTCTAGTTTGTTGGTCGATGTTGATGCGGGCGGCTGGTTTCAAGCGAGCTTTAGTGAACCGCTAGACCTGAGCGATGGCTATGAAACTATTACCCTTGATATCAGTGTTGTGGACGAAGGTACCAGTGTGAATGTTGTACTGCAGTTGGGTGACTCGTGGACATGGTGTGAAGGTGAGTGGGGTTGGGTTGATAGTTGGAATACCTCCTATCAAGTTGATCTACTTTCTCTTACCTGTGATGATGCGGACTTAAGTAAGGTGCAGACAATGCTTGTGTACCTCACTACTGATGCTTATGTCGATAACGTTTGGGCGAATGGTCATAAACTGGCTGAGTAGTTTGATTTTATAATTGCCTTAACAAAAACCCGCTCTTGTAGCGGGTTTTTTTATGGGTCAAGGTTTTGCTCGCAAGCTTAGTTTGTACAACTTGCTATTGTTCTACCGGTGGTGCAGCTGGCTCAGCGGTGTGGTGGCGATCTAAGGTTCCAATATCAAGTACAGGTGAGGCGTCTATATCTTGGGCGTCCATCATTTCTGCAACGCGCTGAAGGGATGAAATGATCATCGTCTGCTCCCACTCTTCTAGCTTGGCAAACTCGCGAGTGAAGCGATCTTGCAGAGGGGTTGGTGCGGTCTTTAAGGTTTCGTTACCGAGTTCGGTAAGGTTGGCAAAAACCTTGCGCTTATCTTCGGTCGAGCGGGTTCGGCTGAGGAGCCCTCTTTTCTCGAGTCGGTCCATTATTGTCGTAACCGTAGCTTGGCTTAGATTGATGTCGTTAGCGACCGTGCCAATTGTGGTTGCCCCCTTGTTGTGCAGGCACTGCAAGGTAAGAATTTGTGGAGCTGTGAGTCCCGAGGTTTTAGATAGGTACTTCGAGTGAAGGTCGGTAGCGCGTATTACGCGTCGTAAAGAGATAAGCACACTATCTATTGGGTCCACGGTAATTCCTACTGCATAAGGGGTTTGGTGATGGCTGTATGCGTTTCGACCGATTCTAGGCCGTTTCACTATTTCTGCAAGAAAAAACACCACCTTTATATTTATTTTATTTAGTGTACAATATATTGCCTGTCGCTTATATAGCTTTATTTCGGCTATTTGTAGCCTTTATAGGCGATTATCACTTAATAGTCATTATATTTATATATAGATATATAAATATTACTGATCTAACGAAGCGGGTTTTTAGAACCTTCAGCAGGAAAATACAGAGAATGTGTGCAGCAAACATTGGTCGACCTGTCCGCTCACAGGAATGCTTAAAGGATGGCTCCGTAATGGAGATGAGAAACCCGGCGGCTGACGACGGACCGAAACTCACCGAATTGGTGCGCTTGTGCCCACCTCTTGACGCTAACTCGCGTTACTGCAACTTATTGCAGTGCTCCCACTTTTCCTCGACATCTATAGTTGCTCTCGTAGGCGAAAGGTTGGTAGGGGCAATTACTGGGTACATTATTCCTCAGTCGGCGATAGGCTCTCAGGCAGTAACCGCAGCTCCGGCAAAGGCTGAAGAGGAAACTCTGTTCGTCTGGCAAGTGGCTGTTGCGGCCGAGGCTCGGGGCGAGGGGCTGGCATCGCGAATGTTACAGCGACTCATCCAGATGCCGGCATGTAAAAATGTAGCCTATATAGAAACAACGATTACAGAAGATAACCAAGCCTCATGGGCATTGTTTCGCAGGTTTTCTGAGCAGCATTCAATTACGCTGACTAGCGCCCCTTTGTTTGACAGCGAAATACATTTTGAAGGCGAACACGCAACTGAACATTGCGTCCGTCTTGGCCCCCTTTCTAGCGTTAACTGATTACTGTTGCGCTACATATCTATCGGCAGCGCTAGCTGGCGATTCATCACAAACTCATTTTATGCTTTAAACCTCGATAGGAGGAATTATGAAAATTTTTGACGAAATTGAATCTGAAGTTCAATCATATGCACGGGCTTTTCCTCGCGTGTTCCATCGCGCGAAAAATGAATATCTGTACGATCAAGAAGGAAACGAATATTTAGACTTTTTAGCTGGGGCGGGCACCCTCAACTACGGACATAATAATGACATCTTCAAAAAGGCGTTGATCTCCTACGTCGAGGANGATGGCATCACCCATGGTTTAGATTTGCATACCAAAGCAAAAAGGTGAGTTTTTAGAAAGTTTTAATGAAAAAATTCTTAAGCCGCGCAACCTAGAATATATGATGCAGTTTACTGGGCCGACCGGTAGTAATGCCGTTGAAGCTGCGTTAAAGCTCGCACGCAACGTTACCGGTAAGGAGAATGTGGTTACATTTACCAATGGTTTTCACGGTGTTAGTTTGGGCTCTCTCGCGGTAACAGGTAACAGTCATCACCGAGGTGCTGCAGGCACTAGTTTAGGTGGCGCCTGCCGTATGCCNTACGACGGTTATCTTGGTGAGAATAGTGATACCACCGAATATCTTGACAAGGTGTTGTCGGATTCCAGTAGCGGCTTTGATAACGTGGCTGCAGTAATTGTAGAGACAGTACAGGGTGAGGGCGGTATTAACGTTGCCTCATTGCAATGGCTGCGCGATCTCGACAAAGTTTGTAAGCGTCACGGCGTACTTTTGATCGTTGATGATATCCAAGCGGGTTGCGGTCGTACCGGAACTTACTTTAGTTTTGAAGAGGCTGGTATTTATCCAGATATTGTTACCCTTTCCAAATCACTCAGCGGCTACGGTTTACCTTTCGCTGTTGTTCTGATTCGTCCTGAGTTAGATCAGTGGAAGCCTGGAGAACACAACGGAACGTTCCGTGGTAATAACCTAGCATTTGTCACTGCCAAGGCTGCAGTTGATCATTACTGGTCCGACGATAGTTTTTCAAAGTCTATTAAGGCCAAGGGCGCCTATGTTGAGCAGCGCTTAAATAAAATAGCTGAAGAATATGGTAATGGTCAATTTACGACTCGAGGCCGAGGAATGTTTCGTGGGATTAACTGTGTGAATGGTGAAATAGCGGGGAAAATTACCCGAGCATCATTCAAACGAGGATTAGTCATCGAGACGAGTGGTGCGGACGATCAGGTGGTTAAATTTTTATGCCCGCTAACGATTAGCGATGAAAACTTAAAGCGCGGAATGGATATAGTCGAACAATCCATATCCGAGGTGTGCGCAAAAGAAAACACCATACCGGAAGAGAAAGAATTCTTTACTCCTTATAAAATGGTGATCTAACTATGATAGTAAGAAACTTAGCTGAAGCTGAAAATACCAGCCGTAAAATTGAATCTCCAGACGGTAACTGGAACAGCGTTCGAATGCTGCTTAAGTCCGACCAGATGGGGTTTTCATTTCACNTTACTACAATTTATAAAGGTGCAGATTTTCGAATGCACTACCAGAATCATCTCGAGTCTGTGTACTGCATGGCTGGTTCTGGTGAAATTGAAAATTTAGATGATGGTAAGGTGTACCCGATTGAAACCGGTACGCTGTACGTTTTAGATAAACATGACCGTCATATATTGCGAGCCCATGAAGAGATGAAAATGGCCTGTGTCTTCAACCCGCCGTTAACCGGTAATGAGGTTCACAATNCTGAGGGCGCTTATGAATTAAGTGGTGCCGACGAAATTACAGAGGTTTAATGATAATTCTATGAAACCGACTTTATCTAGCCGGAACGATAGTCAGCCAACAGTGGAAAAAATTGGTAGGAACATCAATGACCAATTTTGAGGCTGTTTATACGAATATAATTTCAACTCCATCATTGCAAGGTCACACCGGCGGACGAATATTTGTGGTGTCAGCCTACGGTGGTATTACCGATAAACTTCTTGAGCATAAAAAGACTGGTCAGCCAGGCGTGTTTGCTTTTTTTGCTGGCAGCACGAGTGAAAATAGTTGGCGTGATGCGTTAGTGAGTTTGAAAACAGATATGTTGGCGATTAACGCTGAATTATTTTCCTGCGCAGAAAGCTTAGGGCGTGCGAATACTTTCATTTGTACGCGAATTGTTGAAGCGGAAAATTGTTTGTCGAATCTACAGCTAATTTGTCAGCATGGACATTTTGATTTGCAGAATCATCTCGCAACTGTACGTGAAATGTTAGCGAGCATAGGTGAGGCTCACAGTGCTTGGAATATGGCTGAATTGTTGCGGTTGCGAGACGTAAATGCGCGGTTTGTAGATCTGACCGGCTGGGATGATGAAAAGCACCTCGATCTCGATGAGCGTATTCGTTATTGTTTTGCTGATGTCGATATCGCCAACGAAGTTCCAATTGTGACCGGTTACGCGCATAGCATACATGGCTTAATGAACACCTTTGACCGCGGCTACAGTGAAATGACGTTTAGTCGCATCGCTGTGCAGCTAGAGGTGAAAGAGGCCATTATTCACAAGGAATTTCACCTCAGTAGTGCCGATCCTAAAATTGTTGGTGCCGCTAATGCTGTGCCGATTGGGCGCACTAACTATGATGTGGCCGATCAGCTTGCAAACTTAGGTATGGAAGCTATTCATCCTCGTGCCGCCAAAGGCTTGCGCCAAAAGAGTATTCCGTTACGCGTTAAAAATACGTTTGACCCAGAGCACGGTGGGACCTTAATTACGGGCGAATATATTAGTTCGCACCCGCGGGTTGAGATTATCGGCGGCTGTAATGGTGTCTATGCCATTTGAGGTTTTTGACCAAGATATGGTTGGAAATTTGAGCGAGTATGAGTGCACGATTATCGGGGTGATTAAGCGTTATCGCGCTCAGACAGTCGCGAAAGATATCAATGCAAACACAATTACGCACTATCTGAAAACAAACTTGAAAACCGTGAAACGTATTAATCGAATACTTCGCGAGGAATTTCCAGATGCTGAAATCAATATGAAAAAGGTCTCGGTTGTTTCTGCTATGGGTAGCGATATGCAGGTCCCGGGTATTTTAGCTGACGCTGTTACCGCCTTGGCAAAAAAAGGAATTAGCGTATTGGCGATGCATCAGTCGATGCGCCAAGTTGATATGCAATTTATCATTGAAGAGGGCGACTATGACGAGGCCATTTTGGCTCTGCACCAAAAGCTAATTGAAGTGCACGATCATGGGAGTGCNATATGTCTAGCCGTCTAAAGGTTTATGGGTGCAGTATTTGTTTAGCTATCGTGGTTGGGTTTTTTAATTCAAGTGCATACGGCGCAAAGTCGATAGAACAAGATGCCGCCAAGCGTCAGGATATTAAAGCGGCAGAAGTCGTAGAAAATCTCGATAAGCCGCTGTACAGCCCATTCGTAGAGCGCTATGTGCTCGACGAACTCCGTAATGTGCGTGCAGACCTCGCCGCGCAACGCGTAGAGCTTGTGCAAATGGTTGTTGACAGAGAATTAAATTCTGTCGATCGCGGTGTTACCTATGCAACTAACACCGTAACCTATTTTTTCTATCTGATTGCCGGTGTAAGTACCATTATGGTTTTGGTGGGCTGGACCTCGATTCGTGAAATTAAAGATCGAGTCGAGACACTGGCCGATGAAAAGGTTTCAAAGTTAGTCGCCGAGTACGAACATCGGTTGCGCTCGATCGAAACCCAGTTGAACCAAAAGTCTCTGAGTATTGAAGAGAACCGTGAGGAGATCGCGCTGACACAAGAACTGCAGTCGTTGTGGTTGCGTGCTGGGCAAGAGAACTTGCCTGCTAACAAGATTCCTATATACGACCAGATTTTGAAATTGCGAGGCGATGACTGTGAGGCTTTAAGCTATAAGGCAGATGCGTGCCTTGAAGTGGGCGAACCGCAGTGGGCGGCCAACCTCTGTCATCAGGCATTAGCTATAGATGCAGACAATACTCATGCGTTCTATCAGCTTGCTTGTGCTTACACCGTTTTGGAAAAGTATGAGGAAGCTGGGCATTATCTAAAGCGCGCCTTACAGGGTACTGAAGACTATAAAGAAGCAGCTCTGAATGACCCCGCGTTGGCATCGTTGCGCGAGCGCCCCGGTTTTAACGAGCTGTTCGCCGACAATTTTCTAGCCGAAAAAAAATAGCCTGATGGATTTTAATTTATGTTAATCAGCTTCGTTGTCTTCCTCAGTATATTTGCCGCTATCGGTTTAAGCTCCTTTTTCAAGAGCACACACCAAGCTGATGACTATTACCTTGCTAGTCGTTCTGTTAACCCTATGTTGGTTGGTCTTTCCGCTGTTGCCACGAATAATAGTGGTTACATGTTTATTGGTGTTATTGGCTATACCTACGCTACGGGCTTTTCTGCGATCTGGTTGATGATTGGTTGGATTTTGGGTGATTACCTCGCGTCAACATTCGTTCATCATCGCTTACGTAAACAAACTGCCAGTTTGGATCAGGTGAGTTTTATTGGGGTGATTAGCAGCTGGCAGAAAGAGCCAGACGTTAATACTGATGACGGTAATAGCGGTGGCCAAACCTCAAAAACGCAATCTCTGATGGGGCTGATTTCACTTGTGTTTTTACTCGCATACGCNAGNGCTCAGTTGGTCGCGGGCAGTAAGGCGCTGCAGGTTTTGTTTGACTGGCCGGCCTACGCGGGGGTTTTGATCGGCACTGTTTTGGTTATTTCTTATTGTCTTGCCGGCGGTATCCGCGCATCTATTTGGACCGACGCGGCGCAGTCCTGCGTGATGATTGTAGCGATGGCCTTGTTGTTGATTACCGCTGTAGTTGAGCTTGGTGGTATTACATCAGCCGTTGACGCGATGAGTGAAGTGGACGGCTACCTCGATATTTTTCCAAGCGATTTAGTCTTGCCTGGAATTTCCGGTGGCCTATTGTTTATTATGGGCTGGGCGTGTGCAGGTTTTTCTGTGATTGGTCAGCCGCATATTATGGTCCGCTTTATGACCCTGAAAAATCTTGGCGATATGCGTAGTGCGCGGATCTGGTACTACCTTTGGTTTACAAGCTTCTACGGGCTGGCAACGGCGGTGGGAATGCTTTCTCGAGTTTATCTTCCTGATGTCGCTGGGTTTGATGCTGAGCTAGCCTTGCCGACGATGGCATTACAACTACTGCCGCCGGTACTGGTTGGTCTGGTGCTCGCGGGGATCTTTGCAGCAACATTATCGACCGCCGATTCGTTGGTATTAAGTTGTTCTTCTGCACTCACTCATGACATTTTTCCTGGGGATATTAAAAGCCCAGCCAAAATTAAATTTGCCACTTTTTTAATCGCTATCCTGGCCGCAACTTGGGCGCTGTTAAATCAGCAGAGTGTGTTTAGCTTGGTATTAATGGCCTGGTCTGGGCTGGCTAGTGCGTTTGCACCGCTGCTGCTATCGCGCTGTTTTGGTTGGCGTCAGAGTAATTTTGTCGCCTTAGTCGCGATTGTCGCGGGATTGTCGGTCGCTATTGGCTGGCGCTTGCTGGGATTGCAAAGTACTTTGTATGAGGGTGCTCCAGGTATGGTAGCGGGTCTCGTGATTTTGTTTGTTGGCCATCGTCGCCATGATGATTCACTAGATGCTAAGCCTGTGATCGTCGAATCTTAAATTCTAACTTAGGGCTTCCGATTAAACGGTAGCCTAATAGTAAGAACAGCACGGCAGCGTATATAAAGGTTTCGGCGTAATCGGCGCGAATTAACCAGACGTAATGTATTAACCCGAGTAGCGCTGTGAGATAGGCGAGCTTATGCAGCCGGATCCAATTTTTGCCCATGCGTTTGCGGAAATAATTTGCGGATGTGATGGCGAGCGGGATTAAAAGTAACCAAGCGCTAAAGCCGATGGTGATATAGGGGCGCTTGCGAATATCGTCCCAAACATAGGTAAATGAAAGAGACTGGTCGAATACCCAATAAATGGTTAGATGTAAGCACGCGTAAAAAAACGCGTATAGCCCCACCATACGCCGTAGCTTCATTGGCGATTTCCAGCCGAGAATATTTTTAAGTGGTGAAATAGCTAGCCCTGTCAGCAGGAAGATTAGTGTCCACTTGCCGGTTTGATGGGTAAGGAATTCAACGGGATTTGCACCGAGATCTTGCTGAATAAACTTGAGAATTAGCCAAAGGCCGGGCGTTAACATCGCGACAAAGGCGAATAGCCGTACAGCACTAAATTTAGACAACCTCATGTAACCCTGCCGCTATTAAGTTTGGTTCTAATAATATTTAGACAGGTCCATTCCCGTGTAAAGTGAAGCGACTTCCGCTTCATAGCCGTTAAACAATTTTGTAGGTACTTTAAACAGTTCACCAATGCGACGCTCTCTCTGTTGGCTCCAGCGCGGGTGGCTAACATTTGGGTTTACGTTGGAGTAAAACCCATACTCTCGCGGTGCAATCATATTCCAGCTGGTTTCTGGCTCGGTTTCGGAAAAACGAATTTTTACGATGGATTTAATACTTTTGAATCCATACTTCCAAGGTACCACCAAGCGCATAGGTGCACCATTCTGGTTCGGCAGTGGCTTGCCGTAGAGGCCCACTGCAATAAAGCTTAGCGGGTGCATGGCTTCGTCTATTCGCAAACCTTCTCGGTAAGGCCACTCAATAGTGCGGCGTTTTTGACCAGGCAGTAACGCGGCCTTGTCGTAGAGTGTTTCAAAAGCAACGTATTTGGCTTTGCTAGTAGGTTCAAATCTTTTTAATAGATCTGCGAGAGGGAAACCGGTCCATGGGATTACCATCGACCAAGCTTCGACACAGCGAAGCCGATAAATTCGCTCTTCAAAACTATGGGGTTTTAAAATGTCTTCGAGGTTAAATGTCCCAGGTTTCGCGCACTCGCCTTCAACGCTAACCGTCCAAGCTGAGGTGTTTAATGCTTTGGCATTTTCATGTGGATCGCTTTTTGCCGTTCCAAGTTCATAGAAGTTGTTGTACTGGGTAATATCTTGATAGCTGGTGAGCTTTTCATCCATCTCCTGAGTGCGTTTGGCAGCTCCTAAACGTCCGGCTAGGCTATCTAAACTCGAGTTTGCCCATAAAGGTAGCGATGCAAACGCTACTGCTGAGCCCAGCGCTCCAGAGCGTAGAAATCGTCGGCGGGCGTTGAATAATGCTTCATCGGTAACATCATTTTCCGTCAGCCCATAATTGCGATCGAATTTAGATGCCATCTGTCGTCTCCTAAATAGGTTATGTTCTGAGAGCTCTAGCGTGAGCTATTCGATCGATCACCGTAGGAAATCCGTTTACGCAGGGCAAACTGTTGGCGCTCTGCAATTGGGTTCGCAATTGAATAGGTATAGAGACTTATACGGCAGAAACACCTAAAAGTTCCCTGACGAGAGGAATGACTCAACTTTTAGTTGGTCGCGGTTAGATGCCAATCTTGCCGAGGATATCGATAATTTCACGTAGGGTTTGTGCGGCAATAGGGTGTTCAACAGCAAAGCGAGACTCGAGCTGGGCAACAATGTCTCCCAAGTCATCTCCGCTTGATTCATTAGCGAGAACGGAATCGATTTCAGCATCGAGGCCGCGTAGCATCGCAATTGTCTCTGGGTCGGAGAGATCAGAGTGTTTTAGTGCTTTATTGAGTTCAGCTAGTAGCGGTTTTAGGGAGTCTGCTGGAGGGGTCATAGTCTTGCCTTGAGTGTGCAGAATTTAAATGAGTTGTTTGGAACCGACGCCCCTGAGAGCGCCGATCCTGTACCTCTGCGTGACCTATTTACTCTTCCAAATCTACGGCGGCGGGGTCGCCGATCGTTGGCTTGCTATGTAGGTTGGATTTAACCGAACCTTTACGATGAGCCAATGCAGCTTCAAGTTTTTTTGCGCTGCCAGAGATCGCGGCGTATAGATCTTCATTTGAAGCATGAACCGAGACTGCGGCGCCAAGGTATTGTGTTTGTGCTTCAACTTTTTGTTCGTGTCGCTCTACAGTAAGGATGACGGAAAGGCTGTCTATGTGCGGGTAGTGGTTTTTGACTTTGGAGAACTTATGGGTAACAGATTCGCGAATGCTATCGGTTATGTCTAGATGGTGACCGGATATATTAATTTGCATATAGGATTTCCTGTTTAGATTTACCGCATGTTACGAGTACAAGGCAGAAACTTGGGCAGCGATGATTTTATTGGGTAGTAATGACGCCAACTAACATTAGGTGACTTTCTCCAAAGGTGATCCGCGCACACGTAAATGATTACTTTCCCTCCCAATTTCTGTTGTCTCAATACCTAAATTAGGGGCTATCGCATTGATTTGCAAGTGCTGAGACTGTCTTATTTGCGCTGCCGCAATATAGTCGGGGTTATCCCCATTTGTTTAAGCGGAATAAGCTGCTCATTTTTAGATCAGAATATTTAAGGCTTTCGCCACAAGATAGGCCTAACGGCTACCCCAAGGCTACCGCTTTTGGTACGCTTGCTGGCTAAGTCAATTTGGCCACATTGGTAAAGTCGGATCGAGTGTTTTCGAGCGATTATCTGGGTCGAAAATTATAGGAGGAATAGCTATGCCATCGTTTGATATTGTTTCCGAGGTCGATCAGCAAGAGGTTCGAAACGCGGTCGAAAATGCACAGCGAGAATTGGAAACTCGGTTTGACTTTCGCGGTGTTGAGGCAAGTTTCAAATGGACGACAACGGAAACCACAGTGGCTGCGGAAGGCGATTTTCAGTTGCAGCAAATGGTGGATATCTTGCGCAACAAGCTTATCAAGAGAAATGTCGACCCTGAGACCATGAAACAAAGTGACCCGGTACATTCGGGTAAGACTTTCAGCTTAAAGATTACCTTTTTAGAGGGTATTGAGGCGCCAATGGCGAAAAAGGTTGTGAAACTAATTAAGGACAGCAAGCTCAAAGTTCAGGTCGCGATTCAGGGCGAGCAGGTACGGGTTACGGGTAAAAAGCGCGATGAGCTGCAAGATGTGATGGCTTTGGTGCGTAGCTCGGATTTGGGGCAACCCTTCCAGTTCAATAACTTTCGCGATTAGGTTGGCGCGATAATGTTAGAAAAAAAGCACCTTATCCAGCTAGCTAACGTGACTATGCCGTTTGGTAAGTACGCGGGCCGAGTGATTATTGACCTGCCAGAAGACTACCTACTTTGGTTTGCCACCAAGGGGTTCCCAGATAATCAGCTAGGCCAGTTGCTGGCCTTGGCTTTAGAGATAAAAACGAATGGGCAGGAATCTATTTTGGATCCGTTGCGTAATTATCCTGTGGTTCACTAATGACGGCTTAACGCCATTTATGCATCGTCGCTAAGCCTGCGAATTATTGACTGCTTCAACCTTACGTTCAATGAATAGTCGTTACACTCAGCGCTTCATCCCCTGCCATGCAGATTACGACTGTCTGGCGCCGTAAAAATAAAAGATCGGAGGCTCCATGAATATTTTGACTTTACACATAGCCAAGCTTTTTAAAACATCGCTATTGGTAGGCATGCTAGCGACTGCGACTGCGGCTTTAGCCGATGATTTCAGTGCGGTTAAAACCAAGGTGGAAGCTGCTATCTCCGCCGACTCGCGGCCAGCTAAGGACGCTCTGAGGGACGGCAATCGGAAACCGGTAGAAACGCTTGAGTTTTTTGGTTTGCGCGACAATATGAAAGTTATTGAGTTGGTGCCTGGCGGTGGATGGTACACACGCCTATTGGCCCCTACACTGGCCGACAAAGGCAAGCTTTACGTCGCCTATGGCACCGCTTGGATGGGCGACTTGCTCGAGCAGCCCGGTTTCGAAAAAGTTGAGGTATTAGCACCAAACCACAAACTCTACCGCCAAGATGGGAAACATTTATTTAGCCTCGAAAAGGCGGAATTAGGTGTTAACAAAGTCGATATGGTGCTGACCTTTAGAAACTACCATAACCTAGATGACGCGGCTCGGAAGACCGTAAACGATGCGGTCTTTAAATCGCTTAAATCCGGTGGTGTTTACGGTGTCGTAGATCACACCCGCCGCCATATGGAGGGCGATAGCGGTGAGAATGGTCGGCGCTTTGATCCCGTGCTGGCCATTAAAGAAATACAGGCGGCGGGCTTTGTATTGCAGGATTATTCCAGCTTACATTACCGGGCTGACGATGAGCTGCGCTACGAAGTCGGCCGCAAGTCGGTAACGGGCAACACCGATCGCTGGACCTTAAAATTTGTTAAGCCGTAAGCCCACGCCATAACGACTCATCTTCAACACTAACAGCTCGCGTACTATCAGAAAGGCCTTTGCGGTAACTCGCAAAGTCGATCTGATACTACGCGCCTCAATCGTTCGAACCATTTTCCCTACCCTAAAACGGCGTACTAGCTAAGCAAGAAGTACGGTTTTTGTGTGATGTGCGTCAAAGATATTTACTTTGATGTTTTTGGCGCTAGAATCTGTGACCAGCATCACTATTTATGGCGTGGTTTTAGGGATTTATCGATTATGGAATTTAGAAATGGCGAAGATGAGCGAGTGTGGTACCGGTTTGATCGTTTCTATCGCACCAGTGATGGCTGGTTTTTTACTACTCGAGAGGGTTCAGAAGTTGGCCCTTTTGCCAATCGGCGCGCAGCCGAAAATGGCGCCCGTATTTTTCTAGATAGCATCCGTAAGCGACAGGTTGTTGGTACCTATGCTTCGCAATTGGCTATGTCTGGCCTTTGGGCGACCACTCATTATCAATAACGATGTTGTTAACCCGCAGTTATAAATAGCATTTGGTAAAAAGCTGCTATAGGTCGCTTTTTACTGAAAATTGTAGTTGTTGCGGTCAGTTCCTCTGTCAGCTTGTCTTGTCCTCTCTCGCCCTCTTGTCTTTTCGCTTATTAACCTCCTTTGCTCCCTAAGCTTTTACTTTTTAGACTGCGGAGCTGTCAGCTTATTTGTTGGTTCAAATGGAGTAATCTGATTAGTAGCGCTCGGATCCAAAGCTTCCGCTGCTATGACAGTTTTGGCGCTGAAGGTGAGGAATCCCTCACATATTCTGAGTTAGTTCGATCGTTGATTCTTTTTGGTCCTTGCCATATAAACGCTGTTCATATAGGGTTGCGCTATAGATGTGCACGTTGTAAACATAGTCTCTAGCAAACCTTATCCCGGAGAATTACATGGAGCGAATCAGCCGAGCTTGGGCGGTATGGGTGTTGAACCACCGTATCGCTATTTTGATTATCGCCGCCGTTACTGTCTGCAGCGCCCCCCTTAGCTATCATCAGCTTTATCACGACAACTCTAACGAAAGTTACTTTCTCGAGCAGGACCCAAACCTGGAGGCCTTTGATCGTTTGGTCGATTTATTTGGCGATCCAGAGTACCTTTTAGTTGGTATTGAGGCTCGCGCGAACGATCACGATATCTTCACCGCCGATACCATTCAGATGATTGATGAGATCACGCGTTTTCTCGAGGATCATCGGTATATAACCAAGGTTCGTTCGATAAGTAAGTATCAATACACTCACGACGACGGCGGAATGCTCGCTACTGATGACCTGTTTGAGGATATTGATTCACTGGATCAGTCCTCCGTGGAGCTGCTGACGGCTCGCGACATTATTGCACGAGAGCAGATCGCTCTAGAAAACATCGTTACCAGAGACTTTAAGCATACCCAGATAATTGCACGGACTATTTATCGGCCAGGTGAAAATCAGCATAAGGTTGAGCTTGTACAGGAGTTGCGAGGCTTTGTTGATAGTCGAGGCTACGAAGCCAGCGGACATCGTTTACACTTTTCTGGTGCGCCGGTTATTGGCGAGCGTTTTGAAACCCTAACCGAAAACGATAAAGCGTGGCTTAACCCGCTAATGGGGTGTGTGATGTTCGTTATCATCTATATCGTATTTCGGTCTTTGTTTGCAGTGTTGGTACCACTACTAATCACCGTTGCTACCTTGGTGGTGATTACCGGTCTTCAGGGCGCGCTAAAGTGGCCCTTTACGGCAATCAATGCGGCGTTAATTCCTACGGCTATTATTTTGTGTATGGGCGCTTGTGTGCATGTGCTGGTGGAGTTCTTTCAGTTTCGCAATGCGGGTACGCCACCGTTGGAAGCTGCTAGAGAAACCGTAACGGACCTTTTGTTTGCAATCTTGTTTACTTGCGTTACTACCGCAGTCGGTTTTCTTGCGTTATCGGTCACCGAATTAAAGCCGGTTCGGCAATTTGCCGTCCTTGCCGCGATTGCCCCGATGTTGATCTTTTTACTTAGTACTACGGTGCTGCCGGCAATATTAAGTTTTGTACCTTGGTTACCTCGTCGCAAACCTTCGCGAAATAAACATAGCGCTGTTGAAGAGCCTCAATTTTCTAGCGATAAACCTGCTAGACGAGACAAGCTTTCAGCGCTGTTAACGGATGGCTTGCCTAGGTTTATTAAGCGCAACCGTAAGACAATTACACTTCTAGGTTGTGTTGTAGCGCTAGCCGGCTTTGTTGGTATTACGCAAATGCGTGTCGATGCTAACATCGCAAACTATTTCAAAGCGTCTAGTGCGATAAACAAAGATCTTAATTATTTTAATCGTACATTCAAGGGGATTAGTAATGTCGATCTTATCTTGAATTCTGGTGAAGAGGGCGGGATTAAAGNCCCGAAATTCTTGCAGCAGGCGGATCAATTACAGCAGTGGTTAGCGAGCTTTCCCGAAACCGGCAAACCAACCTCTATACTCGATTTTTACAAACAGATTAATCAATCATTACACGAGGACGACCCTAGGTATTTTACGCTCCCAGATAGCCGCGCTATGGCAGCGCAGTTGTTACTACTGTACGAAAATTCTGGGCCAGATGAAGATTTAACCGACCTAAAAGATTTTAGCGATCAAAACTTGCGAATCCGAGTGCCGGTGGTAAATATGGATGAAACTCAGTTAAGTCGTCTCTTTAATAATATTAGAGATGAGGTTGCGCTCTCCTATTCAAACTTAGATGTTGTGATTACCGGTACTTTGGTTATGAATAACGCCCAAAATCACTATGTAAATAATGGTATGTTTAAGTCGTTTGGCGTCGCGATATTGACTATTGGTGTGAGCTTTATACTACTGTTTCGTTCGCTTACCTACGGTTTAATCGCCTTGATACCAAGTGTTGTTCCGGTACTTTTAACCGGCGCGATCGTCTCCTTGGCTGGAATACCCATGGACTTAGGCACAATGATTGTTGGCGCTATGACGATCGGCATTGCGGTTGATGATTCCATACATTTGATGAGCCGATATTTATTGATGCGGAAGCGTGGGCTNGGGGTTGATGCAGCAATAAAGTACGCGATGAATTCCTCTGGCAGAGCCGTGATATTAACTTCTATTATATTGGTTTGCGGGTTCTCTGTGATGTTGTTAGGGTCATTTATGTCCTATATCTACGTTGGGCTTTTTTCGGCGATGATTATGAGTTTGGCCTTATTGGGCGATTTAATTTTTATGCCGGCGCTGCTTTATCTTATTGATGGGAAGTCTTCTCTAGCCAGCTTAGATGAACATACCTATGCCGATAAAAGCGCCGAATCAAATTTAAAGTCTCAGCATGTGACGCTAGAGAATTAGGGAGAAAAATAGTGATGTTAAAACGATATAAGTTTTGCAGTTTAGAACGTTTAGCTACGTTGTGCGTGATACTTGTAAATATTCTATGTTTGCCGACGTTATCAGCCGATGAAGGGCAAACGTTAAACGCTGCCGATATAATGTTAAAGGTTGATCAGCGTTATAGCGGCGATACTAGTCAAGCGACGAGCGTTTTAGTTTTAGTTGATAAGCGGCAGCGTCAACGAGTTCGCGATTTAGAAATGTATCGTGTGGAAACAAAAGAGGTCGAAAAAGCGCTAATTGTGTTTCGCAGTCCTGCGGATGTTGAGGGAACCTCCTATCTTTCTTATGAGTGGAGCGATCCAGCTATTGCCGACGATTCTTGGCTATATCTGCCAGCCTTACAGAAAGTAAAGCGTGTCGCGTCTTCGGAAGAGTCGGGTGCATTTATGGGCAGCGACTTTAGCTATGCCGATATTAATGGTACAGACTATGAGGACTACCGCTATAAAATAGAAGCTGTGAGCGAGCTTGTTGATGGGGTCGACTGTTGGGTTATTTCTTCTATCCCTGTGAGTGAGGATGTTATTGATAAAACCGGATATATCAGCTCAAAATCATGGGTAAGAAAAGATAACTTCGTGGTAGTTAAAGCGATCATCGATGTAAAGAAGGGTAAGCAAACAAAATATTTTAGTGCTACGGATATCGAAAAAATCGATGGTGTTTGGACGGCTAAGACTCTGCAAATGGTTACTGTTCGACGCGGTGAGAAGCAACACAGTAGCGTATTTAAGATAAATGAAATTGTTTATAACAAGCCGTTACCGGCCAATTTCTTCGATGCTCAGGCGATGCAGCGAGGGCTCTAAAGTGAAAGCCATTCTAGTATTCGCCAGCGTTGTTTTATTTTCGCCGGTGTCTGCACTTGCTGAGGAGGATTTTTTTGCAAGTGTCGAGGTGGACTTAGATAACACGGCTGAAGATTCTGGCAGCTTCTCCTATCGCGGCTATGTTCGTCAAAACCTTAAGCTTGGCATCGAGTCCCCGCGAGAGCAGTCCAATGTTCAGCGCTACGAGGCTGGGGTGAACGGTTTGCGTAGTGAGGGATTTTTGGAGTTTAGCGGTAAGCTAGCGCCGGATATTAGATGGCAGCTAAGTACCAAAACAGAGCTAGATTGGGTGCAGTGGCAGCTGGGCGAGCAACAGTGGGGGCTAACCGATTCTCGGCTTTTCCTGCGTGATGCGTATGTGGATTTTAGCTACGGTAATAATTGGCTTCGGGTTGGCCACCAAGTTTTGGCTTGGGGAGAGTCTGAGTCGCTGGCTATTACCGATGTGCTCAGCCCAAAAGATTTACGTGAGCCAGGTCAGGCCGAACTTGAAGATATTCGTGAAGCTCTTCCGGCAATTTCAATGTCGACAATTACCCCGTTTGGTAGTTTAACCTCTGTGGTAACGTTCGCGGCGAATGCAAATCGTAACGCTGAGCAGGGCGAAGAATTTTACTTGCTTAGTCCGTGGTGTTTGCCTCCTTGTTTAGAAAGCTATAAAAAACCGGATAAGGAGTGGGAGGTTGCTGCTAAGTGGGCTTATTCTATTGCTGGTAGCGACCTTATGTTAATGGCCGCCGAGGTAAATGATAACGAGCAGCAACTCGCGGGCTATGACGAGCGAGGGCCCATCTTCTATCAGCCAAGGTCACGCGTGATCGGTGGTAGTTTTGCCAAGGTGCTCGATCAATGGTTATTACGCAGCGAGTTTGCAAACAGCTGGAGCGATCGGTTACCTGTAGTGACAATCCCCGTGCAGGATCCGGCTCCGAGTGATCCCATTGCCGGGTTTGATAAGGTGCGTGAGTTGCGAGCTATGCTTGGTTTGGATTACGGTGGCTTCGAGAATTTGCAGTTAGCTTATGAGTTTTCTTTAGTGAAATTTCATCGCGACGGTCAGGTAGAGACAAACTATGGTCACTTTCTAAGTGCACGGCATAGCGCCATAAATGACCGGTTGAGCAATCAGTTGCGGCTGATTTATATGGGGACGGTCGAAATGAAAGTACTGCGTTGGAGTCTAGAGTATCAGATGTCCGATATTCTTCACTTGGGCGCTAGTGTTGCCCTTTATGAGGGCGACGAGGGATCCTATTTCGACGACTATTTTGCGACTAACGATGTGGCCAATCTATCGATAAAATATAGTTTTTAATCCTTGGCGGAGGCAACTGCAGGAGGCTTGGTACTGCGCTATTAATTCTGTATTATTTCAAGGGAATCAACTTGTCCCATTTAGGTTGATCCGCTGGTCTGATTACAAGGTGCGAACCATTTGACACTTAAAAACCCTGATAAGCAAAATACTAGTTATCACCACGGTAACTTAAAGCAAGCGCTGGTGGATGCTTACCTACAACTCCTCCACGAATTTCCCGTCGAAAAAATTTCCCTGCGGAAATTGGCGAGCCATGTCGGGGTGGCGGCTACAGCAGTTTACAATCACTTTCCCGACAAGATGGCGTTAGTCGTTGCGGTGAAATTGGAGTGCTTGGGCCATTTTACGCGGTATTTAGAGTCTCATGCGCCTGACACACTCGAGCCGGAAGTGCGTATCCGCGTTCTCGGTCAGAGCTATTACCGTTATTCTATTGAGCACGCGCAGTATTTTGAGCGAATTTTCCAAGAGCAGGTCCCAGATGAATATTTCACGCCAGAGCTTATAAATTGCGTTATGAGTGCGGAGAAGGCATTGCGTTCTGCTGTGCTGGCTCTACTACAAAAAAATAATCTACCGGTTAATCAGTATAACGAAGCGTTAGGCACCTATGCCTGTTGGTCTATGGCTCACGGAATTACAGCGCTTGCTAGTAAGCATATGAATCACACTGCCTGTGCGTCGGGGCGTTGGCCAGAAGAGTTTTTGTTGCACAATTCAAACCTCGGTTAATAACTCTTTCGAAGCTATGACTGAAATATTAATACAGGGAATATTGGTTAGTGCGCGGAATCATACCGATTAGAGGCTGATCGGGTTGAAAGGTGTCTTCGAGATTGTGGTCAGTAGGTAATGTTGCGCCCCAGTGTCTAAGTTGGAAATTTACAATTCAGACGCTGGGGCGCATTAACGCTATAGGTCGAAATTACATGCTATAGACTAAAGTAACAGCTGTTTGTGTATCGGTACTTTCGATACCTACCGGTACTTCCGAGTTGTTGTTAATGGTGTAAGACGCTTTGATAGCAAAAGAGTCTGTTAAGGTTGCGGTAATTGCCGACTCAGCTTTGGTAGCCGTGTTCGAACCAGACTCGGTGGCAATATTACTGGCAACAGTTTGCGTGAACTTGGCGCTGGGGCTAAATTTATAGACGTATGAAGCGGCCAGCCGAATGATAAAGTTACTGTCAGTTTCACCGGTTAATGTTGATTTGTTAGTGGTGTAACCGGGACCGACGCTATAGTCTAGGTGAGACTTTTCTGTTTTAAATAGGCGGTCTGAATAACCAACCGCAAGCGTTGATTGGTAGTCGTAACCACTAAAGCGAGCATCTTCATAGGAGCCAAATATGAACAAGCCGCGATGTTCTTCATCCAATTTGTAATCGGCCTGAGCCGAAACGAAGTACTTTTGAGCCGTGGTTTGATCGGCGCTTGTAATTACCCCACCATCCACATTTTCGACTTCGTCTTCCTTGTAGAGGCCTTCGAGTACATACTGAGTGCGCCAGCTACTGAGATCTTGTTTGGCATCAATTTTACCTTTGAAGGCCGTAGACTTAGTGTTGCCGGAGGTCATTAGAGCGCCAACTTCAGCATCCAGTTGAAAGGCTTTTTCTTCTTCAGCAAATGCATTTAGCGCTAATAACGGTAGTACTAACGAGAGGGCTTTTTTCATGGGGAAATCCTTATAACTTCAATAGATTAGTAAAACACGAATACCCTTTGGCCTAACTAGCATATGCCGCGGGTTTCGTATAATCAGAGAATGGAAATAATGGTGGTAGGAATGTTGCGTCGGCAATTATACCACGCTGATTGGCGACACAAAAATGTAACAAGCCCACAAATTCGATAAATAATTTCATTTCTATAGCGTTTTATAGAGTGACTAGAGTGAAAAAATCAGGAATTAAATGGAATCGACTTACCACTTCCCCGTTATTGGAATCGTTCGCTCATGCTTTAAGGAGAAGTTTGGCATTCCTCGTCAGCCTGGCTTGGCAACTGCGTCAAAGGCAACCCTGGAAATTGTTGCGCCGTACAACAATCCCGATGCGTTTCAGGGCTTGGAGTTGGCTTCGCATATTTGGCTGCAGTTTGTTTTTCATCGGAATAATACAGAGCAATGGCGACCGAAGGTTCGCCCGCCACGTTTGGGGGGGAATAAAAGCATTGGCGTGTTTGCCACTCGGTCGCCGGTGCGCCCTAGTCCGATTGGCTTGTCGGTGGTGAAACTCGAGCGCTTAGAGTTGGGGCCTTCGTTGGTGCGACTGCATTTGTCGGGAATTGATTTGCTCGATGGAACTCCAGTGTTGGATATTAAACCCTATGTTCCCTATGTTGATGCGCTGTCGGAAGCGACCAACCAGTTCGCAGAGCAGGAGCCAGCATTACTGCCGGTGATTTTTAGTGACGAGTTACAGTTGGCGCTAGAACAGCGAAGTGATCTGTTACGGCTCATTGAGCAGGTATTACAGCAAGACCCGCGCCCAAAATATCAAGCACTGGATGAGCAGCGACGTTACGGTACGCGTTTAGACGATGTAGAGGTTCGCTGGTATTACCAGTTAATAGAGGGGGAACTTTACGTGCGGGTCGATACGGTTGAGCCTGTGGCCTAGGCCTCAGAATGATCGGCTAGGGTTTACCTGCTTTGGCTAACCAAGAGTCTAGGGCGTTGGCAAACTTCTGTTTGTCGGCGGCAGAAAGCGGGGGCGGGCCGCCACTGTGAACACCGCTGCTGCGCATCGTTTCCATGAAGTCGCGAATATTAAGGCGTGCGCGAACATTGTCTTTGGTTAGTGCTTCGCCGCGATGGTTCAACACTTGCGCGCCTTTTGTTATAACTTCGTCGGCGAGCGGTATATCGTTGGTGATCACCATGTCGCCATCGACCATGCGTTTTACTATTTCATTGTCGGCAACATCAAAGCCTGCGCCTACTTGTAAAAAGCTTAACGCGGGCTGGTTAGGCAGACGTAAAAACTGATTCGCTACGAATACAGTTTGCACTTGAGTGCGAGCTGCCGCGCGATAGAGAATTTCTTTAATTGGAACTGGACACGCATCTGCGTCTACCCAAATAGTCATAGGCTTCAAGTCGATAAGGTTAAGGCTTTGAAGTATANCACCCTCTATTCGTCGACATTAATTTTTTGCGCTACGTGAGTAAATCCAAAAGCTGATACTAAACGGTTGCAAATCTCGCGATAGTTGGCGCATTGCAAAAGGCAGCAGCTTATTCTCCGCATTGTTTTCGAGGTGTTTAATTTTAGGGCGTATACCATTTACATGTAGTTTGCGGGAAGTGAGTTTTTTTGCGGTTATGACATATTGTTGCTGTAAACCGCCAAGCCCGGAAATGTCGGGCGACTGTTTCTGATCGGTAAGATTGATCATCAGAAGGGTGTAGCGCTCGCCATCGGGGTGGCGATGTAGGTAGGCACGAATTCGCCGACTGCTACTTTCCGCGCGATATACTGCGGTGCCCATCAGCTGTTTCCAGAACCAGCTTACCCAGTAGTCGGGTCGCGGCTTAAGTGTCAGCCGGTCGATCATTCCGTAGTCACCGCCGATCAAACTCTGTCGAATCATAACTTTTTGGCCAATGCTGGCGCCGCGCCCAAGTTGATCGGCCCACCAAAAACTTGAAGTAAATCGATCGGAAAGACGAGGCTCGCCACCGCATTGCGCCGATCCAGTTTCGCCCGTCCAGAGTTCAGCATTGGGTTGATATAGATCTCTCCAGTGTTTTAAGCGATCGCTAAAATGTGCGAAATCTTCAAAAGAGCTTGGCGAGAGAAACTTTTTAAGTGTTGCAGTGCGTGTGCGCAGTGGCGTGCGTGTACTTTGAAATGGGTAATAGTGCCAGTCAACAATGTCGAGCTGAGACTGACTGGTCTGTAAAAACTTTTCGCTTAAGTTAGAAACTGGCCGCACTGTTTCGCCTAGCTTTGGCCAGAACGCGCTCCCTGGCCCCGCAATTTTTATGCTGGGGTAGTAATGTCGTAATAACTGGGTGAAGGTGCTGTAGTCGTGCGCTAATTTTACCGCAGAAGGTTGTGATTTTAGGCCATGAAATGCCCAGTAGGCGTTTAGCTCGTTGCCTAGTTCACAAATGTTAATCGTGTAGTTGTGGTCTTTACTGTACTGCAGCAAGCTTTGAATTTCGGTGCCTTGCCAGTCGCCATGCTGGCGCCGATTAAACAATCCGTATTTTACCGTGAAGTAAAACTTTAAATGATTACGTTGGATAAATTTGTGCAAGTTATTCCACATGTCGCGGCTTAAAACCAGCGCATCGGGTTCGCCTTCTGGGTTGTGAAAATAATGGATCTTATCGGCTTCAGAGCCGCCAACACGCAGGTACGCTGGAGCGAGTGCTTGGGTGAGAATATCTAATCGCTGTTTGGATAAATCTAGTGCCGGTACGCGCAATGTGCCCAGTCCTCGTCTAACGCCTTTACTTCCCTCCCACCAAAACCCGCCGACGACCACGGAAATATCAATCGAAAAGGATAGATATTCGGGTGCTGTTTGATTTACTAACTGATCGGTGCTGCAGCGAATAGCGAGGTCTTTAATATTGGTTTTGGTGCGAAGGCCTAGCAGGCGGCGAGCACGGTTGCGAAGTGCAATATAGGTTAAGGCGCGCGGAAAGGGCATGAAGTCTTATCTAGCTGGCGGGGTCCAGTTAACGAAAGGTGCGGCGAAAACAACGGCAAGTACAGTCCTCGAGTTAAATTTAACGGCGGTACTGATAGGCCATCGTAACCTTGTTGGGTGACGAATTTATGACAGTGGCTGAATGTTGATTGCGCACTGCTTCTGATTACGCTTACTGAGTAAGCATTGCGATGCGGGTTAATTTTTACGGTAGAGGTGCCGACCTTAGTCTTATCTAGCCATTATGTATTTTCTGTAAATTTTTTGGTGTACGATGACCATNATAATCACGCTGAGACGTTCCGCTATATCGTTGATCGCATCGCTGTGCTCAAGTTCGGCGCGCACTAATTTCTGTACTTCTTGATAGGGCGTGTCGGATTCGGCACTGAGTCTTGGGAATGGTTTGAATAATTGTGCGGATTAATTGATTGTAGTCGCCGCCGCCGTTCTTTAGTAGAATTTTTTGCGCGTGGCGTTCGAGTTCTTTAACCTTTAAGTGTGCAAGCTGAGGCGCTAGCTTTGCTTCGGGCAGTGTTAGAATGTCCTGCGTTTTCATATATGTATACAACTTGTCGAGTTTATAACTCAGTAGAGGCATCAAATGGCACTTACCGAATCAACGATGATGGAGCTGCACAGTGCTGCGCCGGATTTTTCTTTACCCGCAACCTCTGGCAAAACCTTGAGTTTGGCGGATTTTAGCAAGTATGACGCACTGGTGGTGCTCTTTATTTGCAATCATTGCCCTTATGTAATCCATATTGCCCCAGCCTTGGCTGAGTTGGCTTGCGACTATATGGAAAAAAACATCGGCTTCGTTGCTATTAATAGTAATGATACCGACGCATATCCCGCCGACAGTTTTGAATTGATGAAAGCAGAGCAGGCCTTGCGCGGTTACCCCTTTCCCTATCTATACGATGAGACCCAAGCGGTGGCTAAGGCCTATGGCGCAGCTTGTACGCCAGACCTATACGTCTTTGATGGCGCGCGAAAATTAGCTTACCGCGGTCAGTTTGATGACACCCGTCCGCATCGTATCTCCTCTGGCAACTATGACTCAGGCAAAGCTCCAGCAAATGGTGACAGCTTGAAAATTGTTTTAGATCAGCTGTTGAACGGAGAGCAACCACCGGCTAAGCAATACCCTTCTATAGGTTGCAATATCAAATGGCGGCCAGGTAACGAACCCTCCTAGGTGAGTGGGTTCGGTGGAGCTTCTTGCTGGATCGTTTTCGCGGAGTTGTTGGTAAAGCGCTATAGCTTAGCGGGTGTTAGGAGTTTAGAGGCGCTAGCGGTTCCGGTTCTTGGGTTTTGTAAGGTTCCAGTTCGGTTCCAGCCAAGCGGCTGCCGCGAAACGTTACCCTGCCTTTGTAGCGCCTGTCGCCGACGCTGGAGAACTCGAATCTATAGCTCCGCTCTACCGCAAAGAGTGACTGGCTAGAGCGAACTACTCGAAGGCGTTGCAAAATAACACTTTGGTCTAGCAGTACCACACCGGCTCGTTCAGTCGCTTGTCGGGCGACGATATAGGCGCGTGAACCAATGTTGAGATGCTGCCAAATAATACCGATAAAAGTGGCCATGGCCACCCAGCTCATTACGTCCGTTAACTGCATTTATATACCTGTAAGTTACTTGGTGCGCGCTTTGCCATACATAGTTAGGTTTTGCCCTGTGGCTTGGCTGGAGGCGTGGAGGTTCATGATCGCGGCCTGCCTGCTGATTTGCAAACGCCAATTTCATCAATTGCGTAAACATTCACCAGAAAATCGGGTAATTGGGCCTACCTTGCTGTACACTTGCGCCTCCCCAGCGCCGGCTATGGTGACTGGCATACCTGCACCACAGCGTTAGTGCGAAAAGCGATACCCACCCCAAGAGATACCCTATGAGTTTTACCTCCCTCGGCTTGTCAGAGCCGATTCTTAAGGCCGTTGCCGAAGAAGGCTATGAAACCCCGTCACCGGTTCAGGCTAAGGCCATTCCGGCTGTACTGGAAGGCCGAGATGTTATGGCCGCTGCGCAAACTGGCACCGGCAAAACTGCGGGCTTTACCCTGCCGATATTAGAGCGCTTGAGCCACGGCGCACCAGCTAAGCCGAATCAGGTTCGCGCTCTAATTCTTACGCCAACTCGTGAGTTGGCTGCCCAGGTAGGCGAAAGTGTTCGTACTTACGGCAAACATATTCGTTTAAGTTCCACCATTGTTTTTGGTGGTGTGAAAATCAATCCTCAGATGATGCGTTTGCGTCGTGGTGCCGATATCTTGGTTGCAACACCGGGCCGTCTGTTAGACCTCGCCAATCAAAATGCGGTGAAGTTTGATCAGCTTGAGATACTCGTTCTCGACGAAGCCGACCGCATGCTCGATATGGGCTTTATTCACGATATCCGCCGAATTATTCAGCGTTTACCCAAAGTGCGCCAAAACCTGCTGTTTTCGGCGACCTTTTCCGATGATATCCGCAAATTGGCGAAGGGTATTATTAATAACGACCCCATAGAGTTTTCGGTAACGCCTCGCAATACTACTGCGACGACGGTTACTCAGTGGATATGCCCAGTCGACAAACGCCAGAAAGCGCTCGTGCTGCAACAGTTGATAGAAGAAAATAACTGGCATCAGGTGCTGGTGTTTATGCGCACCAAACACGGTGCCAATAAGCTCGCAAGTTTCTTGGAAACCAAGAACATCAAAGCGGCTGCAATTCACGGCAATAAAAGTCAGGGGGCGCGCACTAAGGCTTTGGCAGATTTTAAAGCTGGAGCTGTACAGGTTTTAGTGGCCACCGATATTGCAGCGCGCGGGCTTGATATTGACCAGCTGCCGCAAGTGGTCAATTTCGAGTTGCCGAATGTCCCTGAAGATTACGTTCACCGCATTGGTCGTACCGGCCGTGCTGGCGCGACGGGGCAAGCCGTGTCGCTGGTGAGCGCTGATGAATTCAAGCAGCTATCGGATATTGAGAATTTAATACACAAGCTATTAGAGCGTCGTTTTGTTGATGGTTTCGAGCCGGTTCACGACCTTCCTGCATCACGTTTAAATGCTCGCCACCGTCCCGAACCCCGCCCGAAGAAGCCTCACTCTGAGCATCGCGATGGGCAGCGTTCAGGTGAAGCGGCTCGCGGCCATAAACCTGCGGGATCAAAACCTGCTGGCACCGGTCGGCCTACAGGTGCGCGCAACAAGCCTCGCCGTGGCGGCCCAGCAAGTAGCGGCAACCGCACCGGTGATGCTCGGCCAGCACCGAAAAGCCGTTAAATTTTTTATTGTTAGTCACGCGTTCAGCTAGGGTTAGTTGTTTGTAACCCTAGCTGAATTGTCATACTTCAGCGTTATTATCACTGCATCACAATGGTGCCATGCAGTAAGCTTGCACTAGCTTACGGCGTGGGGTTTTTGGGTTGATGCAAATACTTCTCAGCGGAACTCCCTTCCTAAACACCTATATCGGCGTAAATATCATCAAACTAAGCTTTAAACAGACATAATCCGCTATTTTTTCAAGTTGGCAAATTAATTGCAGAATAGTTTTTGCGAGCTGAAGCTTTGCCTC
>Ga0065722_100693_pt1 | contig 31420 bp, 26 predicted proteins | sample BansetMetagenome_FD_59109 | JGI IMG/M metagenome (GOLD analysis project Ga0065722, IMG submission 59109) | Bankia setacea gill microbial communities from Puget Sound, Washington, USA - Caecum Enriched | ecosystem: Host-associated > Mollusca > Digestive system > Ceca | place: United States... | reverse complement strand
AATAGGTTGTCTGTCCAGTGGTGTACTTCTAATACGGTTTCTTTGGTCAAGCTGCTCATGAATGGCTCCTCAGTATTTGAGGCTAGGTTAGCGCGCCAGCTTTAATTGGTAAAACGGGTAATTATGATATTTAATATCGGAATTACCGATATATGGGTTTGGCGTTATATGGCCTGAAATTTAAGGGGGCAGCAATGAAATACAGCCTGAAGCAGCTACAGGTCTTCTTGGCGGTTTCGCATCACCAGAATGTAAGCCGTGCCGCCGCCGAGTTGGCGATGTCGCAATCGGCGGTTAGTGGCGCGTTAAAAGACTTAGAAACACAGTTTGATATTCAGCTGTTCGACCGGGTTGGTAAGCGCTTACAAATCAACGAGCTCGGGCTACGCCTTAGGCCGAAGGTTGATGCNTTTTTAGCGCAAGCAGAAGACCTAGAGCGCGAGCTGGCGCAGCAGCAGGTAGTTGGCGACTTAAAAATTGGTGCAACGCTCACCATCGGTAATTATTTATGTGTGAGTTTGGTTACCGAATATATGGCCCGCGCGCCGTCGAGCCGGGTGCAGTTGGAGGTAGCCAACACNCAAAAAATCGCCCAAGAGATTTTAAATTTCGAAATTGATCTGGGTATGATCGAAGGTGAATATCAACACTCGGAGTTGGAAATGTTGCCTTGGCGAGACGATGAGCTGGTGTGTTTTTGTTCGCCCGATCACCCCTTGGCAAATACCGATCAGCCGATTACAAAAGCCGACCTTAAAGCCGCTAAATGGATATTGCGCGAGACGGGTTCGGGCACGCGCCAAACCTTCGACCGCGCGGTGCGAGAACTTTTACCGCAGTTAGATATTCGCTTGCAGTTGCAACATACCGAGGCGATTAAGCGCGCGGTTGAGGCTGGGCTGGGAATTTCATGCTTGTCGAAAATCACTTTAAAAGAGGCGTTCGCGCGGGGCTCGTTAGTGCCCTTGGATATTCCGTGGTTGGATTTGCGCAGGCACTTCTATTTGGTGATACACAAACACAAGTATCGCAGTGCGGGTATTCAGGAATGGTTGGCGCTATGTATGCAGCGCTTGGGGTAGTCGAAATCGACCATTACGCCGCCGCGACTCAGTAGCTGGTGCCAGTCGCCAATATACAAAACGAATGGTGGCAATCGCGCAGGTGGGGATGTTGTCGATATAGAGGCTGTTGAGCTGGTTGTGCAGCTGGGTTAAATCGGGGTTGTGGCCAACGATCATAATGGCCGTTTGTTGGTTGCCGTACTCTTCCAGCGCTTCCAGCATGGCGGTGGTGCCGCGCATATAGAGGCGTTCGTCGAGAACAACATTTTTATTTGGCAGGCCGAGCGCCTTGGCAATAATGTAAGCGGTGGTGCTGGCGCGCACTGCGGGGCTGGAAATAATTAATTCAGGCCGGGGAAACTCGCCGTCGTTTTGGCTTACATTGTGGGCGAGACGCTCCGCCATGTCGGGTGCGTTTTCTTTGCCGCGTTTATTAAGTGGGCGCTCACTATCATCAAGATCCGTCTGGCCCCACGATGACTTAGCATGGCGAACTAAATAAAGTGTTTTCTCTGCTTTCATAACCGCGTGTTCATATCCATTGAGATAAGGCTGGGTGCAGGTATTCCGTGTTTGCCTATTACTGCCCGGCGCTGCACGAATATTTTTTATTCACTGCCTGCTTTTCCGCATATGCCAGCAAACTTAATGGTTTTGCTGCTGCATTTGCCAAAGCTGAGCATATTTACCATTGTAGGCGAGTAAATCTGCATGGCAGCCTTGTTCAACAATTCTACCCTGATCCAATACAATAATTTTGTCCGCCTTCACAATTGTGGAGAGTCGATGCGCAATAACTAGACTTGTTTGTTCTTGCGAAATCTCTTCTAGTGCTTCCAAAATACTTTTTTCCGACTTGCTATCCAGTGACGATGTTGCTTCGTCGAACACTAATATCGACGGTTGCTTAAGTATGGTGCGAGCTATGGCAACGCGCTGCTTCTCGCCACCAGACAGTTTCAAACCGCGTTCACCAACGAGGGTGTTCACTCCATCGGGTAGCTGTGTTACAAAATCTGCGAGGTGCGCGTGCTTAATCGCGGTCATTACTTCNTCGTCGCTGGCTTCAATACGACCGTAGCGAATGTTTTCCATAATGCTGGTGTTAAACAGCACTGTGTCTTGTGGGACCACGCCAATATTGGCGCGCAGCGAGTGTAGTGATAGCTGGCGAATGTCTTGACCGTCAATGGTTATACTGCCGGCACTAACATCGTAAAAGCGAAACAGGAGCTTTAGTAGCGTCGACTTACCCGCGCCGCTGGCACCAACCACAGCGACTTTTTGTCGCGCCGGAATGGTAAAGCTAACGTCTTCCAGAATACTGCGGTCTTCGTGGTAGCGAAAACTGACTTGGTTAAAGCTAATNTCGCCGTTGCGTACNTGCAACTCCCGTGCCTCTGGCGTATCTACGACTTTACTTTTTTGCCCGAGTAGGTCGAACATTTTTTCGATGTTAGCCATCGAACTCTTCATTTCACGATAGACGAAGCCGAGCAAATTTAACGGCATAAAGATTTGCATCATCAGTGCGTTGATCAATACAAAGTCACCAAGTGTCATGGTGTTGTGAATAACACCTAGCGCCGACAGTACCATTGCGGCGGTCATTGCGGCGGCGATGACAAAAGCTTGGCCGGCATTAAGCGCAAATAAGGTAAGGCGATTTTTGCGGCGCGCGGTTTCCCAGTGGGCTAACTCGCGATCGTACTCGTTTGCCTCGTAGTCTTCATTGGTGAAGTATTTTACGGTTTCGTAGTTCATCAGGCTGTCGACGGCGCGGGTGCTAGTGGCAGACTCGGCAGCGTTCGCCGCGCGAATAAAGTGCGTGCGCCACTCAGTAGCGAAGACGGAATAACCTACGTAAAGTATTACCGCGAACAACACGATTACGGCAAAGTAAGGGTCGTAGTTAAGGAGTAGCAAGGTAACAACCATGCCGATTTCAAGCAGTGTAGGTACGATGTTAAACACCATAAAGCGCATTAAAAAGCTAATGCCGTTGGTGCCGCGTTCAATATCGCGAGACAGNCCGCCGGTACGGCGATTGAGGTGAAAGTCTAAATCTAGCGCGTGCATATGGCGAAAAACGCTTAGCCCGACGCGACGCATTGCCCGTTCGGTGACGCGGCCAAACAGCGAATCTCGCAGTTCGCCGAATAATACGTTGGAAAATCGCACTAAGCCGTAGGCTATCAATAAACCCAGTGGGAGCGAAATCAGCCCAACCAGATCAGCCGATAACAGGTTGCTTTCGAGTGGTGTGCTAGCAGTTGCTGTGCTACCAAGGGTTTTGCCATCAAGGTGGTCGATGATGTGCTTTAAGATAAATGGCAGACCAACCGATGCCATTTTTGCGGCAACTAAGCAGACGAGGGCGAAGCCGATACGCAGCCTAAATTCAAGTAAGTAGGGAATAAGTGATCGCAGTGCGGACCAGTTTACATCAGTGAAGGCGACATCAGTTTTTTGTCCGCGCATGAAGGTCTCAGTTAATAAATAAAGTGATGGCCGCAAGTATGCCATTCGCGCTAGCTAATGGCATTAACATGTTGCGGTAATTAGATTGCTAGCCGATAGTCCGTAAACCTATAGACCGTTACCAATAAACGGCCGAAAGCTTTGCTAGGTTAGTGCAATTTTGATTTGCACGATGTTGTTCAGCCGTTCAGATTCCGAGGTAAGAGAAACTAGCTGACTGTTAAGAATATGATTGGCGCTGTTGAGCCCGTGCTGAATTTCACTAAAGTGCTTTACGGCTTGCGCCACACTTAGTTGTCCTTTGGGAGGGACTGGCTCTAGGTGTGATTGCACAAAATTCGCGAGGGTATTAAAACCAGGTACGTATGGGAAAGCAATAAGGTTTAACGCCCGCAATATAGCATCGCTATTCTCTGGAATGTCGCGACAAACACGGGCGATTTTTTTACTGTGCTCGGTTTCTTTTTTCTCGTGTAAACGTTTGTCTAGCTGCGGTAGCAAGCCTACCCGGAAACGCATTTCGTAAATTTTATCAAAGTGGCTGCGTAAGCGTGCCAGTGTATCCAACAGCTGAAAGGCCTGCTTCTTTTTAATCGCATCAGGGTGTAGTGACGCCGCGAGATAGAGACGTAAGCCCATGTGTTCGCGCATCTTGTGGATGCGGATGGCAACACCGGTATATTGCAGGCGCGCTTCATCGGCGTGAATCTGAAAGCTCGCAAGTTGCGACTCGGCAATACCGGCTTCTAAGGAGCTAATGGCATAGCCAGCTTTTCGAATTTCGTTAGCAGCAAAAAACTTTTCGTGTTTTTCCCGCGCGGATTTTTCGTGTTCCAGTAGGCTTAGATAGTCTGGCGTGAGATGACGAATACGCAAAATAATGTCGTTTAACTGTTGCCGTTGAGACTCCGCAAGCTTGTCTTCGCTAAGCCCAGCTTCTACTTCTTTTGCTTCGATGCTGCCCGCTTTGGGAATTGGCCAAAAAATATCGGGTTTAAACCACTGGTTGTAATAGTGGTTAAGCTGTTGTTCGCGTTTACGTTCCTGTTCGACTTTAACCAGTAGTTGATTTATATCACTGAGGTCTTGGTGTTTAATGTTGAGGCCGTGTTCGCGATAGAACAGCGGCGTTACCCGTTCGCACAGCGCGTTAAAGTTGGCGACTAATTCCGCCGCGGCATGGGTTTCGTAGGTTTGCTTTTGTATATCCAAATCTTCGGCGTGGTGGATGCGATTGTTTAGGCGGGCTTGCACGCTAACATTGCTGATGGAATCACTCGCCTGAAGGTCCTTGCCAAGTTTTTCCTGGAGGGCACGAGATTGGCTGGCGGTGTCGGTGAGATATAAAATAAAGCGCGGTAGGTTATTTACCTGATACTGCTTTGCCATAACACCATGCAATAGTTGGTTGGCGTGTTCGCTTGCGAGCTGAGTTACATGTTCGCGTTTAAGCGCTGCAATAAATGCGGTGGTCCCGACAAGTTCGATTGCACCTTCGTCCCAGCTCTTTTGCGAATCATTTTGCAATGCTTTTAACAAAAGGTGATTTAAACCTTGAATGGGTTGGAACAGTAAGCTGCTGTAACGCAACAGGGTTGTTTTTAGTTTGGATATTACTGGCGAATAAAAACGATCAGATTTTCGCGCGGCCCAGTGTTGCCAGCCATCGTTATTGCTGGCGACAGCTAGCAGGCGTTCGCTAGCGTGGTTAACGTAGAGTAACAGTGTGCGTCGAGTAGAGCACCAAGGCCCGAGCGCGGAAGCCAATAGTGCGGCCAATTCGCGTGTTGAAATCGTGCACAGCAATGCCGCGCCGAGTTTTACCGAAAGAATTTTCGCGGACCTTTGTTGCTTAATGCTAATGCTGTTACCGCAGTCGACTTGGAGTGCAACGGGAATGGTTGCGCCTAAATCGGTCGCCACACGCTGGATAAACTTGGCGAGTTTTGGGTGTTTTTCAAATTCCAGCGTAACACTTTCGCGGCGACTACTACGCCGTGGAAATAGTGGTCGCATGAGCAATAAAGCGATACCCAAGGCGAGTAGGCTAGCAACAGCATAGAGTGCCTGGCCGGTGGAACTTATGTCGCTAATAAAAATAGCAACAAGTGCCGCGATAGCAAAGCCGATAAGTAGAAACCACACAAGCGCATAGCCGGCAACGATAGCGCATATACCGGTGGCCGCCGGAACAAGCTTTGCGCTAGCAATAAGTGAACGCTGCGCGCGCGTGGCAATGGCTTTTGGCGAGCGCGAAGGGTTAACCACACTGTTATTTTTTGCGGGTCGAGCCTCCTGTGTGTTTATCGTTGCGGCTGTCGGAGAGGCGGCTGATATAGGCTCTTGCTCCAGGAGGGCAACCACGCCGAGTTGTTTAAATTTTTCAGCGTAGCTTTGCGCGCGTTCTGATGGCAGGTTGCGCTTTATCACGGTGGCCTCACCCATCAGTAGTGTTGCGGCTTTGGCTGAGCCAATTTTTAACAGCTTACCCAAGCGTTCGGCCACCGCAGAGCGCTCGAAACCGTCGAACAATTGCCCTGTAAGTACCAAGCGATAATGCAGGCTGGGCCGAGGCTTTGCGGTTGAATTTGTGGGTGCTGGCATGTTCGGTCATTACTTTGTGAGAAAGGGCGCTATGTATAGCACCTGCGCCGAATGCCCGCGCGGATATCCATCACGTTCAGCCATTTTGTTATAAGAACAATTAATTAAGGGGTGGAAATAGGATGTTAGCGCCCTCGAAGTATGCTTTCCCATTGTTGCCAGTTGGGTAAGAATTGGGTCATTAATCGGTAAAAGCGTTGGTTGTGCGAGGCTTCATGGAGGTGCGTCATTTCGTGTACCCACACGTATTCTAGGCAGGNTTTTGGGTAGCGGGCCAGCTCGGAGTTAAGCCAAATACGCGAGCGCTGCATATTACAGCTGCCCCAGCGGGTTTTCATTTTACGCACGCCCCATTCATTTACCTGCCGCTCAATTATAGGCTCCCACTTTTTTATTAGCCCTGGAATTTCTGCGGCTATTTGCGATTGGTAAAAACGGTCTATAAGGAGTTGCTTTTGTTCGAGGCTATCGTGCTTGCGGCTAAGCATTAGTAGTCGCGTGTCGCCGTCGTTGCTGACTATTCTGCGCCCGCTGGTAATACCGGTCGCCAAGGGTAAGTCTTTCCCCCAGACGGTGTGTTGTTCGCCCTCGCTAAAGACCGGTGCCGCAACCAGAGGGCGCTGTGCGATTTCATTTTGCTGTTGGGCAATCCAATCCAGGCGTTCGGTTACCATTTGCTTTACTTCACGGAGACTGGCTTGGTGCGGCGCAGAGACGGTTACCTTGCCATCTGGCGGTGATACCCGCAGGCGCAGGTATTTCATCCGCTTGCGGGTGAGGGTTACATCGAGATCGGCGATGCGTAATTGGCTGGTAACTTGGCGGCGAGTGGGCATAAAGGGGTCGTGGGTTTCCGTTTGACGGACTAGCGAGTGATTGAGACGTTGTAAACGCTATTGGCCTATATGAACAATGATTTTACGTTGCTGGGCGCCGTGGCGATGTTCCCATAAGTAGATGCCCTGCCAAGTGCCCAGAGCAAGCTTACCGTCGACAATAGGAATCGATAAGCTGCTGGCNGTGAGTGCCGCTTTGATGTGGGCGGGCATGTCGTCATCGCCTTCGAGGGTATGGGTATAGAGCGGATCGCGCTCCGGTACTAAGCGGTTTAACCAACTTTCTAAATCGGCCTGAGCCGAGGGATCATAGTTTTCCTGAATCAACAAACTGGCCGAGGTGTGCTGAATAAATAGCGTACACAGGCCTTCCTCAATTTCGCTGCGGGCGACAAGTGCGTGCACTTTTTGGGTGAAGGCGTGTAACCCCTGGCCGGGCACCGAAATGGATAGCNTTTTAATCATGGTGTTGGCACCGGATTGGATCAATTACAGAATGTATCGGCAAGGGTACTCAGTCTCTTCCATAATGCCAAGGGCTTAGCGCGGACTATCATTGCTGATTTCATTTTGGCTAATCGAGTAGCCCGCGAGAACAGTGAATATTCGCTATACTGCTGAACCTAAATAGGCCGCTGCTTCGCTAGTGGCTTTTGTTGACCTAGGGTTTTAAAACCGTCGGTTAAAATTCGCAATTTTCCTAGGCTCCTCTATGTACGCTTTTTTTGAACGACTGGTGAACCCCTTCCCGCCGGAGCACCCGACACAGCCACCCAGTACGCTACTGGCATTTTTACGCCACTACACCCGTGGCTGTGAAGTGTATTTACTGCTGTTGTCTGCCACGGCAGCGCTTACCGCGGTGCTAGAAGTGGTCCTAGCTGGTTACCTTGGCGAGCTGGTCGACTGGTTTACTCTGTACACGCCGGAAACTCTGCTACAGGAAACCGCAGGTAAACTTTGGATAATGGGCGCGGTGTTACTAGTGGCATTGCCGATCACAGTTTATCTGCATGCGGTGTTGGTGCATCAGGCGTTGCTGGGCAACTACCCTATGGCGATACGCTGGCAGGCGCATCGTTACCTACTGGGTCAGAGTTACAGCTTTTATCAAAATGAATTTGCCGGCCGAGTTGCAACCAAGGTGATGCAAACCGCGTTGGCGGTGCGCGAAACGGTGATGAAGTTGCTCGATGTTTCGGTTTACATCATGGTGTACTTCACCAGTGTGGTGGTGTTAATGGCGACCTTGGACCTGCGTTTGGCGCTGCCCTTTTTGTTGTGGTTTGTGGCCTATGTTGGCGTGTTGAAATACTTTTTACCCAAGTTAGAAAAGATCTCGTCGGCACAGGCTGATGCGCGCTCGGAGATGACTGGCCGCATCGTTGATACCTATACGAATATTTCTACGGTAAAACTGTTTTCTCACTCTCAACGCGAATCGGATTATGCGCAGAGTGCAATGGATGTGTTTTTAAAAACGGTCTACCCGCAAATGCGTTTGGCGACGTCATTAAGTGTGTCTGTGTGGGTGTTGAATATTATGTTAATTTTCGCAGCCGCCACGCTTTCGATTTATTTGTGGATCGAAGGGCAGGTGTCGGCGGGTGCGATTGCGGTTGCGATTAGTTTGGTATTGCGAATGCACGGGATGTCCCAGTGGGTAATGTGGGAAGTATCGGGTCTGTTTGAAAATATTGGCACCGCGCGCGATGGTATGAATACACTGTCGCTGAATCGTGAGGTGCGCGATAAAGACGGCGCTAAATCACTGAAGGTAACTAAAGGTGCAATCGACTTTGCCGGCGTTTCCTTCCATTACGGCAAGGGGCAAGGTGTTATCGACAACTTAAACCTGAGCATTCGCCCCGGTGAAAAAATTGGCTTTGTGGGGCGCTCTGGTGCGGGTAAGTCGACCTTAATTAATTTGTTGTTACGCTTTTATGATACGGAAGAGGGTGCGATTACTATTGATCAGCAGAATGTCCGCGACATTAGCCAGGAGAGTTTGCGTGCGCAAATTGGTGTGGTTACGCAAGACACCTCGCTGTTGCATCGCTCGGTGCGCGACAATCTTATTTATGGCCGCCCCGACGCTGATGAGGACACCATGAAAGAAGCCGCGAGGCTAGCACAGGCCGAAGGTTTTATTGCCGAGTTAAGTGACCTTAGTGGCCGTACCGGTTATGACGCGCATGTCGGTGAGCGCGGCGTTAAGCTTTCTGGTGGTCAGCGTCAGCGTNTTGCGATTGCGCGGGTACTGTTAAAAGATGCACCGATATTAATTCTGGATGAGGCAACATCGGCTTTAGATTCGGAAGTAGAAGCGGCTATACAAGAAAACCTGTATAGCTTAATGCAGGGCAAAACGGTTATCGCGATTGCCCACCGGCTTTCAACTATTGCCGCACTCGACCGCTTAATTGTACTGGATCAAGGCCGCATTATTGAACAGGGCAAACACGCCGAACTTATTGAGCAAGGCGGGCTATACGCGCAGTTGTGGGCGCGTCAGTCGGGTGGGTTTTTAGGGGATTAAAAAATAGCCGAATTAATTAAATTCGCAATTCCATACGCTGGGTGCGGGGTGAAAAAACTTGCACGCCGGCGATGGTGAGTACCATGTNGAGCAATAGACTCCAAGGGTTGGACGAGGCGGCACCTTTAACNCTGCGATCAATCAATGCCGATTTGCGTTGCAGCATTTGAAGATCGCGTAATTTCAATCGGTGCAGGGCCTGCTTAACCAGAGGCTTACGNTTGTCCCAAACGCCAGCGCGACGACACGCCATATCAAAACTCTCACCGTGATATTGCGCCTCGGCAATATTGGCAAGGGCGCGAACTTCGCGCGACAGCGCCCACAAAATGGGTAGTGCTTCTGTACCTTCAGAGCGCAACCCGTGCAGCGTGGCTACGGCGGCGCGACAGTCTCCGCTGATGGCTTTGTCGACTAAACCAAAAATATCGTAGCGGGCGGAATCCATCACTGCGCTGGACATAAGCTGCGCGTCGATAAAATTGTTGTCGCTTAATAATTTTAATTTTTCAATTTCTTGCACCGCGGCGAGTAGGTTCCCCTCTACCTTGGCGCAGAGAATATCGATGGCTTCTGAGTCTGCATTTAACCCAGCGGCTTTTAAACGTTGGTCTACCCAGCGCGGTAATTGCTGCACGCCTACAGGCCAAACTGTGACAATATCGCCGCTGCCGTCGATGGCCTTATACCATTTGGAATTCTGCGCACTTTTTTCGAGCTTGGGCATTACCAGTAAAAGTAAGGTGTCTTCTGCTGGGTGGGCGCAGTAATCGCAGAGCGCTTTGCTACCGGCATCGCCGGGTTTGCCATTGTGTACCCGAATTTCTATAATTTTTTTGTCGGCGAATAGCGATAGGCTGCTGGCCGCGTGATAGAGGTCGTCCCAACTAAAACCGCCGTCGGTGTGGTGTAGCTCGCGCTCGGTATAACCTTGGGCGCGTGCCGATTTACGAATAATATCGCAGCACTCTTGCACAACTAATGGCTCATCGCCGGTAATCAAATACACTGGCGCTAGTTGCTTTGCCGTTGCGTTGGCGAGCTGTTCGGGGCGCGGTCTTGCCATAGTGAATTGTATTCTCGGTTAGATTAAACGCTGGCGTTGTATTGTCTAGAGGCTAGAGCGCCGCCAAAATACGGTAGGCAAGTTCCTGTCGCATTTCTTCCAGTAGTGCTTGCTCTTCTTGATTTTTAGCCACAATTAATTTTGCATCAAAGTCGTAACTGCGCCAGGCCATAAGTTTGCGGCTGGGGATTACCGTTGTGGTTGTATCGCCACTGCGTTTTTTGTAGTGATAATTGACGGTGAGAGTGATTTGATACTGAGCGGTTACGCCGGTTTCGGTCACCGCAAGCGGGCGTTTATCTACGGTCTCGCTTTCCTAANACTAAGGTGCTCGCGGCGCTTGACGTTAGTGCCACGTTTTTATTGCGCAGAATCGTTTTAAGGGTTTGTGCCATACGACTGCCGCGCTCCCACATAACCAGATGCATGTCTTGTGGTAGCGATCGGTTCGAGCTAGCTTGTGCGGTTTCGATNGTGGCNAGGAGCATTGGAATCAATACCGCGCAGATGCCAGCCGCAACTAGCGAGAAGGACTAGGGCCAAACTAAACGCAGCAAGCCTTAAAAGTTTTTGGGCGATTGGGGGCTGTGCTGTTCTCATGTTTGGCCTATGTTGTGAGTGGTTATGTGCCGAATTTATTCTGACGAAAGATGTATGAGGGGAGGCATTACCTACACCCTCGCTCGAAAAAATTAATTGGCAACAATGTTTACTAGCTTGCCGGGCACGACAATGATTTTGCGGATCATTTTACCGTCGATATATTTTTTAATATTCGGGTCGGAAAGCGTCAAGCGTTCCAGTGTTTCTTTATCGGCATCGACGGGAACTTCCAGCTTACAGCGCACTTTGCCGTTAACCTGACCAACGAGTGTGATGCTGGAACGAACCAATGCCGACTCGTCTACTTCCGGCCAACGCTGATCAATAATCGGTGTGTTGTGCCCCAGGGTTTGCCAAAGCGAGTGGCAAATATGTGGAACGATGGGCGCCAAAACTTTAACCGCGGCTTCCAGTGCCTCGCGCTCAACTGCCAAACCTAGCGGGCTAGTGCGATCGCCGTTGCGACTAACGTCGTTTAGCAACTCCATAACCGCGGCAATTGCCGTGTTAAAGGTTTGCCGGCGGCCAAAATCGTCGCTCACTTTCTGAATGGTTTCATGGGTTTTACGACGCAGTGCTTGCAGAGTGTCGTCGAGCGCTTCGGCATTCAGCGGCCCAGGAGTGCCTGCTTCTAAGTGTGTGGACACTGCTTTCCAGAGTTTTTTCAAGAAGCGGAAGGCGCCGTCTACACCGGATTCGGTCCACTCTAAGGATTGTTCTGGCGGTGCGGCGAACATGGAGAACAAACGTACCGTGTCGGCACCATATTTGTTGATCAGTTCTTCTGGGTCGACAGTGTTACCTTTTGATTTGGACATTTTAGTGCCGTCTTTTAGCACCATGCCCTGACAGAGTAGGCGTTCAAAAGGTTCGTCGCAGCTAAGTAGCCCTTCGTCGCGCATTAGCTTGTGAAAAAAGCGCGCGTATAACAGGTGCAAAATTGCGTGTTCTATACCGCCAACATATTGGTCGACCGGTAGCCAGTAGTTGGCTTTGTCTGGGTCGAGCATGCCATCGGCACTGGGCGCGGCATAGCGCGCGTAGTACCAAGACGATTCCATAAAGGTATCGAAGGTATCGGTTTCGCGTTCAACCGCTTCACCGTCGAGTTCATCTTTACGCCATTCGGGGTCGGCTTTAATCGGCGACTGTACGCCGTCCATGATCACGTCTTCGGGCAGTAATATAGGAAGCTTGTGAGCGGGTACGGGAATTTCACCACCGTTGGCAAGGTTGTAAATGGGGATTGGCGCACCCCAGTAGCGCTGCCGAGAAACACCCCAGTCGCGCAGGCGGTAGTTGGTGGTAACGCGGCCTTTACTGGCGGCGATTAAGGTTTGCGATATGGCTTCGAAGGCGGCGTTAAAGTCGAGACCGTCGAATTCACCCGAATTAACCAATACGCCCTTTTCGGTAAAGGCTGCGTTCTCAAGGTCGACCGATTCGCCTGCTGTGGGCGCAATAACCTGATTGATCGACAGGCTATATTTTTTTGCAAATTCCCAGTCGCGTTGGTCGTGAGCTGGCACAGCCATAACCGCGCCGGATCCGTAATCCATTAATACGTAGTTGGCGACCCACACTGAGACTTCTTCGCCGGTAATGGGGTGCAGGGCTTTAATACCGGTATCAATCCCTTTCTTTTCCATGTTGGCCATATCGGCTTCGGCAACCGATTGCACTTTGCACTCTTGAATAAAATCGGCAACGGCGGGGTTGTTGGCGGCCAGCGCATGAGCAATCGGGTGCTCGGCGGCGAGGCTCACATAGGTAACCCCCATAAGTGTATCGGGACGGGTGGTGTAAACGTCGAAACCGGTGTGTTCATCAACTGTGGCAGCGAGGTCAAAACGCATTTCCACACCACGGCTTTTACCAATCCAGTTGCGCTGCATGGTTTTGACCTGTTCAGGCCAGTTCGGCAACTTATCTAAATCGTTGAGTAGCTCTTCGGCGTAGTCGGTGATGCGAATAAACCACTGCGGGATTTCTTTGCGTTCTACGGGGGTATCACAGCGCCAGCAGCAGCCATCGACAACCTGCTCGTTAGCCAGAACGGTTTGGTCGTTTGGACACCAGTTAACGGCAGAAACCTTCTTATAGGCTAAGCCCTTTTCATAGAGGCGGGTGAAAAACCACTGCTCCCAACGGTAGTAGTCGGATTTGCAGGTGGTGACTTCGCGCGACCAGTCAAAGCCAAAGCCCAACTCCTTCAATTGCTTGCGCATGTAGTCGGTATTGGAATAGGTCCAGGCTGCCGGTGCGGTGTTGTTTTTAATCGCGGCATTTTCTGCAGGCAGGCCAAACGCATCCCAACCCATCGGGTGCAGAACATTCTTCCCCTGCATGCGTTGGAAGCGCGCGATCACATCGGAAATGGTGTAGTTGCGCACATGCCCCATGTGTAGGCGACCGCTTGGGTAGGGGAACATCGCCAAGCAGTAGAACTTATCTTTGTTCGGGTCTTCGGTAACCTCAAAACACTGGTTAGTTTCCCAGAAGGTTTGGGCGCTCTGTTCGATCTCGGACGGTTGATAATGTTCGTTCATGGGGTGAGGTAAAGCCTGCAGTGGTTTGATTAATTTGGAGTGGAATCCATCTGGATTTCAGGGTCGCACATTATAGGCCCTGAGTCGCTCGAAAGTAAGTAAAGGCATAAACGCGACTCGGTGCAAGCGGTTGATTTGGCACTATATCGGTCGTCCACTTTGTTAAGAGCACAAGATTGGTGCAAATGCTGAGGCTCTAGCGGCCGTTTGGGGTCGCGGTGATCTTGTTTTCGGGAGAGAAATGCCCCGAATGTTGGTGTGTTGCGAGCATTTGGTACAAAAAAAGCGCATTTTCTGCTTATCTGGTATGGCGGTTGCTCTGTAATACACATATTTTTCGAAAGTGTTTGGGGTATGGCTTGGTCATGCAGATAGCAGGGGTAATTCCAATCGATTCAGCGAACGATAATAGTAAGTCTTTGGCGGCTGGCGAAGAGGCGACTCAGAGGGTGCTTGGCGATGCGTCGTTCAAGGCTTTTTGTGATGCGTTCCGTCAGCGCGAGCAGCTGTTTACGCTAATCAATCAAATTAATCAGCTAATAAAAGTGGTGCAAAAGCATCGCGGTATTAGCATGGGTTTAATTGGCGGCGATGTTAGTTTTCAGCCGGATTTTGATCAGCTGCAAATGCAGCTGGCCAAGCGCCTCGCAACCTTGGAGTACTTTGCCGAGAGTACCGGCGGTTTACTGTCAGAGAAAGACAAAGGCAATCTGCATCTAGCTTGGGCGACGATTCGCCAAAATTGGCAGGATTGACAATGTTCAGCGATAATTTTGAGCTGCACTCGCACTTCATTGATCAGTTGCGTCATATGCTGGCGTCGTTGGCGAGGCAGTTAGAGCAGCCGCTAGCGCCAGAGTTGGTTGATATTAGTTCGCAGCAAAGTGACGCAGGTATTGCTCACCCGAAAATGTTTAAGCAGATGGAGCTGTTAAATTTTGTGGCTCGTCAGCTGCCCGACATGATCGAGCAAATCGCGAAAGTGCGCGGTTTGTCGGTGTACGCTGCGTCGATTGGCAGTGTTGATTTCTACAACGATCGTAAACTGCGCTACCTGCTGACCTATGCTCGCGAGCAGAGTTATAAATTGCGGCACCAAGCGGAGCGAATTAGCGGCTTTTTAGGTGGCGACTTGGTGTCGTTTAGCGAGTTAAAAAACCTTGAGTTGAAGCTCTTATATTTGTTGAACACGGTTGATCAGGATGTTTTGTCGGGGACGGAGATTAGCACCTCCAGCCAGCAATTTTTTAAGCTGGCAACTGAGATTGTCGATGTTTACTGGGCAGTGGTAAACGATGGTTTAACACTGTTGCGGCGCTGGCATGAAGACGATATGGAGCTGTGGTTAAAAACCGCGCCTATCGCCGAGATCCAGCGATCTAGCTAATATTGATAGCGTGCCGCTTAGGATTACTTCTTGTCGACTTTGGCGAGCGCTAGGCTGCGAAAATCTTTAATGTATTGCTCTAGCTTTTTATGGGTTTGCTTGCGNTGGGCATCGGTCTGACTGTTGAGTAAATCACTGAGCATTGTATAGGTCATATCTTGATTTTCGTCGGTGATGCTTTCCAGCTCTTTGTCCCAATGGTCGGTGTGGACAAACATTAATCGCTCTAAAGTTGCGCGAAGCTTGGCTTTGTCTTTGCGCGCGAGCATGGCCTGATGTAGTTCGTCGGCCCACAGTTGTTGCTGTTTGAGGGTTAACTTTTCAAATGGAACGAGTGTTTCACTCCACGACTTAAGTCGGGCTGTTTGGGTCGCGTTGAAGCGTGGAATGCCCATTTTTAGATAGCTATTAATTTCGGCGCGGCGAGCTTTAAATAGTTTTTTAGCGCTAACGTCAATAAAGTCGTGTTTATATTCTTCACGTTTCTTGGCGAGATTTTCCATCACCTCTGCAACCTGTTCATCGCTAAAGCTAGCAATCAGCTCCACCGCAAAGGGGACTAAGCGCGCGAGTGCAATATCTAGGAATACCTGAATTCTATCGGTTTCGTCGTGCACCATTTGCGGGGTGAAATTGCGTGCGTCGAGGCGAACTTGAAGGCCCTCAATATAGAGTGCGTATTGAGCCAGCTGTGTCTCACGATGCCACGTGTGGAAATTGTCTAGCTCGGCCTTTACGTATCGCTGTTGTTCGTTGCTGAGTGTCACATAGCGCTCAACGTACCAGCTCATTCCCCAGTCCAAGAAGTTGTAAGCAAGTTTTGTGGCGCAACCGTTGAGAACAAAAAGGCAAATAACGGCGATGCTTAGGCGTTTACTGAGCTTCCGTGGGGTGTTGCATCCTGTAGGCATAAAATAATCCGAGAGCGACTGTTGTGTGTGGTTGGCGGCGATTATAACTAAGCTAGATGGTGGAAACACGACGGAGTTGTAACCGAGTTGTAGGCTTGCGAGGTNTCTCTCAGATATCTTTCAAGTGCCTCTCAGGCCTATTCTTTTTCCTGCGGTGTCTGTTCGAGCAGGGTAATTTGTTCGGCTAACATATTGATGTGTTCTTGTAGGGCGGGTTTTAATTCTTTATCGGCTTCGTCGAGTTGTTTCTCCAGTTCTTCGCGTTGGGCGATGAGCTCTTCCTTACGTTTTTCTATTTGCGCAGCATTCTCCGCTTTATCAAATACGATATCTTCCGCAAGGGCTTGTTTTGGCTCGCGTTTTGACGCTTGTTTAGGTTGGGCAGCCTGCGGCAATATGCGCTGCCCATCGGCTAGCCTGCGCTGATTCATAAACGCTGGTGAGACTATTTCCACATCATTATTGTGCAGAAAGTCGAGTACGCTGGTATAGAGTTTGGATCGCGCAGTGAGCAAATTCTTAACGTCTTTTAGTAATCCATTTACTTTATAAGTAACCGAGTAGTCGCCTAGTTCTTGAATGTGAACGAAGGGGTCTTCAAGGCCGGAATCAATCGCGGCTTTTTTTAGTAAATCTTCAATGGTGGAATGGTGTATGTCGTAACCCAGTGAAAGGTTTACTGAAACAATAGTGCCGGAACTGCGCGCGGTTGATATCGGTCGACCGATAAGCCAGGCGTTGGGCAAAGATATAAGTTCGCGAGTCTCTGTTTGAATTTCGCAATCAAATAGGCCGCGCTCGGTTATACGGCCAAAGTATTGATCGATACGCACGAAATCGCCGGTGCGAAAGGGGTGGGTAAAGCGCATCATTGCGCCCGCTGCTAAATTAGTAAAAACCGAGGTAGAGGCAAAGGCCAATATACCGGAAAGTAAGAGGCCAATAAGTTTTAGAATTTCGGATTGAGTTTCGCTAGGCAGTGGCAGCGACACGACTATAGCGATTATGGCCGCCAGCATTAGTGCCAGCATTAATAGTTGGCGTGGAAAAAGATGCTCGTTTGAGGGGAATTTTTGTGAATTAAAGAGCAGCCGCTTGGCCAAATTCAGCCCGACAAACACGAACATTAGGGTGACCGTTAGGGGTAACCAATGCTTTACAAATAAATCGAGTAGATAATCCATTGAGGCGACACCCTATCGTGTGTGAAAGTGGCATATTTGCAGCTATTGTTCTTCGCTACAAGGTGTTGGAGGCTTGGGTAGGTTTAAATAATATCCGCGCTAACCAGCGTTAGAATCCTTGAAGCTACGTCTAAGCCGTTATTGCCAGCTGCGCCGTAAGATTAAGGCCAGCAGTATAGCAAAGCAAAAAATAACGGTTGGATAAGAGCGAATTTTACTGAACGGGGTGCTGCCGTGAGTACGGTAGGCCGTACCGATAACCGCTTCTTGTACGAACTGACTGCCGCTAGTTTCGATCTTGCCCTTGTTGGAAATAATACCGCTTAGCCCGGTATTGGTTCCGCGAATCATGTAGCGGCCATTTTCTAGTGCGCGCATTTGTGCCATTTGGAAGTGCTGCAAAGGGCCAATAGAATCGCCAAACCATGCATCGTTACTAATAGTGAGCATCAACTCAGCGCTGTCGAGATTGGCCGCCACTAAATCTGGGTACACCACCTCGTAGCAAATGTAGGGGGCAACGGCGTAATCAGCGGTTTGTAAATTATGCTGATTGCGCGGCCCCGGGTGGATAATCGAATTTGGTAAATCGAAAAACTCGATCAGGCCGCGCAGGTATTTTTCCAGCGGTACATATTCGCCAAAGGGCACGAGTCTCTGTTTGAAGTAAATCTGACTTGCAGCACCCANGCCAAGGATGCTGTTGAAATACTTCAGTTGTTCGCGGTCATCAAAAATAATACCGCTAATCAATGCGGTGTTGTGGTGCGCCGCTAGGGTTTCAACTTCGGCCAAAAACTCGTCGGCCTCTGAGTACATTAATGGAATCGCGGCTTCTGGCCACAAAATTAAATCGGCATCCCAATGCGGTTCACTAAGGGCTAACAGGGTGTCGAGAATATGGGTGCGGTAAAAGGGGTTCCACTTAACTTCCAGCGGAATATTCGGCTGTATGATGGCGATCTCGACTTTGTCATCGTCGTTAAAGTGCGTCCACTCAATTTTTTCTAGCAGTGCGCCCCCGCCCCAAATGACAACTAACAGTGCGGCGGGTATTGCAAACTGTAGCCTAGTGGGCGGCGCGATATTGGTGTGGTTACTTTGGTTTGCTTTACCACGAAGCTGCAGGCCAAGCCAAACGATACCGCAGCCCGTTGTAACGACGAATAGACTTAGGCCGTAGACACCGAATATAGGTGCCCATCCTGCGAGCCATGTGTCGATATGTGCGTAGCCGCTATAGAGCCAAGGAAAGCCCGTTAACAACCAACTGCGAAGCCATTCACCCAGCACCCAAACGGCTGGAAAGCCAATTAAAATTGTCGTCTTATCAGGTGTAAACCAGCGCCGGAATAGGTAAAAGGGAAGGGAAAATACCAGTGCGAGAAAGCCAACGAACAGGCCGGTCATAATCAGCGCTAACCAGATAGGCGTGCGACCAAAATCGTGAATACTGATATAAACCCAAGATGCGCCCGCACCGAATAGGCCGAAGCCGAACAGTAAGCTGCGCAGCCAACTGCGGCCGCGAGGTTGGTCTATGAGTAGAAGCGCTAATATCGGCGGCGCTAAAATCCCTGCTGGCCAGAAATTAAAGGGCGCAAATGAGAGAGGAATTACCGCACCCGCAAGCAAACAAATTAGGCTGCCGAGCCAACCGCTGGTTAAGCGCTTTATGTGCATTACCAATTAGCTCTCGTTTGCGGGGGGGGTGTCGGCTTTTAAGTGTTGCGCGCACCAAGTGAATTTGGCGGCTGTCAGAATAGAGTACTCGGAAGGTAAACTTTTCCATGTCGACGGTCTCATTGCGGCTTGGCATATGACCAAACGCCTGTGTAATTAAACCGCCAATGGTGTCGAACTCAACGTCGCTAAACTGCGTGTGGAAGAAATCGTTGAAATCTTCGATTGGTGTAAGCGCTTTTAGAATATAGTCGGTTTCTGATACACGACGAATAAAATCTTCATCTTCTTCGTCGGTTTCGTCTTCGATCTCGCCAACAATTTCTTCGAGAATATCTTCGATCGTTACCAGTCCGGAAATCCCGCCGTACTCGTCGATTACCAGTGCCATGTGATAACGTTTTTCACGGAACTCTTTCAGAAGAATGTTAAGTCTTTTGCTCTCGGGAATAATATTGGCAGTGCGTAGAACGGTATTCCAATCGAAATTCTCTTGGCCTTGCAGAATCAGGTGGAGCAGATCTTTGGCGAGAAGAATGCCTTTAACGTCGTCGCTGCTTTCGCCAATAACGGGGAAGCGCGAGTGACCGGATTCGATAACTTTGGGGAGAAAATCAGCGGGCGTTTCGGAATCTTTAATCAAGACCATTTGCGAGCGGGGAATCATAATTTCCCGCACTTGTAAGTTGGCGACATCGAGAGCGCCTTCAATAATGCTGAGGGCTTCTTGGTCTACCACCTTATTTTCGGCGGCGCCTTTAATGATATCCAGTAGTTCTTCGCGAGACTTGGGCTCGTTTGAAAAACCGTTCAACATACGATCTAACCAAGATCGTGATTTAGGAGAGTCGCCGTTGCTCGGCTGACTACTCGTGGGGTCGTCCGACATGATTGCGGTAGGCTCCTGTACGAGGTTGTCTAAAAGTGTTTAAACGTTATTGTTGGTAAGGCGCTGGATAACCCAGCGCCGCGAGTATTTTTGTTTCGAGCTGTTCCATTTGCTCTGCTTCGTCATCGTCCTGGTGATCGTAACCTAGCAAGTGCAAACAACCATGCACGGTCATGTGGGCCCAGTGAGCCTCGACGGGCTTATTCTGTTCATCCGCTTCTCGATCAACCACCTCAGCACAGATCACCAGGTCGCCGAGCAGCTCGATATCGACGTCGTCCGGCAATTCGCAGGGAAACGAAAGCACATTTGTGGGGTAATCTTTACCCCGGTATTGGCCATTTAGCTCGCGGCTTTCGGCTTCATCCACAACGCGGATGCTGAGCGATGGCTCGGCTAGCTGCGGGTTATCTAAGTTTGGGTTGTACTCGGCTGGATTCAAGCAGGCCTCGGCCCAGCGTCGAAAATCCGCTTCACTTGGCACCCCGGCAAATGCCGTTGCCACGTCTAGGTCGAGCTCTAAGCCTGCCATAGTGCAATCGTTATGTGTTGTGAGCGGTTGGAGTCGTCAATTCGTAAGCGGCGTAGGCTTCTACGATGCGCTGTACGATCGGGTGGCGCACGACGTCTTTGGCTTCGAAATGCGTGAAACCGATACCTTCGACTCCCTCAAGTATTGCCATTGCATGACGCAAGCCCGAGGCTTGGCCGCGCGGCAAATCGACTTGGGTTGGGTCACCGGTAATTACGGCAGTAGAGCCGAAGCCTATACGGGTCAGGAACATTTTCATTTGTTCGCGTGTAGTGTTTTGGCTTTCATCCAAGATTACGAAAGCATTGTTAAGGGTGCGGCCGCGCATGTAGGCAAGCGGCGCAACTTCAATGACATTGCGCTCAATAAATTTGGCAACAGTTTCAAAGCCCAGCATTTCGTATAGGGCATCGTAGAGTGGGCGTAGATAAGGGTCTACCTTTTGGGAGAGGTCGCCCGGTAGAAAACCAAGTTTTTCACCGGCTTCTACCGCGGGTCGAACCAATAAAATACGTTCTACCTCATCTTGCAGCAGCGCCTCTACAGCACAGGCCACGGCGAGGTAGGTTTTACCGGTACCGGCGGGGCCAATACCAAAAATAATATCGTTAACTCGTACCTTGGCAACGTATTGCTGTTGGTTGCCACCGCGTGGTTTTACGGTGCACTTTTTGGTGCGAATGATTGAAACGTGATCGATCGCTTTTTGGACATCTGATACGGGGGCTACATCCATATGGGACTCCTGAATTGCGAGATGAACTTGGTCGGGTGTCAGTTCGTCACCAGTGTTGGTTTGTTCATAGAGCTGCCTTAGAAGATCGGAAGCCTCTGTGCGCAACTTGCCGCTAACAGTGAACTCATTGCCGCGGCAGCGAATTTCTACATTGAGACGTTTTTCTATCTGTTTGAGGTGGCCGTCAAACTGGCCGTTGAGGTTGGCCAGACGGCGTGAATCGTTGGGTTCCAGCGCGAAACTGCACGCCTCGGACGTATCCGAAGACTCCGAAATTTGAGTGTTCAAAATGGGCTTTGTAACCTCTGCTTGAGTGTTCCAGCAAGACTAACCCAATACGACTTCACGGGGAAGTGGAAAAGGCCAGAAATGAGCCGGTTGATGGGCGTGACGAAGGACGTGGATTCGGCATGATTATGGCACGGGTACCGCCGCAACTAAGCGGATATTGGCATGTTGCGGGCTTTCGTCTGTGGAGTTGATTTGGGTATGCATTGGGTTTAATCGAGTTCGGACCCAAGCAGTACACCGCGCAACGAGTTGGGGAGCGCTTCTTCAATGAGGATGTCAGCGAATTTACCGATCAGTTCTGGTTGGTCGCAACGGAAATTGACGACACGGTTGTTCTCGGTGCGACCAGACAGTTGGCCGGGGTCTTTTTTGCTGTAGCCGGAGACGAGCACACGTTCGGTATTGCCAACCATTTGTCGGCTAATGGCCTGCGACTGCTGATTAATGCGCTGTTGTAGAAGGCTCAGGCGTTCTTTCTTCAGCTGTGCGGGCGTGTCGTCTTTTAAGTCTGCGGCTGGCGTGCCAGGGCGAGGGCTGTAGATGAAACTAAACGACATATCAAAGCCAATATCGTGGATTAGCTTCATTGTGGCTTCGAAGTCTGCTTCCGTTTCGCCGGGGAAGCCGATAATAAAATCGGATGAAAAGCAGATGTCGGGGCGAACTTCACGAAGACGGCGCAGCTTGGACTTGTATTCCAGTGCTGTGTGACCGCGTTTCATGGCCATCAGGATGCGGTCGGAGCCGCTCTGTACGGGAAGGTGTAAATGGCTGACAAGCTCGGGAACTTCGGCATACACCTGAATAAGGCTATCTGTAAATTCGACTGGGTGCGAAGTGGTAAAGCGAATACGGTCAATGCCGTCTATGGCTGCGACCATGGTAATGAGCTCGGCTAAATCAACCTCGCCATCGGGGCTAGCGCCGCGGAAGGCGTTAACATTTTGGCCGAGTAGGTTAACTTCGCGCACACCTTGACTGGCGAGATGTGTCACCTCCGCCAATACGTCAGCAGCGGGGCGGCTAACTTCTTCGCCACGGGTGTAGGGCACTACGCAGAAGGTACAGTACTTAGAGCAGCCTTCCATAACCGAGACAAACGCAGTAGCGCCATCGGCTTCGGGCTTGGGGAGGTTGTCGAACTTTTCGATTTCCGGAAAGCTGATGTCAACGACGACTGCGCCATTGTCGCGCTTGGTTTCCATCATCTCCGGCAGGCGGTGTAGGGTTTGCGGGCCAAAGATTAAATCTACAAAGGGTGCTCGTTTGGCAATGGCCTCGCCTTCTTGGCTGGCAACACAGCCGCCCACGCCAATCACCAAGTTTGGGTTCTTTGCTTTTAGGTTCTTCCAGCGGCCGAGCTGATGGAACAGCTTGTCCTGTGCTTTTTCGCGAATCGAGCAGGTGTTTACCAGTAGCACGTCGGCTTCTTCTGGGTTGTCTGTCGGTTCCATCTGGTGTGAGGCCCCGAGTAGGTCTTGCATGCGCGCCGAATCGTACTCATTCATCTGGCAGCCATGAGTTTGGATAAACAGTTTTTTGGTAGGACCCTTCACCGTGTTGGCGGCGTTGGTACTGGTTGCATCGGAGGCGATTACATCAGACATTGCTACTAATCTCAGGGGTGTTCAAAATTCGAGCGCGCATTATAGGTGAGACGCCGCAGCGAAGCCAGTAACCGGCCGAAACAAAACGATTTGGAAACCTTGTTTTTCGAGGGTTTAAACCCATATTGTGTTACCCTTTCCAGCTACAGTTTTTTGGTATGAGTACTATGTCGCTTAAGCCCGTATACAGAGTCGTCTTCTACAATCGCAATCAAGTTTATGAGATCTATGCCCGCGCAATCTATCAGAGCGAAATGTACGGGTTTATCGAGATTGAAGAGTTTGTATTTGGCGAGCGCGCTCAGTTGGTGGTCGACCCAGCAGAAGAGAAGCTAAAAACCGAGTTTGCGGGTGTTAAGCGCTCCTACTTGCCGATGCACAGTATTGTTCGTATCGATGAGGTTGAAAAAGAAGGTGCCGTTAAGGTGAGCGATGTTAAGGGAGGCGACAAGATTGCTCAATTCCCTTACCCAGTACCAGCGCCTAACTCTGACGGTTAGTGTTATCGGGATGTCAGAGCATATCTCTATAGCGAGTTAAATCCTTGGCCCAGCGCTAAAACATTACACCTTGCCGAGCATGCGCACGGCTTTGATGGTTTGTTTATTTCATGTCGACTCCTGCTTTTCTTGAACTTAACTATAAGTCTACGGGCCAAGGCCAGCCGCTAGTGCTGCTCCATGGGTTGTTCGGCTCACTCGAAAATCTGGGGTTGCTCAGTCGCGCGCTCGCCGAACAGTACCAGGTCTACGCCGTAGATCTGCCCAATCACGGGCGCTCGCCACATACCGAGCGTACCTCGTTGCCACTTATGGCACAGCAAGTTAAAGATTGGATGGACGCAAAAGGGCTGAATAAAGCCATTCTTGTTGGTCATTCTTTGGGTGGTAAAGTCGCTATGGAGTTGGCGCTTACTTACCCTGAATCGGTTGTTTCCCTTGTGGTTATCGATATTGCCCCAGTTGCCTACCCGCCGTCTCACGGTGATGTGTTTGCCGGTTTGAGCAGCCTCGATTCGGCGAGTTTGGGCAGTCGCAGTGATGCTGATTTACTCCTGCTTCGCTATGTTCCAGAGCAAGCGGTACGCAGCTTTCTGTTGAAGAATCTCGTTCGCCAAGATCAGCAGTTTGCATGGCGCATGAATTTTGCTGTGTTACAGCGAGATTATGGCGCGATGTTGCAGGCTAATCGGGTGGACGCTATGTTCCCCGGCCCAGTGCTATTCCTTAAGGGTGAAAACTCTAGCTACATTCGCGCCGAGCACGAAGCCGATATGCGCTCAAGGTTTCCCGCTGCAGGGGTTAAAATCGTTGCCGACACCGGTCATTGGCTGCATGCAGAAAAGCCTTCGCTAACACAGCGCTTGTTAATAAAATTTCTCCAGCAGAAACCTTCCTAAACATAGGTGCGCTGCTACACTTAAAATGAATTACGCGTTTTAAGCCTTCGGCAGTACACCTTAGCCACCGTTAAGTGACCACTTCACATCCTTAGCGGTGCTGTCGATATCAAATATACTCCGATAAGTTGCGGCCAAAGCTCTGCATGTCTATTGCCATCCCGTTATTTTACATTTCAAGTGGCTTTATCTTCTTTATTGGGGTGCAAGGGCTATTTCTCGGAATTGCCGGCTTCTCCCGCCGCTTACTTGCCGCATTTGCTGCGGCGTGTTTTTTTGCTGGCGGTTATCAAATTACCTCCGCTATGGCGTATAGCACCGGTAGCTTTGATTCCCACACGGCAATTTTACATTGGCAAACCTTCTTTTTATGTGGCGCTATCCCCGCGATGTTCGCCTTTATTGGGCTCTATACCGCCGACCCAAATGTGCAGCGCTGGACACTTTTCGCCAGTCTCAATTCAGCGNCGTTGATTTTTATAGATCTTATTTCACCGGTTTCGTTGCGCTACACAGGAGAAGTGTCGTTCCTCGCAATGGAAATGCCTTGGGGTGAAATTCTGTATCGCGTGCGAGGCGAGCACGGCTTAGCCTCGATGAACCTGAATTGTTTAGGGTTAGTTCTGGCTGTATGGACTAGCTGGCGCGGTTGGTCCCTGCGCAACACTGTGGAAACCAGAAAGTTCTATTTCTTTATGATTTACACGCTGTTGCAGCTGTTTACCATTTCTTACGGTATTGGCGAAGAGCTTGGCTATATAACCTCGTTTAAAATTGTCGGCTTTAGTTTTGTTTTGATGGCGTTACTGATGGCCGTCAACATGGGCTTTGATGTTAATGCGATCGTGACTAATTATGGTGTTCAGCGCAGTCAATTAAATATTGAACGATCCATTTTTCAGGATTTAAAATCCGATCAAGAACGCCTGTCGCAAGTTGTGGAGCAGTCACCTCACTGTATTCATTTGTTAGATAAAAGCGGTCGCTTAATTCAGCGTAATCGAACCAGTCGCGATCTTTGGCGCAGTGATATTGTGCCGGGACAGTTGTTGTTCGACTATGAGCCCTGGCGTCGTTTAGGGCTAGAGAGCGAATTTCAGCGGGTATTGGAAAACAAAGCGCCGTTGGTGCGATTGCTAGAGGTTGAGCCGATACACCTAAATGCCAGTATGCGGAGTAAGTGGTTGAGTGTGACTCTGTTTCCCATTATTGGCGCAGATTTAAAAAGTAACGGCGTAGCCATTATCACCGAGGACGTTACCCGCCAGTATTTGATTGAAGCCTCTCTCAAGTCGGTGGCTTCGGGGGTGTCGGCGTCGAGTAATTTTGTTTTCTTCGATGAGCTCACTCGTCAGTTGGCGATTTTGTACGATGCGAGTTTTGTCATGATCGCGCAAATTAATCCCGATAAAACGATTGCGAGCTACACCACAACATCATTTTGTATTGGCGGCGAGATTCGAGAAAATTTTTCGGCACCACTCGAAGGTTCGGTGGGTGAATTTATTGTCAGCAGCGAATCTGCGGTAGCCAATAATGGAATTAAACAGCTCGTGCCAAGGGATCGCTCCGTTCAATACTACAATCTTGACTCTTGTGTTGGCGCGCGTTTACAAAACGATCAGGGTGAAATTACCGGTTTTATCGCTGTTCTAGATAGCGCCTCGTTTGCTCAGGTAGATGAGTTAAGCCCAATTCTCGATATTATTGCCGATCGTGCTGGATCTGAAATTCAGAGGCTAGAGGCTGAGAAACGCGTGCGCCGAATGGCGTTTGAAGATTTTATTACCGGCCTGCCGAATCGTGCAATGCTTCATGAGCACTTGATGCAATTGGTTACCGAGTGCGCTTCAACTAATGTATATGCCGCCGCTTTTTTTCTCGATATCGACCATTTTAAAACGATTAATGAGGCACTTGGACACGATGTCGGCGATAGTGTTCTTCGTCATATTGGCAATCGTTTGAAGTCTGCACTGCCGGCCGATTTTTTCGTTGCGCGATTAGGTGGCGATGAGTTTGTAGTAGTGCAACGATTTGTTACTCAGGCGGCGGTTGATCAAGGCTTGTTAATTACAGCAGGAAAAATTATTGAGTTGCTCAGCAAGCCGCTTGAGTTGGGTGACCGAGTGGTGTCGCTGGGCACGAGTGTTGGCGTGTTGAAAATACCGGATCAGGCGAGTACTGAAACCGACATTATGCGGCATGGAGATTCGGCCTTATTTAAGGCGAAGCAAGAAGGTCGTAACCGCTTTGAAATATACGATGCCGAGCTGCAAACTCGTGTAGACGAAAGGTTGGAAGTTGAAAAGGGCTTACGAATAGCTCTTGAGAAAAATCAACTAGAACTTTATTACCAGCCAAAAAGTGAATGCAGTTGGCAGGATTTGTGGCGCAGAAGCGCTAATTCGTTGGCGGCATCCAGTGCATGGGTTTATTTCGCCAGCAACGTTTATTCCTGTGGCCGAAGAGACGGGTTTAATTCACTTGATTGGTGATTGGGTGGTTTCCACCATTGCCGAGCGTTTAAACGTTTGGCAAATGGCAGGCTTTGGTAATATTGGCGATGTGTCAATTAATGTGTCGGCGTGGCAATTTGCTCGGCCTGATTTCATACCGAAAACCTTAGCCGCGTTACGGCTTAATAATATCGATGTTTCAAGGCTGTCGGTGGAAGTAACAGAAACCGCCATTCTTCGGGATATAACCGCAACTAAAAAGAAGTTAAAACAGTTGCGTGACTTCGGTATTTCTGTCGCACTGGATGATTTTGGGACGGGCTACTCTTCCTTGGCTTACCTAAAAGATTTGCCGCTTGATGCGTTTAAAATTGATCGTGCCTTTGTCGATGATCTCGGTAGTTCACAAACGGCGGCGCTAGTGCATTCGATGCTATCTATTGGTGGGCATATGAACTTGGCGGTGATTGCGGAGGGTGTAGAAACGGCCGAGCAACATCGGCAACTTTGCGAAATGGGCTGTGAAATATTTCAGGGCTTCTATTTTGCTAGGCCTATGCCCGAATATGAATTTATTAGTTGGGTGGGTGACAACCTCGCCAAGTTTGGCGACCCTTCGGTTGACTCTTAACGTCTATCTATTCTCTCGGTGTTTCCCCTTTTTACGCTAGCCACATATTTTACTGCTGCTGTTTTACCGGCGATTAGCTGGCGTACAGAATCTAGCCGTTGAGCTACGGCGTTTGTTCAAGCTCTGAACCAAACATACTGCTATAATCGCCGCGATAAAAAAACATGCGTTATGGCTAATTCGAGAATAAAGGTAAAAATTATGGCGGACTTAACTCCAGAAGACGAACAATTTTGGGATGTGGTGGATAACGTAATAGACGTGTCCAACAACGCGATGGAAACCAGTGAGCCGGGCTTGGTGAATTCTGCCATGCTTTACGCGGCGGCACGCTATACAACTTTTGTATTGGCAAGCCACTCGGAAACGCGCAAGGACTTTATTGCCGACACGCCAGAGGCTATTCGTCAATTCAGTGAGGAATTCCAACGATTACTGGAAGAAAACATGGAGGACTACGCGGAGAACTATAAAGTCTATATGCGCGACGAGGAAGACTCTGGAGCGAATAAGGATGCTGCTGAGGAAGAATAATATCTGGCGATAAAAAACGCGGTATTTTATGGCTGTAAAAAACAGTCCAATAAAATACCGCGATGTTATGGTATTTAGCGTACGGCTAACGCTTGGCGAACAGACGCTAATTTTACGCAGCAAATGAACACCTTCATAGCTGCATCAACTTGCTCTACGCTGGGAACAGTGGGTGCAATACGAATATTGGAATCGAGTGGATCGCTACCGTAGGGAAAGGTCGCTCCGGCTGGGGTGAGCTTAACGCCAGCTTCTCCGGCCAGTTTTACGATTTCCGCTGCGAGACCGGCGCGGGCATCAAACGAAATAAAGTAACCACCATCTGCAGATTCCCAACGGCCCAAATCGTTGCCGCCAAAAGCCTCTTCCANGTGCGCTAAAACCGATGCAAAACGCGGCTTGATAATTGCTGCGTGTTTGCTCATATGTTCGAGCAATGAACCCTCGGCCGCAAACAGGCGAGCGTGACGTAATTGGTTGACCTTGTCTGGGCCAATGGTCATAAAGCTCAGAGATTTCTTCATTCCTGTTAAGTTCACTGCGCTTGCCGCGAAGAATGCTACTCCGGCACCTGCGTGGGTGATTTTCGACGTAGAGGCAAACTGCAGCACGGAGTTTTCCGTTCCTGCNGTGGCACAGGCGTCGTAAATACTAGCCAGCTCAACTGGGTTGTCGGAAAGGTCGTGAATGCCGTANGCGTTATCCCAGAAGACTCTAAAATTATCGGCTGCGATTTTTCCAAGGCCAGCAATGCGAGTAACGGTTTCGTCACTGTAAACTACGCCAGTGGGGTTGGAGTACTTGGGTACACACCACATGCCTTTGATTGAGCTGTCATTTTTCACGAGTCGNTCAACTTCGTCCATATCTGGGCCGGTNGAGGTCATTGGCAACGGTTACCATNTCGATGCCGAGNTGNTGGCATACNGAAAAGTGGCGGTCGTAGCCGGGTACGGGGCAAATAAACTTTACCTTNCCCTCTTTNNTCCANGCNGAANNTGGNCCTTCTAGNCCAAAGAAGTGGGCAATCGACATAGCTTGGTGCATTAGCGTTAAGCTGCTGTTNCCGCCGGCCATTACGTTTTCGATAGGCGTTTTTAACATTTGCGCGCCAATTGCGCGGGCTTCGGTAATGCCGTCCAAGCCGCCGTAGTTGCGTGTATCTACGCCGTCGGTGGTGATATAGTTGCCAGCCAGAATTCCGTCCAGAGCGTCGGCGAGCGCCAACTGTTCTGTAGATGGCTTGCCGCGGGTTAGGTCTAGGTTCAGCTTCTGCGACTTAATTGCGTCGTAGTCTGCGGCCAGAGATTGTTCCCACTGTTGCAATTGTTCGGTGGAGGCGGTATTGAGTTCCAAAGCTATTCCCCTTAATCGTTAATGGCGATGCTTGCGCGAGGCGGTGAGTGTGGTCGGACAAACAGCTCGGGGCCCTCGGCTAGCGGGCGGATTATACCGATTGACGCCACGGAAATCAAGCGGATATTTCGCTCCATTTGAGCCTATGTGGCACCATTTTTACTTTTGCCGGCCGTGCTGGCGTTCGCTNTACCGTTACCACATCACCAGCGACCACAAAGCTAAGGTTTTACTCGATATGACACGACTTTTTACCTCGAGCGGCTACCTTGATGCCGATGATGAACGCAGCCCGTTTCCGCTGGAAACTGTGCCCGCGTTCCTGCGGGTGCTGTTAAGTACCGATGGCACGGTAACCAAGAGTTTGGAATCCTACTTTTGGGAGCCAGTAGCGGTGATCAATTGCGGCCAGTCTTATCAAACCCTCAGCGCGGATGCACCGGTGATTGAGCGGCGCGTCGGCGACCGGGTATTGCGTCGCAGTGTAAAGCTAATGGGCAAAAAAACGGGTACCTGTTATGCGATGGCCACGTCACTGATTTGTACCGAACAGCTATCCCAGCAATTGCGTACCGATCTTGACGCAGGAGTGATGGGCATTGGCGAGTTGCTGCGTGAATGTGGGTTGGAAACTTACCGAGAAATTGTCGCCATCGGCGAGGGTAATGGCGGCGAAAGCTTAGCGGCTAGCGATTCGCTATGGCGCACTTACCGCATTGTGATGGCGCATCAACCCTTTATTCAAATTAGCGAATTCTTTCCCTTGGCGGTGTATCGCTAGCTTTTGGTGATGCGCTGTTTTTATCTCTTAAGGTTTGGTTACCACATCTAAGATGGCCTTTACCGCAGGTTTTGGCGTTTTGTCGCGATTATAAAGCAGTGGGTAATTGGTGCGATTGGCGATGGGGTAGTCGTTTTTCCACGACATACTATCGTCGACCCCCCAAAATGTTACCCGATCAATTTTGTCGCGGCGCTGGTAAAAAAGCTTAAACAGCTCGGCGTAACGATCGCTGAGTTGTTGCTGAACATTGGCGGGAAGGCCGTCGGCGTAGGGGTCGAGATAGGTTTTAAACTCTTCTAGTTGATACTGCGGGTGGAGCATACCTGTACCAATAATCTGTCCCTCGCGAGTGAGCGGCAGTACGTCTATATCCAGCTCGGTAATCATGACTTTCACCCCGAGCGCGGCAAAAGCGTCAATAGCGGCTTCTATATACTCGGTTTTTGGGTAATTTAGACCCCAGTGCCCCTGAATTCCTATGCCATCGATACGAATTCCTTCAGCTTGCAGCATCTTAACCAGACGCACGATACCGTCGCGTTTTGCGGGCCGCCAAGCATTAAAGTCGTTGTAATACAACTCGGTATTCGGGGCGTATTGCGCGGCGTATTTAAAAGCGGCTTTCACCAGCTCGTCGCCGTCGCCAATACCTTCAACCCATGTGGTCGGACGATAGCTGCCATCGTCGGCAATGACTTCGTTCACCACATCCCATGCGTCTACCTTGCCCGCATAGCGTCCTGCGACGGTTTTAATGTGTTGTTGCAGGCGATCCATTTGCGCGGCGGGGGTATTGGGTTTGCCATGCTTATCGTGAAAAAACCAGCTTGGTGTTTGGTTGTGCCAAATGAGAGTGTGGCCAACGGTAAACATTCCGTGAGCCTTGCCGAACTCAACGAAGGCGTCGGCCGGACCGAAGTTGTATACCCCCGGTTCTGGATTGATCGGTGCCGCTTTCATGGCATTTTCGATCGTAATAGAGTTGAACTGATCCAGAACGATTTGTTGGCTTGGTTTATCTGCTCCGATACTAATGTCGTAATTAATCGCAGTGCCTATATAGAACGCGCCTTGGTAGGCCTCTTTTAGGCTGTTGGCAAGGGCTGTAGTGCAGCAGCCAACACCGATAATGATCGCGACGGCGGACTGCTTTAGGCGGAGAGATATAAGTGACGTGTTCATGGCAGAGTTACCCTTATTATTCAGTTGGTTCTATTCGTNTCANATCTAGTCGTTTCAATACTATTCGTGTTCGTGCGTGCGCAAGGAGGGATTGTAGCCCGCTTTCGCGATGG
>Ga0065722_101824_pt1 | contig 31705 bp, 27 predicted proteins | sample BansetMetagenome_FD_59109 | JGI IMG/M metagenome (GOLD analysis project Ga0065722, IMG submission 59109) | Bankia setacea gill microbial communities from Puget Sound, Washington, USA - Caecum Enriched | ecosystem: Host-associated > Mollusca > Digestive system > Ceca | place: United States... | reverse complement strand
GGGCTTTTTTGTGGGTACCGTTTAGGTACGCTTTTCTAACATGCGAATCCATCTAGAACGTATAGGATGCGCCAATGGAAATAAAATCGATTGTGGTGTATTCCAAATCAAAATATTCATACTCAGCGCGAATTGAAAACGACTGAAGCTGAATTTTAGCACCAATGCCGTAAGCAGGATCTGAGCCGTCTTCTGTAAAGGTATCTGCTGCCGTCGACAACGAGACTTCATTATCCCACGCAACCATACCCAACTTGCCAAAAACGCCTACCGGCCCCAGATTAAAACCGGCAACACCAAAAACATCCCATGCCGTCGTCTGCGTGCTAACATTTTCATCAATAATGTCTACAGAGGAATCGCCAAAATCCACATAAGAGCCCTCTACTGCCAAATCGATAGTCGGCACCAAGCCAAAATTATATCCGGCAAACACTTTATAACCGGTATCATCATCGCTGTACTCAAGCTCGTCGAAAGCGACATCGTTACTGGCACTGCCTATAGCCCCACCCAAATAAAATCCGCTGTCTGACCCTGCCAATACCCAAGCTGAACTCAATAACAGAACCAGCGTAATACCCAGCTTCCCAAATATACTCATTTCCTCACTCCTAATTTTTATCACAACCCCTTGCGTTGCTTACCGACTAAAACGTCGATCATTCGCAAACTATAAAATGGGTCGCATTATACGAAACCGACATATAACAACTCGAATTGATTTAATCTTTAATGGATGAAGCTTTTATTGATTGTGGCCGCAAGGCCTTGCTTGATGGCATTTACTCTACAAGGTTCCCGAACCAACACAGAGAAAAGCCACGCAGTCATTAGCAACGATGGATGACCAACGCCTATTCTTGATGCAATATAGTCGAGTATTCTTACACACAGACAATGCCCTGCATAGCACTGCGTTCACAAAAAGGCTTAACCATGGCGTAGACATACGTCTCGACAATAGAAAAGCAACGAGGCATGCATTAGCGCGCCAATTCATTTTTACCCGCGCCGACTTTTGCATTAAGGGGGCTCGCCCACCCCTTTTTGCGTCTGGCATTTTGAAGAATGCGTTTTTTAGGGTAGGCTCAAAAGCTTCGCCTTGTAAGGTCTAATGTCATGCCCACTACCATTGAGTTAAATAATTTCAAAAAGACATTAAAAATAAAACGGTTAGAGCTTGAGGAATTAAATCTTATGAGTGAAGAGGCTACCCACGCGGTTGAATTAGATCAATCCAAAGTCGGGCGCCTGTCACGAATGGATGCCATACAGCAGCAAGCGATGAACGTAGAGCAGAAACGGAGAAGACAGCGAAACATTCAGCTTATCAGTGCTGCTCTTATACGCATTAAAAATGGTGACTATGGCTGGTGCCTAGCCTGCGGTGAGGCCATAAACCCCAAACGACTCGAAGTCGATCCTGCAGCCGCCTACTGTACACAATGTGCCGACAGCCACACCCCGTAGTGTCACCATGATGAAATGTAATTGCACTATAAACGCGTTAACTAATGGCTATTGAAGACTGAATCTAAGAAGATACTGACACTCCGCTGTTTGTCGCAGCAAATAAACAGCCCACTGCTTCAACCTCAGTAAAGCAAACAAACTGTCCGCCATCACAGGCCATCTGTAAAACCACACTAAGCACTACCGAATGTCACAAGCATCTTGGCGTTTACCAACATGACAGGGTCAAGTGCATAGCTGACGTACATAAGGTGAAAAACGAAAAGGAAGCGTAGCGTGGACGACTGCACTCAGCACACAAAACTGCACACTCGAATGTCGAGGTCGCCAGCATTCATTTTAGAAAACCGACAACCCCTCACACTCACGAAACAACAACCAACGTTCCGCCCCTATTCGTTTAGAATAAGACTGTAGGTAGCGCCTAATTGACGACAATATTGCCATTTGACTGACCGTGACAGCTATTACAAGATCCATTTGTCACCACCCCCGGCATGGTACGAATAGAACCGCCCGCACTTTCCACCTCAACATCCACACCGCTCACTAGATCGCCACCCGTAAACAGACCGTCCACATCAAGAGTCGTGTAGAAATTACCATTGTTATCGGTTTGCATTTGCGCAGCAAGCGTATTGGTATTGTGAATATACAGCCTGACTTCAGCACCACTCTGCGCAGAACCACCAGATCGAAATACGGTGCCAGCAGCTTTAAACTCCGTACCTTCTCCGCCACTAGCGTGGCAACCGCTCTGCATGCAATCCTGACCAGCATTGTGGCTACCCGCCATGGGGCTTCCACCTCCGGTGCTACTGCTTGAGCTTGACGAGCTGCTCGAACTTGATGAACTACTGGAACCAGAAGAGGACCCTGCATCACTACTACTGCCGCTACCACCACTACCACCGCATGCAACCAGTGCAGGCAGACCCAAAAACAAACTCACCATAACCCATAAACGCATACCAATCTCCCAATCACACTTGTTGGCTAACCTTAGGCGATATCACCAAACAAACAGGTTGCAGCGGTCGCGTTTTTACAAAGCTTTACACAAATACAGCCGCCAGATCGGTAACTTTTGTACAACATACGCCCCATCAAAATACATTGAGCCCTCCCGAACGCCATTCACGGCAGCTGTCGCACGGGTATCTGGTCGGCGAATAAAGGCTGATAGCTCATGCCCCGAATGACATCTTTTATCTGCTCAATGCTGCGCATATCATCAGTATCAAACTGTTTTAAGGCAGCAGGTGTGGCGCCGCTATACCCGCCAGGCTGGGTACTCGACTCTGCACTCATGTGTGTGATTCCGAGCGGTAGCAAGGCATCGCGCAACTGTCGGGATTCTCGCGTGGACAACACCATTTCGACATCGCCAAAGCACAAGCGCATCGCCACAAGCAGCTGCACGAAGTCTCGGTCACCAACCGGGTTAGGAATAGCATAGTCAGTACCGAAGGGACGTAACCGAGGAAAGCCTAGACTGTATCGCTGACGCCAATATTTGCGTTGCAGGTACTGTAAATGCCGGCCAAGCGCAACTGCATCCTCGCGCCAATCAGAAAGCCCTAACAAGATACCCAAACCAATTTTTTCAATGCCCGCCGCTGCGACTCTGTCCGGCGTATCTAGACGCCAATTAAAATCGGTTTTCAAGCCACTAAGGTGCACTTTCGCATAATTCTGACGATTGTAGGTTTCTTGATAAACCACCACACCATCTAAATTGGAATCGGCTAAACGGCAATAAGCAGAAGTATCAAATGGCTGAGCTTCGAGCTGCAACTGAGCAAAGTGCGGACGCAGCATACTGAGCGATTCACAAAAATAATCCAAACCAACTTTATGCTCTGCCTCTCCACTAACCAATAAAATATGCTCAACACCTTTACGGTTAAGGCAGCGAATTTCTTCTACCAGTTGCTGTGGCCTAAGCCATGTTCGCTTCACCTTGGCATCGGCTGAAAAACCACAATACGTGCAAATATTGGTGCAGAGGTTGCTGAGATACAAAGGCATAAACAATTGCACATTCGCACCAAAGCGTTGACGTGTTAGCCAGTGACTTCGCTCCGCCATCTGAGAAATATAGCTGCTAGCGGCAGGTGAAACGAGAACCGGCAGGTCAGTGGCGGTAATCACGGCTTTTCCCAGTACCCTTTCTACTTCCGCAGCAGAATAGCCCTGCCAGTTAAGCGCCGCCGCTGACTGCTGTGCTAAACACTCACTGTAACTCACTTAAGATTTTCCAAAAAAGTATTTAATGGGCTCGTTGGCAGAGCAATATCTGAGCAAAAAGGCAAACCGCTTAGGTAAGCCTGACGCCCAGCCTGCACCGCCAATCGGAAAGCCGCCGCCATGGCAACCGGCTTTTGTGCTGCCGCTATCGCGGTGTTAACCATCACTGCTGCGGCCCCCATTTCCATCACATGCGCCGCCTGAGATGGGGCACCAAGGCCCGCATCAACAATAACCGGCACTTCACTTTGCTCAATAATCATGCTCAAAAACCTTTCTGTTACCACCCCCTGATTACTGCCAATGGGAGCCGCTAAAGGCATAACGGCAGCACACCCTAGCATTTCCAGTTTTTTACAGAGCACGGGGTCGGCATGAATATACGGCAAGACGGTAAAGCCTTCATTGACAAGTTGTTGTGCAGCCACAAAGGTTTCCACTGGATCTGGCATTAGATATTTCTGGTCTGGGTGTATTTCCAACTTCACATAGGCAGTACCCAATAACTCTCTGCCAAGCCGAGCAAGAAATACCGCCTCATCTGCATTGCGAGCACCGCTGGTGTTGGGTAAAAACCGCAAATTTAAAGAGCGCAACGGCTTAACAATATCTTCCGCTCCTTGCTGCCAGTTTATGCGCTTAAGCGCTACCGTTACCCATTCCGCGCCACTGGCTTGCAAGGCAGAACACATAACATCCACAGAAGAAAACTTTCCACTGCCCATAATTAAACGAGAGCAGCATTCCTGCTCACCAACGCTCCAACTCACCACTACCCTCCTACAACAGCATAAAAAACATCAACTTTGTCTTTTTCTTTAAGAGCTATTAACGCCCAGTCACTACGAGGGACGACAACACCATTTAGGGCCACCGCCATTTTTCCCGGCATGGATGCGCTAACCTGTTCCTGCACAAGTTGCGCAATATTCATAGAACGCGTCGTTGTAGCGTTGTCATTAAGGTAAAGCTGCATTCAACATCTCCCTATCGATATTTGCGTCAATTTTCATTCGATCAAAAATCCCCAAAAACGCGTTAACTGTGCCGGCTAAGGAACAACTATCCGTTATCGCTCTTACCACCGCCAAGCCCTGCACACCACAAGCCAACACCTGCTCACCATTGGACTGATTTAAGCCACCAATCGCCACAGATGGGCTCCCTCGAATCAAGCTCGCATATTCACTCAAACGCCTCAAGCCTTGCGGTTGACTCGGCATCTCTTTGGTAGTGGTAGAAAAAACATGTCCCAGCGCGTAGTAGCTGGGCCAGAATTTTTTGGCAACACTTAATTCAAAAAAACCATGAGTACTCACCCCTAACCGCAAGCCTGCCGCCAACAGTTCCGACATCTCCGCCTCATAAAGATCTTCTTGGCCCAAGTGCACACCGTAGGCACCGAACTCGCATGCCAACTGCCAATAGTCATTAATAAACAACTGAGCATCAAACTCTTTCGCTAAACCAATGGCGGCTCGGATATCCTCGCGTAGTTGCAGCGCCGAGCTGGGCTGTTTTATTCTTAACTGCAGTGTTTTTACCCCCAAACGCAGCAAATTTTCAACCAACCTTAACGAGTCGACAACAGGGTAAAAACCAAGATTCTGAGATAAGCGCGGGAATTTACTTTGGTTCGCTTCGATCCCCTCGCCGAAAGAAGCAGAGTTCTCGAAGAGCACTGCGGCCAGCGGCCAATCAACAAATTGAGACGGCCACCCTTTATGAGCGACGGCACCATTAACGTTAGCAATCGCATTCGGGCGAAGACCGGCGCGCACATAAGCTATCGCCTGAGTAATGGCATCCTCCAAAATGTAACCCTTCGCAAGAAAAACCGTAATCGCCGTCGCTAGGGTGCAGCCCGTGCCATGAGAATTGGAACTTGAAATCTTTGTGTGTTGCCAACAGAATTCTTTATCTACCCCCAAGTTGAACAAGTGATCAGTCAACACACCTTCTGCACCTGTGCCACCTGTCACTAATACGGCCTTAACCCCCAGCCCCCTAAGCGTGCTTACCCCCCCTAAAGCAACTAGCTCACCTTCGTTGGGGGTGATCAGAGTGCACACCGAAAACAGCTCACTTAAATCAACATTCTCTGTTGTCAGCAAACCTCGATTGCTGGCTATCTGTACCGGGTCGAGAACAGCGAGTATTGCCTTATCGTTTAACCAGCAGCTAAGCGCCACCACTTGCTCTTGCGTCGCCAATAAACCCACCTTGATGTAAGCGGGTAAACCATCTTCAGCAAGGGTATCTAGCTGCTGTATTAGCTGTTTTGCAGTAACCGGAAATACCCCGCGCACGCCCTGTTTATTTTGAGCCGTAACAGCCGACACTATCGTACAACATGCAACGCTAAAATCCTGGGCCGTTAATAGGTCGGCCTGAATACCCGCACCGGCTCGTGAATCACTGCCACCTACCGACCAAATGAGCGGCGTTTGATTTCGCTTCATTTTAACAACCTCAATTTTTTACCAACTATCATGTGGAAGCTCTATTTTGGCGGCTTCGCCGCGGAGGTTCCCTAGGGAGTTCTGATTAGTCACGGTGTGCAGCGTCGCCGTAGAGCAGCGACCCGCCGCGACGAAACTGTTCAGATTTGAGACTTAGAGCTTGGTCTTGCTCTGCTTTTTTTCGAATATCATGAGAGACTTTCATAGAGCAAAATTTCGGACCACACATTGAACAAAAATGGGCCTTTTTTGCCGAAGGCTGAGGTAATGTTGCATCGTGAAATGCACGTGCGGTATAGGGGTCTATCGCCAAATTGAATTGATCCTCCCAGCGAAAATCAAAACGGGCACGACTCAGGGCATCATCACGGAGTTGGGCACTTTTCAAACCCTTTGCCAAATCCGCGGCGTGAGCCGCTATACGGTAAGCAATAAGCCCCTGCTTTACGTCTTCTTTTTCAGGCAAGCCAAGGTGCTCTTTGGGAGTTACATAACACAGCATCGCACAACCCATAGAGGCAATAATTGCCGCTCCAATACCCGAGGAATAGTGATCATAACCCGGCGAAATATCGGTTACTAATGGACCTAGAGTATAAAAAGGCGCGCCATGGCAATGCGCTAACTGCTGATCCATATTGTCTTGAATCTTATGCAATGGCACATGACCAGGTCCTTCTATCATTACCTGAACATGATACTCCCACGCAACTTTAGTGAGCTCACCAAGAGTACGCAACTCTGCAAATTGCGCTTCATCATTTGCATCGGCAATACTACCGGGTCGCAAACCATCACCCAATGAAAGACAAACATCATAGTCGGCGCAGATTTCGCAAATTTCCTTGAAGTGGGTATATAAGAAGTTTTCCTGATGAAAACTCAAACACCAACTCGCCATCAGCGAGCCTCCTCGAGACACAATACCGGTAACACGCTTCGCGGTTAACGGAATATATTTCAACAGTAAGCCCGCATGAATCGTAAAATAATCCACGCCCTGCTGTGCCTGCTCGATAAGGGTTTCTCTAAACACCTGCCAGTTTAAATTTTCGACACGACCACCTACTTTCTCCAGAGCCTCATACAAAGGCACGGTTCCAATAGGAACTGGGGAATTACGTAGTATTGTTTCACGCGTTAGGTAAATATCTTTACCCGTGGATAGATCCATAACCGTGTCAGCCCCCCACTTCAATGACCATTGAAGTTTTTCGAGCTCACCATCTATATCTGATTTAAGCGCAGAGTTTCCAATATTAGCATTAACTTTGACTCGGAAATTTCGCCCTATTATCATAGGCTCCGTTTCCGGATGATTAATGTTACTAGGTATGATAGCACGTCCAGCTTCCACCTCTTGACGGACAAACTCCGGGCTTATCGTGGTATCGCTCGCCCCAAGGTTTTCACGACAAGCAATGTAGTGCATCTCCTCGGTGACTATGCCCTGCCGGGCATAGTACAGCTGAGAGAGGAAGTTTTTCTTTCGCCTTTTCTGAAACGATCTGCCCACTGTAAAGCCTGCCCTATCGCTCACAATAGCTGCGGTAGAAGCAGAAGCCAACTCACTGTGCCCTCGCGAGGCAAGCCATGATTCTCGGAGTTTAGGCAAGCCCTTGTCGGCATGTATATTTTCTCGCATAAACGCGCCAGCAGTATCATAGACAGGTACGTCCCCCTCCTCCGTGTGAATACAGCGCTGCGCCACAAAAATACCGCCATAATGACAACTGACCTCCACGGGAGAAGACCCCGGGAACGTAATTTTCTCCAGGCGAGACATAGGCTACCCCTAATGAGTATTGATCAATGTTAAAACCTGAAGGAAAAGCGCTGCGACTACAGCAAAGCCGTGACTACAACAAAGGAGAACGGTAGAAAGAGAAGAAGATAAACGCTATTTACTTGGCGATGGAAACAGTGACGTAAAAAAACGGCAATGCAATACACACTACAACCACTACGTGTGGCTTACCCGCAAATAAACTCTTGTTCCCTTCGCAGGCATTATCCTGATCAGGTAGTGCGAATTCCGTCTTACGACGATCTCAGCCTTTCGGCGCTCCGACAAGTTCAATTCGCAGAAAGTATACGCCGCTGTCTCACTGTTCGCCACCTTTAGGGTGCCAAAAGAATAGGTGGGATGAAAGAACTTACAATATCTACTGCCGACGATTACCAAGTAATCAACGAATGCGCTCACAGAAAGTAAAAATCCTCGCTCTTAGAGCGTGGATTTAATATTTAATAGAAAGAGGGCGCAAAGCCCCCCAAAGTGATTTAGATTATAGGGTAGCTGCCGCCGATGCAGCTGTATAGTACCCAATTACCACTCTTAAGCGCGATTGGTGTTTTCATAGGTAATGGCCTTTAGCGGATGCATGCCTCTAATACGAAAACATTCGCCATTAAACCCAGATTCATACGGAACATATCGTCGTTCAAGTTATTTGTTTATTTTTCTGATTGGTCGGCTGACAGATAGGGAGGAGAAGCTGCCTGACAATTGCGGATAGCCAGCCAGCTTAGGACTTTATCTAGAATTTACCTAGGCAACAAAAAGATCTCGCTCAGCACCCCAGCGCTGGGCGAATGAAAGCTCTTACAAATCTTGATACAAGGTACGGGTCATTTTTTCAGTCGAGATAAAACCCCAGCTCCACTGTTCGTGAAAGTCTTTTAGTGGATTTTCGGCAACAACCTCATCTTCAGACTTACCTTTTTTCTTCAATTCTGTAACACGTTGAGACGCTTGTGAAAGCATTTGATAAGACGCTTTTAGATCTGCTTTTTTAGCCACCGGGCCGTGGCCAGGAATAATGATGGTATCGTCATTGATTAATGCATAAATGGCCTGCTGCGCAGCAATATAGCCGGCAACGGAGCCACCATTACCTAGATCGATATAGGGATACAGACCATTAAACAATATGTCCCCCACATGTATAACATTGCTGTCACGGAAATAGATAATGGCATCACCATCGGTATGCGCTACAGGCATGTGTATCACTTGTGCGACCTGATCATTTAAATGGAAGCTCATTTCCTGCGAGAAGGTAATCACCGGAAGTGCGCTCGATGGCAACGGCATTTTTCCTTCCGGCCCATCAATTTCCGACTTTTTTAAACGCTCACGCATATTTTCGTGACCAATGATATGCGTTACGCCCTCACTAAAAGCACCGTTATTTCCCGTATGATCACTATGTAAATGTGTATTGATCAGAAAATCAACTGAGCGATTATTGATGCCTTTTATCGTCGCCTTCAATTTTTCTAATAGTGGCGGCATGCTGTCGTCAATGAGTACAATTCCATCGTCGCCAACTGAAAGCGCCATATTGCCGCCGGCAAACCCACCGACGCCCTCAATCATGTAGATACCGCTAGCAACTTCAGTGGCCTTAAATTCTATAACATCCTCGGCAACAGCTTTAGTCGCTAACATGGCAATTGCAATCAGTATTAAATACGCTAGTTTGTTCACATAGAACTCCGGGGTTTCAAGTGGTTAAACGGTGATGGTTTCCATTGGCGAAGGCAACTCTTCAGGTTCGGGTAATTCACTTAGCTTTCCTTGTTGGTCTTTGGCAAACAGCATGTAGATAGAAGGCACCACGAATAATGTAAATAGCGTGCCGATGGCCATCCCTCCCACCAAGACTAAACCTATAGAATTTCTCGCCTCTGCTCCTGCGCCACTCACCAACGTTAAGGGGAAATGACCGGCGACAGTTGCGACAGTTGTCATTAAAATCGGGCGCAATCGCGTTGAAGCAGACTCACGAACAGCCGCGAGCTTATTCAGGCCTTGCAACTGAAGCTTGTTAGCAAACTCCACCAGTAAAATGCCATTTTTAGCAACCAAGCCTATAAGTGTTACTAGACCTACCTGAGAATAAATATTAAGTGTGGTTGTCCAGCCATCTGTCCAGTAGCTCATCTGTGGATTTGGCATTTTCAAGAAGGTAAAGATCATCGCACCAAACATCGCCAGAGGAACAGAGCCAGCGAGAATCACAAACGGATCCCTAAAGCTATTAAACTGAGCTGCTAGCACCAAAAATATCAGCACCAATGACAGAATAAAGGCAGGAACAAATTTATTGCCTTCTCTGCGCAGCTGGCGAGACTCGCCAGTGTAGTCAATGCTATAACCCTGCGGCAATATTTTAGCAGCTTCATCTTCTAGAAAGGTTAAGGCTTTATCCAACGGCTGAATTGCCACGCCACTTAGTTTTACCGCATTGAGCTGCTGAAAACGATTCAGTGATCGGGGCACGGTTTTTTGTTGGATCTTAGCTACCGTACTAAGCGTTACCAATTGATTGTCTGGCCCTGTAATGTAAATATTTTCTATCTGCTCTGGGTTCAAACGCTCACTGCGCTTTACTTGCGGGATTACTCGGTAGCTGCGGCCACCGATATTAAAACGATTTACATAGGCACCGCCCAGCATCACCCCTACATCAGCCCCTACTTGTTGTAAATTTAAACCGAGGTCCGCAACTTTATCGCGGTCGATCACAAGCTCCGCTTCGGGTAAATCGACCTTGGTATCAATTTGAGGAGGAAAAGCGAAAATCCCGCTAGCCGCCGCCTTTTGCTGTAGTTGTTCAGCAAACACCAAAATATCTTCCGGCTCTGCAGTAGAAGCAATTACAAATTCTACAGGAAAATTTCCACCACCCGGTAACGCCGGCGGTGTGATAGGAAACATGTTGATACCCGAAATCTGCATGAGTTTTTGATTCGCTTCCGGCATAATGTCGAACACCGTTCGCTCGCGCTCCGCCCAAGGCTTAAGCACCATGCCGCCAAAACCTCCCGTTGGAAACGTTAGCTGAAAGGTGAATTCTGTTTCTGGAAAGCCCATAAACACTTTATTCGCTTCGTTGGCATAGATACTAGCCTGATCTAATGTGGAATTGGACGCGCCTTCGACAATGCCAAATATCACACCTTGATCTTCGGTTGGCGCCAGCTCTTTTGCCGACAACATAAACATCGGAATCCAAATAACACTAATAATAAACCATAACGCGTAGACAGCCCCCCTCGACCTCAACGTCGCGTCTAACATTTTAATGTAGCGACTACGCAATTTTGCAAAGCTTACTGCAATGATATGTGCAAACCCATGATCTTCCATCCCCTCTTTCAATAATTTTGACGACATCATTGGAGATAGTGTTAGCGCAACAACACCAGAAATGGTAACAGCCCCCGCCAAGGTAAATGCAAACTCTCTAAACAAAGATCCAGTCAAGCCGCCTTGAAGGCCAATAGGAAGATACACCGCCACTAGGGTAATGGTCATGGCGATGACGGGCCCCACTAACTCACGCGCTCCTAACAATGCAGCATCGAAGCGAGACTTTCCTTCGCTCAAATGGCGCTCTGCATTCTCAACCACAACAATTGCGTCGTCCACCACCAGCCCCACTGATAATACGATAGCGAGAAGGGTAAGCAGGTTGAGACTGAAACCAAACAGCTGCATCAAAAATATGGCGCCAATTAAAGACACCGGTATTGCCAGCACCGGAATAATCACTGACCGCACCGAACCTAAAAATAGGAAAATAACCGCTATTACAATCAGCAGGGTTTCGATGAGCGTTTTCACTACCTCTTCAATGGAGCTTTCAATATATTGAGTGGCGTCGTAGGCAATAACGGCTTCTAGGCCCTTGGGTAGGCCAGCCTGCATCGCCGCCATTTCTTCACGAACTAACGCCATAACATCCAAAGAGTTTGCGTTGGGTAACGGCCATATCCCCATAAACGTAGCCGTCTTTCCCGAATAGCGAACTTCAGTGTCGTAACTCTCGGAGCCCAAAACCACATCGGCAACATCTTTCAAACGAATAAGAGCGCCATTTTCTGAGCGCAGAACTAACTCTTGAAATTCCTCTACGGTGTTCAAGTCGGTGTTAGCAGAAAGATTCACTTGAATAAAAGAACCTTTGGTACTCCCTAGAGCGGCAAGGTAGTTATTAGCTGACAGCGCCTGACGAATTTGTACCGGCGTTACGTTATAGGCCGCCATGCGATCTGGCTTCAACCAAATACGCATCGCATAGGTACGCGCGCCCAACACATCGGCGCGTTGCACTCCCTCTAATGCAGCGAGTCGTGGCTGAACAACGCGAACTAAATAATCCGTAATTTGGTTTTGTTCGAGAATATCGGAGCTGAAACTCAAATACGCTGCCGCAAATGCGCTATCAGCAGACTCAACATTAATAACGGGGACTTCGGCCTCTGGAGGCAAGTCACCACGCACCTGATTCACCTTGGCCGTTATTTCGGTAAGGGCCTTAATAGGATCATAATTGAGCTCTAAGCGTACATTGATGGTTGAACGACTTTGAGAGCTTTCAGAAGAAACATAGTCAATGCCATCAGCGCCCGAAATCGCTCGCTCCAAGGGGGTGGTAATAAACCCCCTAACCAATTGAGCATTGGCTCCAATATAGGCGGTAGACACCGTAATAACAGCGTTATCATTGCGCGGGTATTGGCGCACAGTAAGTGAAGAAATCGCCTGGATACCAGCAATAATAATGACGAGGTTCACCACTAAAGCCAACACCGGTCTGCGTACGAATATATCGGTAATAGATTTCATTGCCTGAATCAGTTCTCTTAGGAAATCAATAATTGTTTATTTGGGAGCAAAAGAGGAAAACCCCACCGGCATAAAAGTGACATAAACCGTGAGACACGACACTTCCTCCACGCAGCCTAACTTTAATCGATGCTCACTATGTCTATTAAACCACGAGTATTTTTGCGCTTAAGTATCTTCTGGTTGAGGGTCCAAGCTAAAGTCAGGCTGCGCATCGTTATTGATGGTAACCGGAGCACCATTACGCAATTTGAATACCCCGGCACTGACAACCTGTTCGCCAGCCTTAACACCGGCTTCAATCGCAACAAAATCCCCTCTGGAGCGCCCCAAGCGAACAAAGTGCTGCTGAGCGATCAGCCCTGACACGGTGCTGTCATCGTTTTTCTCTTCTGAAATAACAAATACAGAGTCACCGTAAGTCGCATACGCTACGGCCGTCACCGGCACCACTAAAACAGACTCAATGGTTGGCAGCACAACATTAACACTGGCAAACATACCTGGGAGTAAGGTGTGGTCTTGGTTATCGAAAGTGGCCTGGACTTTTACGCTGCGAGTTGTAGGATCAATTTCTGGGTTAATCGCTGTTACTGCTCCTGTAAATGTTTTATTCAGAACAGCATCAGACGTTAGCCTCACATTCAAACCCAACTTCAATTTTGGCAAATCTTGCTGCGGTAAAGAAAAATTGACATAAATGGGATCGACGGCTTGAAGTGAGACAATCGGATCACCGCTGCCTAAATCTTTGCCTATATTGATAAGCCGAATACCTAAACGACCATCGAACGGGGCCTTAACGGTTTTTTTGTCTATGCTAGTGCGAATATTATCGGCTTGGGCTACCGCCTCTTTATAGCGCGCGTCGACGGCATCAAACTCAGATTTGGATGCCACATTTTTTCGCAATAATTCTGTCGTTCGATCTAGATTGGCCTTCGCCAAGGCCGCACTTGCTTGTGCGGCGCGCAGCTGGGCCAACTCAGATGACGCATCCTGGCGAATCAGTATGTCACCCGCCTTAACCTCTGCCCCGCCAGAAAAAAGAATTTCAGTCACTCGTCCCGGTGTATCGGCAGTCACGGTGACACCTTGAACCGCCTCTAAGGACCCTACCGCACTCAATGTCAATTCCCACTCTTGGGCTTCAACAACAGTAGAAGACACCACTGAGGGAGGCATAACCATAGACTCTCCAGCCTCTATCATGGCGCCAAATTGCATGGCTTTTACTGCAGCAAGTACGCCTACCAACATAATCAAACCAACGATGGTAACTGCATATTTTTTCATACGGAAATACTTCCTAAGTTTTGGAAAAGGGCCAAGCCGGAATCGGCGACCAGTATAGAGGCTAACAAGGTGAAATAACGTGAAGCGGCATGACCACAGTGACTAAGCCACACTGTCATAGTACACGTACGTGTCCAAAAATAGAACGGCTTAAAATGCCATAAAAAAAGCCGCTTTTCAGCGGCCTTTAGAAATAACGACTGCGAGTCTCTATCAGTCCAAACTTAATCCGGCATTAATCACCTGATAATGAGATTCCAATATTTTCAGGGTACTTTCATCGCTGGCAAAAACCGAATTCAAACCTTGCGGCTCCTGCGGTGGATCACCCACAAAGGTTTTATCGCCTTCACGCCACACGGCATCTGAATTTTGCGCCTTGCCATAACCGCCCCAAGCCCAAAAATTTGAGCCCACTAAAGGACCGCCGCTGTGCACACTGTCGTTAATACGGGCAAAAACAAACTGATAAAACTGGTTTCGAAACTCAACACTGCTCTCAGGAGAAAACTCACCAAGGTTGCGCTCCAAACCGAACTCCTCTAACACTAGCGGCATATTCAGTTGATTTGCCAGCATAATATGCTCGTCGATATAGTGGTTTGCACGTGAAATCGCGCGAGGGAAAGTCTCCTGAGGATTTTGAACATCGAACCACCCCCAGTTTTTTGGCCACATATGGAATGTGGCATAGTCGATGCCATTATCACTATGCGCAGCCAAAAAACAATCTTTGCGGCCCAAGCAGCCCATAGTGCCTTCACCGCCCACCGAAACCAATTGTTTTGGCGCGTGCTGCTTTATAAGCTTTGCCGTATTCCCAATCCAGTCGAGGTAGTGTGGTAGATTTTTCAGGCTATCCTCTCCATCACCTGGGCGCGGCTCATTGGCTAGCTGCCAAGCCATAATCGCGGGGTCATCTTTATAGAGTACCCCAGTAACGGTATTTTTACGCTCCAGCAATTGGCTAACATACTGGTGGTACATCGCAACGGCCTGCTGATTTTTATAGAACATGGACGAAAACAGTGCAAATGCGGGCCAAGGATGATTTGGATCGGCCATGTCAATATATACGCCGCCATTCACCCACGATAGGTAGGTAGCCATTCCACCAGACCACTCCCAAAAATTATTGAGAAAAATAACCGCTTTTAAATCACGCTTACCCATTTCAGCTAGAGCATAATCGAGCCCCACTAAAATATCTTCACGCTCAATTTCGCCCTTGTGCATAATCGCCGGACGCATGGCATCACGAAGTGGAGAGCGCTCCGAAGCACCCAAAATACGCAGATTGGTCACACCCGTTTCTTTCAGCAAGTCCAGCTCGCGAACAAGCCGTGTACGATCACCAATATCGTCACTCTCGGAACCAAGATAGGCGGCATACCACATATTGGCGCCAACATATCGATAAGGCTTGCCACGCAGGTAAAACTTGTTGCCGTGAACACTCACAAACTCGCTGGACTTAACCTCCAGCACCTTCGTACGAGGATCAATCTTACTTTTTTCCACCACTTCTGGTGGTGGCGAACAACTCGCCAACAGGACTGCCAGTAATGGCATTATTAACAAATTATTTTTCCATGAGCACGAAACACTCATACCCCCCCCTTAGTTTTTATTATTCATTACGGGTCACAAAACCCAAAGATCGGTACGCATTAAATCAGCACACCTCAACGTTCAGACAAAACTTTAACCACCATCCAATTTAACAAACAACTTGCAAACTTCCATCATCGCACGACCATTATGGTAAGGCGCTTTCCAGAATCCAATTTTACAATCTCCGGCGTGAGGCCGGTCAAGTGTCGACAACCAATGCCATTCACCATTTTCTAGGTCTTTTTGATATTGCTTGATAAACCCCCACACCCCATTAAACGCGTCGAAATAGGCCTGCTCGCCGCTAAGATGATANGCGTTTAAAAANCCCACCATCGCCTCGGCCTGCACCCACCATATGCGCTCCTCAATCAAGGTGTCTGTTTCAAAGTTGTAGGCGTCAAGCACTTCGCCATGCTCGCCAATTGCCTGTGCCAAAATCGTTTTAGCCATATCCAAAATAAGCGGCTGATACTGGCTCTCCAGCGATGCATCATGCAAGGCTTCTACCGCCTCCCATATCAACCAACTCGCCTCAATGTCGTGACCATAGGAAATAGTGTCAGACAAATCTGTCCAATCCATAGCCTGGAACATGCGCAGGTGGCAATTATCCTTGTTGATTATTCTCTCATCAAAATAACCCAAACAGCGCCTCATCGCCTTCGCTACCTTTTCAGTAGGCTGGGCGACATACAGCGCCGTGTATGCTTCTAAAATATGCAGATGAGTGTTCATCGACTTGGGCGAATTCATATCCTTATCGCTGAGACGCATATCATCAAGCGCCCCCCAATCGTGAGCAAAAGCTTCGAGATATCCGCCGCTCACATCATCATGAGCCCGCGTTTCAATCAGCTCGAAAACTGCCTTAGCTTGGTCTAAAACCTCAGTTTGGTGAGTCAACTTGTAGTAAGCACTCAACCCGTAAATGGCAAAGGCCTGCGCATAGACCTGCTTGCGATTATTAACACAAGCACCTTTCGCATCAAGTGCCCAAAAAAAGCCACCATGCTCAGCATCCCAAAACTGGGCCAACAAATACTCATAGGCCCGATCAGCCATCCCCTTGTATTTATCGTTACCGGTAAATAATGCAGCCTCACTAAAAAACCACAAAATTCGGGTATTAAGAATAATGCCCTTATCTGCCTCCGGGCGCCGAACATTATCAACGGTCACTTCACCAATAAAGCCACCGTTTATCTCGTCGAGCGCATTATCTATCCACCAGTCTGCAATAGTGTGCAGTTCGGCACGAAATTCAGAAACTAATTGCTCACTCATGACTTCCCTCAAAGATTAAATATCCAGTTTTTTTAACACGTCCAAATTGGCTGCAATCATTGCATTTCGAGCCTGTACTGATGCCGCTGAACGCAGGCCGTCTTCCGGGGTATTCATCGCATAATCCACTAGCTGTGCAACAGATGAGCTTGCCACATGCATACGGGTATCAGACGAAGCGTAGTAAATGAAGACTTCATCATTATCATTGCGAACCCAGCCATTGGAAAACACAACATTCGATACGTCGCCAATACGCTCATCACCCTGTGGCGCGATAAAGTGACCACCAGGCCGGTGACTCACCACCCAAGGGCGCTGCAACTCTGTCATAAATACATAAAGCACGTACCGCAAACCGGCTGCGGTATTTCGAACACCGTGAGCCAGATGCAGCCAACCTTGAGCGGTTTTGATCGGCGCTGGCCCCTGCCCATTCTTAATCTCCTTGATGGTGTGGTATTCCTTACCATCAACAATAACCTCTTCTTTAATTTCGGCGTTTTCCATGCTCTCGGAAAGCCCCCAGCCGACCCCGCCACCGCTACCAACACTGATAAAACCATCTTGTGGGCGGGTATACATGGCATATTTACCATCGACAAACTCCGGGTGCAAAACAACGTTACGCTGCTGTCCAGAGTAGGTAACAAGGTCCGACAGACGCTCCCAAGTCACAAGATCCTTGGTTCGAGCTATGCCGCACTGAGCTTCTGCAGCAGAAGTATCGTTGGGCTGAGCCTCGTCTTTGCGCTCCGTGCAAAACAAGCCGTAAATATAACCGTCTTCATGCTGGGTTAGCCGCATATCATACACATTGGTGTCTGGACGCTCGGTTTCCGGTAAGGTAATAGGAAAATCCCAGAAGCGGAAGTTGTCCACACCATTGGGGCTCTCAGCAATGGCAAAAAATGATTTACGATCATTCCCCTCAACCCGCACAGCCAATATATATTTTCCTTCGTGGTATAGCGCACCAGAATTGAACGCCGCATTAACCCCAATACGCTCCAACAATAGAGGATTGCTGGCTTCGTTTATGTCATAGCGCCAAAATACCGGGGCATGAGCAGCAGTAAGAATTGGAAACTGCCACCGCTGATAAACGCCATTGGAGTCGGCGGGTTGGTTTTTGCGGGTTACCAACGCCTCATACTGCGAAAATTTTTGCTTAAGGGTTGTCGTAAAATCGCTCATTCGATCTGAACCTCAAAATTGGTCGTATTGATTAGAGCCTACAAAGGGCCATGTGAAATCTGGCGGGCATAGAAAGCACTGTGGTATTCATCTCTTACATGCTTGAAACTGCACACTCCGAGTAAGGCATTAGGCGATTGCCACTGGCATCCCGTCCCGGTAACCTGCATCACCTCGGCAATTATAGCCAATGGAAAGCGGGCGATAGTATATATGATTATCTGCGCCGGCTGGAATGATTGAAAATAAGCTCAGCCCATATTACAGGGAGAGCATGCGTCTCTCGACTGTAAATTGAAGCGGCATAGACTTAAACAGCTCACTCAGGTTGGCGCACAGATCCGCCAAAACTGAAGCAGAATGTAACCGGTTACAGACCGAAAATCAACTTCTCTTTGCTTCTAGCCAAAACCCCCTGCACACACCCGTGACCATGCCCCACTAGCCAACGTCGCTTTATGAAACAACTGCTGTAACTTGTTACACGCATTAAAAGCACCTACAGATCAACAAACTTCACGCAATAGTGGTTAATAAACTTGCCTTTATGTGCCAAAATAGCGAGTTACTATGAAACGATGGCGTAAATTTTGTAACACTTACAGTTGATTTTAACGCCACTATAAGCCAATTAGAACCACAAAAAAGCAAATAGCCATGTCAAATATACGAGAAGTTGCGCGCATAGCTGGTGTCTCGGTGGCCACCGTATCCCGAGCACTCAGTCACCCAGAAAAGGTTTCCGAAACCAGCCGGCAACGCGTGAAAGAAGCAATTGATAAGGTGAACTACCGACCAAACATGCTAGCGAGAAATTTTCGCTCTGCTCGCTCATACTCCTTGGTAGTGCTAGTACCAGACATCTCCAACCCATTTTTTGCCCTCGTCATTCGCAGTATCGAGCTACAAGCGCAAAAGAAAGGGTATTCGGTATTACTTGGAGACACCCAAGATTCCAGCTCGCGAGAGCAGGACTACATCCGCCTAGTGGAAACTCGCTTAGCCGACGGCGTTATCCAGTTACGCCCCATGTCCGACCACTTCCATGATAGCAGTTCTTTTAACTTTCCCTACCTACATCTGTGCGCCACTGAAAGTACACCCGGTCCCTGCATCCGAATAGACAATGTCGCCGCATTTGAAAACATGGTGGAATACCTTGTATCGCTCGGCCATACGCGTATTGGCCTAATTACGGGACTGAAAGGCAATCCACACACGATTGACCGCCTTAAAGGCTATAAAAGTGCGCTTAAAAAGGCCGGTATTGCCTATGATGAAGAACTCGTTGCGGAAGGCGAGTATCTCATTTGGTCGGGAGTGAATGCCGCCAACAAACTCTGCAAGCTTAAAGACCGACCAACAGCCATAGCGTGCATGAATGACGAAATGGCTATTGGTGCCATCCAAGCATTGAAATCCAATGGCTTACAGGTACCCGCTGATGTCTCTGTCACCGGTTTTGACGATATCAATTACGCCCGCTACTGCGACCCCCCCCTAACCACCATCGCTCAACCCTCAGAGGACATGGGCTCAATCGCTGTCGATTTATTATTACGCCTGATTAATGGCGAAAAGCTAGATGAAGAAGAGCATGTACTCCCGTACGACTTTATTGTGCGCAAGAGTACTTCGCCTAAAAATCAAGTCTCTTAGGGACTAGATTTTGGTGTTCAGAGGGATAGAGTGCGCTAAATTATAGCGGCGATGCAGGCCTACGCCACCGCCGCCTAAGGTCAATATCCTCAAACCCTCATAGCCGTGACCAACAAGGGCGTCTAAGCACAATAATTATCGGCCTCTATGGTCGCCATTATGAGGTGATACAGGGTGCTGGCCGGTGAAAAATCGACCAGTATTTCATTGCCTTCCCCCAACTGATCAATATACAGACCCGGGTGCTCAGTACTCACGTAGGCGTCCATTAGCCTCTGTAAAGCTACCGTTGCCTGCTTCTCAGCCCCAACATACCCATGCTGCGCTTGAACAAGGCTTGCTTTTATAAGCTCAGTCATTGGCCAGCAACGCTTACTGGCTTTCAGCACCGCCCCAGAGGGGCTCACCTCATCGAATAACAAACCCTCTTCCGTAAGTCCGTCCGCCAAGGCTTTTTCATACATCGCATCGGCATAATATGCGGTGTCACGACCACTGCAGCGCTCGTACCAACGAAGTAACCACACCCACTCCATCATGTGCCCTGGTTCAATAATGTCACCGTCAGCTCCATCCAGTAGCGACCAATCATGATTAAAGTATTCACGAAGTACGCCGTATTTCGGATCAAAGAACCGCGTCTCAAACAATGTAAATATCTCACCCGCACGACCAAGCCATTTTGCGTTACCGCTGGCATCATAAAGCGATAGAAAGGCTTCAAACATGTGCATGTGCGGGTTTTGACGGCGGCGATCGCTGTCATAATCACCCTCTAGCCACCCGCCACCAACCTGCCCCAGCTCCGAATCTAAAAAGCGCACAATATCATCGGCGTCATCGAGAGCTTTTTCATCGGCAAACGCCTTATATCGGGCTGCGCACGACAGAAGAAAAAAGGCATGGTCATATAAATCTCGCTTTCCATCCGCTACGGAATAATCAGCAGCGAGCACGTGCAAATAACCATCGCCGGAGGCATGACGCCCCCGAGTTTTGGAAAAATCAGCCAAGCGCTCAACCACCGAGCGACTCAAATCTGCATCCATCCACCCCCTTGCCCCCGCTGTCGCAAACACAAACATTTGCCGCGCCTGCACCCGCATCCGCGTATTGGCTTGCACGTCGGCCTCTCCCGAAGGCAAAAAGCGCTCGTAACTCGCGCCGTTTTCAGAATTAATAGCATCGCCACTCCATCGTGGCAATGCTTGCTCTTTGAACCAATTCACCCATGCTTCAGTAACAATTGTTAACGCTGTATTGGACATACCATCTCCCAAAAGTGTGTGCATTTACGCGCGCATAGTGGAGTAATTACGTAGATTCTTCAACATTTCTGGCACAAGCACTAACGCAGTCGCCTGCTATTCGCTAGAATGGGTTCAGCACTATAAAAAATGACTATGGAGACCGAACCATGAGGACAATCCTGTTTCTCGCAATAGCGCTTATTGCGCTTCCTACGTTTGCCGATAATCTCAGGGGCTATTATGCCGGAGCCGCAATTGATTTTGTTGACGGGAATGCCACCGACGCCGAAGGCAACAATGTAGGCTTCCGAGTATTGGAATTTAATGGCGGCTACAAATACAATAGCTGGCTCGGCGGGGAGCTGCGCTTAGGCATTGGCGCCTCAGGCGAGTCCTATTCTGTCAACGAGGGCGGTAGCGTAGTAGAAGGAGAAGTGGATATTGATCACTTTGAAAGCATTTACTATCGGGCAGAATCGTCCAATACCGTCGCAAAAATATATGGCCTTATTGGGTATAGCAACATACAAACGTCTGCATCCTTCCCCGGCGGAACAACCAGCGCATCAAAATCCGGCCCATCTTACGGCTTTGGCGTTGGCTTTGTTATGAATGAAAAAACCAACCTAAACTTTGAATATCGTCAAATCATCAATACCGACGACTCCGAATTCACCACAGTGAGCTTAGGTTTCGATTACCGGTTTTAAGTACCTCTTTCCCCGGGCAGCACTCATTGCTCGGGGACTTAACCCCCTACCCCCTTCGAACAGCCACTGTGCAAGCCCAAGCTATTCAACGCTATGCTGCACCAACCACCTAAAGTTACCTCGGCCAACCAAACAAGTTGGTGCCTTTTTCATATACTGGGTTGGTTTTTTGCTCCTTATCTTCATAGCTTTCCCATTTGCTCATCGCACCACTTCCAGACCTAACAAAACAATTCACATAGTGCAGTGAAAGCCCAGCATCCTTTTTGGCCGGCGTTTCCACTTGAAGGAAAATTTTATAAACATACTCCCTTTCATCAAATCGACTAGAGTGGTCATCAACCTCTAAAGAGCGAATGCTAGCACCAAATTGCTGGCGAGTTGAGCTCTTACAGGTAAGCACCGCGTCAGTGAAGGTAACATTTCGATAGCCACGCTCAGGCGCGGAAAACAGCGCACCATCAAACAATCGACCAGAGACGTAGAGGGTAAGGAGAACAGAAAGTAGGATAACGGATACTGCAGCGGCCAAAACGATAGTATTTTGCTTGCGTGAGCTATCGCCGGCCATATTGTAAACAACCCCGTCTAATAAGGTTTTTCCGTCGGGCGAAAAACGCCCACGTTACGTACGCCATCATCATAAAGATGCGCGGCATGAAGATTACTCATAACCCCCTTATCACAGTAAAGCAGATAACGGCGAGATTGGTCGAGAGATGGGAAGTGACCACTTAAACTATAGAACGGAATGGTCAGCAACTGCTCGCTGGCCACCTTTAGCGGCTTCATGCTCACCTCACTAGGATGACGAATATCGATCACCACATCCCCCGCCCCGAGCGCCTCAAGCTCCTCTGCCTGATATTCTGTTTGCTGTAAATCTTCCATCACAGCATCAATAGGCTGTAGCCGCGTCTCGGCAATGGCTCGCTCAAGCACCCCCATATCAAGAAGGGCCTCCTCCGCCAAAACGCGTGAAACTTTCACTTTTGCAGAAGGTTTTACCGAAATAACGCCACAGTATTCAGGAATGCTGGCAGAAAAACCTTCCGCACCTATTTCCCGTGACAAGCGAATAATTTCAGGCTTATCGGTCACAATAAGCGGCCGCAAAACCAAGCGCTCACACACGGCGTCTATTGCCGACAAGTTGGGGATGGTTTGACTCGATACTTGTGCTATCGCCTCTCCAGTTACCAAAGCCTGTACATTTCCCCGCTCTGCAATCTGATCCGCCGCTCGTAACATCATACGCTTCAGCACCACCCCCATATTCGCAGGATCGATTTTTTCCAGAATTTCCGCGACAACCGCTTCAAACGGCACCGTAAAGAACTTTACTCGATGGCTAGGCGAATACCGATTCCACAAATAAAACGCTATTTCTTTCACACCCAACTCATGCGCTTTGCCGCCGAGGTTAAAGAAACAGAAATGTGTGCGCATCCCACGCCGCATCATCATATAGCTGGCCACCGTGGAATCAAAACCTCCGGATATCAATGACAGCACATGATCTTGAGTGCCGATCGGAAACCCTCCCAAACCGGCATACTTATGCGCCACCAAATAACAAAGGTCATCCTTAATTTCTATATTGACGGTGACATCCGGGTTCTTCAGTTTCACACCGGCAGCTTCAGTATGCTGATTCAAGCCCCCTCCCACATACCGCTCAATATCCGTAGACGTATAGGAATGCTCTCCGCTACGCTTCACCCGCACACAGAAAGTTTTATTTGTAAGTACATCTCGCCAAGCGCTTAGTGCTAACTCATAGATATCGTGCAATGTTTCAAAGGGGTGCGCCCGAACCAAAGAAAAGTTCGCAATACCTGGCGTACGCGCCAGCAGGTCCACGTATTGACGCTCAAACTCTGGGGCGCCATCTGGCGCACGCAGTTCAATTTTGTCCCACTCTTGGATAACTTTCGTCTGACTGTGGATACGCTTCCCCAACAGCCTCAAGTTCTCCGTCAACTGCCGAGTCCAGCGCTTTCGCACCGGACTGCTCTTAATTGTTATCTCCGGAAACAGTCTTATGATGAATATCATTTTTCTTACAACCAACTAGCTACTAAAACTCGGGGCCGGGAAGTATAATGGGCCGCTACTTCGCCACCGGCCCCACCTTGGGGTTTATTTTGGTGCAGTATCACGCAAATGCACCAGAAGTGCGCGCAAATCTGCTACAAAATTGCTCACGGCTACGCCAAGTGCTTGTTTTATCAGACCTTAGCGCATCCGCACATTATGGCACATTAATTGCGATTCACGATCTACTTAATCTTGCAACTCTGGGAGACGGTTGTCGTGATCGTTTCTCACTTGGGGCGTTAAGAGTAAAAATCTTTTACACCATCTCTTCAATAACAATAGTGGCTAGGGCCATGACTCTGGAGGAATCTCATGTCAGAGCAGACTCTGAATTTGATCAAAGAAAATGAAGCTCGCTGGGTAGACCTGCGTTTTACCGATACCAAAGGTAAAGAACAGCACGTATCCATTCCTATATCTGAAGTTGGAGACGACTTCTTCACTGAAGGAAAAATGTTCGACGGCTCATCCATTGCCGGCTGGAAAGGCATTAATGAATCTGACATGATTTTGATGCCAGATGACAGCTCTTCCGTCATGGACCCATTCACCGACGAGCCTACAGTTATCATTCGCTGTAACATCGTTGAACCAACTACTGGCCAAGGCTACGAGCGAGACCCACGCTCTATCGCCATGCGTGCAGAAGAGTACCTAAAGTCTACCGGCTTTGGTGATGACGCCTACTTCGGTCCAGAACCCGAGTTTTTCGTGTTTGACGACGTAAAGTGGGGCTCAGATATGAGCGGCTGCTTCTACAAAGTTTCTTCTGAAGAAGCCGCATGGTCGTCTGGGCACAGCTTTGACGAAGGCAACATGGGACACCGCCCAGGTGTTAAAGGCGGTTACTTCCCCGTCCCTCCAGTAGACTCCCTACATGACTTGCGCGCCTCTATGTGTAACGCCATGGAGCAAATGGGCCTGGCTATTGAAGTACACCATCACGAAGTGGGTACAGCAGGTCAGTGTGAAATTGGTGTAGGTGCCAATACTCTCACCAAGAAAGCTGATGAAGTTCAGATCTTAAAATACTGCGTACACAACGTGGCTCACGCCTACGGTAAAACAGCGACTTTTATGCCAAAGCCTCTGGTTGGTGATAACGGTAGTGGTATGCATGTTCACCAGTCTTTCGTTAAGGATGGCACCAACCAGTTTGCTGGTGACGTGTACGCCGGAATGAGTGAAACGGCTCTGTTCTACGTTGGCGGAATCATTAAGCACGCTCGCGCGCTTAATGCCTTCTGTAATGCCTCGACTAACTCATACAAGAGATTGGTTCCTGGCTTCGAAGCACCCGTAATTTTGGCTTATTCTGCTCGTAACCGTTCGGCTTCCATACGTATCCCATACGTTAGCAGCCCGAAAGGCAAGCGTATCGAAACTCGTTTCCCGGATTGTACCGCTAACCCATACTTGTGTTTTGCGGCTCTGTTGATGGCCGGCCTTGATGGCGTTAAGAATAAAATTCACCCAGGCGATGCGGCAGATAAAGACTTGTATGACCTACCCGCTGAAGAAGTTGCTGCGTTCCCAACGGTATGTAACTCTTTAGAGCAAGCCCTTGTTGCCCTAGACGAAGACCGCGCCTTCCTTACTGAAGGGGGCGTATTCACTGACGACGCAATTGACGCTTACATCGAACTAAAAGAAGCTGAAGTTGAAATGCTCAACATGACAACTCACCCCGTTGAGTTCGAGTTGTACTACTCAGTATAAGCACTTGTAACAACCGCTTGCACAAAACCAAACCCGCACACCACATGTGCGGGTTTTTTTACGCTGCCTCATAACACACGTGGCCCTCCGAGCTTTTTGACCCTTCCCACAACATCAAACGACACAGCTTTTGTTCCCCAGAGGATAAGAGTAAAGTAGACAACCAGAACTTCTCCCCAAACGGATGGCACTATGGCTCCACGCTTGGCTCTTTGCCTACTTCTCGCAATAACCGTCTCTGCAGCAGCAGATAAAATTTACAAGCATGTCGACGAGTACGGAAACATCACCTATTCAGACGAACCACAGTCTGCAAATGCAGAAAAAGTTATTTTACGGCCCATCAATACCACTCCACCAATAGAGATTAAGGCCGAAGAGGCAAGCCCCCCCACCGCCACTAAAGAACCTGAAGTCAATGAAGGCCCAGCGCCCTACAAGTTGCGCATTGCCAGCCCTAAAGATGAGTACCAAGTGGGCCCTGCAGAGCAAATTTTGAGTGTCGCTCTCCTCACTAATCGCAAACTCGATAACAATCATTTCTTTCAGCTTTACATCGACGGTCAGCCTTATGAGCAACCCAGCAAATCGAACAACATTAACATCAATGTACGCCGCAACCTTCAAGGTCGCCGACTCATTACCGCCTCCATTGTCGATGACAATCAAACCGTTATAGACTCCACCCCCGCCATCACCATCTATGTTATCCGACCGCCAGTTCGACCTCGCGCTACACCCCGCTAAGCAGCGACCAATATTGGTGCAATTTTGTTTTTTTGAGGTGGCGCATCGCACCAATTTAGGACAGTATAGCCAAATACGTTACAGGGACCTCCCATTCTGGTGCTTACACTGCATCATGAACAAACAATCAAGGTTAATGCTCACACTGCAAAGCACCCCATGGCGGCGCCTTTAACGACTAAATTACAAGCAATCTCATTAAAAGCCATTATATAAACCGCCCGAGAGGCAGATTCCCAAGCATCTCAACGGCCATCACGAGGTGATTGAGCCAAGTCCAATAAAGCTGGTTTGTTTATTGCTTTAGATAATTTCATCGTCCGCCGTTAGACAAAAATTTTGGGCCCTGCGAGTGACTATAAGTAACGATAACCATATTCTCGACAGCCTGATGACAGCCGTTATCGTGTTGGACGACACGCTTGTTATTCAGCATATGAATGCTTCCGCTGAAATGACTTTGGGTGTTAGCGGGGAAAAAATGTACGGCAAGCCAATAAATGCTATTTTCTCCTCAACCGACGGCACCCCTCAGTCGCTGCAGGAAGCACTTAGAGACAATAGAAATTTCACTAAGCGCAGGGCCAATTGGAAGCTTCATAATCAAAACACGCTCACTGTAGATTATTCGGTCATTCCTAGTGGGGAGAACGGTGAAGTGGTCATTGAAGTGCAGCCCTTAGACCGCCTGTTGCGCATCAGCCGAGAAGAGGCAATGCTATCGTCTCAAGAAACCTCACGAAACCTCGTACGCAGTATGGCCCATGAAATTAAAAACCCTTTGGGTGGCATTCGAGGCGCTGCGCAACTGTTGTCTCGTGAACTCATGAATGACGATCTGGAAGAGTACACACGCATAATAATTGAAGAAACCGACCGCCTGCGCGACTTGGTTGACAGAATGCTCGGCCCACATAAATCTGGCGAGCGTGAAAGCTTAAACATTCATGAAGTCATCGAGCACGTCCTTTCAATGCTAAAAGCCGAAGTGGGCAGCCTGGTCTACCTAAAGCGAGATTACGATCCCAGCATTCCCGACATTAGTGCCGACAAATCACAAATGATCCAAGCGCTTTTAAATATCGCTCGCAATGCAATGCAATCCTTAATAGAGCGAGATGATTCTTGCAAGGAAGCGCCACGCATTACCTTCGAAACACGCATCCAGCGACACTACACCATTGGCAGGAAATATCACCCTCTAGTAGCAAAAGTTTCGGTCATTGACAACGGCCCTGGTATCGCACCCGAGCTAATTGAAGACATATTTTTCCCCATGATCACCGGGCGAGCCGAAGGTACAGGTTTAGGGCTGGCAATCGCCCAGAACCTGGTTGGGCAGCATCACGGCCTAATCGAATGCACAAGCGAAAAAGGCAAAACAGAATTTACCCTTTATTTACCACTGGAAAACAATCATGCATAAGCCGAATTTGGTTTGGATTATTGACGACGATCGCTCAATTCGCTGGGTTCTCGAAAAAGCCCTGCAGCAATCCGGCATAGCCACTAAAAGCTTCGAAAACGGTGACAGAGCGCTCTCTCAGCTTCAAAGTGAAAAGCCAGATGCCATTATCAGCGATGTGCGCATGCCGGGTATTGATGGGCTCACCTTGTTATCCAATATCCATAACGAACACCCCAATTTACCCATCATTATCATGACCGCGCATTCAGACCTAGACAGCGCGGTATCGGCGTATCAAGGTGGGGCATTTGAATATCTACCTAAACCTTTTGATGTTGACGAAGCCGTAGCCGTTACCCAAAGAGCGCTCACCCACGCCTCCGAACAACAGCAAGAGAGCGTAGAAAGTGAACCTCTTATCGATACTGAAATTATTGGTGAAGCTCCGGCAATGCAGGAAGTTTTCAGAGCTATTGGCCGTTTATCCCAGTCCAACATTACAGTGTTAATTAACGGGGAGTCTGGAACAGGTAAAGAGCTAGTCGCACGAGCCCTCCACAAGCACAGTCCAAGAAAAGATGGTCAGTTTATTGCGCTCAATATGGCAGCAATACCCCGAGACCTCATCGAATCTGAACTTTTTGGCCATGAAAAAGGCGCATTTACCGGTGCAGGAGCGCAGCGCCAAGGTCGCTTCCAGCAAGCCGACGGTGGCACCCTGTTTCTCGATGAGATTGGTGATATGCCAGCAGAAACCCAAACCCGTTTGCTGAGGGTACTAGCAGATGGCGAGTTTTATCGAGTAGGCGGCCATACCCCCATAAAAGTGGACGTGAGAATTATTGCCGCAACGCACCAAAACTTAGAGACCTTAGTAGAAGAAAATCGATTTCGTGAAGACCTTTTCCACCGCTTAAATGTCATTCGTATCCACTTACCCAAGATGGCCAACCGCCGGGAAGACATACCCAAACTTGCCCAGCATTTTTTGCGAAAAGCCGCCGACGAGCTAGATGTTGAACCCAAAATTCTCACCCCTGCCACCGAAGCCTATCTGGCCAACCTAAGTTGGCCGGGGAATGTCCGCCAGCTGGAGAACACCTGCCGCTGGATTACCGTGATGGCATCTGGGCGTGAAGTACATGTACCCGATTTACCCCCGGAATTAATGGTCGTAAAAAGAACAGAAACGCCAAGTGGTGATTGGGATAAAGCCCTGCGGCACTGGGCCGACCAAGCGCTTGCTTGCGGTCAAAAAGAAATACTCTCTGAGGCAGTACCGACCTTTGAGCGAGCGCTAATAGACACCGCGCTGAAGCATACCGCTGGCCGCAAACGTGACGCCGCCAATTTGTTAGGCTGGGGGCGCAATACCCTCACTCGAAAGTTGAAAGAACTGGGAATGGCGGGAGCGGAGGAAGAATAGATCAGCACTTGAATGATGCCCGGTGGTAACCTCTATATGAGGTTGCCACCGGGTATGAATACCTGCGCAAAAACAAATACGTTTGACCGAGTAAAACAACGTTTAGGGACACTTGTAATAAGGAACCTCCACCCAGACAGTACGATCAGCCCTCTCATCCACTCTAAAACACTCTCCTCCACGACCCCACTGGTAATAAGAATACTGTCGATACTGCTGTACGGGTACATCCACCACAATATTCCAATGCACATTGGAATGACTTTTGTGCTTGGTCCGATGCGTTACAGGATGATTTCGATGCTGGTGATGCGCCGTACGCTTTATATAATGGCCCTGATGTGGGCGATGCGCTCGGTGATGCTTTTCCGCGCGAGGCTGGTGATAGCTCCGTGCAGGTGCTTGGCGACCTTGGCCTGCATGGGGATGCTGTTTACGATCCCACTTTGCCTGCCCATGGTAATTTGAGTGCCCCTGCTCGTGCTCAGACTTACGCCCATCGCGCCGCCCCTGATGGTTGTCACGCCGCTTGTTTTGCCCATGAGCACCGTGATCGTCATACCCTCGTTTTTTGTCTCCGCGCCCAGACTCATGCTGGCCACGTTTTTCATCATGCCCACGATAACCAGACTCAGGCTTGGGGCTAGCATTTGCCCCCGCAACAAAGATGAAAATTATCGCAAATGTGATTATGGCACTGTATGTTTTCATTCCTAGATCCTCTCGCTTTATGATAACGACAGAGCCAGTGTATGAGACCGAGGCTGAATCGAGCCTGAACCAACAGTTCATGCGCCCTCAGAGAAGGGTTTTACTTCCGTATTAAATTAGACAGCGTTCAGCTGTGATAGAGTCGAGAGGTGATTGGCCGCCCATAAAAAAAGCTGCTCAATGGCAGCTTTTTTATTGTGTCGAATATTGCTTAACCTTAGTGTTGGCCTTCAGCCCCGGCTTTTGCATCCGCTTCCGCTTGAGCCTGAGCTTGTGCGAACAGCATGTCAAAATTAATCGGCGGCAACACTAGAGGCGGAAATCCACCACGAACTGCGAGATTATCAATAGCCTCACGAGCGTAGGGGAACAAAATTTGCGGACAACCAGAGGTCAGCATATGCTTCAATTGTACTCCCTCAAGTCCCGCCACCTCAAAGATACCCGCCTGATGCACTTCAGCTAGAAACGCCGTTTTATCATCTTCCATCTTTACGGTAATAGTCAGCTTTAACACTACTTCAAAATGCTTATCATCGAGCTTGTCGACTTGGGTATTCAGATCTTGGCTTACCTTCGGCTGCCACTGTGTCAAAAAGACTTTCGCACCCTGAGGTGATTCAAATGATAGATCTTTAACAAATACGCGTTTGATCGCAAAGTGAGGGTTATTGCCCTCTGCACTTGCTTGCTCTGCACCTGCTTGTTCTGGAGCTTGATTGTCGTCTGCCATAATTGTGCCGCCCTACTGAATAATGTCTTGCCTGAAAAACAGGCTCTAATATTAAATTGCCAAGGATAGAGTTAACTCTTTACCACAGGTAAGTTCTGGCTTTGCCACTCACTAATACCACCTTGTAATCGGTTGACCGTGAAACCTTTGTCTTTTAACGTTTTACCCGCCGCCCCCGCGTGCTGCCCCATTTTGTCTACCACAACAATGGTTTTGCTACGATGCTTTTCAAGCTCGGAGGAGCGATCTGCAAGCTTAAGGTAAGGGATATGAATGGCATCAACAATATGACCTGCGGAGAATTCTTTGCCATCTCTCACATCCACAACCACCGCCTCATCACGATTAAGCATGCGCGTAACTTCGTGATGGGAAAGCGCTTTCCCGCCCTTACGCCCTTCAAACACCACTAAAGCCGCCACCAATACCGACAAAATGGAGAGCAATATCCACTGCTCCGCCAGAAAAACCATGAAATTCACAATATAACCTTACGCTCAAATAATGGAATTAACGATGGCTATACCGCCAACGACTATGGGCCGCGAGTATACACGATAGCCATAAATGAAACAGGCGCAGTTGGCGTAATCACCAAGTGCGCCTGCAGTATGCCCGTAGCTAAGCTTATTTGGCCTGACCTTGCTTCGCCACCGCATCCATCATGGCTTTAACCGCCTCTGGATCGCCTAGGTATTGCTTACTAATAGGACGTAGATTTTCGTCCAGCTCATAAACCAGCGGCACACCGGTTGGAATATTCAGTTCCAGTATTTCGGCATCGCTCATATCATCCAAATACTTAACCAAGGCCCGTAAACTATTGCCATGAGCCGCAATAATCACGCGCTTGCCATCGAGAATTGAGGGGGTAATTACGTCATGCCAATAAGGCAATACGCGATCAATGGTCAGCGCTAAGCTTTCTGCTCGGGGTAATATGCGGCTATCGATACCACGATAACGTGGGTCATGGCCAGGATAGTGCTCACTGTCGTCACCAACAGCCGGCGGCGGAAC
>Ga0065722_100688_pt1 | contig 31713 bp, 21 predicted proteins | sample BansetMetagenome_FD_59109 | JGI IMG/M metagenome (GOLD analysis project Ga0065722, IMG submission 59109) | Bankia setacea gill microbial communities from Puget Sound, Washington, USA - Caecum Enriched | ecosystem: Host-associated > Mollusca > Digestive system > Ceca | place: United States... | reverse complement strand
CAGCCGCGCTTGGGCCATCTTTTATCGCTTTCGGGTATTTTTCTACCCAGTCGAACGAGGGGTATGGGCCGTAGGGTGGTACAGCGCCCCAAAACCAACTGCAGTCGGTACAGCTTTTTACTTTTGCTATTAGCTCTACTTCTATTGAGTTATCGCTTTGAGTCGCCACGGTTTTCTCCCTTTTAGGCTTTTTATAAGGCTTTTAACTGGCTCTTTTGAAAATTCTTATTGTTGTGTTTTTAACATCTACTTTTTAATTGCTACTTATTTATAGTGGCTTATTTATAGTGACCCGTAAAAAACCATCTGTTTTTTTATTCGCCTAACAAGGCTGGCGTAGGGAAAACTCGCGAAAAACAATTTCGTTTGACGGTGCAGGTTTTACCTTTGCCCAATGCTTAGCGGCTAAGCGTAGGAAGCAATCTTCCGGCATGCTCGATACCAACATACTGCCAGAACATACCCANTCTTGATTGTGGCCATCGCGGTAGTAGCTGTTAAAAACAGTACCGCTNCGCACTAAGCGTAAATAACCTGTGGCGTAGACATCCGGCAGTACGGCTTTGCTGCCATCGCCAACGCCTCGGCCGTATTTGTTATACATATTTACCGACGATGCCTCCCAGGCTTTATCGGGGTTTGGCTTTACATCTGGATCGTCGGTTTTTTGGTCAACACCAATTTTGGTAAGGTTGTAGCTGTTGTTCCAACCGCAACGAAAGGCATCGTTTTGATCGCGCTCGCTACTGGCGTAGGGCGGCGCGCCGTGAACATCAAAGGTGAGGTTTACGTTGCGGGTATTGAGTTTACTGTTGTTCATGTTGTGGTAGCCGGGGTCGATAGCGATAGCGGCTAGCTCAAAAGTTGTAGCTTGGTGGGGGTTGAGCACGGCAAAGGCCACGCTTGCATCGAAGTCGCCATTCAGTGGCAGAGTTAACATGGCGGCACCACCGGAATACTGTTTGCCTTCGGCAATACGAATAATAAAACCGTCGTGTACGCTAAGTTCAGTTTCTTGATTAATATGGGAGTAACCCGCTCGCCAGTAATTTAAATTTAACTCGCGGCCGGCAAAGTCTTCGCTAAAGGTTTCGGCCCGCGGGCGCAAGCGTTCCACAGTTGGCAGAACCCCCATAGTTAAGTAGCCCATTATTATTAAGCTGTAACGTGCCAAGGCCTTAACCGCTGCGGGGCTGGGAGCATAGGGCATTGTTGTGCTTTGAATATACCAATGTAGGTTAGCCTTTTCGGCTACGGCGCTTAAGGTTGCTAAATCTGTTCGGTTAAGTTGCATTAACTGTTCGATATTAACCAACAGCGCCTTGGCACCAACTTCCACAAGAACCTTAACAATTGCCGCAGTCACTTTTAACTCACCGGCGTTAATAATAATCGCGCTTTCCGGCAGGGTTTGTTTCGCTGCGGGGTTTGAACTTGCACCCAGTAAATACCGACACTGTTTTTCGCTGGCAATAACTTTACAGCGATGTACTAAGCCAAATTGGCCTAGTTGCGCCACCAGGTTTTGCGCAAGCTGTTCTATTTCGGGGTAGTCGTCATTTGGCAGCTGCAATAATAATTCGGCCCTGCGACCAAACATTGTTAGGGCATCTTCTAACAATAAAAAACGCAGTGCGGCTCTATCTTTAAGTTTGGTACTTTTCTTTACTTCTTCGGGTAGACGCAGGGCTCGCCACGGGGTGTCGTCGCCGCGAACACCTGTTGCTTGGCCGCGCTCGTCTAACTGCGTTGAACGAAAGCTGTAACCCGCATCGAGTTGTTGTAGCTCTCTCAATTGAAGCTGGCTCACACAGACGTCGTCGCCGCAATAATCCTGTAATTGGTTTGCCGGGGCGCAAACGAGTTCGCCAGTTTTGGTGGCGAAGATTTTAAGGTGCAGCCCATCAGCTCCAGCACCAAGTGCCGACCAGCAGGATTCAACGGTGCTTGCGGCGTGTGCCCAGCAGTCTCCGTTAGTGCCGTAAATTTTTAGTTGAGCTAGAGGGCTAGCATCAGTAGAGCCAAACACTGAGTGATGACGCATAGGTGGTCCTTTATAGGAGAAAATTTACGGCTGTAGTTTTAATGATCGGTATTTTGCATATCCATAAACCACTGCACCACGGTAGAAACGCGAGTTGGCAGTTCTGGGCTGTTACGGGAAACAATGTGAATGCGATTTAGCAGTGCGCCTTTTTGCTCATCTTGGTAAACGTGAAGTTTGCCATCATCAACAAGGTGTTGTACGCAATGCCGTGGGAATACGGCTATGCCCAAACCACCGGCTACCATATGGATAGCGCCTTCGATGCTGTTAATTTCACCGGCGTGATGCAGCGAGCGGTTGCTAATGTGTTTGGATTCCGGCATAAAAAAGTTTACCCAGTAATTAAAGTAAACACCCATGCCGGGGTAATTAATATAGCTGCGCTGCAAAAGGTTGTCTGAGCTTAGGTCTTCCACATCGGCGGCAGTCGCGCTAACCAGAATATATTCTTCGTCGCAAAAATCGCGATAGCTTAATAGTGGGTGCTCAACCTTTTCGGTTACAAAACCAAAATCAATTTTGCCATCGATTACCAAGGGTAGAATTTCATCGTTGGGCAGCAGCTGTACATTCAGTTCAAGTGATGGGTACTGCAAACGGCGCTCTAACAGCATTGGGAAGTGCGGCGACAACAAACAACTCGGCGGCATGGCGTAACCGACAATGCCCTCAACTAGCTTGCGTTCTTTATGCATGCTATCCATAAGCTTGGCTATGGAGTCGTTATAGGTTCGAATATAAGCCAGCAGGGTTTTGCCTTCGATGGTGAGCATTGTCGCTTTGCTGCTGCGCATAAATAGCGCTACACCTAACTGCTCTTCCAGTTTGGAGATGTGTTGGCTGATGCCACTTTGCGTCATTGCCGCTTCGGTAGCGGCGAGGGAAAAGTTTTCGTATTCTGCAGCGGCTACGAATGCTTTGAAATATCTAGGGTCGAGTTTAAGAAAGTCTAGATTTGCGAGGTTCATAAGCCAGCTCCAATTTAGTTGTCGCGTTCTTCAACGCGACCTAGGATACCGCCAAGACTTCCCGAACCTCAAGACCAAGTTGCAGAGTTTCGCCCATCGGGGCCGATAAGTGGGTATTTAATCTCAATATTCGTGATTTGCCGATAAACGCGAGACCGCCGCAAGGGCGTGGGCGCCAACAAGGTCTTCAACGCTGAAACATACATCGAGGCGATTAAAGCTGGTGAGAGAGATTTCCAGGGTATCTAGGCTGTTTAACCACACATCCATCTCGTCGCCACGTTTGTGTACAGCACCGCAAAAGGATTGCTCTGGCACTAACGGAATCGGATTTACGCGTAATCCAATGAGTACATTNTTTCGAAGATTTCCGAATTCGACGGCGCGAGTTTCTCCCGCTTGTATCTCGGCGTTAACGGAACCGTAGATACGTGAAACATCATTTCCGGCTTGAATATATAAGGTTATCAACAGCGGCATTGCTGTTTGATTACTAATAAAACGGGTATTGATCAAACCGCCCTCCTACTGCTCGTATATCCTAGGTTTTAAAACCTTAGGTGGGTGAAACGTCCTTGTTCTGTCAACGTCCCTGTTGCGAAAACGTCCATGCCCTGCAAACGTCCTTGCTCTGAAACACTCCTGTGTTCACGGAGGTGAATATAAAGCTCTGGAGGGAAGAAGCCTAATTATCAATTGAGATACCCTCCATCAAAATTGATAATTGCACTCTATTAATAAGGAAGGTATTAATTAACGAGACGAGTTGAATTGCCGTAATAAAATTTTGCAGAATACGTCGAACAGCCAACGGCACCAGTGCCGCAACCTAACCGGACCTAAATGTGAACAGAGCTGACTTCAGTGGTATACGCGTATGGCGGGGCTTTCGAGCGATGTCGCTATTAAATAAACGTGATGAGTTCGATATAAAAATTACAGAGATCTTTATATCGCAGACGGTGCAGCAAATGACACCGTTAGGTTTGCAGGCCTATTTTCCACTGCTTGTGCCGGCCGAATCAAATCCCCCGCCCACGAAAAAGCCTTTGCCGGACGAAATTGCCTTGGTGGTATACCCATCGAAAACGCAATACGACAAGGCGACCAAGACATCGGTCGCCGGTAAAGCCTATGGTTTGCTACATGCAACCGTCTTTAATTTTGATAAAAGTGCGGCGTTACCTGCAAGTCAAAGCGATGCGCCCGTGGCATGGCAAAGCCACGCAAAAACCTGGCAGTGGGATCAATCCTACCAATTACTTAATAAGCCTGTGGACTGGCATAAAGGCGAAACCTGGGTGTATTTGGCACGCCATGACGGGAGCCTTCGTCAGCAATTAAGAGCAACGATAGCGCGCTGGAGGCGTAAGCATGGCCGCTATATCAATGCTGCAATAGTCGCGGTGAGCAAAGACTATGTTATCTACTGGGAAAACCGGCCAAGCGGAAGCAACCAACATAGCTTTGTAGCCCAACTCGAAAACCTGACGACACAGACTGCGGTTCATTCTCAAGCGAAAATAATGATTGCCGACCCACTGTTCACTATGCCGGCAACTACGCCAAGTATAACGTCAGGTAAGCTTTTCGATTTGCGTTTGTAGCGCTAGAAAGGGATTAAATTGTTTTCTTGGGGGCCGCTAAACTGCGTCGCAGATAGTCGGTTGCATCACCGGGGGAAAGCGGGTGGGCAATAAAAAAGCCTTGCCCATAATCGCAATTGTAGGAACACAAAGCATCCATTTGTGCTTGGGTTTCGATTCCTTCTGCCACAACTTTAACCTTGAGGTTATGGGCCAGGGATATGGTCGCGCGAACAATTTCTTGTGCGCCACCAGCGTCATCGTCTTGATCAATAAGCGCGTCGACAAAACGTCTGTCAATTTTCAATACTTGTACCGGCAATTGATCCAAATAGCTCAGCGACGAGTAACCAGTACCAAAGTCATCGATCGCCAATTCAATTTGACGTTCGCGTAAAGCGCCAAGTAATTGGTTGACGTTGTCGGTGTTTTCCATCAAAGCCGACTCGGTAATTTCAAGCTTTAGCTCATCCCCGGAAACACCAAACTCTTCTAGAACACTATCAAAACGGTCGATTAAGTCTGGCTGACGTAATTGCAGTGGCGATAGGTTTACCGAGATGCTCGGCATTCTCGACGCGGGAAACTCCGCTCGCCACACATTTAGCTGCCGACAGGCTTGCTGCAATACCCAAAGGCCAATATCAAAAATTAGCCCTAAATCTTCGGCAACGGGTATGAATTTATCCGGCGGGATCATGCCTTTCTCGGGATGATGCCAACGTATTAGAACTTCGTAGCCATTTAGCTCACCACTTGCCAATTCTATTATCGGCTGAAACACCACGCTAAACTGATCCATCGCTAAAAGCCATGTAGAGATCGGCCTCCATTTCCGCCAAGGCTAGGGTCTGCTCTCGCATATGGGAGTCGAATAGCTGAAATAAACCGCGGCCGCGCGCCTTGGCTCGATACATGGCGATATCGGCATCGCGTAGGAGTTGGTCGGGTTTAGTATATTGCGGCTCGCTGATAACCATACCAATACTCACACGGAAAAACATTTGCGTTTGGTCCAGCACAAACGGTTCATCGAAGGTGGCCACAATCTCGGTAGCCAGTGCAATTACCTGCGCCTCAGACTCAATTTCATCGATAACGATTGTGAATTCATCGCCACCTAAGCGAGCCGCATGAATGCCATCTTTCATTAAAGTATTTAGGCGTTGTGATGCGGTAACCAAAAGTCGGTCGCCAAACACATGACCATGGGTATCATTCACCTGTTTAAAGCGATCGCCGTCCATAAAAAATACAGCAAAACGCGAGCCGGTCTCTTCGGACTCCCGTAAGAGTTGTTCGATGTGTTGCAACAACCAGGATCTGTTAGGTAAGCCGGTAAGCGCGTCGTGAAATGCCATATGGAATAATTTGGCTTCTGCTAAGCGCCGCTCTTCAACTTCAACAGACAGCTCTTTTGTTCGCTTCTCAACGCGATGCTCCAGCTCATAGTTAAGTTGGTTTACATGATTATTAGCATTTTCAAGTTCAGCTGTTTTCTCATTAACTAGGCGCTGCAGCTCCCGCTCGCGTATACGGTTTAGCCGAAAGCGCCAAAAGCTAAACAGATAAATACAGAGGACAGCCGCGATGACGAACAACAACCGCGCCCACCAAGTTTGCCACCAAGGCGGTAAAATAGTCAGTTGTAGTTTCTTCGACTCAGCCCCCCACACATAATCATTATTGGAACCTAACACCTCAAAGGTGTAGTTCCCTGGCGCTAGGTTGGTATAGCGTATTCGGCGGCGACTACTGTCCACTTCGATCCAATCGTCTTCAAGACCTTGCAAGCGATATCGATAGCGGTTTTTAATTGGCGAAACATAGTTAAGTGCGGTGAACTCGAAGGTTATATCGCGCTGGCTGTGTGGCAGCTTTAACTGCTTGGCATAGTCAATATTTCGATCTAAGTAAGGCGATGTACGCGCTTGCACTGGGGTTTGAAACAATTCAAAGTCCGTAAGATGGACTTGTGGCGCTACAGTATTTTTAGGTAGATGCGACGGACTGAAGTAACTCAATCCATCCGCGCCACCAAAGAACATATCGCCATCGCGGGTTCGTAGATGACTAAAGCGATTAAATTTAGAGCTCGCTAAGCCATCACGCTCGCCATAGGTATCAAAAACTAAGGTGTTGGGGTTAAAACGATTCAAACCCGCACGAGTCCCCAACCATAAATTGCCATCATTATCGGGTTCGACCGAAGTAACGAAATTATCCGCTAAACCATCAGCAACGGTAAAAAACCGTTTTTCGCCGGTATCGACACGGTAACGAATCAAACCTTTGGATGTCGCAATCCACAGAGTCTGCTCCGCGTCTTCGAACATATTAAAAATACCCTCAACATGAGGCAGGTCAATTTCGGTAAAGGTCTTGGCCTTGAGGTCAAACAGCTCTAACCCGCTATGCCCTCCAACCCAATACCGGTTGTCTCCGGCAGGCAGGATTTCATTAATAGAAAAGTTAGCTATACCCGACTCGTTGCCGGTATCTCCCGGAAAGTAGGCTTCGAACGTCTTGCTGACAGGGTCGTAAATTTGCAAGCCTTTACGCCACATACTCAACATCAAAGTACCCTTATCGGTTACAACAACGCGGAATATATTGTTATTGGCGAGGGTTTTTGAATGCGGCAGTGTGGGGTCGCGAACGATATGTTCAAAAATACCCGTCTGGGGATCGAGTCGATTTAACCCACCAACCCACGTCCCCACCCAAATGTAGCCATCTTTATCTTCCGCCAGCGACAAAACTGAGTTCGAGCTAATACTTTGCGGGTTGTTGGGGTCGTGTCGATAATGGGTAAACTTGCCGGTAGTAGGATCTAACTTATCCAAACCTCCGCCGTCGGTAGCTATCCATATATTGCCGAGTCGATCCTCAAGTAAATCCAGAAGGTTATCAAAACCCAAACTATCCGCTTCTTTTTCACTGTGTTTGAAAGATATAAACTTTTCAAGATGTTCACTAATGCGACGGATACCGAAGTGTGCGACCGCAAACCAAACGGTTCCCTCTTCATCCTCATAAATATCGTTAACTGAGCCTGGGGGGAAAGAAAACTCATCCGCTACCGAGGGCGCAATATGGAGAAAGTCGTCAGTTTCAGGCCGGTAACGATGAACCCCCATTTTATCTGTACCGGCCCACATGCGCCCCTTAGAGTCTTCAAATACGCTCCAGAGAAAATTGGTAGCTAAAGACCCGGGTTTGCCATCGGCTCGATAATGCTTAACCTTTTGCGTTTCAGCATCCATAACGAGAATACCGAAGTCGGTCGCCATCCACAGATCGCCTTCGCTACTTTCACGCATATCGCGAATACTATCCCACCCAACAAATTCTATTGGCAGGGAAAATTCTTGNAGTTCGCTGGTTTCGGTATCGAACAAAAACAGNCCCGCATTACTGGCAACCCAGATTGCAGAGGAATTTTTGTGGGGCGCTATCGCGGAGATAAAGTGAGCGCGATCGTGAGGGAACTTGGGAATAATGAGCTTTTCGGTGGCAACATCGAAACCGCGCAAACCGAAGCCTTCACCACCAAACCAGATAACCCCATCGTCCCCCAAAGTGAGCCCCCAAATGGTGGCGCCATCGGTAAGATTGTACGACGTAAAGGTTTCTGTTTCGGGGTGATACTGACTGAGTGACTTGCCGGCAGCCCAGAGATTGTCATTTTTATCAATTAGCAGAGCAATTACGACATTCGCACCAATTGATGTGTCATCGTTTGGGTCGCTGGTAAAACTCTTCAAGTTGTAACCATCGTAGCGCTTCAAACCATTATCGGTGGCAATCCACAGGTAACCGCTCGCGTCACGGATCACGCCGTAAGAAAAGTCACTACCTAAATCGGCTTCGATGTAGAGCGGGTGCGCGTTTATTTTACCTCGGCTCAAAGCATAGGCTTGGCAAGCGAGNCCCAAACCTATTAAGAGCGTGAATACTGTGACCAGTCTTCCCACATTTTTCTTATTAAAATCAATGAGATTAAGCATTACTTGAGTGTAGCTTGGAACGCTGGCACGTGCCACGACAAATAAAGGTGAAAGGACATAAAAAAAGCCGCAAGAATGCGGCTTTTTAGGTTGTTACTAGACCTGATTGTTAGCGACTTTTTCTAGGCACCAACGAAACGTTGTAGATCTTAGCTTCGCGCGCGGCATCGGCTATGGCTACATAGACTTGAGCGGTTGACAACTCGTCCGCCATAACCACAACGCCACCCTCTGGGTTTTCGGCGCTCTTCTGGGCGATCAGGGAGCGTACAGAGCGGATATCGACACGACGCTGATCAATGAAGATCTCATCGTTTGAGTTCACCTGAATCAGAATACTCTTGCTTTCTGCATCTGGTGGTGGCGGCTGGTCATTGTCTTCAGGAACATTCAATCCGAGCGACTTTTCCTTGATGAAGGAGGCCGTTACGATAAAGAAGATAAGCATGATGAACACCACGTCAAGCATTGGCGTCAAATCAATCTCGGCCTTATCTTCCGCTTTTACTTTCTTTTTTCTACGACTCACGATTTATTCTCCGAACTAGTTTTGTGATCGCTGCAAATGAGGAAGCCGGCAAGGGCCATGCTTCGCTGTACAGCTAGACCACCTCTCCCCACTACTGAAAATGGCAGCTAGTAGGTTGTAATCTGTACGTTCACTATACTCTCAAGCACCCAAATACAGTCATAACTATAGCGGTTAGGCTAGTCTAATACCGCCAACTTAGCCACCGTGCTGAGACTCAGGGAGGCATTCTACATGAACTTTTGGCGCCCTGCTCGAAATTAATAGGCGAAACAACGAAGTCCTCTTTAGCGCTTTTACCTCTGAATTCTACACCAACGGTATTCCCCCCCCGTCGAAAGGCAGATGCAACTGCCGCCCACCAACTTTAACCTGCTGAAGGCGCACACCGACGCCAATCAGCCTTACCGGCAAAGTCCCCTTGGCCCGCAAGCCTTCGAGAAGCTGAATAAATTCACCGTGGGAGAGGCCTTGCGACTCTCGCTTTGCACCAACATCTACCCGCAACTCGGCTGATGACTGACTGAAGTCATTAAATTTTAGCTTTATAAACTTACCGCTCACTCGGTAATCAGGCATTAGCGGTTGCAGGCGCACTTCTAGTGTCGCCAATAAATTCAAAAGCTCGGTGTGTAATTGCTGAGCGCCATCCAAATCCTGCGAGTACGTTTGTTCAACGCTCAATGATTTACGCCCTTGCCTTGGTAGAACGCTGGATTCATCTTCTCCGCGAGACATCGAAACCAACCTTTGCGCAAACGCTCCAAAAGGCTTTAGCCGTTCCAACTCACAGTTCTGTACATCCTCGCAGGTATAAAGACCCACTTTTTCCAACTTAACTAAGGTCGCAGGACCTACTCCAGGCAATTTTTTTAACGGTAGTGCGGCAACAAAATTGGAAACAGCATCTGGAGCGATGGTAAACAAGCCATCGGGCTTACGCCAATCACTCGCAATCTTGGCAAGAAATTTTACCGGTGCCACACCAGCAGAAACAGATATGCCTACCTCCTGCAAAACCCTGCGTTTGATTTCGCCAGCCAACAACGTTGCGCTCCCGGCAAACTCACCGCTACCGCTAACGTCTAAAAAAGCTTCATCGAGGGACAGAGGTTCGACTAAATCAGTAAAATCCTGAAAAATTTTAAACATTTGCAGAGACGCCTCTCGATAAAGAGGGAAATTGGGCTTAATGATCTGCAATTCAGGGCAAAGTTTCTTTGCGTGGGCCGACGCCATAGCCGAATGTACTCCGTAACGTCGCGCCACATAGTTACAGGTAGCAATTACACCCCGGCGAGATGCATCCCCGCCAACGGCAACAGGAACACCCGCAAGTTTATTGTTTTCCCTAATTTCAACGGCCGCATAAAAACAGTCCGCATCGACATGAATAATCTTTTTCACACAACTTGACCAAAATAATAATTAAAAAGACACCGTAAGCTGTATTAATATACAGGAAACATCATTTTCTAGGCACGCTTTTTTATCCTAATCTGCCGATGCTAATTGCCCCCCAATAAATATAACGCGGAACATTTTCCCGCCAAGCTAAAGCCCACTCAATTCACACCGACAAAAACCCTATTTGGAATTACTTTCGAGATCCTCACGGCCTTTTTTTATTAAAATAATTGGGCTGTTTTTTCTTTTTTAGGGCTAGGAAATATTTTTTCAGGCCTTTCAAAAAAAAGAGGGTCCTAAATCCGTAAAAAACATACGCCGACCTGCCTTTTTTTTTAATTTGTTTACAAAAATCTCTTTTTTGATTAAAAAAACCTAAAAATCGATTACAAATCAATGAAAAAACTTGAATTTTTCTTGTTATTTCGTAATGTAGTGCTACAACTTTCATGAACTACTTCAAAAAGGTAAAAGGTACTGACTATGGCCGCTAAGAAAGCAAAAGTTGTAGACTCTGTTGCGTCTATCGAGAAAGAACTGGTAGCGCTTAAATCCAAGCTTGCAGCAGCTCGCTCTGCTCAAGTTAAATCTGTTGAAAAAGACGCTAAAGCAGCAGCCGCTACTGCCGCCGCAGCAGCTAAAAAAGCCGCCGCCGCTAAAGCAAAAGTTGCCGCAATAGCTAAGAAGAAGAAAAGCGCCGCGCAAGCCAAGCAATTGGCAGCCGCTCGCGCCGCTGCGAAGACTGCAACCTCCGCAGCGACAGCCTCTAAAAAGGTATCTACTGACGCAAAAGCGGCTCTGTCTAGCGTGAAGTCAGAAGCATCTAAAGCTGCATCTCTTGAAGCGTTTGTTGCTAAAGAGCAGGCGTCTTACCTTAAGAAGGTAGTTGCTGCAGAGAAGAAAGCTGCTGCCAAGGCTGCTATTAAAGCTAAAGCCGCCGCTAAAAAAGCTGCAACCGCAGCAAAGGCNAAAGCCAAGAAAGCTGCTGCAGCTGAAAAGGCTCGTGCAAAGAAGGCCGCTACCAAGGCTAAGGCCGCAGCTAAGAAAGCCGCGACCGCAGCTAAAGCTAAAGCTAAAAAAGCAGCTCTGGCCGCTAAAGTTAAAGCAAAAAAAGCAGCAGCCAAGGCTAAAGCTAAGCCTGCCGCTAAGAAAGCCCCAAAAGCAGCTGCTAAAAAAGCTCCAAAAGCAGCAACAAAAAGACGCGGTCGCCCAGCAAAAAAAGCAGCCGCAAAGAAAGCTCCTGCTAAGAAGACCGCAGCGAAAAAGGCTCCAGCCAAATCTGGCGCCCCTAAGCGTCGCGGCCGTCCACCAAAAAAAGCTTAATATCTAAAGCTGATCTTCTAGCAATTGACTAATCTCCTCTGCTAGATACTAAAAAGGCGCAACTTAACGGTTGCGCCTTTTTTTATTCCACCTTCTGCCCCTAACTATCCCCCCCCCCCGCTTTTAAAGTTTCCTCATAGATACAAGTATCATCTGATGAAGCTAGCGCCTACGCGCTACAGGCGTTGGTAGGCAACGATATGTTCACGACAGGTCAAGTAAGCCTCAAGATGGCATATCTAGTACAACCAATGCCAAACACAGCGCCGCTTAACTCAACTATTTCCTTCGCACAATCTCCACAGCTACTTCACCATGTTGATTTACAGAACAAATAGCCGAGAAGTGAAGCGGCTGTCTCTGCATTGACTCCGCATCGAAGTTGTAGGAATAGGATGCGACTTCGCCATCATACATATCGGGTTCAGGATTCGGAGGAGTCAAGCGTTGAAGCTTATTCATCGTGCGAGTGGCATGCTTAAATTCTTCCTCGCATAATTTTGTGTATTTCTTTTTCCGGAGGAGCTTCTCTAATCGTAATTTTTCTAGCTCCTCCTCGGATAGTTCACCAGAGCTGCGCTTAACGTTGGTAAGAGTTTCGAAAGTGACGCCGTCGACCATCTCGTTATAGCTAACACCATCATCTCTCCGGCAAAGAATTCTATAGATAGGGTGGTCAACACTACTCTGCTCACGGTCAAGCGTTCCTCGAAGCACTGTCACGCAAACATCCAACTCCTCAGCAGATTCTGCCGCGGCTTTCAAATCTAGATAATACTTCTGCTGGCTTACCGGTAGCCAGAGACGACTTTCGTCAATCGCGTAGGCTTCAATCGGCATTATTAGAAACATGTGGCAAACAGATAAAGAAAATACCGAACAGACTGGAAACCGTCTGCCGCGCAGTTTTAAACGTTGTTCGGGGGAGGTAAGTTTAGAATGCATCACTATATTCCAGAATCTATGTCCGCAGGGTTAGGGGGCTAGCAAGTGTAGCCAAAGCTTTATTAAGCTTAGCTGAACAGATCGGAACTGGCAGACAGAAGAATGGGGAAGCGCGGTTTCTTACAGGAGGGTGCTATTCAAGACACATCTATTTATAGGCTATCTCAGGGTTACAGACGGCTTCATAGACGACGCGCGCTTTCCCACGCGCGACTCTAACGCTTGACAGGCTAAAGCCGTTCAATTATCCCTGGAGGGCGACAAGCGAGTTGTAATCAATCTTTTCTCTTGGAGAAATAGATAATCGATCAAAATTCTAGATTCCAATTTACCAGCAGACGTGCCAGAGCCCTCGCCTGCTCATCCAAACTCACGAGTTCATCCATTGTGTCTTTCGGGCCGGTGTATAGCTTTACTTTACGATGATTCGACGCAAAAGATTGGTCTGGGTAGGTCATACGATATACCTCCAGTTTCCAACGCAGGTTATGTACCATGTTGCGGTAATATTCAAGCTTGGTTGCTAACGAGATTTTCTCGACACTCATCAACTCACCGAACACTTGAAAATCCGTCCCAAAGACCATCACTGATTTACAATTCTGGTCTGCGACAACGGTAGCAGTACGCTGATGATCTATGAGTACCGCCAGATCGCCAAACACCTCTCCAGGGGTTATGTAGTTGACCACCTTGCGATCCTGCTTACCACCACCGACAACAACGGCGAGTTGCCCTTTGAGCAAAAAATACAACCACTGATCTTTTTGGCCTTGCTCCATCAATACTTCGCCGGGGCGGTATTCAATGACACGGGAATAACGCATCAGCAAATCGTACTGATATTGATCACGTTGTTTGATCGCTTTATAGAAAGGAATTGAAGAGAGCAGAGTATCGAGAGAGTCTTGACGGTACTTGTTGAGGGGGTGTACGTCCATTAATTTACAGCCTTTATAAACGTGTTGAACAATATTGCAGGAACTTGGCTGCAATTGTTCTAAAAATCCGACTATTTATCCGTGAATATTTGCCATTTAGAGAAATTTCTACCTCTATACTAGGTGCTAGATACCAAAACTGCTGCCTAAATCACGAAAAATGATACGAACTCAAAAGAAATTCCTCCCTTGTAAGGCTCTAGGCAAGGTAAGAGTGTTTGAGTTACCGATAAATTCATGTAAAGTAGTACTTTAGTTTTAATGCAAGCTAGGCTCTATACCTCCTCGAATACCGAGTCGCTAAATGGCCAGCGAGCCGTTGCTTAGATCTCTTGGCGGCCATAGAATCTAGTTAGTCAGCAAGTGGCTTCTAGCCGCTGTTGTAGCTCACGCTTAGTCTTGACAATAATTCAAATCGGCTTTGCCACCCGTTAAAGTACGAGAATAATATGCGTAATATTAGATTAAATACCGCCAAACTTATCATTGTTGCATGCGCCAGCGTTCTAGCCGGCTTCGCAAACATCGCAGTTGCGATCCCCGCCCTAAATGGTTTATCTGTTCACTCCGAACTCGGGAAAGAACAATTCATCGCCGCACTGTCAGTGGCAACACCCTCTGAAAGTGCACGAGATATTTTACTCGCCGATGAAGATAAGCTAATCGAAGTACGTATATTAGCCGACCGACTTTCGGCCCGTACTTTTAAGCGAATATGGATTGAAGGCATGGCGATCAATTCAAGTTCCAGTGAGCTAAAGCAGAATGCTCAAAACATGGCGAGCTTCTCTAACCTCATTCGTCTAAAACTAATTCAAGGCGATATCTTCGCCATAGATCGCTCCGATGGTGAAGTTAGAATACTTCTTAACGGCAGTGTTCTCGGCACGATTGCCGTACCCCCAATTTTTTGACCTATTGCTTCGTACTTGGATTGGTCCAGTTCCGCTATCATCCGACTTCCGCAGCGGCCTACTTGTCGGCGGCAATGTCGACTCTAATTTACTCGCGCAGTTTCGCGCTCTCACGCCAAGTAATGACCGCATAGANATCGTCAAGAATGCTGTTGCCTCACTGGCAACCACATCGACAGCTGCTGTCGCCGCGGCAGTAGTAGGCGCTGCGCCCAACCCCATAAAACCAGAAATTGTGCTGAACAAACCGGTAATTGGGGCTCCAGATATGGCTGTAACAACGCCCAATACGCCGGAAGTTAGTAGCGCTACAACTACACCCACCCCCGTACCCGCGGCTACTACTCCTACCCCTGCGGTAACCACTGCGGCTCAAACTGTGGCCGACACTACCAAACCAAAGGTTGAAGCTCCGAAGTTAGCCGCTCCTACACCAAAACCGGCAAAAAGTCAGACAACTACGGCGCTACTTGACGCAGATCTTTTGGATGAAGACGAAGAGTTAGACTTTACCGCCGAAAGTCTGTTGAGCCAGCAGCTCTACATTGCAGAGTTGAAAAAGTGGTCGCACCGATATCTGGAGTATCCACCGCGAGCATTATCAAAACTGTGGCAGGGCAATGTGCGTATGAGTGTAACTATCGACCGCAGCGGAAACGTGATCGAGTCGATTGTAGCCGAAGAAGCTAAATTCGAAACCCTTACTCGCGCCGCACGCCGTGCCGTTAAGAAGGCTAGTCCATTCCCGGCCATGCCTGACGATATCGCTGGCGAGAGTTTTACCTTCTCACTACCTATCGTGTTTAAGCTAAAAAACTAATTCAAACACCATTTGATTGAACATAAAAAAACGCCGTAATACGGCGTTTTTTTATTTCCGAGAGGAAAGGTTCTTTAACCGTTTAAGCACTACACGCCCGATATCGCTGACCTCCAAAGGTGAAAGCCTAGGCAGATAGGCTAGGTTGAGCATGTGTAAATGCAGGCACGGAGTTTCCGCATCAAGCTCACGTAAGTCACCCTTAACTAACACGGGTAAAAACGGCTTATCTTTAGGTCTCTTTTGCTTGAATCAGGTTCAGTCCGATTTCTAGCGGAACCGCCCGCTTAGATTCAGCCCCCGTTTTCAGCGGTAAGATGATATTCAACCGCTTGGACGCGCCAGTCGAGTCTGCCGGAACTAAAAAAAGCCCCGTGGGCTTTACCGCGTCTTCGGTTATACCGTAGAAGGTATCATGGTGAGCATAGGGGTTCGGCAAAATTACCAGCTTGCGATTTTCTTCTTTCGGGAAAAAAATATTGTAATTGGTGTAGAGTTGCTCAACAGAACCTGAGTAAACACACAGCTGGTTTTCGAAACCCATGACAAAGTCTTGGGCGCGCTGCCGCTTTTGGAACGAGTCTAAATCCCAAACGAGATCATTGTTATCCATGGTGTCTCGACATTAACATGTGAATTTCGCGGGTTTTGATTACCGCAGGTAGATAACCGTTAAATGATATACCAAGGCTAATTGTGTGTTTTCCACAAAATTCGGGGCTCTAAATAACCTTTCAGGATATCGCGATCAATATATGTTTCAGTTTAGCAATAGTTTTCATACTTTAGGGAAGAGTTTTTACACCTTTGTCACACCTCGACCATTAGTAAACCCCAAAATGGTCGCGGTTAACGCTTTTTGTGCGCGTTATCTTGGCATAGCTAATTCCACCATGGAGTCACAATCATCTCTGTCAGTACTTAGCGGGAAAATAATAGCGGAAGGCTCCATGCCTTTGGCTATGGTGTACGCAGGCCACCAATTCGGCGGCTTTTCCCCTGAACTTGGAGACGGGCGAGGCCTACTGTTGGGTGAGATTGAATCCTCTAACGTCCTCTACGATATTCACTTAAAGGGCGCGGGGCAAACACCCTATTCTCGATTTGGCGATGGCTACGCCGTATTGCGCTCCTGCATACGCGAATTTCTCGCCAGTGTCGCAATGCGAGGCCTAAACATTCCCACTAGCGATGCTCTTTGTATTACAACCGGCGACAACCCAGTACAGCGGGAAACACTGGAACCCGCGGCAATGCTTACCCGTGTAGCCAAAAGCCATGTTCGCTTTGGCTCATTCGAATATTTTTTCTATAGCAATCAGCACGAGCAACTTAAAGTCTTAGCGGACTATGTGATAAATCGCCACTACTCGCATTTAAATACGCTGGCGACTACAGAAAAGTATACGCAAATGCTGCAAGAAATCTCCGATGCTACCGCGCTGATGATCGGCTTGTGGCAAGCGGAGGGGTTTGCTCACGGCGTAATGAATACAGATAACATGAGCATAATCGGCGAGACGCTCGATTACGGCCCCTATGGTTTTATCGAAACCTACCAGCCCGGATTTATTTGTAACCATTCCGACCATCAGGGTCGTTATGCGTTCGACCAACAGCCGAATATTGGTTTGTGGAACCTAAGCGCTCTCGCTCATGCACTTAGCCCACTAGTACCCAAAGAAAAAGCACGCGCGGTGCTAATGAGTTACGAAGAGAAGCTCACACTAAGTTTTCAAACACGAATGGCAAAGAAATTAGGCTTGCAAACACTTGAGCGCGATAAATTNCCACACTTAGGCGAGTTGTTTATTTTACTGGAGAAAGGAGGCGTTGATTACAGTCGCTTTATGAGAGCACTTTGCTATATAACGTCGGATCGCTGGGCGGATGAAATAGTTAAACTCACTACATCCGAGACTCAGCCAGAGCTAGCCCAATGGCTGCACCGTCACCTGCAGATCATTAAAGACACCAGTAAGGATCTGCACGCGGCAGAACAACAAATGCTACAAAACAACCCCAAGTTTATTCTCCGTAATTATCTAGCGCAAAATGCGATCGACGCAGCATATCGTGGCGATTATTCGGAAATTGCTGTTTTGCAGAACATTTTGAGAACTCCCTATGATGAACATAATGAGCATGCCCACCTAGCCAAAGCCCCGCCAGCATGGGCATCCAGCCTAACGGTTAGCTGCTCATCGTAGGAATAACGTAAGTAGACTAGCTACAGGGGGACTAAAACAATTCAGCTAGGTCATCGCCGGTAGACTTTGCCGGTTTCGGCCGAGTCGACTTGCGAGAGTGCTCCTCAACCATGGCGAGGCTATTTTCAATCGCACTTTCGAGTTTAGCGAAAGTCTCATTGACCACCAGACCTTCATTGAATACCCGATTGGTAGCAGAAATAGCATTATTGGTGGTGTTTTCTAGAAAAAGTTCGTCTTCAAGTGTCAGCGCCAAATTAGGTACGCGCCCCTGAATCAACTCCGCAGTATTCTCCACTTCGGTAACAATATCGCACATGACTTTTTGGTACGCGCCCTTAAGGCTATTCATTACAACACCAACATCGTGAGTCAGTTTTCGCAGTGATTCTCGTTCCTGCATTAAGGTGTATTGATCCTCTAATGCAATAATCCGCGCATTTACGCCCTGTAGCAAACAAAACGTATTATCTTTAATACTGCCATATTTATCGGGANTTCCTACGGGCATATTTTTAATTAACAGCGATACCCTGTCGTAATTTACGATGGTGCGATTGCCAAAATCGATGTAACGATTGGAATCGGCCAGCTGAGTAAGCAGTTGCGACTCAAGATCCTTAGCCATGCCGTGCGCTTCCATATTCTTTACGCCGACTAAACTACGCATTTGCAAACTACACTGCAGCCCGTAGCGCTGAATAGTCCGAAACAACTGTTGCCCCAACTCATCGAGATTGTCGCAATCGTGGGCAGAGAGTAGGAACTGGATATTGGCTCCCAAATCGCTATTGTCGGCCATCGCCGTAAACGCTGTTTGATTGGCAAGATCAAGCCGTTGAGAAAGTTGGTCCTGAGCAATTTGATTAAACACACTTTTTGTCACACGAGCGCAGGCTTCATCTTGGGTAATGGACGTATCGATAAAATCGTCACAACCAATTTCAAACGCTTTCAGTTTTTCTGGTAATGAGTAAGTTTCGGACAGTACCACTAAGGGGATTTTCGACATTTTTTCATGGCGTAGAAGCTCACTACAAACCTCAAGGTCTAGGGCTCCAGAAGTAATTGAATCAAAAACGATCACGCGATAGTCATTTGCCTCCAAGGCGATAATGGCGGCTTCTAATGAATAGACCGCCTCCGCCTCGAAAAACTCGCTGATGAAGGCGCCAAGTTCCGATAGATCGTTCAAACAAAAAAACAAAACCTTGTGTTTAGACATGCAAAAAACCACCCTCAAGTCATACCGCAGTCGAGCTTCGGTTCCGCTAGCCAACATCGGTAAAAACACGACTTCATAAGCCTCTAGTCATATTGCTTCCGCCGTCGACCAGATACAGACTAAAGCGCTACCCTAGTTACAAATTTAGCTCATATTTAAACCTATACCAGAAAAAGGTATTCATTGACTTATACGCTGGCACGCAATCCATTCTAAGATGAATAGAAAAAAAGCCTGCGCAACCGCCCCTAGCTGCTAAATTTAATACAACAACTTGATTTAGCTGAGCACAGCCCCGTATGGCGCAGCATACATCCATAAACACCTGTGTTGAATTTGCTTTATCACCCTTTCAGACAGCGCCTCGATCCCGCCTCTGACACGACTTAATTCTGAAAAACGGTACCAATATGAATTCAGCAGCAACCATCACCCCCGCTTACCAAACAGTCGACAGCAAGCTAAGCGAAATGATCACCAGTAACCATATAGATGTACCAATGCTACCGGAGGTCGCAGGCAAGGTCGTGCGCTTAACTCAAGACCCGGAATCAGATGCTTCAGACCTAGCTAAGTTAATCCAAAGTGACCAAACCCTCGCCGGCCATGTGATGCGGGTTGCTAACTCCGCCGCCTACACTCCCAACAGCAGTATGGTTTCACTACAGCAAGCCATTACTCGACTGGGAATGAAACTGATATCCGAAATCGCACTCGCGGCATCAGTAAACTCCAGTTTGTTTAACACGCCAGGCTACGACGCTCACATTCAATACATACTTCGCTTCTCTCTGGCGAGTAGTTTGTGGGCAAAAGAAATTGCACGAAGTTGTCGAAAAAATGTGGAGGCCGCGTTCTTAACGGGTCTCCTGCATGATATAGGTCGCCCAGTAGCCGTACAAAACAGCCTCGAAATTGCACAGCAATTAGGTCTAGAGCTCTCCAAAAAAGAAGTCTTTGCATTAGAACAAAAACATCAACGAGCGATAGGAATAAAAGTCATCCAGCAGTGGGAAATGCCCGCCGTGGTGACGGCCGTAGTAGAGCACTTTGACAACTACGAAGAACCGCACGACCACCAAGATCAAACCATGATTACCGTCGCTGGCGCTGAATTTGCTGAACACATGATGTGTGAAGAAGGTGAAACAGTATGCACCAGCGACGAAGAATTAATGGCGATGCCCGTACTCGCCGATCTCAACCTTTATCAAGATGAAGTGGTTGCACTACTCGATAAAACCGAGCGAGTTAAAAGTGCGATGGAGGCCATGGTTTCGTGAATATCGAAAAATATGATTTAGTCGTTATTGGCAGCGGTCCCGCCGGACAAAAAGCTGCTGTCCAAGCTGCAAAAGCGGGGCAAAAAGTTGCGCTTATCGAAAAAACGCGTGAACTCGGGGGCTCCTGTGTTCACCGCGGTACCATCCCATCAAAAACATTACGTGAAAATGCTCTGCGTGTAAGAAACATGCGAATGAGTGCCGCGCTGGCCAACTATGAGCTTGCCGAAGACATTGAACTTGTTACCCTGATTGATCGGCTAGGCGAAGTGTTGGACGCCCACGATCACTATATGCGTAAACAAATGGAGCGCTCAAACATCGAGTTGATTCACGCCCGAGCACGCTTTATTTCGAACACGCAACTTGAGTTAACACGGGTTCGCGGAGAGAAAACCCTGTTTGAAGCCACCAACTTTGTTATTGCGACCGGATCACTTCCTCGCCAACCCGACAATATCGCCATCGACCACGAGCACCTGCTCGACAGCGACTCTATTCTATCGATGTCTTTATTTCGCCCAAGTCACTCGTAGTGTTGGGCGGGGGCGTTATTGCCAGTGAGTATGCCTCGATATTCCAAGCACTCGGCGTAAAGGTCACCATGATCGATAAATACCCCAGCCCACTCGGCTTTCTCGATGATGACTTAACCAAAACATTCACCGAAGGGTTTAACAACCTCGGCGGTACATGGATGGGAAATACCGTCGTTACCAGCGCCGACTGGAATGGTTTTGATGCGGTGATTACCCGCTGCGACGACGGCCGAGAAGTTCGCTCAGAAAAATTACTCTGCGCTGCCGGTCGTATCGCCAACGTGAACGACCTGCACATTGAAAATGCCGGGCTCAGCCTAAACGAGCGCGGCCTTATTACGGTAAATGAAAACCTGCAAACGACTGTTTCCAATATCTATGCGGCTGGTGATGTTATTGGTCCGCCGTCGCTAGCATCAGCATCTATGGAGCAAGGTCGGCGCGCAGCGTGCAACGCGCTGGGTATGGAAACGGGAAAAATGCATAACATTATTCCGGCAGGAATCTACTCTATTCCAGAGCTATCATCCGTTGGCCTAAGTGAAACCCAAGCACGGCAACAGCATGGCGATATCTTAGTCGGAATTGCCAAATTCGATGANATTGCACGCGGCCAAATTTCTGGAATACAAGACGGCATGCTAAAAATAGTCTGTGCGCCGGACGGCTGTAAACTATTGGGCGTAATGATCGTTGGAGAAGGCGCGACCGAGCTTATTCATATAGGCCAAATGGCGCTGCTCAGCGAGCAGGATGTTGATATTTTTGTAGACACCATTTTCAACTTCCCGACACTCGCCGAAGCCTATCGCGTAGCCGCGCTCGACATTATCAATCAACGTAAATATAAGNTTATCTAAGATACGACAAGTTAATACAGCGCCAGCTAAGCATCGAAACATGACGAAANCGTAAACCCAATTGTTTCTTTATTAGTCTTTGCTCGGCGCTAGATTTGTCAGCATCACCGGNGGAATCAGGTTTTTACCCGACCCGAGAATAACACCTAGCCAGCGCGTTTCTTCAAAACTTTCTAATGCGATTTTCACCGTCATTGTTAACGGAATCGACAATAACATTCCGATCGGGCCGAGTACCCAGCCCCAAAAAACCAAGGATAAAAAAACCACTAGCGCNGATAGATCTAAACCCTTGCCCATCACTTTTGGTTCTAGAATATTGCCAACACCAAAATTCACTGCTAAAAATCCTACCCCAACCAACACCGCATCACCCACACCAAGCTGCACTAGTGCCAGTAAAACCGCAGGTACTGCTGCAATAATTGATCCTAGGGTTGGCACAAAGTTTAATAAAAACGCCAGCAAGCCCCACAGCACAAAGTAATCGACCTTTAACAGCCAAAGCCAAATTAAAATTACACCACCAGTCAAAAGACTCATCAAAGCCTTTATCGCCATATACTGATTTACACCGGCACTAAATTGCGCGATTGCCGATTGTGTTTTAACTGAGCCTTTGGATGAGAGTTTCAATTTTTCCGAAAAAGCCCACCTCTTCCGCTAAAATAAATACAACGGTTAGTAGTATCAAAACCGCATTGGTCATCATATTACCTAATGAAGCCAAGGTGGTTCCCGCTAACGATAACGCCGCAGAGGGGTTAACGCTCTCACGAATTTGTTGTACGTCTACAGCAAAGCCATAGCCGGCCAGCCGATTAAAAACACTACTGGTCAACTCTGTAAGACGCTGTTGATACAGTGGCAAATCTTGGCGGAAATCTGCAATTGAAGCTCCAACAACAACCCCGACAATCACACCGCAAACAACAACACTCGCCACCACAATAAGCATCGCCAACCAACCAGGCACACCGCGAGCCTTTAGCCAGAGCAGTGGCGGAGAACAGATCACTGCAATAAATAGCGAGAGTAAAAATGGTACGAGTAACGATTCTGCAGCGCGCATTCCCGCAACCACAACCACAAAGCTGGCAAGCCCTAACATAAAATAGGTAATCGGAGCGCGGCCTTCCATAACGAGTGTTCCTTTACTTGTATTGGTTGAATTAGAAAAGATGCTGTTAGTGTTAGCGAGTATAAATGTTCGATTTAATATGTCCGCTATTAAGTACGCGTTTTCTTACACTGACAACACTTGAAATGCTACTGATTCTCAGGGTGACGACCGGTGTAACGGGAGCAAAGATAATCGCGAATGCCTTCTGCATCTTTTACATGATCGCCACTTCGCGGCCACTTTTTCCCTATATGGATGGTTTTCGTAGGGTAATCCCAAGCGACCAAATAAACAGGGACATCCGCGCGTTCGGCTAAACGCAGAAACCCCGTTTTCCAACGTTCAACTTTACCGCGAGTTCCCTCTGGGGTAATGACCACCCACACTTTATCGTGCTCGCTATACCACTGCGCGATTTGATCGACGGTATCGTCTGCCGCCTTACGATTTAACGGGATTCCGCCGAGGGCCATAAATAACTTACCAAACGGCCAGACAAAAGCCTCTTTCTTCATCAAGTAAGAGATGCGAATTCCGGTTGCCATAACAAATAACATTGCCAGAATAAAATCCCAATTCGACGTATGTGGTGCGGCAGCGAGTACCAGCTTTTTCTCATCGGGTATCTCGCCAACCATTCGCCAGCCAGTCACCCGCACCAACCATATCCCCATACGGCGCAACCAATAGCCACCAAACACTGGTACGTTTTCACTTGAAACGGGAAACAACGGCAAACCCTTTGCGTCTTTTGGCTGCGATCTAAGATCCATAATTAATGTTCGCGTGTTGATCGAAATTCGATATCAGGATAACGCTCTTGAGAAAGTGACAAATTTACTCGTGTAGGCGCCAAATAGGTTAAGTGTCCGCCGCCATCAATGGAGAGATTGTCGGAGCACTTACGTTTGAATTCTTCCAATTTTTTATTATCAGTTGCATCTACCCAGCGTGCCGTAGATACATTTACAGGCTCATAGATAGCCTCTACTTTATATTCATCCTTCAAGCGGTAAGCGACCACCTCAAACTGTAGAACACCTACAGCACCAACAACAATATCGTTGTTGTTGAGCGGGAAAAACACCTGTGTAGAGCCCTCTTCAGAAAGCTGTTGCAAGCCCTTTTGTAGCTGTTTGGTTTTTAACGGGTCTTTTAAACGAATACGCCGAAATAATTCAGGTGCAAAGTGGGGAATACCGGTATATTTGAGCGCTTCACCTTCGGTAAACGTATCGCCAATTTGAATCGTGCCGTGGTTGTGTAGACCAATAATATCGCCAGACATTGCCTCTTCTACCTGACTGCGATCGCCAGCTAGAAAAGTAACNGCGTCAGCGATTTTCACATCTTTACCTAAACGTACATGGCGCATTTTCATACCGCGCAAATACGAACCGGAGCAAACTCGCATAAACGCAATACGGTCGCGGTGCTTAGGATCCATGTTCGCTTGGATTTTAAAAATGAAACCGGAGAAGGCCTGCTCGCCAGGTTCGACATGACGCACATCAGTGTCTCGGCCNAGCGGCGATGGCGCCCACTCGACAAAACCGTCTAACATTTCACGTACGCCAAAATTTCCCAGCGCNGTTCCGAAAAAGACGGGCGTTAATNCGCCAGCTAAATACGCGTCTAGATCAAATAGGTTAGTGGCACCGCGTACAAGCTCAATCTCCTCACGGATATCTTCAGCGTAAGCACCAAGCAATGCAGTAGCTTCGGCGCTATCAAGCCCTTGGATTTTTATATCGTCGGGGATACGACTACCCTGCCCCTGCTTGTACACATGAATGGTATCTGTGTAGAGGTTGTAAACCCCTTTAAATTCTTTCCCCATCCCCAGCGGCCAATTAATTGGTGCAGCAGAAATATTTAGAACGGCTTCAATTTCGTCCAACACCTCAATAGGGTCACGCATATCGCGATCCATTTTATTGATGAAGGTTAAGATTGGCGTATCGCGTAAACGACACACTTCCATCAATTTGATGGTGCGATCTTCCACACCTTTCGCACCATCGATCACCATAAGAACGGAATCGACAGCCGTTAAGGTACGGTAGGTATCTTCGGAGAAATCTTCGTGGCCCGGAGTGTCTAGTAGGTTCACCGTNCGATCTTTGTAAGGGAACTGCATGACCGATGAGGTAACCGAAATACCGCGTTCTTGCTCCATCGACATCCAATCGGATTTCGCATGCGGGCCTTTTTTACCTTTTACCGAACCGGCTAACTGAATTGCGTTTCCAAACAATAGCAGTTTTTCCGTAACCGTCGTTTTACCCGCATCAGGGTGAGAAATAATCGCAAATGTACGCCTACGACGAACTGCTTCAGCTTTTGGACCAGATAACATAAAATCAAAACCTATTAGATAGAATTAAATCGTATAAAGATTCAACCAACAAATAAAACAACTTATACATTATAACCCTTCGCACACAAACGGTGCTGCGACGGAAATATTATCGAATAAACACAACCAAATGGTGCATCGCCACCATAGCACTTGGTATCACGGACCAAATACTTGATACTCGTCTAATTACGTTATAAAAGATGTGGTATACAAACGTGACGGCATTATAGCGCTTTCGAGCCAAAATTTAGATTCTGTTTATTTAGGTATATAAACAGGGACTTCCCTTTTTTATCGGTATAGAAATTGACTGGAAATCGAACAGCAGAAACTATAAATTAGCGACACCTAATTTTATACGACTTATTTTAGTGTTTCTGGCTATTCCCCGCGCATATTTCCACTTTAGATACCTTTTATTGGGATCTTACCTACACTTATCCCATTAAGCCGTTAGCCACACGAACGCTATTTGCATTTAAAACCTTCAGAGGAAATCGTAAATGATAGAAAGATGTAAGATCAAAACTAGGAAAAAGGCCTTAGCTCTCGCCATTAGTTCCGCACTGCTCAGCTCAATCACCTTGGCTCAAGAAACGCTCGAAGATGAAACCTTAGATTCTGAAGACGGATTCTTCGTCGAAGAAGTTGTCGTCTGGGGTGTACGAGCAGCACAAGCACGCGCTATTGATATTAAGCGGGATAACGCCAACATTGTCGACTCAATCGTTGCTGAAGATATCGGTAAAATGCCGGATACAACGATCACTGACTCCTTGCAACGTATCACCGGTGTTCAAATTAGTCGTGAAGCAAACGAAGGTACCTCGCTAAACGTACGTGGTATGCCTCAAGTATTAACGACCTTGAATGGTGAACAATTCCTAAGCCCGTGGACCATTACAAGTGTTGGAGCCAACTACTCCGACGTACCCGCCGGAATGATCGCCGGTGCCGACGTCTATAAGTCGCAATCTGCATCGGCAATTTCTGGAGGAATCTCCGGCTTGGTCGACCTAAAAACCTATGCTCCGTCTGATCTCGAAAGCGGTTTAACGGTGAAGGGAAAGGTCGAATTATCGCAAGGAAGTCGGTCAAAAAATGTAACCGATACACAAGGCAACCAGTCAACCAGCGACCCAGATCACAACGCCAGTCTTTTCTTTGGCTACAACATGGACGACAAGTTTAGCGTTATTGTCAGTGGCTTTGACTCCTCTAGTTACGCCGCCAACTATGCCATGTACGACGATCAGCGTCTGGCCTTCTTGCAGGGCCGAAACGGTAGCCCGCACGACCCATTGGATCTAAACAACAATGGCGACACCGCAAACGACTGGATCTTAGTACCCAGTGAGTTTGGTGCCCGTAGTAGCTTTATGGAACGCGACCGCACCGGTGCCACATTCAGTTTTGAGGCCGATATCGGCGAAAACTTTTCTACTCGCGCAGATATTTTCTACACCAAAATGGAACAGTACGATCGCGGTGTAAAAGCAGGATTCAGTGGTGCAAACCGTGCCGAGGCCTATGAGGTGAACGGCGTTTTGCCGATGAACCGCGCCGGTGCCGACACCGATCCAAACCAATATCGTGAAGAAGAGCAATACGACGTTCTTACCAGCGGTACATTGCTCGGCGAAGGCGGTCAATTTACCTATACCGATATCGACGGCAACTCGCAAACACGCAATATTGCTACCCTGCTAGTCGCCAATGTTGCTTCGCCCTCTTTCCAGTCGGTATCAACCAATGACATTAACCGCACAGCGGCGCTGAACACGAATTTCGAATTAAACTACACCAACCTCGACAACTTCGATGCGAGCCTGCGCTTCATTCATGCTGAAGCGGAAAAATCCTTCCGTAAAGTATCGTTTGAACAGGGCACCCCCGGTTGGTTGTGGCGCGATGAAGATGGCGTTAGCGGTAAAGATGAAATCATCCCCTTTGAAGTATCGGTCGATTATCGCGGAGAGTTCCCCGCTTTTTCTTTTGCCGACGACCTTACCGACACATCCCTACTGAGCTTGTATCGAGGCTACGGTGAAGGTGCCGAAACTTCGGCGGGGCTAGATGCCTTGCGTACCGACATGACCTACCAACTTTGACGAAGGCGGTCTGTTTCAGTCGATTGATTTCGGCTTGCGCTACGGAGTACGCGACGCAGAAAACATGAAGTTTTTACTACGTGACCAACACCAGCCGCTATTCTACCTACGCCGATGCGCGGGTACCGGAAGAGCAGCAATTTAAACTGCGGGAAGGCAACAACGTTTGGCAGAAATATCCCGAGTGGCTGCGCTTTGATTACGCTCTAGAAGAGGCCTCCCTGCGCGATCCAGCCATCGGCAACCTACAAAATAACGGTTTTGATTCTAGTGACACCGTCGCCTTTAGCGATTTCGGACCGATCAAAGGTTTTGAGAGTGGTGTTTCGGCCGTACATCCGAGCAGCTGGGATAATCCATTGGCATTTCTCGATCGCTTGTACTCCGATGTACGTACCGTCGCCGATCCAGGTTTTACCTATAGCGTAGAAGAGGCCTCCACTTCGGCTTACTCCCAGGTCAACTTTGGTCGTGAATATGATGGCGATCGAATGGGCTATAGCGGTAACTTCGGTTTACGTATTGTTAAAACCGACCGAACCGTTATCAAAAGCGTGATCCCAGAAGTTCTCGATAGCACCAACTCCGTGGGCTACGAAGACTGGAACAAAATCGCTTTCGTTGCCGATAAAGAAGAAATCACTCACTCCTACACCGACGTGCTGCCATCCTTTAACGTGAGCTTATTCCCNACCGAAGATTTGGTTGTACGATTTGGTATCTCACAAACCATGGCCCGTAACGATTTAACCAACATTGGCTCCGGCCTTACCCTTTGGTATCAACGTTGCGCCAAAACCGATGAAAACGGCGAGCCAATCCAGGTGCTGGATTCAAACGGCAATAGCGTTACCGAAACCGTAAGCTGTGTGGGCGGTGGTGATGACCGAGGTAATCCAGAAATGAAACCTTGGCGTGCAACCGTATATAACACCTCGGTGGAATGGTACTTTGATGACAACGCCATTCTCGGTGCCGGCCTGTTCTTAATTAGTGTTGGCGATTCGGTTGAAGAATTCCAAGAGCAACGCTTCTTCCTTGACGGTGACGGTATTGATCGCCAACACCCTGCCAACGTTTGGACAACAGCTAACGCCGACGCATCCGACTTGTATGGTTTTGAATTGGGCTACAAGCACCCATTCCAATTCCTGCCAGGCTTACTCAGTTCAACCGGTATGGAATTTAACTATACCTACAGCAACAGTGAATCGGCTGAAGAAGATTTGGCTGGCGACAAGTTTCCATTAGTCTCCAACTCAACCCATCAAACCAACTTAATTCTGTGGTATGACCGTGAACCCTTCAGTGCTCGTTTGGCTTACAACTGGCGTAGTAAGGAATATCGTGGCCGTGTTGGTCTTAACACCAACGAAACGCCAGTTAGTCTCGGTAATTGGCTAGAGCCGACCGGATACCTCGACTTTTCGATGAACTACGCCGTTGCCGACTTTATGACAATCAACTTTTTCGGAACCAACATTACCGCGCAGAGCCGAAAAACTTACTCACAATATGAGGATCAATTTAACTCGCTTTGGGTACAGGAGCGTCGTTTCTCACTCGGCGTAACCTTCACACTTTAATGGTGGCAGCGGCTGGAGCTCTATAGACAGAAGCTAAATCCAGCCCCAACCGAACGAACTGAATTGATTAGAATTTACTGGAGTTAACCTATGAATTTACGACTTGGCTATTTGGCCCTACTGATGGGCTCATTGCTTATTCAGGGATGTGGTGGCGATCTGCTTGACGACAATGCAGAAACCCGCCCGCTCAACCCCGAACCTTCGGAAGTAGTAGACGAAACAAAACTACGTCCGCCCGAAAATGCCGCCGTTATTACCACAGAAGATAAACAAATCTTGGATGTGTCAGGCAAACCGATATTGCTGCGCGGTATTAACCTTCAATTTGGCGATTCACCGATTGAGCGTTTAACCGCAATCGATCCAATTGCCGCTACCGGCTCCAACGTTGTTCGACTACAACTGCGTGAAAACACCACGGCAGACGCATTGGAAGCAGCACTTAACAAAATCATCGAAAACGATATGATTGCGATGGTTATGTTCTGGGAAGAAGAAGGCAAAATTACCTGTACAGCCGAAGACACCTACATTAAAACAGCTGTCCCCGATCTCTGGCTTGATCGTTGGTTGCCGGTATTGGCTCAGGCAAAATACCAGCCTTACCTCATGATCAATATCGCCAACGAGTGGGGCCCATTAAATATTTGGAATGCCAGCAGTCTCGGTTACCAAGCGTACATCGACACCTACAAAACCTTTATTCGCAAATTCCGCGATGCAGGGTTTAAGGTGCCGCTCGTTATTGACGCGCCTCACTGTGGCCAAGATTACAACGCGTTTTTAGGCGGTCGCGGTCGTGAGCTGCAAGCGGCAGATGTGGAAGACAATATTATCCTTTCTGTTCACGCCTACCATTCGGCGTGGAACTCAAGCGCGAAAATAAACAAAGCCACCAGCTCACTTGAGCAGGAAAACATGCCGTTTATTTTGGGTGAATTTGGCGGTTCTGGTGCAAATGGCGAATTTTCTATCGACCATATGGATTTGATTGCTAAAGGCGCTGGCGACAACGCGATGATTTTCTCCATGCCTTGGAGTACCGTTGAAGACAAAGCCGCGTATAGCTACAACCTGCCAACCAGCATCAATATGGTCGGCTCTGAAGTCAGCTTCGATGTTTACATGCCTAAAAGTTACGTAGAAGACGGCAACCTCGGCATTCAAATGTACGTTAAAGACGGCAGCTGGGCCTACGGTGCAATCGACTTCGAATCGGCATCTTCAATGACCGCTAATGGCTGGACTCATATTACTTACAACCTAAACTCGGTTGATGATTTCCTTGGCTACAAAGCCGACGGCTTTGACCCAAGCACAGTTCAAGCGATTGGTTTTGAAATTGTTGCCAACGGTAAAACGTCTGATATTCAAGGCGATATTAAAATCGACAACCTGCGAGTATTAACCGGTGTTGGCGGCGCAGCCCCTGAGCTCGTCTTCGAAGCCACTTTCGATAGCGACCTTGCCGGCTTTGAACGCAGCTGGGGTGCAGGCCTTGGTGATGGCGAAACGCCTCTTACTGTGGTCGATGGAGAACTAAACATCTTGCCAGTTTGGGGAGACGCTGCCGATGACGGTGGTAATGGTGCAACTCAAGAAATTGAAGTCGCCAACTACACCAGTGTCGACATTGACTTAGCCGCCCCTTTCACTATGTCGTTTGATATTTTTGTACCCGACGAGTACAGCTCGGAAAGTATGGAGATTAAACTGGTATTGAAAGACGCTAACTGGGTCTTTGGCCAAGTACTTTATGTTGGTAACGACAGCATCACGCGCGGTAGTGTGCAAACCATTAGCGCGTCGATTACCGACTTTGCCTCCGAAAGCAGTTACCTAGGCGATGGTTTTGTTGCTTCAGGCAAACCAAATTCCTTCGGCATCTCGATTGCGGGTGTTACTACTGAAAAAACCGAAGCCATTCGCGTAGATAACTTTAAGGTTTACAAGGTTCCTACCGGTAGTAGCAACGACCTTTACACGGCCAGTTTTGACGCTGGTGTGAACGACTTTAGTCGCAGCTGGGGTGCGGGTGCTGGCGATGGCGAAACACCGCTTACCCAAGCCGACGGCGAACTGTTAGTTCTGCCTATTTGGGGCGATGCAGCCAATGATGGCGACGGTGGCGGTGGCGCGACAACTCAAATTGAAGTCGCCAACTATTCCGTGGTGGAAATGGATATCGCGCAACCGTTTACGCTTTCTGTCGACATCTTCGTTCCCGCTGAATACGACACCGAATCCATGGATTTAAAACTGTTTGTGAAGGATGCTGGCTGGCAATACGGACAAGTACTCTATGTCAATAACAGTGATATTGTCCGCGGCACTATGCAAAACCTTCTCCTTCACCATGAGCGATTGGGCAACCGAGTCGAGCTATATGGCTGACGGTTTTGACCCCAATGGAGCTCCTGCGGCGTTTGGTTTTGCCATCAGTGGCATCACAACGGAAAAAGCCGAAGCGATTCGAATCGACAACTTCACCATCTCCATTCCCGCTGAAGAATCATCGGAAGAAGAAGCTGCACCACCGGTGCTGGATCTGAACTTCGAAGCCGATGCCGATGTAGAAGCGTTTGCTTTTGATTTTGCCAGCGGCGCCTTTAGCGATTCCGTACTTGGCGATGCCAAAACCCGTGGACTCGGTTCTAATCCATTTGGTTGGATTGCTTGGTCTTGGTTCGGTAATGGCGAAGCAACGAAAATGCTCGATATGTCGAATAGCGTTGATGGCGTGAGCGACCTAACTGAGCGCGGTATGGAGCTTATCGATGATCCGGATTACGGCATCATGGTAACGTCTGAGCTTGCCGAGTTTGAATAAGGCTAGCGCGCAGTAGCAGCTAAGTTAGCAAAAGGTTATGCCGCCATAAGGCATAACCCAAGCGACTAAAAAGCCAAAAAAAACCACCCTT
>Ga0065722_101807_pt1 | contig 31744 bp, 30 predicted proteins | sample BansetMetagenome_FD_59109 | JGI IMG/M metagenome (GOLD analysis project Ga0065722, IMG submission 59109) | Bankia setacea gill microbial communities from Puget Sound, Washington, USA - Caecum Enriched | ecosystem: Host-associated > Mollusca > Digestive system > Ceca | place: United States... | reverse complement strand
GCACTTTCCGTAGGCTCGCGCCCCCCAGGCGTTACCTGGCGTTCTACCCTATGGAGCCCGGACTTTCCTCGGTTGTGTTGCCACAAACGCGATTGCTCAGCCAGCTCAGCGGCGCACGGTATCAAAAGTAGGTGGTAGAACTCAACAAGTAGTTTTAGAAATAGACAAATTTTTTGTCGTCAACAAGACGTTCGACCTCTGCTGGCCCAAACGGTACCGTGCCCACAAAGGGTAATAGTACCGTTGGCGAACGCCCCAAAACCCCCATTCGGGTGCGGCATACGCGAACATCAATAACGTCTAATGCCGACAGACGCGCCGCCAAATCTACAATAGATTTATACTCCTCATAATTTTCACGAAAGAATATGGCAACTTCAGGCCCATGAAGCACGAAAGCTAGAGGCTCGCTAACACGTAACGCAGTACCTTCACGAAACAGTATTTCGGCGCGTTGTAGCGCATGGCCCAACTCTTTCGAAGAGTTAAGCTCAATTCGCGCTAGATAGCCCGAAGGCAATTCAATACGGGGTAATTGGGCTGGCGGCAGCGCATTAAAATAGGACGCCATAGGTAGTGACGGCGCTGAAGGCTGGTCAAGCCCAACAGGCTCTTCAGCTATAACACACCAAGGCGCAAGAGCTGAAGACAGCAACAATGATGAGATGAGCACAAAACGACGCGTGACGCGCCGAGGAATAAGCAAGGTGTATCGAATAATATGCAGTTTCACCCTACCACCTAAAACAGGTTTATATAGAAAATGAAGACCCACAACCGCATGTTGACGAGGCATTAGGGTTTTCAACGGTAAAACGAGACCCTTGTAAACCTTCTTGATAGTCTAGCTTAGCACCGACCAAATAAGGGTAACTCATGGCATCGACAACAACGACTATGCCTTCGCGCTCAATTTGAGCGTCGTCTTCTGCGCATAGCTCGTCAAATGCGAAACCATATTGAAAGCCGGAGCACCCACCGCCCGTCACATAAACGCGCAGTTTGAGGTCGGGGTTACCCTCTTCATCAATTAAACCTTTCACTTTAGAGACCGCGTTTTCGGTCACTATTAGAGGCTCGGGAACAAACGTTTGCGGCTGACTCATGGCAAAAACACCTTATGAATGGAACACCGGCCGCCAAACAGCGACCGGTCGAGCATTATCCAATTAACCTAGTGTTTTGGTCAAGTATTGCAATCCAAAACTAGGTAGATGCTTTAGGCACGGCACTGACTTCAGCAACACGTGCAGGCGCGGCAGGAACCGGCACCGCTACCTTAGCGCTATCTTCTTGCATATGAACTAACTTGCCATTAACTTCGGCACCTTTCACCATTTCGATGACTTTATAGTGAACATTCCCATTTACAACCGCATTCGCCGCCAACTCCAAATGCTTGGAGCAGAAAACATCGCCATTTACGTGGCCGTTAATAATAATTTTCGGCGCATGTATTTCACCCGTCACCTCGCCTTTTGCCCGAACACGCACTAAGGCATCTCCGGCCGCCTCTGCGGTTATATTTCCGTTCACAGAGCCCTCAATATCCAGTGTCCCGCCAAAACGGACATCACCATTAATTTCGAGCGCATTATCAAACAACGTATGCCCACCTTGGGCGAATGGATTATCTTTTTTCTTCGAAAACATAGGCTAGGCCTCCTCAACCAACCAACCGAATCGTTTTTCTATTGTAACCGGTGTTTTACCGGTTGATTTTGCAACCAGCTCAATACGCTCTGGCTCAAACCCTTCCGGTAGAGCCATTTCGCCCTGCACGGTTTGAAAGTACTTAAATCGCAACCGAATGGCCTCTCGGCTTACCTGCTCAGACAGCTGGCTTAATGAAAAGGTTGCATCAACTCCATTTAGCCTGCCAATGACGTTAACAGTAAGGCTTCCTGCGAGTAACTGATGGTTCGTCGCTAACTGCTGCATCACCACTTTATAGTTATACGTGCGAGGCTTATCGGTATCGACGATTTCCACGGCGCCAAACGTTAAACCTCTCTTGTTACCGGTGGGAGCCATCAAATTACGGTAAAAGCTATTCTCTTCTTCTAGAGCGGCAACCTGATCTTTTAGGCCGATAACTTCTTGGCGAACCGTTTCACTTGCCTGTCGATCCACTTCTGCACCCAAATTAATATTGGCTAACTGCTGCGTTAGGCTATCAACATTACTCTCGCTAGCACTCAGTTCCAGACGCAACCTAGCAACATCATCAAGCGCCTTTTCTTGGCCCGCCATACCCGTATGGTGGCCCGTATAATAACTCGCTACTACGCCGCTCCCAACAACAGCCATTAACACGAGCACCATGAGCACTCGTCGCCAAGGGTTATATTGAACAATTTTCAGTTCATGTTGTTTACTGCCTGTTACAACTGCCATTTAAGCTTCCTTTTTCATTCGCAGAGACCTATTCCACTACGGCAGCGACGCTGGAGCATTCAGCCCTAACGTTTCTTCTAAGCCGAACATAATGTTCATATTCTGTATACCTTGACCTGAAGCACCTTTGGTTAAATTGTCTATGACAGACATAACCACCACAGTACCTCTTTCCTGCGGCTCAATAATGGATAACCTGCACATATTTGTACTTTTCACGGTGCGGGTTTGCGGAAAGGTACCAGCAGGCAATACATCAACGAACGCCTCGTTCGCGTATCGCTGCTCATATAATCCCTGTAAATCGCCTGCATCACCCTTAAGGCGCGCATACAGTGTGGAATGAATACCTCGAATAGTGGGCAATAAATGCGGCACAAACGTGAGCTTGGCTGGCGCGCTACCTTTTGGCATTAGCGTTTGCAGGCCTTGCTCAATTTCAGGTAAGTGCCTGTGGCCCGCTACACCGTATGCTTTAAAACTACCGCTACTTTCTGCCAATAAGAAATCGATTTTACCTTGACGACCCGCACCACTGATACCCGACGCTGCATTCGCGATAAGATTATCGGTTTCGATCAAATCATTTTCTAATAACGGCAAAAAACCCAGCTGAACAGACGTAGGGTAACAACCCGGACACGCAATGAGCTGTGCATGCTTAATCGCGTCTCGATTCACTTCTGGCAAACCGTAAACAGCCTTTTCAACCAACTCGGGGCAGCCGTGCTGCTGGCCGTACCACTTTTCCCAAGTGGGAATATCTTTAATACGAAAGTCTGCAGACAAATCAATGACACGTATCCCTGCGCTGAACAGTTCCGTCATCATCGCTTGCGCAACCCCATGAGGCGTTGCAAAGAAGACTACGTCACACACACTTAACGATTCCAGGCTGGGTTCGCTAAAACAAAGATCGCAATGGCCACGCAGGTTCGGAAATAGCTCTGCAACCGGCTTACCCGCCTCTGCTCGAGACGTTATAACTGTGGCTTCTGCCTTGGGGTGAATAGCGAGCAAACGCAACAATTCCACACCGGTATACCCAGTACCACCTACAATACCTACCTTGATCACTACATAACCTCCGTAATCATTTCGCCAATGACGTTCTAAGAATTGCCGCGTATGATAAGGGGGTTTAGGGAAAACCTAAAGCGACGCTCGCGTGCAATGCTAGGGAATGTGGAGAAACAATGATTAACGCCAAACAGATTGCCCGTTTTTGCAGCGACCACCTAAACAATTTCCGCCACTCTCTCGCCTATTTCGACGCACTTCCCCAGCTCACGCTATTAGGGCTTCTAATCGGCCTATTAACGGGTGCCGTCATTGTCGTATTTCGTTTTTTGATCGATACACCGCTAAGTTTTTTAATCAGCGAACACACCGACAATTTCGAATCGCTGAGTATTCCAGACCGTTTCTTATTTATTTTCACCGGGCTTCTCGCTCTGGGATTATTAATTAAGATTGCCGGAAAAAAGCACAGTGAAACAAGCGTTGCCCATGTACTTGACCGCCTCCACAACTATCAAGGAAAACTCCCTTTTAGCAACTGGCTAGTACAGTTTGCGGGCGCGATTATCGCAATGGTAAGTGGCCAATCCGTTGGCCGTGAAGGGCCAGCCGTGCATTTAGGCGCCGGTGTTGCAAGCCAGCTGGGGCAATGGTTACGCCTGCCCAACAACAGTATGCATACGCTAATAGGCTGTGGTGTTGCCGCCGCCATTTCAGCGTCATTCGACACTCCAATGGCGGGCGTTATTTTCGCAATGGAAGTTATTGTGATGGAATACACCATTGTTGGCTTCGTTCCCGTTATTCTCGCATCGGTTATGGGCACCATGATGAGCCAAGCCGCCTTTGGCGAAAGTGGCGGCTTGCTCGTAGGCTCAAGCGATATGAACAGTTTGACGGAACTGCCTTATATGGTGGTGGTGGGTCTCGTTATTTCCCTATGTGCCAGCACGTATATTCGATTGAATATTTTCGCGCTTAAATTTAATACAATCTCTATTTATTTACGCTTATTGGTGGCCGGTTTACTAACCGCCGTGGTTGCCACTGCAGTGCCGGAAGTAATGGGGCTCGGCTATGACACCGTCAATGCCGCATTGGCTGGCCAGCTCTTAGTGGGTAGCCTATTAATTATTGGGATGGCTAAATTACTGATTACCCCCGTCGTTATTGGCTTGGGTATTCCTGGGGGCGTTATTGGCCCGCTACTCGTCATCGGTGGCTGTATCGGTGGCGCAATGGGCTTAGCGTTACAAGCCATAATGCCTGAACTTTCGACCAACCCTAGCTTTTACGTTGTCATCGGCATGACAGGCATGATGGCCGCTACACTCAACGCCCCTCTTGCCGCTTTAGTCGCAGTATTGGAGCTGAGCTACAACCCTCATATGATTTTCCCTGCGATGCTTGTCATTGTGGTGGCTTGCGTCTCAACTCGCCAACTCTTCAAATTACAAAGTATTTTTGTTCAACAATTAATTCACAGCGGACGCAAACTAGATTTCGGCCCGGCAAAACAAGCGCTTCGCCGAGCGGGTGTGCGCAGCATTATGGATACACGGTTTGTGATGGCACCGCCTAATATAACGGTGGATGAATCGCATCTATTACTGTCCAAGAAACCTATGTGGGTTCTCTATGAGGAAGACCAGCAAAAAGTAGCGTTAAGAGCGGCCGACCTAGCCGCAGCAGTAACGGCACATAAAGAATATATTATCCAGGACGTCGAAAACACCCTCTCACCGGAAGTGCTTGAGCTACATCTACACGACATCCCTGGACGGCGGTTAAACTTACAGCCCATTCACGACACCGCCAATTTAATCGAAGCGCTAGAAGCCCTCACTCAAGCCGGTGCAGAAGGGCTCTTTGTATCTAAAACCTACAGGCCGCTCAGCGGCAATGTTCATGGCGTTATTACGATGGCGTCCATTCAGAATTATTATCAACCAGAGGAGTTTAAACATGCTGTGGGTTAAAGCCATTCATATTATTGCCGTGGTTTGCTGGTTTGCGATGCTATTTTATTTACCACGTTTATTTGTTTATCACGCGATGAGTGACGACCAGAACACTAAAAACCAATTCAAGATAATGGAACGAAAACTATATTGGGGCATTGGCTTACCCTCACTCTGGTTAACCATTATTTTTGGCGTGTGGGTAACCACTTACGCTTGGGATTATTATACCGCCAGCACGTGGTTTTGGATAAAAATGGCCTTAGTAGCCATTCTCGTGGTTTATCACCACGTCTGTGGCTACTTTATTCGTCAGCTACGCGATAATCTTTGCACAAAAAGCCATGTATTCTTTCGTTGGTTCAATGAAGTGCCTACCGTCATTTTGCTCGCCTGTGTATTTTTGGTCGTTGTGAAGCAGCCTCTCTAGCAACGACGTTACTGGCAGCTGGATTCGCAGGGTTCCAGCCGCCTTGTGCTAAACTCGGTAGTGACTAAACGGCATAAATTACTCATGATAAAAAATAACGCCAACCCGCCCATTATACTTTCGCTTGGTGCACTAGATCCTTCAGGCTCTGGCGGCTTACAGGCAGATATAGAAACAGCCGCCAGCCTTGGTTGCCACTGCGCCCCTGTGGTCACGTCCCTGTCCTCTGCCGGTGCGGGCTCAGATATAGAATCAACCGCTGTCGACTCATCGCTGCTAATAACACAGGCCCGCTCCGTACTCGATAATATGAACGTCGCCGCCATCAAGATAGGATTTCTTGGCTCCGTTGCCAACACCGAAGCAGTGCATACTATTATTCATGCTCTCCCTTCAATTCCCGTCGTTGCGCACCCAGCATTATTATTATGGGATAGTGACGACGAAGAACAGAACGACCTACCGGAAGCCTTCTTTTCGTTAATTGTGCCGCAACTCAAAATTGGTGTCTTTTCATTGTATGAAGCGAGAACCATATCCAGAGAATCCGACACGCTAGCGACAACCGCGCAAGCACTCACCAGCAATGGCTGTGAATATGTTCTTATCACCGGCACCGGCCATGATCACCCCTGCTTCCAAAACAGTAGTTTCAACATCAAAGGCCTCGTACAAGAATACCATTGGGAACAAGAACCCCCCACTTGCCACGGTGCCAGCAGCACGCTTGCCATGAGCACCTGCGCCTACCTGGCCCACGGTGGCACACCACAAATGTCACTTAACCAAGCCCAAAATTATACGTGGCAAACAATGTGCGCATCCCGAGAACTAGGCTTCTCTATTCGTACACCACATCGTTTTTTTTGGGCCGATAAAAATATAGAATCCTCTCAAGACTTGCCAGCGACGAAAAAAAGCCACTAACATAGCCCTCTTTTTTCGAACTCCACCCAGAAAGAGACCACCATGAGTGAACAGTCATCCGCTTTTCAGCGCGCACAAAAAACGATTCCCGGCGGAGTAAACTCTCCCGTTCGAGCTTTTAAAGCCGTAGGCGGAGAGCCTATTTTTATTGAACGAGCAAAGGGCGCTTACCTATTTGATATCGACCAGAAGCGCTACGTAGACTACGTACTCTCATGGGGCCCGATGATTCTCGGGCATGCCGATGATGATGTTCTAACGGCCGTAACAGAAAAACTTCAGCAGGGCTTAAGCTTCGGCGCGCCGACAGAAATCGAAACAGAACTCGCCGAAACCCTTTGCAATATTATGCCGGGAATGGACAAAGTACGATTCGTAAGTTCCGGCACCGAAGCCACAATGAGCGCAATTCGCCTAGCGCGTGGCTATACCGGTCGCGATAAAATAGTTAAATTCGAAGGCTGCTACCATGGCCATTCAGACTCATTACTGATTAAAGCCGGTAGCGGTGCGCTGACCCTAGGAGTGCCCAGCTCACCCGGCGTGCCGGCGTGCCTAGCCGAACACACAATTACCCTTACCTACAACAATATTGAGCAAGTAAAGGAAACCTTCGCTCGTCTAGGCGATGAGATTGCGTGCGTAATCGTTGAACCGGTGGCCGGTAATATGAATTGCATTCCACCCTTACCCGGCTTTTTAGAATCATTGCGAGAAGCCTGTACCGCGTCCGGCGCACAATTAATTCTCGATGAAGTCATGACCGGTTTCCGGCTCGGTCTTACGGGCGCGCAAGGCTATTACAACATCCAACCCGATATAACCACATTGGGCAAGGTTATGGGCGGCGGCATGCCTGTGGGCGCCTTTGGCGGCCATGAAGACATCATGAACCACATTGCACCCGTAGGGCCTGTCTATCAAGCTGGGACTCTCTCAGGCAACCCTGTCGCCATGGCCGCAGGCTTAACAACATTGCAAAAGATAGCCGAACCGGGGTTTTATCAGCCACTATTCAACCACACCGACCGCTTAGTGAAAGGCCTCAACGCTATCGCGTCAGAGGCTGGCATTCCGTTTACAACGAATCATGTTGGTACTATGTGGGGCGGCTTTTTTACAGAAGAAAAGCAGGTCTATAACTATCAACAAGTCATAGCCTGTAATAATGAGCGCTTTAACCGTTTTTTCCACGGCATGCTGAAAGAAGGTATTTATTTAGCGCCGGCCTCCTACGAAGCAGCGTTTATGTCGGCCGCCCATACCGACGACGATATTGATTTTACCTTGAGCGCAGCAACAAAAGTATTTAGTACTTTATAAACAAGAGGCCGCTATACGCTTACCTCTAATCGTCAATTTGATTTTTTAACTTAGAAATTATGTCAACATCTGGGCCGGCAATATCGACGATATGAAAGCCGGCCCAATTTCGGGTATCACCTACAGTTTCTCTAATCCATAAACATTCTGCGCCAATATTCATGCACGTAACGCCATCGATTTCGGAGGACAAGGTAAATTGCAGCTGATAAAGGCAGTTTTCCTTCACTTCGTCGCCGCCCAAAATCATAAACCCTTCTTCGTGCAAATTAACCACGCGCCCAACCTCAACATCGTGTAGCACGTCGCGCACGAGGATAACTTGATGAACGGGCGCCCGTTTCAGGCCTCGATGTTCGTCTTCAGCTGGTTTCATTAAGGTGGTCTCCAGGCTTCGCCAACTCGGCTTTTTCGTTTAGCTTCTGGAAAATATTTTCCAAAGCTCGCTCGAAGAAAGGTTTCGAGCTACCCGATATAATCTTAGTTTTACTCGAAATCATTTGCCGGGCAAGATTCAAACCCGACATCATATCGACACGCTTCCCCATTTGATCAACAAGCATATAATGTGATGTCCGTGCGTTATACCAAGCCACTTTCAAGCGTTTCCCGCCTTCAAACTCAAACCACGTACCAAATTCGATCATCTTCAAACTCTCAACCATTTGGGACTCTTCTGGTGTCGAATTTTCTGCTCGAATTTCTTTTGACCCCGCTTTTTCAGCCGCTATTCGCTCTAATTTATCACGCATCGGTGCAGGCGCAGGCTCTGCTTTTTTGCTTTGCATCGCCAACTTAATTAGCGACGACAGCGCATCAATCAGCTTATTGCCTTTTATCTGGTCGTACCCTATGGTTTCAAAGCCATTTAGGACCGCCGATATTAAATCGTCGTGGATTTCGAGCTGACGGGTTTTATCGGCAGGATTATCTTTAGGCTCTACACACCAAAGTACATCATCCACTACCGCAAGAGCCTTACCCCACTTGTCGGATTTGTCGCCGTATCGCAACAATGCAAAACTAAGAAAATCGGACCACGGTTGCAATAAAAACAGAAGCACTGCCGACGGCAATTCCTTGCCTTCTGTTCTGCCCCGCACCTCTTCATTAACCTTCAGTTTCACTTCACGCAGTTTTTCTTCGCCTTGCGCTTTTTCTGTAGCTCGCCGCTCCATCAATTCTTGCCGACGAACAATGTTCTTAGTGTAGCTACTAAACTCCAGAAGAAGTTCGGTAATAAATTTAACGTCGTTATCGAATTCGTGCAAAATCCGATTCACAATGTCTTTTATCTTGTTATACATATCGTATTGAGCAGAGCCGTCATCGCTCACCCAATTTGCACCAGCTTCCGCCAAATTATTCAGCAATACGCGCGCTGGATGTTCTGCCGCCTCAAAAAAGCCTGGGTCGATAAAGGCTATTTTTAAAAAAGGTGTGTGTAAGTAACTGAGCAATGCCTTGATCGAATCGGGTAAGTTTTCGTCATTCAGCATATATTCGAATAGCATCCCGACCAAATCGATCGTTTGCATATCGTTTTTTTCAACTGCACCGTCATTCTCTTCCGTTTTTAACTGTGCGTGTAGACGCTCCACAATCTGTGAAACATCCAATGGAATAACCTGCCCTTGAGCGCCAATATCTTCCGGCGCGCCCGTTGATTGCAGCGCTTGTAAGGCTCCCATCAAATCGGAAGAGGAGACCATTACACCGCCAGGAGGCAACGTAGAGGTAGCACCAACCATCTGGTTTTGTAGGCCTCGAATAGCTTGCACCAGGCTATTTTGATATTCCTCTGGAGGAAGGTTAGGGTTAGGCTGGCTGGAAGAAAGCTCTGCAGCCAGTTGCTCGACCGGTGACGCAGTATCGGGAGCCTCTTCCCCTCCTTGCAAAGCCGAGGCAGGGGCCTGCCCAGAGGGTACGCTATATTTTAGATGCGGCAGCACGCCTTGGTGCCCCAGATATTGATTAATTTCTTCGCTAATACTCTGAATTATCTTAATTAATTCATCGTCATACACTTTATAAGCGAGTTGCTTTACTTTGGGGTCAAGCGGCAACAACTTAAGCGCTTTTCGTAACGATTCACAAAACTGTATAGGTGATGCAGGGTTAGTCGCCTCTGTAACGTGTTCACCACCGTTTAAGACGGCAAAGCGCTGATTCAAAGCCCACAGAGGCTCTGCAAAAAAAGCATCTGCTCGTTGCGTTATAGAGGAAATGGCAATCGTTTCTTCCAAATCTTCATTGTCAACCAAGGACAATTGGTCTTCATCTTCGGCGCCACCAACATTGGTTTGCAATTCGCGCTTCTTGAACTTAACAAAGCCCTCAGATAGATAGCCACAGAAATAGCGCTCTAACTCATCTCTATTCTGTCTAAAAAGCCTCTGAACTTCCGCTAATTCCTCTTGCGCCTGATTAGACTCCGCACCGTCCATTTCCACCGACAAGGCGTCATCTAACACCTTAAGATACTCGCGAAATGCATCTTGGGAATGGCTCGCTGCTAGGTTTTGACACGCCTTTAAATGCGAAACCACAGCCGAACTGGATAACGGCAATAACAATGGCGCATGCTCGCCAGTGGAACCTGCGTCCATTTCCTTGCCCTCATCGCCTCGAATCAGTCTTGACATAACTCCCCTAAATTCTTGTTCATACCAAGTTGTCGTTTTTTGATTTCAACAAAGGTGTTAAAACCGCATACTTCTTCTCGCAAAAATCGCATTCCTTACAGCCAATAGCGGGAACATGCTCCTTTTTTGCGCTCACGCCCACTACCTACTCTAAAACTATAGCCTCTATCACCGCAATGCAGAACGCTTTATGATCAATTCGCGTCAGTTCACACCATGATTTTAGTGACAACGACTTCATTATCCACAAAATCCACGCAAAAAGAACGTCTTTGATGCCATTTAACGAAGCTTATTACCCTCGCTCAAAAACATTTCTATTATTACCGCACTTTAACTCTTCGCCGCGACCGCTATAATCCCTCGCATCTACCTACGGAGAGTAAGAATGAGCAACTACGATATATACGGAATTGGTGCCGGTTTGGTCGACACCGAAATTGAAGTTTCGGACAAAGACTTAGAAAGCCTAGCCATTGAGAAGGGTGTGATGACACTGGTTGACGAAGAACGACAACATGCGTTGATAGACGCTTTATCAACGCACCTTGTCGCGTCTAACCGGGCCAGCGGCGGCTCAGCCGCAAACAGCATTATTGCGGCTAGTTATTTTGGTGCTCGAAACTTTTACAGCTGCCGCGTAGCAAGTGACGAGAACGGCGCATTTTATTTAAAAGATCTCGCCAATGCCGGTGTGGATTACCATAACAGAAATGGCTCTTGCGACGGCATTACCGGTAAATGCTTAGTTATGATTACCCCCGATGCTGAGCGCACCATGAATACGTTTTTGGGTACGAGCGAGTACATCTCGGCTGAAGACATTGATTTAGAGGCGCTATGCAAGTCTCGCTATGCCTATATCGAAGGCTATTTGGTCACCTCCGAAACAGGGCGCCCAGCGGCTATTGCGTTACGCGAGCAAGCTGAAGCCAACAATGTAAAGACAGCGCTGAGCCTCTCAGACCCTGCAATTGTTAACTTTTTCCGCGACGGCTTGCTAGAAATGGTTGGTTCGGGCGTCGACATTATGTTTTGCAACGAAGATGAAGCAATTAACTTCACCCAAACAGCGAACGTAAAAGACGCAGCGGAGGCATTAAAACAATATGCTAAAACATTTGCGATTACACGCGGTAGCGATGGAGCACTATTGTTTGATGGGACCGAATATGTAGAGGTTTCTGCACACAAGGTACAGCCACTAGATACGAACGGTGCAGGAGACATGTTTGCCGGCGCATTTTTATTCGGTATTACACGAGGCATGGACTTCGCCAGCGCCGGCGCACTGGCCAGCAAAGCCGCTTCTGTAGTCGTATCGCAATTCGGGCCTCGCTTATCACAAGCGCAACACGCAGAGTTATTGGCGAGTTTGGCTTAACCGCGCGACAAGAGATCGCGCAAATCGATAATGGCAGCGTTCGCGCGTGAGATATAGTTGGCCATCACTAGAGAGTGATTGGCCAACACGCCAAAGCCACTGCCATTTAATATCATGGGGCTATAAACCGTTTCCTGCGTACCCTCTAACTCTCGAATAATTTGCTTCAAGCTCACCCTAGCATTCTTTTTTTCCAGTACATCAGCAAAATCAATTTCTATTGCTTTCAAAAAATGGATAAGCGCCCAAGCACTGCCACGCGCCTCATAAAATACATCGTCAATTTCAAACCAGCCGGTTTTTATTTCTCTTTCTTTTGGTATTTGGGTTGATTGCTGCGCGCCCATCGTACCGGCTAAATCAGTATTGATTCGACGCTGCCCCAACTACTCGCGCTTAACCGCTGAGACAAACTCCCCAAACGTCGTCTCTACGGTGCTTAACCAATAGTGAATATTGTCGGCTCTTGAATAAAATTGTGCTTCAGTTTGCTGCTCGTCACTCAAACGCTGCAAATACGAGCGTAAATATTTAACACCATCTAAATATTCTTTTTCTGTTGCCGGCAACAGCCAGCTATTGTGGTCGAAATTAAAATGAGGCTCGGCAAGCGCTAAGTCTTTATCTTCAGTAGATTGCGATTGCGAACGACTAAACGCCTCACGCATTGCCTTTGTTAAATCTCGAACTTGTATTACAACGCCATATTCCCAATTGGGGATATTATCTAGCCATGCGCCTGGAGGAGCAATGTCATTAGCAAGATAGCCGCCAGGCTTGTTCATCAAGGTATCAACTACATTNATTAAAGCCGCCGTTGTTGCTACCCCTGTTACCATTCTCTGCTCATTCGAACCCACTTCCCGGAGGGCGGCCTCTCGAACATTAAAAAGGTTAGGCTCAAAACTCCAATAGCCGCCCACAATTATGGCCAGCAACAAATAAAACCCAAATGAAATTAAGACGTAGCGGAACCAACGATTACTTTCCGCCAAATCACTTTTAAAATCGTGCCAACGAGTTTCGGAAAACTGCTTCATGGCATTCACTTTTTCAGATACTGAATTAAACATAAGATCGACCCACCGATTACAACGCCAAAGGACGAACGTTGACATTACCGGTCGCAACACGACCGCCTTCGAATTCTATTGTTAAACTAAATTGGTCACCTGCGCTAGGCGTTGATGAAATACCAAAAACCATTAAGTGGTAACCATTAGGTGCAAACTGCATTGTGCCATGCGCCGGAATTGAGACATGAGGTACCGGCCGCATTTTCATCATACCCTCTTCGTATATATTGCGATGAACTTCAATATGGTCAGATATTGCTGCGTAAATATAATTGACTACGGCGGGCTCATCGGTGTTGTTTCGTATCGACAAATAGATTGCGGCTGTAGTCTGGCCTGGCGCTAATACAGGCATTACCGCAGATTCGATCTCGATATCGGGAGGCGCAACGCCTGCACCTTCATTACCACACCCCGCTAGCGCAGCCATGAAAAGCATAGCTATACCCCCCAAAACACAACGAAAACACACCCTACGAGATACATACATGTTAAAAACTCACAACTCTAATTATTCTTGGATAATGCCACTGTCACTCCAGAAGCTGGCATTTGTGCGCTAGGGCGACCAAAGAAAAAACCTTGCCCCCCATTAACGTGTAAACGAAGCAATGCTTCCCACTCCGAATCACTCTCTACCCCATCTGCGAGAATCTTAACATCACAAGCGTGCGCAAGCTGCACCAATGTTTGCATATAGAACCGATTACATTGATCGGTAGCAATTCCAGCAATAAAGCGCCGGTCAATTTTAATATACGCTAGCTCTAGCAATTGTAGCTGGCCAAGAGTTTCTGGCGTTATCCCACAATGGTCTAGCGCAATTTTTACCCCTAAATCACTTAGAACCCCATGCACCAGCTCAAAATCAACCTCGGCTAAGGTTAACACTCGTTCATGAAATTCCAAGATCAGGCGATCACACACTTCAGAGTTAAGTGATAGGTACCCCGTTAACCAGCGAATAAAAAGCGGGTCGATAACCGATAAAGACGAAACATTCACGCTCAATACACGCTCAGAATTGTTCGCCAAACTCTGAATCGCGCCCTCCAAAACCAATTGGTCCAATGCTGGAACCAGCCCAAAGCGCTCCGCCAAAGGCCAAAACACACCGGCAGGCACTATTTCGCCCTCGTCATTTGCACGACAAAACACCTCAGAGCCCATAGGCTCTAGCGCCCTCGAATACATTGGCTGAAAATGAAGCAAGACCTCTTTCCGCTCGATCATTCTTTTTAAAAATTGCTGCCATTCTCCAGCAGGGCGAACATCAATAAGAGGATCATCTACGGGGTATACCGCCCAATCTGTACGACCGGATGATCTTGCCAATCTCAGCGCCGCATCAGCTGCACTTAGCATTTTTGCCATAGAGGTTATGGCTCTAGAGGCTGCAGCCCCCAACCAAAAATTAACCATTTCAGAGTTCACTGCCAGCTCGATCGATTCCACACGGACTTTAATACCCGACAACCAATGTGCCGCTTCTTCTTGCGCCATACCTGGCACGAAAACAGCAAAATCACACCCCGTTCGACGAGACGCAAAACCCCCAGGCCAGGTTGCTAACGAGTCGCGCATCAGTTCAGCCACACGCCTCAACAAGCTATCTCCGGCATCACGCCCATGGCTATCGTTTAGCTCGTAGACGCCCGCAACATGTAACAACAACAATACGCCTGGGCCACCCCCGTCGGCGCTTACCCAGGCATGCATTTGCGCTTCGAAGGCATTACGATTCGGAAGCCCCGTCAGAGGGTCCAAATGCGCCTCCGTATGAAGCGACTGGCTAATCATTAATTGTTCGCTCAGAATATTTCGAAGCTTTGCCGTCAACCAATTAATCGTCACAGCTAACGTGTTCACATCACTTGCACACGTTATATCCATCACTTGCCCATAATTTCCACGAAGCACATTCTTTGCCTGCCCCTGCAAACGCCGAAGCCCACGAAAATGCCAAGCAGCAAAGACTAAAATCAGCGCATAGACCATTAAGGCCACACCTAAAAACAACCACATATTCAGCAAAAAATGCCACCACAAAGTGGCATAAGCTCGAGCCGGGTGCTTACTCACAAAGACTCGCCCCTGGACAGCACCCACAACTTTCACCGACGCCGCGCCAAACCCATCCGCTAAGGCGAATGTATTAACAAACCACTCAGGAGTATCCAATCCTTCTAGGGTATGGGTTCTATAGATTGCGGTATTGTCAGCGAGGTCATGGAAGACAACACGCCGATATTCACCACCATGAAAGAGCTCGTCAACCCACTGTTCACGCTGATCACGCTCGTCAGGGGCAAGCGCTCCCCGTAACCGCGTGGCGAGATTTAATGCCGCGATGGAGGCATCTTCACGTAACTGATGCGCCAACAACTGCCTCTCAGCATGCATAACAACAACAAACGTCGCACTCAACATCAGAAACATCAATATTGACGTGCTTAACACAAGCTTGCGAAACAGGCTCATTAATAAGGCTCTCCCTAAGCGGGGAAGAAAGACAAAGAGAAGGGTGGACAACTTTAAGGCCAATATGGCGTATAAAGAACAGCACACTTAATTGTAGTCACGATCAAACTGATCGCACTCCGAGTATCTCGTGCAGCGAAGAGAAAGTACGGAGCCCCCAAACCTACCGTGGTCGAAAGACATAAGGGAGAAGGAGAAGGAGAAAAAGGGGGAAAGAGAAGACGGGCCAGATGGAGAGGGCTATACCAATATGGTCGAATGTAGAACCTCCCCTAAAAGGGAGGGAGTATCACTATCTTAACCTTACTCGAAAGCCTAATATCGCCGCGAACCCGATACCCTGCAGCTTCCTTTTTAATATGCTTATAAATCCAACGCCCTTCAGCATCTGTACGCGCATAAATCATAATTGACTCTTGCGTAACAGCAATGCGTCTGGCGATACCACCCAGCAGAGGCAAAACGGCCTGCTTGTCACTTTTAAGCCACTCGACAGGCACGTTAAATGTTTCAATCGCCCGCCCCTCGTGAGCAGGAAGGCTCGACTGTCGTCGTGCTATTGGCTGAATAGCCACCAGCTCTTTAGTTAAGCTGTCTAGCAAACGGCTTTGTGGGTAATACGATTCCGCCTCGGCCAATAAATTACGCGCTTGGGCTGGCTGGCTCGCCGCCATAGCTTTACGCACTTTCTCGGCATACTGTATTAAAATCACTTGCAAACCCGCTCTCGCCGCAGCGTTATTGGGGTCTATTATTAAAACTGCCTGAAAACGGTCGTACGCGTTATCTTCAGCCGGAAACGTCAAACGTCCTTTCGCTAACGCCGCTTCGGCTTTAGCGAGAAAACGTTGCTCTAAACCCACAAGCGGAACCGTACTTGCCCCAACTGTTGTCTCAACCGTCTCGATATGATCGTTTTCAGTATCACCCTTAACCTTAATACCACCACAACCCGATAACCAACCTAACAATACACACGTTAAAATGACGCATCGCACCCTCGACCCCCTCACAGACATACCCCTATACCCTATACACACTTAACTATAAACACCTGCATGTGATCATTGCCCTGCAAAGTCTAACGGCGTTCGGTACACTAAAGGCTTACGATGAACTATTGGTAACGCCAACTGTCGTAAGCTTAACTTAAAGCAACTCCACCATTTCTGACATCTATGCGGCACGAAGACTACCTGTTAGTACTTCCATACGCAAAATCACACGCCAACCTTACATTATGACTTTTTCTTACGCGCTTCGATCATTACGTAAAACTGCCCCCACATTCCTACTCGCAGGGTTCCTTGTCTTGCTGTGGAGCACCTACGCTCATACAGAAGATTATAACTTTGGAGTCGCCAGCAACGAGAGTGAATTTTTACCGGTCGATCAAGCCTACCAAGTCATGGTGGAACGCCGCTCCGATCAATTTGAGATGTTATGGAATATTGCCCCCGCTTACTACTTGTACCAACATCAGTTCAAACTCGAAGTGAGCAATGGCACAAACGCCGAAAAATTAACACTGGATTTCGAACCGGGAAAACGTAAATACGACGAATATTTCGCAAAAGAATTAGAGGTTTATTACAACACCACAATCGTACGCAGCCCGCTACCCAGTTTTGCGCCACCCTACGAACTCAAAATAAGTTCGCAAGGTTGCGCCGATGCAGGCCTTTGTTATTCCCCTCGTCGACAATACTTTTACCTCGCGGCAGATGGCAGCTTTACAGAACATGATAAATCTCAACTAACAACAACACCCCCTTCAAACCCTAAAACAACTCGCTCACTGCAAACCATGCCCTTAGCGGCCACAAGCGAACCAGCCACAACATTTCTTCCCGCAATATTGCTCGGTGCTCTACTTGGGGGCTTAATTTTAAACCTGATGCCTTGCGTCTTCCCTGTACTCTCGCTTAAAGCGCTAAGTTTTGCTTCAAGCGGGCATTCAGGCCACCAGCAACGCCAACACGGATGGGCCTATACCGTTGGTGTAGTCGGCTCCTTTATTGTGGCCGCCGCAACCATTCTGGTCGCGCGTGAAGCCGGCGAAATGCTGGGCTGGGGGTTCCAACTTCAGCATCCCGTCTTTGTTGCTGCGTTAATTTACCTGTTTTTAGTGATGGGGCTAAACCTTTTTGGCATGTTCGAACTCGGCACTCAATTTATGGGTGCAGGCCAATCCCTGACAACTGGCGGCGGTGTTCGCGCATCCTTTTTTACCGGCGTGCTAGCCGCAGTGGTTGCGAGCCCCTGCACCGCTCCCTTTATGGCCACAGCATTAGGCGTGGCACTAACGCAATCCGTTCCCGTTGCACTTCTTATTTTTGCCACTCTTGGTTTTGGCATGGCGCTTCCCTTTCTCGCACTTAGCTATAGCCCCAAGCTCGCCAACTACCTGCCGCAGCCCGGCGCATGGATGGACATTCTCAAGCAAGTACTCGCCTTCCCCTTACTGGCAACCGCCATTTGGCTTCTATGGGTGCTAGGCCATCAAGTGGGCAGTAGCGGTATAGCGCTAATACTTTCTAGCGCCCTACTCATCTGTTTTGCCCTCTGGTTAACGCGTTTTTCCCCCGGCTCAACCGCTTACAAACTGCTGTTACGGGTACTCATCGTAGCCAGCCTGTTTACCGCGGCACAAACCACCTGGGGTGTACGCCATTTGCAGGCAACACAAACGACAGCTCATTCCACTCAATGGACCCCTTTCAGCCTTGCAGGCCTGGAACAACTGAGAGCCGAAGGTAAACCCGTATTTGTAAACTTCACCGCAGATTGGTGCATAACCTGCAAAGTTAATGAGCGCGTCGCCTTTCACTCCGACACCTTCTTCAATGCCGCACAACAACAAAACATCACCCTGATGAAAGCCGATTGGACCAATCCCAATGACGAGATAGCAACCGCTCTCAAACGCTACAATCGTAGTGGTATCCCCCTTTACCTTATGTTTCCGGCAAAAATAGGCAGCGAACCGGCCATTTTGCCTCAATTCTTAACCCCTTCCATTCTTAACGATGCATTTAATAAAGCCTTAAGCAATTGAGTAATAACTAAGCTTTTTTTCATGATCTTCGTTAATTATGGAGATATCTGCGCTGAAAGTGAGCAAGTTCTCATCTTACGATAGACATCCCGCGCCAATTTAGGCAAAATCCCTCCAGCTACGCGAATGTGTGCTTGTTAGCCGCTGTGTATTACAATATCGGCACAATTCGCAGCATTTTCGAACCAGACTTCATAGACGACAAAATTTTGACGACAAACACGTTAAATTCTCTCATTGCGCAACTTGGTGGACAAACCCATGGCAACAATATTGGTTCTTCATGGCCCCAACCTCAATCTTTTAGGCACTCGCGAACCAGACGTTTATGGCAGCACCACCCTCGCCGATATCAACCAGCACCTCACCACGCTGTGCATTGAAAAAGGCCACCATCTACACGCTTTGCAGAGTAACGCCGAATATGAACTGATCGATCGTATTCACGACGCGCAAAACGAGGGCGTCGATTTTATTGTTATCAATCCAGCGGCCTTTACCCACACGAGCGTCGCCCTTCGCGACGCACTAGCCGCAGTGCGCATTCCTTTTGTTGAGTGCCACCTATCCAACGTATTTAACCGCGAACCGTTTCGCCATCATTCCTATTTTTCAGATTTGGCCAACGGTGTTATTTGCGGCTTCGGAGCACAAAGCTACGAACTGGCCCTTCAGGCCGCTTTTTCACACTTGGAAAACACTTAAATATGTTCCAAGTAATTAACCCTATCAATTAACGCGCTTGTTACAGAGAGGCCCTTATGGACATCCGCAAAATCAAGAAACTGATTGAACTGTTAGAAGAATCCAACGTAGAAGAGTTAGAAATTAAAGAAGGCGAAGAATCTGTTCGCATTAGCCGAGGCTCAAATAACGCCCCAGTACCAATGCAACCGATGTACCAACAAGCGCCAATGGCAGCTGCTCCACCCGCTGCTGCGCCAGCTCCAGCGCCTGCCCCCGTAGCCGTTCCAGAAGCCACCGGCCACCAAGTGCTCTCCCCCATGGTTGGCACCTTCTACCGTTCACCAAGCCCCGGTTCCCCTTCGTTTATGGAGATCGGCCAATCGGTTAAAACGGGTGATGTTATTTGTATCGTAGAAGCGATGAAAATGATGAACCAGATCGAAGCAGACAAGTCTGGCGTAATCGAAGCCATTTTAGTTGAAGATGGAGAACCGGTAGAGTTCGACCAGCCTTTATTGGTTATCGCTTAATACGCAATTAGAGGGTAAACACTATGTTTAACAAGGTCCTCATTGCCAACAGAGGCGAAATTGCGCTGCGTATTTTACGTGCATGTCGCGAATTGGATATCACCACCGTCGCGGTTTACTCAAAAGCCGACCGCGACCTTAAACACGTACGCCTAGCAGACGAATCCGTTTGTATTGGCCCAAACTCGTCAACGGAAAGCTACCTTAATATTCCCGCCATTATCTCGGCGATGGAAGTGACAGACGCTATAGCGGTTCACCCCGGCTATGGATTTCTGGCCGAAAATGCCGATTTTGCCGAACAAGTCCAAAAAAGTGGTTTTGTCTTTATCGGCCCAGACCCCGAAACCATTCGCATAATGGGCGACAAGGTGGCGGCTATTCGAGCGATGAAAGAAGCCGGCGTTCCCACCGTACCCGGCTCAGATGGCCCGCTGCCAGACGATGCCGAAGCTTGCATTATGATGGGACGCAAAATTGGCTTCCCGGTCATTATTAAAGCCGCTGCAGGTGGTGGTGGTCGCGGCATGCGTGTTGTTCACACAGAAGCCAGCTTGTGGAATTCTATTCAGGTGACGAAAACCGAAGCCAAATCATCATTTGGCGACGATACCGTCTACATGGAAAAGTTTCTGCAAAACCCTCGTCACGTCGAAGTACAAATTATCTCCGATGGTCAAGGCAATACCGTGCACCTGTATGACCGCGACTGCTCAATGCAGCGACGTCACCAGAAAGTTATTGAAGAAGCACCGGCACCGGGTATCAACGAAGAGGCACGACAAGCGGTATTCGATTCATGCGTAAAAGCCTGTAACGATATTGGCTACAAAGGCGCAGGCACATTTGAGTTCTTATACGAAGACGGCGGGTTCTATTTCATTGAAATGAATACGCGCATTCAGGTCGAACACCCCGTATCAGAAATGATCACCGGCGTAGACCTTATTAAAGAACAAATTCGTGTGTGTGCTGGCGAGAAACTCAGCCTTCGTCAAGAAGACATCAAAGCAACAGGCCACGCCATTGAATGTCGCATTAATGCCGAAGACGCAAAAACATTTATGCCATCGCCAGGGCTGGTTGACAACTTCCATCCGCCCGGCGGGCTAGGCGTTCGCGTAGATTCCCACCTATACAGTGGCTACACCGTTCCACCGTATTACGACTCCATGATTGCCAAAATAATTACGCACGCCGAAGATCGTCGCAGCGCATTACGACGCATGGAAGGCGCGCTGGACGAACTGGTTATTAGTGGCATTCGCACCAACACCGACCTACATAAAGACCTTGTCCGTGACGAAGCCTTTATTGAAGGCGGTGTAAACATTCACTACCTCGAGAAAAAGCTGGGTCTATAACCTGCGTTTTTTACCGTCCTTTAAACACCGCAGCCCTCTATGCTGCGGTGTTTTTAATTGAGGAAAACCAAAATGCCTTGGTTGCAATTGCGTATCCAAAGCGCTCGCGAGCGCGCACCCCTGTTAGAAACCACCCTACTCGAAAACGGCTCTCTCGCCGTGACATTCGAAGACAATGCCGACCAGCCAATATTTGAACCCGCATTGGGCGAAACACCACTCTGGCACGAAACTCGAATTACAGGGTTATTTGAGGCCGACATTGATACAGCTGATATCGGCGAAAAGGTGAGCGCTTACTTTTTTCAGGAAACGGGCGAAACATTAACGACCATCAACTGGCACCTTTTAGAAGACAAAGACTGGGAACGGGAATGGATGAGCCACTATCACCCGATACAGTGTGCCGACAACCTTTGGATTTGCCCGAGCTGGACGCCCCCGCCCGACCAAAATGCCGTCAACCTCATGCTCGACCCCGGCCTAGCCTTTGGTACGGGCACGCACCCTACAACTTTTTTGTGCCTGCAATGGCTCGCCGAACAAAATATTGAGTGTAAAACCGCCATCGATTACGGCTGCGGCTCCGGCATACTTGGCATTGCCGCATTACTCTTGGGCGCCTCCCACGTAACCGGAACCGATATCGACCCGCAAGCTTTACTCGCAACACGCGACAATGCCGCACGCAATGCACTGGAACCCGAACGCTTTCCTGTGTTTTTCCCGGCTAACTGCCCAACAGACACTGTCGATGTTGTTCTAGCCAATATACTCGCTGGCCCGCTAGTAGAATTAGCGCCCACATTGTGCGCACTTCTAAAACCTGGAGGCAAACTATGCTTATCCGGCGTACTTAACACTCAGCGTGACGCTATCGTTCAAGCTTACGAAACCGCTATAGAGATCGACGAGATTCGAGTAAAAGACGAGTGGATTTGCATAACAGGCACTGCCCGCTCCTCAAAGTAAGCTTGCGCGAACAAAATAAAGTGATTTATACGCCATTTGACTCACAAATGCTTGCTATCCCAATTTACGCTTGAGCAACTTGCGTATAAACTGCACATAAAGTGAGAATTGATAACGCATTAGCGGCTAAACTTAATGAAGATTCTAGAACGTTAGCCGCGCGACCGCGCAGAAACACACTGCTAGAGAAGAGCCACACCAAGAATGACAGACACGATAACCCGCTGTCCCAAATGCCACACATCCTTTCGCATTACCGAAGCGCACTTAAAGTCCGCAAAAGGTGCTGTGCGATGTGGCTCGTGCCTGAATATATTCAATGCTCGACAATTTCTCGTAAAACAAGCTACTGCCCCCGCTAAAAGCGCCGCAAAAGCACAACCGAAAAAAGCATCGCCGCCGCCTCGCATGCGCCACACAGCAACCGCAAACACTAAAACGCCCCCTCCGGCTATCACGACTCCTGACGAAGACGATAACCTCCTCATTAGTGATGACATGCCCCTGGGCGAAGGTGACACCGACCAAGGTGCTTACGATGCCGACTTCAATGACAATATTCTCTACAGCAAAACCGTTGGCTCGCGGGAATCCAACTTATTCGAGCGAGATCCCGTCAACGACGAAGACGATGACGCGCCAACATCAGACGAATCCTGGGCCTTAGACCTGCTCGAAACCGACAACAACAAACACCTTACGCCAGAACAAGCCCCTGTCGCTCCCGAGCACGACCAAACCCAATACTCCGAACACCCATCATCAGATTTTGTAGAAGACATCCACCACTACAATGAACCAACAACCAACGAAAACGAAAACCCAGCCCCAACGGAGTCGCACGACTCCATATTCTCGGCCCCAGAACCCTCTTTAGCCGAGCTCGAAGCCTTTGCCGAACCCGACTACGAAACACGGCAAACCTCTCAGAAACAATTTCTTCACGCGATAGAACCCGAGCCTGTAGAACTCTCCTACAAGAAAAGCCGCTCATTCCTGGAATCGAAAATACTGTGGTTCCCCCTTATTGCCCTAATGGCCACCGCGTTATTTGCACAAGTCGCATGGCTGCAATTTGACACCCTGAACCGCATCGAACCGTACCGTAGTTACTACGCCCACGCCTGTGAGTATCTCAACTGCACACTTGCGCCGCTCCATGATCGCACCGCCATTCATGCCGTAAATTTGGTAGTGCGTAGCCACCCCAGCCAAAGTGGCGCCCTCGTCGTAGACGCCGTTTTGCAAAACGCAGCGCCTTATCCTCAAAGCTTCCCTGCGCTCGACTTAGTGTTTACCGACATGCAAGACAATGCCATAGCGGCTCGCCGCTTCGAACCCGCCGAATACCTCGGTGGTGAAATGGCCGGTAAGAACAGTATGCCCAGCCGCCAACCCATTCATATTGCACTTGAAATCGTCGACCCAGGGCCCTCCGCCGTCGGCTACCGTATAGCCATCGCAAATTAAGGCTATAAACCTTCAAAAACTGCTAGTTTTTTGATCAAAACGGTCAAATTGTGCATTCCCAATACTCTCAACAACGGGTATGATAGCCACCCTTTTTCGGCGGCGCCATTGCCGCCAAATAAAGTGATTTGTGCGCCACTCGTTGTACTCTTTCCTCTCGACCCACAACGAGTTATGTCGCTGAGAAATTCTGTTGGATACCTATCGCAGCGCGCAGCCAAAGTACTTCATCCAGTACTTAGATGTAACTGCAAGCAATTCTTGGGGAAGAATCGTTTGTTTCAAATTGGACCACATACAATTGAAAGCCGCATCCTGCTAGCCCCTATGGCTGGCGTCACCGATGCTCCCTTTCGCCGTCTGTGCCGTACACACGGTGCGGGTTTAACCACGTCCGAAATGATCACAAGTGATACCCGGCTCTGGCAGAGCAACAAAACCCGCTCACGTCTTGCCGGACAACAACAAGAACAGTCTCCAATCAGTATTCAAATTGCCGGTAGCGACCCTCATATGATGGCCGATGCTGCGCAACAAGCCGTCGCGCATGGCGCCCACATTATTGATATTAATATGGGGTGTCCCGCGAAAAAGGTTTGTAAAAAACTGGCAGGCTCAGCGCTATTGCAAAATGAAGCTTTAGTTGCCGAGATTCTGACAACCGTCGTTAACAGTGTGAGCGTCCCTGTAACGCTAAAAACCCGGACCGGCTGGGAACCCTCCAACCGTAACGGAATCAAAATTGCCCGTATCGCGGAAGATAGCGGAATACAGGCGCTGGCCATTCATGGCCGCACCCGCGCTTGTCGCTTTAACGGTAATGCTGAATACGACACCATTGCCGCTATTGTAACCAGCGTTGCTCTACCGGTAATTGCCAACGGCGACATCGACAGCCCGCAAAAAGCAAAACGTGTGCTCGAGCACACCGGCGCTGCAGCGGTAATGATCGGCCGTCGTGCACTGGGCAATCCCTGGATTTTTGAGCAAACAGAGCACTACCTGCAACAGGGGACACTCTGCGCCAAGCCTCGTGAACAACAAATACAACAAACACTGGAGTGGCACCTGAAAGAACTCACTGCGTTCTATGGTGATATCAAAGGGGCACGCATTGCGCGAAAACATACCCGTTGGTATCTCGAAAGCCTAACCGGCGCGCAACCGTTCCTTCAGAAATTTAACCAACTAGACACGTTACCATCACAACTTGAGGCCGTGGCCGAATTTTTTCACCACAGGCCTGCAACTTACGAGGAAAATGCAGCATGAACACAGCGGATACGCTTCTAAGAGAAGGCGCGCGAGAATTTACTACTCAACCAGCGAATGGCGAGCAGTACAACAGCATACAAGAGCCTTCATTAAGGGATAGTGTAGAGAAAGCCGTATCTAACTACTTCCAGCATCTTGACGGTCAAGATGTGAGCGATGTTTACGACATGGTATTGGCAGAAGTTGAAGCGCCAATGTTAGAAGTTGTAATGAAATACACCCGCCACAACCAAACGCGTGCAGCGCACGTGCTTGGCCTTAACCGTGGCACATTGCGTAAAAAATTAAAGCAATACGGCCTGCTTTAATTTTGACGAACCAACACCACTAGCACAACCATTATGCTCGACCAAAAAGGCCAGTTTCTACTGGCCTTGTATACCGTACGACATTCACAACGTAACGACCTATTTCGCACCTCGCGAACCCGTACCGTTTTAATGTCTATGCTGTTGTAAGACATAACTCAATTCCAACGCTTTTTAATTAGCGGCTCAAGTAAACCGGTATAACACCCTATGGCCTACCACACTTGTGGCTAATCAATCGCGTTGTGTAAAACGTTAAATCCCCATCACAGGATCGCACTCACTCATGACCAACCCGTCTGAACTTGTAACCATAAAACGCGCCCTTATCAGCGTGTCGGATAAAACAGGCATTGTAGAATTTGCCCAATCGCTTAACGCACAAGGTGTAGAAATACTGTCTACTGGCGGCACCTACAAACTGCTCTGCGAGAATAAAATTCCGGCTATCGAAATTTCCGACTACACCGGTTTCCCCGAAATGATGAGCGGCAGAGTGAAAACTCTACACCCCAAAGTTCACGGTGGAATTCTCGCCCGTCGCGGCATAGACGATAGCGTAATGGCCGAACACGGCATCAACCCAATTGATATGGTTGTCGTTAACCTATACCCCTTTGAACAAACGGTAGCCAACCCCGATTGCGACCTACCCACCGCTATTGAAAATATCGATATTGGCGGGCCAACAATGGTTCGCGCAGCGGCCAAAAACTTCAAAGATGTCGCTATTGTGGTGAACGCCAATAGCTACGCCACTGTACTCGCCGAAATGCAAGCCAACAATGCCGCGTTATCGCGCGACACGCGTTTCGATTTATGTGTACAAGCTTACGAGCACACATCCGCTTATGACGGCGCAATTGCCAACTACCTTGGCCAAAAGGTTGGCGCAGGCGAAGAAAACTTTCCGCGCACCTTCAACCTTCAATACGACAAAGTACAAAGCATGCGCTACGGTGAAAACCCTCATCAAAAAGCCGCTTTCTACAAAGAAAAAAATTACACGCAAGCCAGCGTTACATCGGCAAAGCAATTGCAGGGCAAAGAACTGTCATACAATAATGTGGCCGATACAGACGCCGCACTAGAAACCGTAAAACAATTTACCGCACCGGCCTGCGTTATTGTTAAGCACGCCAACCCTTGTGGCGTTGCGCTAGGCGACAACATTTTACACGCCTACGAAAAAGCCTTTGCCACCGATCCGGAATCGGCATTCGGCGGCATTATCGCGTTCAACCAACCGCTAGATGGCGCAACGGCCAAAGCCATTGTCGACAAACAATTTGTTGAAGTTATTATTGCTCCACACGTTACCCCAGAAGCGAGCGACATTGTTAGCGCCAAGAAAAATGTTCGTTTACTTGAATGCGGCGAATGGCAAACCAACGGCAACCATGTTTTCGACTTTAAACGCATAACCGGCGGCCTATTAGTTCAAGACCGCGACGACGGTATTATTACCGAAGCCGATCTAGAAATTGTGACCAAGCGCGCGCCCACCGAAGACGAAATTCGTGATCTATTATTCGCGTGGAAAGTAGGCAAAATGGTGAAATCCAACGCCATTATTTACGCTAAAAACAGCCAAACTATTGGCGTAGGTGCAGGCCAAATGAGCCGCGTAAACTCAGCCCGTATCGCCGGCATAAAAGCCGAAATGGCCGGTTTTGAGGTAAAAGGTTCTGTCATGGCTTCCGACGCCTTCTTCCCCTTTCGCGACGGTATAGACAACGCCGCCAGCGTGGGCATTACCGCTGTAATCGAACCCGGTGGTTCTATGCGTGATGATGAAGTTATTGCCGCCGCCGACGAACACGGCATGGCCATGGTGTTTACTCGTATGCGTCATTTCCGCCACTAGTTTTAACGAGCCGCTCGGTGTATTTCATTCGCCGAGCATCTGGTAGTGCAGGCTGAAAACACATAAACCCATAAAATATGGTCTTTCAGCACGCACTACCCGAGCACTCGGCTAACGTCGTAGTCACTGCGAGATTAAAAAATCTTAAAGCATTTAAAAATATAACAGGTTAAGTTTATGAACATACTGGTTATTGGCTCCGGTGGCCGCGAACACGCACTCGCTTGGAAAGCCGCACAAAGCAGCCAAGTAGAAAAAGTATTTGTCGCGCCCGGCAATGCGGGCAGCGCCACCGAAAGTAAAATGGAAAACGTAAATATCGACGTACTCGACTTTACCCAGCAAATTGCTTTCGCCAAAAACAATAACGTAGGGCTCACTATTGTTGGCCCCGAAGTCCCGTTAGTTGAAGGCATAGTGGATGCCTTTCAAGCCGAAGGCCTAGCCTGCTTCGGCCCCAGTAAAGGCGCCGCACAGCTGGAAGGTTCTAAATCTTTCACCAAAGATTTTCTCGCCCGCCACAACATACCCTCTGCAGACTACCAAACCTTTACCGAAGTAGAGCCCGCCTTGGCCTACTTACGCGAAAAAGGCGCGCCTATTGTAGTTAAAGCCGATGGCTTAGCCGCCGGTAAAGGCGTAATTGTTGCTGAAGATTTAAAAACCGCCGAAGACGCCGTAACCGATATGCTCTCGGGCAATGCCTTTGGTGACGCCGGTTGTCGTGTAGTAATCGAAGAATTTTTAACGGGCGAAGAAGCCAGCTTTATTGTAATTGCCGACGGTGAACACGTATTACCCATGGCCACCAGCCAAGACCACAAACGCGCAGGCAACGGCGATACCGGCCTCAATACAGGCGGCATGGGAGCCTACTCACCTGCGCCAGTGGTTACCGACGAAGTATACGCCCGCATTATGAATGAAGTGATTATGCCCACCATTCGCGGCATGGCAGCCGAGGGCAATACCTATACCGGCTTTCTCTACGCAGGCTTAATGATCGACGCCAGCGGCACGCCGAAAGTCATTGAATATAACTGCCGTTTTGGCGACCCCGAAACACAGCCTATTATGCTGCGCCTGCAATCCGACCTTGTTGAACTGTGCCAAGCAGCACTCGACAAAACCCTTAGCACCAAAACCACCGAATGGGATTCACGCCCTTCCGTGGGCGTTGTACTCGCCGCAGGCGGCTACCCCGGTAGTTACAACAAAGGCGATGTGATTAGTGGCTTAGGAGAAGGAGAATCAGCCGATGCGAAAGTATTTCACGCCGGCACCGCGCTAAAGGACGGCCATGTTGTCACCCATGGCGGCCGTGTTTTATGTGCAACCGCCATGGGCAACACCGTAACCGAAGCACAGCAAAATGCCTACGCATTAGCCAAACATATTGATTGGAAAGACGTATACCTGCGTACCGATATTGCCTATCGCGCGATAGCGCGCGAGCAATAATTCCCACCCTACCGAGCACTACTGCGCCTTTAGCATTTTTACGAGGCGCAGCATTCCAACACCCCTCATATAGACAAAATCCCCCTCATAACGAATAGGCTATTGCGCAAGCGGTGGTCATATGCAACAATTTCGACAGATTTAAACCAAATGAGCCGTTATCGATATGGAACCTTCACGCCTTCTTAATGACAGCGCCATTGTTGCAAATGGGCTAACTGAGGCTTGCAAGCACCTTGGCATTACGCAAGATCAAATCGCCACCGCCATTGGTGTTTCTCGCACCACCATCACACGCATAAAAAAACGCGCGCACGACAACCTAGACGACGCCGCGTTTGCCAGCAACGGGAAACCTTTCGAACTCGCCTTACTCGTTATTCGCGTCTATCGGTCACTTTACGCCATACTCGGTGGCAACCAAGCCGCCATGAAGCACTGGATGAATACCGATAACCAACACCTCGCAAACGAAAGGCCCGTAGACCTTATACAATCGACGCTTGGCATAGGCCGTGTTATTGGCTACCTCGACGCCATGCGAGGCAAAATTTAAGTGCCGGCAATACCAACCGCTAACACCCTTGCATCCTATTTATCACCACTGGTGGGCCTTGCGTGGCGCGTGGTCGAAACCCAAGAAACCGCGGCCACCCGCATGATAAGCCGCAACGCCGAAGAGCAGAACCGCTTAGAACAGCTGCTAGACGCCACCAAACCGCCAGTACCCGCAGAATGTTCGCCATTATCCTACCTGCTCATGACACCCTTCCGGTATCCCCCGTTGCAATACGGCTCTCGGTACGGGTCACAATGGGAACGCGGTATATTTTACGCCGCTAAAGAACAAGAAACCGCCCTGGCCGAAACCGCCGTATACCTTTGGCTATTCCAAAAAGGCCCCAAAATTACTGGCCCACTCGCCGACATTACCGATTGCCGAACGCTGTTCTCCGTTAGGCTTTGCAGCCAAAAAGGCTGTGATCTTGGCTCAGAACTGTTCGCAAACCTCCGGCCAACACTTACCGCCACCCAAGATTGGAGCTTCAGCCAACAACTAGGCAGCAACCTTCGCGAAGCGGGCGCCGAATGCTTTTGGTTTCCGTCGGCGCGGTCTGCAACCGGCACCAACCTTGCGGTACTCAACCCCAACGCATTCGCCAATACACACCCAGACACAGAACAATTATGGAACCTACGGCTTACGGAAGACCTGTGCTGGTTTGGCCGTGCCGACGGCCGCTACTTTGAATTTTCTAAAGACACCTTCGAACGCGAAGGCGTAATGGGGCACCCTTGTTTATAACGCTATAGTAATAGCCAACTATTTACAGCCCCACGTATAAAAACCCTACAGCTACCCCGCTAATACGCCGCAGGCTGCTGAATAAACTCCCACACTATTTTGCACCCAATACTCCAACTATTGGCCCTGCGCTCCACCAGCGCCGAAAGCTTATCAAGCGCATTTCGGTCATAAATATTGCCATTAAACACAACCGTTTCAATGCTTAACGTATGGCGAATATTCTCCAGCGGGTTCTTATTTAACACCACTAAATCGGCCATTTTTCCTACCTCAACAGCACCATAGTGCGCTTGCAGGTCAAAATACTCTGTAGGTAAAACCGTTGCAGAACGCAGTGCATCCAACGGGCTCATACCGGCTTTAACCAATTGCGCTAACTCATCATGTACCGTCACACCGGCAACAATATAATCCGTACCCACTAAAACCTTTACCCCTGCTCTATGTGCATCACCCGTTAACTCGAGGCCTTTCGCATAAAAATCACGGTACGTTTGGCGGGCCTCCGGGCTAGGGTCTTCGTTAATAACCTTGTTAACATCTTCCATCCATTGCCACTTCAGTAAAGGGTGTAAATAACGCAAGATTGGGTCATTTACAATAAGCGCGTGGTCGGCATACGCATCTACCCTACGCGTTAAATGGGTTGGTACATACCACGTATTCGCGGCCTTCATCGCACTAAAAATAGCCTTTGCCATAAGCGGGTCGTGCTCATCCAACATACGACGACGGTCTTCAAACCACTCTCCTTTGGCAACTGAATCACGCAAAGCCTCACTACCCGCAAACGACTCATGCAACATAAACCGAGCGTGCTCAATACTTTTTTGATGCTGAGCAGCCGCTATAGCACTCACCGCACGAGGGCGATGGCCAACAACTTCTAGCCCCACCTTTTGCGCTTCGTCTACCAGCGCAAAATACGCCTCCGGCGACACAAAATTGTACACTTTAAGCGCATCCACTTTACCCGCGTAATAACGCGCATACGCGCGCGCCTGAGCTGCGTTCTCGGTACCAAAAAAATCAGGGAGACCTTTAATAGACTTATGCACACTGGGGCCATTCACCTGCCAACTTGCCGTACCCTGAATGCGCGGCCCTACCCACTCATCATTTTCTGCCGCCGCTGTCCACGCGTTAAAATCCGCAGGGCAAGCAACAAAAGGGTCGCCCGCTTTAGCGCAACTGGCCATATCTCTAACATTCGTCACGCCATACGCGATATAAAGCGGCAAATCGAGCATAGGGGTTACGGCAAAAATATGGGTATGCATATCCCATAACGACGGCATTACAAAGCGCCCTTCACCGGCCAGCATTATCGTATTCGGAGGAAGAACAACATCCGCCGCCGGCCCTATCGCTCGAATTCTCTTATCCACAATAAGTACCGTTTGGTCCGCCACTACGCGGCCGTTCACTAAATCGATTACCCCAACAGAGGTTATTGCAATAGGCCTGTCAGTTTTTTCCGCCACAGGCATAGCCAAGGGCCAAAAAACGCCCGCAAAAAAAGCCCCTAATAAAACCGTTACCGCGCCCAAACCCACCTTTAATAATCGCCGCATATAATTAACCCCCTACCGTTCATTTTACCCGCATCCAGCTCTACACGAGCACACATGCTACGGCAAACAACGGCAATGCAGCGTTTATAACTCAACACAAACTACACCTGCATACCTTTAACACAGAAATAGATTTAAAAAGAAACTATAAATTCTCCTAGTGAACGGAAGGAAGTGTTTGGTTTTTGTATTCAAAATTCCTAAGCTGCCTGTTCGGCAGTGAAC
>Ga0065722_104330_pt1 | contig 32402 bp, 26 predicted proteins | sample BansetMetagenome_FD_59109 | JGI IMG/M metagenome (GOLD analysis project Ga0065722, IMG submission 59109) | Bankia setacea gill microbial communities from Puget Sound, Washington, USA - Caecum Enriched | ecosystem: Host-associated > Mollusca > Digestive system > Ceca | place: United States... | reverse complement strand
CGCCGGCGACGACGGTATTCGTCGCTTTGATTACACCACTGGTAGCAAGCCCAAGCTCGACTATAGTGATAGCTACTATTTTACTGACCCAGCCTATTTGAGTTATAAATCCGCATTTGCTCATGGCGACAAGAGCCAAAATGATTTTTTCGCGGCAAAATTTGATGCCGAGGTCGATATTGAGTTTGGCGACTTAAAAACATTAAGCTTTGGCTTTCGTACCGCCGAAAAAGAAATTGATTTTAAAGAATATCGTTACCTTATTGATCTAGCCAATAATGGAGGCGTCAGCCTTGTTGATTTTGACCCCAGTGTAAACCCCGGCTTTGGCGCTATTGGCGTCGCCGAGTTCAATGTACAAGACATGTGTGGTAACGGCGGCGAATGCGACATCGACAACGACGGCATTGATGACAACCTCACCAATGGTACCGCCACTCGCTTTCTCGACCCCAATCTTGGTTTGAATGCTTTGGCACTAACCACCTCTACCGGCATCAGCGTTTTTGAAGCTATTACGGGCATAACCGGCGCTAGCGGCCGCAATGGACCTGGAGCGATGTCTCCAGCCGTTATCGGCTCTTCAGGCTTTGCCGATGATCCTAGCCGCTACACCCGCGTAAAGGACTTTTTCCCCGACGGTGGATATCAAAGTGACATCCTTTTCCAAGACGCAGGCAAAATGGAAAATGCTGAAGCGTGGTTCACAGGCATTGCAGGCAACAATAATGTAGGAAAATACGAAAATGTTCTTGAATCGTGGGCTGTGGTGGAAAAAACCAATGCAGCCTATCTTGAAGCTGACCTAGAAGGTAACGATGTACCCTACCGCCTAAATTTGGGGGTGCGCGTTATTAATACCGAAGTCGAAGTTACCGCAACAACGTCAGTTGCAGATGCCGAAGAATGGGGCACCGATGGCTGGAACGGCGTTCCCAAAACCTTTGATCGCTCTACCACTAAAAATGATTACTGGGATTTCCTACCCAATATGAACCTTTCTCTAGACCTTAGAGAAGATTCTATGCTGCGATTTTCCGCTGCAAAAGTCATGAATCAAGCCAACCTACAATCACTAGGCAAAGGCTATCAACGCCAATATACCATCGACCTCAACACCGGTGGCTCGATATTCCAAGGCGGCAGCTCTGGCAACCCTGAGCTAGACCCCTATCGTGCAACACAGTTCGATCTCGCATTTGAACATTACTTTGGCGATATAGGCTACTTTTCTAGCGGGCTTTTTTATAAAGGCGTTAAGTCTTTCCCTGTTGGAGTAGTGGTGCAAGTGACGGAACAAGATGGCTCCGCTTCGGGTTCATCGACTGGCGGGGTTACCACACAAGGAAACGGCACCGGTGGAGTTGTACAAGGCCTAGAGCTCGCGTATCAAATGTCGTTTAGCAATGGCTTGGGTTTCACCGCAAACTACACCTATTCCGATTCATCTACCGATTCCGATAGCGTAACACGAGAAAAACTTTCATTCCCAGGCGTGTCGGAGAATGCCTACAACCTCATTGGGTTTTATGAAAATGACAAACTCAGCGCACGCCTTGCTTACACTTGGCGAGACGAATATTTATCGCCTTTGAGATCAAGTTTTTCCATTCAGGGAAAACCCGGTAACTACGCGGAATTTTACGACGCGTATGGCCAGTGGGACGCATCCATTAGCTACGACATAATGGATGCACTTAGCCTGACGGCAGAGGCCATTAATATGACAGGTGAAGGACAGTCGAGCTTTCTTGAATACTCAAACAACTTTATGAGCTATGTATCGCAAGAACCCCGTATTAATTTGGGGTTAAGCTTTCGCTTCTAAGTTTGGCTAAAACAATGCACGTGCACCTGTTCATCGGTGCACGTGTACTACAGCATAAATGAAAATTTCCTTAGTAGGCGAATCACGGAGCGGCCCGCTTGTTGCGTAAACCATTTTTATCAAGAATCCTCAGCTTCCCCAATGCACTTGATAACAATATTACACGCTCACCAAACACGCGCCCTTATGGCTCTGTGATTTGCCTTTTTTTAAAGCGCCAAGGTTATAAACTGGTAGGCTTTTAACTGGCAGAAGTAGCAGTCAATAGTTCAAGTAACGCTATTTATAAGGATCGTAAAGGTACATTTCATACGATGGATCTAGCCCCTTAAGCGTGGGGTTTTCAAACCGAAAAATCCGTCGCGATTTCAGGTCCGTAAACTCAATACTTTCACGATAATGTTTCAACCACAACTGCTTTAACGAGCCATCTGCATAGGCCTTTTTTAAACCTTTTTCGATCCGCTCCATTAACACTCGGTTACTCTCGTGAACGTAAAAGAAACGCGGAAGCGCATAGTGAATAACTAGGCTTTCGTCGTAGATAAAGCTTTCTATATGTCTATTAGCCTCCCACTCACCTAAAAATTCGTTGGGGCCGCGACACAGCAGATCGAAACGCCTCCCTGCTACCATGCCAAAAAGACTTGCATAGAGTGGCACCTCAACAACCTGAAAGCCATGATGCCTAAGAATTTCAACATCTGTCCAGCCACGCCCTTGGCCAAACACAAAGCCTTTTAGTTTTTCCACACTGTCTATATCAGCCACTTTGTCGCGAAGCTCTCGTGAAGTAAAGCAAACACGATAACCAACAATACCTAAGTCTACGGGAAAGGGGATGTAGCCAAGGGCTTCAGGATGAGCATAGGAATAGCTGAGCTTAACCACAAAATTGGGTAAGGAGCGATTTCGAGCGGCAAGCACGGCCCGAGAGTTATTCATCGCCGGGCTGGGCACCATGTTAAAAACGCCATACTCAGGGACTGTCTGCTGCAAAGCGAGCTTCAGCAAAGCCCTATCGTATTCATAGCGATCGTCATCAACCGATTCAGAACTGCGGTAGGTTACAGTGGTATTGGCAAAAACACCTGATACCAACAGAATATTGAGGCATAAAAGTAGCGGAATGTACCGAATCGCAACTACCCCAGCTGTAAGGCTATTCATAGAGACTAAACAAACTCCACAGGTTGGGATGGCGGCATTTTCCACCTATAATCAGGAAAAACACCATAAGTGCGGCATCTAAATTATAGAACACTTAAACACAAAATGAGTAATACCCTGGCACTAAGAATGCTCAAAATACCTCGAAACGGGTTCTGAGTAAGCTTTATCATCAACCACCACAATGGCACTTACCCTCAATGTAGCTTAGCCCATAACAAGAAGCCCTTTTGGCAGCGCCCCTGCGACGTTCATTCCCGCAGTGGTTACGCCACACACCCTCAACAGCTGATAAGCTAACCTGCATAGCCCTTTTTGCGAATAAATTCATAAAACTGAGACTGCTTAGACTTAATCGCTGCTAACAGAGTATAGATTGAAGTTCCTGCTATTGATGTACGAAAAATGTAAAGCTTCAGTGGTCACTAACCACTCAACCTAAACCCCGGCCGGCCCGAAGGTGAATATTTCACACAAATGAGGTTGAGTAAATCACTGAAGTCCACGCTCACTTAGCTATAGTAGTGGCACCTTAGCTATTTTCACAGGCACTGCAATACCAGCAGTGAGCATGGCAATGCTTGGCTTGGCATGCCCTAGGCTAGGACGAAAAACACTGTCGCACCAAGCCCATTTTTTATATATAACTTTTCTTTTACATACGACAAGGAGCTCGTCAATGTCAAAGCTATCGATATACGGTCAAAAACGATTATTGGCAGCTCTTCTTGCCCTATGCCTCGCCCCGGTATGCACTCACGCTAGCAGCCATTTCACGTCAGCTGAAGAGTTTTCGATGCATCACTATGCCCTAAGTGCAATTGAAGCCGCCGATAACCTGAAAGCATCCTCGCTATCCATGACCCAAACTAGCCTTTTAACAAAACCACCAACGTCAGAATTTAGCGCTACAACAATCACCAGCAATAGCGCTACGGAACTACTAAGCAACTGGTCTATCACCACTTTTGCTCTCTCAAGTATGCCGCATACAGCAATGGAGCCTCCTATTCTCACCACCCCTCAAGCCTCCATAGAGCTGAGTACCACCGGTAAAGTATTATATTACGGCTCGCTATTTGGTTTAATTTATTGTGCCATGTTTCTCTCGTATTTTTTTAAACGGCCTACGTCATAGACTTTAGTTTTCTACTCCCTATACACTACTTTGCTGCAAACTTTCCTCTTCGTGCTCAGGGTCGATATTGAACGGGGCAAACCAGCAAATTAAAAATGACGGTATAGTCGCGAACAATACAAAAATAAAGTATTCGGTGTAACCCATCGCAACTTGAATATGCCCACTCACCAAACCCGTCAACATCATGCACAAGCCCATAAGGCCAGTACCAAAAGCGTAATGAGCAGTTTTAAATGGGCCTGGCGCCAACTGTTGCATCATATAAATCATATGGCCAACGGCACCGAAACCAAAGAAAAACTTTTCAACGCCTACAACTCCGGCGATCAACCAGTATTGCTCGGGCAGATAAATACTGAGCACTAAGTAGGTTATGTTCGGTATATTAATAGCACAACACAAAATGAATAAGGTGGACTTTAATCCCCTGCGCGCAACAAATGCACCGCCAATGAGGGAGCCCGCCAAGAATGCAATAAACCCGTAAGTACCGTTGATTGCACCCAACTGCATATTGCTTAAGGCTAAACCACCTGTTTCAACAGAATCCATCATGAAAAATGGTCCAATTTTGTCAAGTAATCCTTGGCTTAAACGATACAAAAATGCAAAAGCAATCAGCAACCAAATATCTTTTTTCTGAAAAAAAGTAATGAAGGTTTTTAGCAGTGTTCTTACAGCATCTGTAGGGCTATCGGGGGTGTGTTGAGCCTTCGCCCCCTCGGGTAATACTTTCCAGTGGTACAGTGCCATAAGCAAGGTCATTCCGGAAAATATAAAAAATACGACTCGCCAAGCATCAATCCAATCGCGGCCAGTTTTCGCCGCATCATGGCCAAAATAATCGTGTAAATAGCCGCTTAAACTCACCATTAAACCCGTGGCCACTATTGGGCCTATACTCCAACTTAAGCTCTGGACACCGCAATACTTCGCCTGCTCGCTAGCTTTTAAGGTGGTGACGTAAACGCCATCTGCCGCAATATCTTGGATGGCGCCAATAAACGACATGACCCAGAAAACAACCATCACAACGATGACAAAATTGGGTACTGACAAACTAAAGCCAACCAAAGCAAAGCCTGCCGACAAGACAAACTGACTAGCAACCACGAAAAACTTCTTGGTTCGATACATTTCCACAAAAGGGGCAAAGAGCGGTTTGATGGTGTAGGCCAAAAGTAGATAACTGGCATACTCCGCCGCTGTAGCGTTATCCATACCCATATTTTTAAACATAATGGCCGAAACCGAGGTTAAGGTCATATAGGCCACAGCCATAGTAAAGTAGCTAGTAGGCACCCAAAATAAGGGCATAGTGTCGTTACTCTTGGTCATATCCCGCTCTCTAGTTTTTATTGTTCTATTCCGAGCTGTACCGCTATTGCAGCGTTCAAACATCAACCACCAGCCCTTCCGTGTTTGGCCTATAGTAAAGACTCACCTTTAGAATTCATAGCTATCTTACTCAACTATACTGTAAAAAAGCCGTCGTAATGCATTGGCCAAAATTCCATAGCAAGCGTCATATTTTCTTGACTTTTCGTAATTTCCAACACGATCAAGCCATTGCTTTAATACGGAGTACTTTGGAGCCCGGCACACGCAACAAGGTTATATCAACAATTGTAGTCCTAAAATTTTGTATGTATGCTCGTATTTTTGCAGGCGTTAGCTTCAAACTCAGCGGCACATAAATTATATCGTCCGTCCCTTCTTCATAGGCATTAACCTCAATTTCAGCAGCAACAACATTGTGTAATAAATCTTTCCAGCTGGCTCTTTGTTTATCAAAGCGTTGTGTGCGCAGGTAGAACGTTAAAGTGCCACCATCATGAGTATTGAGATGCTTGTCCTCTATTAAACTCTCTAAACGATGCTTTCCTCGTCGGCTTAGCGAACGAATATTGATGTCAAAATCCGTAATGGCTTGGCCAAACTGATCTCGCAAACGAAAAATCAACTGGCTATGAGCTTCGTATTGCTGCAACTTATCCCAGTTTTCATCTCGAACACGGCGCTTTGCGATACGCTCAAACGTTTTCGCTTGCCGACTTGAAAAAACCTGCCAAGCATTTTCGTACGCCGATTCATTCGCGGGAGTTTCTAATGCTGCTTTAATTAACGGAAGTACCTCACGGCGGTTTTTCATGCCTTGAACAATACCCATTTCTTTCCCAAAATGGGCTGTTTCGTAAGCCACGCAAAAAGGTACCGGCGGCCTGCGAGCAGCTAAACCACCCTCCTCTACCACATAGTGTTGATCGGACAGCGCATCATTGTTTAGCTGCGAGGCCATCATTTTTTTAACTTTTCCAGCACTCAGCCTAGCGGTTTCAATCGCAGGCCGAATAGACAAATAATTATAATTTAAGTTGCTAGCGCTAGTGCGAACAGTATTGTCAGAAGAGTCTTCTTTCACATACCGAATGGGGAGTGCACGAAGAGCCGCCAATGTTTGAGACCCGGCAATACAGTATTCCTGCACCCGATAGTCACTGACCATCGACTGGCCGGGCAATAGAAAATGACCGTGCAGATCAAGCGTTTTCCAAGCTCCAAACTCCAGTTCATTTAGAATACGTACACCACAACCACTGCCCTGCAACATGCGCCCCCACCGCACCAATTGGCCTCGACCAATATGCGCCAAACCACTGCCAAAGTGCGGCCCCGCCAAGTGAACAAGATTCACAATGGGACAAGGCTTTGGACTGAACAGCCGGATCCAGTTTCGAATCACCAACGAGCCCGTACTGTGCACAATAACGTTGAAACCGCCCACCAAAAGTTGTGGAAATGCAGAGCTCAACGCCCTATCCAAGGCAAAGCTGACATCATCCAAGGCGATACCGTCATTCATTGAGATCCAGCGGCTAAGATTAAGGTATTTGACACCTTCGGAACCGAAGATATTGGCTAGGTCCTGAGGAAGAGAACCGTATATTGGATCACTAAAATGGCTAACGTCGGACAGGTCTGCTTTAGCATCAACATAGTCGGCGCTTCCATCTGTGCTTGTCGATAACTCTCCCGAGTAACCGTGAATAAGGAGTATGGGTAGCATGCTTACATCCCGCGTGTGGCAGTAGCGTCAAGCTTAACGCTTGTTGGATACCTTCTCTAGTGTGATATTCAGTAGCAGCAACTTTAGTACCCGTTTAACGCTTGAGAACCCTAAACAACGCGAATCTATGTGATTCAAACAACAGCAATAATCAACATCTTGCCAGAAACCTTGTTATACATGGAAAAACCTGCGGCAGGCTAAAAACGCAGCTATAAAAAAACCAGCAGAATTTGATCCTCTGCTGGCTTTACTGTGGAGCGTTAACACATGCTTGAGGGCTAACTTAATCATTGCGGCTATTGCCTAGAGCCTCTAGTAATCATGTTTCAAGCGTTTCATCCCGATAAGGGTCAAGAGTCACTATGGTACCGTCTGGATTGTAACTTAGTTCCGCCATTTTAACTGAACGCAAGTGGGTCACGCCTTTGGATAAGCTCGAATCATGGTAAAACAAATACCATTTATCCTCAAACGCACAAATTGAGTGGTGGGTGGTCCAACCCACTACAGGGTTCAGAATTCTACCCATGTATGTGAATGGACCATAGGGGCTATCGCCCATCGCGTAACAAAGGTAGTGGGTATTACCCGTGGAATACGAAAAATAGTACTTACCTTGATATTTATGCAGCCACGAAGCTTCAAAAAAACGACGATCGTGATCGCCGGCTAAAAGCGGCTTACCATCATCATCAAGAATTTCGACTTCTCTAGGTGACTCAGACAATTCAAGCATATCATCGCTTAAACGAGCCACAATGGGGCCGAGTGCCGGCTCGGTATCTGCGGGCTCCTCATTTTTCTCATCGTAACTATTATTACGATAGTGTTGTAATTGCCCCCCCCAAATACCGCCGAAATATAGGTAGTGCTGTCCGTCGTCATCTTCAAACACCGCGGGGTCAATACTATAACTGCCCGCTATGGGTTTAGGCTGAGCGGTAAATGGACCGGTGGGCGAATCCGAAACAGCAATACCAATTTGGAAAATATTATCGGCTCTTTTTGCAGGGAAATACAAATAGTATTTACCCGCTTTATGCGCAGCATCGGGCGCCCACATTTGACGCTCCGCCCAAGGCACATCTTTAACATGTAAGGCAAGACCATTATCAATGGCTTCCGCTTGAGGCGTCTCTAACGACAACACATGATAGTCTTCCATACCAAAATGATCACCGTTATCATTAAACGGTATTCCCGCATCAATATCGTGTGATGGATAAATGTAGATTTTTCCGTTGAATACATGGGCAGACGGGTCTGCCGTGTATATATGCTTAACCAAGGGCTGTGATATCGCTCTTTTACCCAACGCATCAAAGTCTATATTGTCTTCTTCAGCCATAAAAATACTATTTCCTACGCTATATCAATTAATTCTAAGTACGTCTAATAACAAGATCAGATTCAATCTGCAATTCCATCTTTTTATTAATTTCATATACAAACATACTCGCCACTCCAATAAGGAACGGAATAGAACAGTACAGGCTAACCGACAGTTTTATACCGTTAACCGCCGCCACAGACTGAGCATCCAAATTGGCGTTATACCCATAGGTGGCAAGCACACCCGCAACCAATGCTCCACCAATACTTAGCCCCGCCTTCAAACCAAAAATCATAGCTGAGAATATAATAGCGGTCGCGCGCCTATTATTCTTCCACTCGGAATAGTCTGCCACATCGGCAATCATGGCCCACAACAAGGGAATGGTTATACCGTAGAAAAATCCATGAAGCACTTGTGAAGCAAACATCCAACCCACGGCTTCAGGGGAGTATAGATAAAAAGCCAGTAACGGTAGGGTAGACACCAACAAGGCAATACCAAAAACATCACGCTTGCCAAACCTGTCAGCCAAGGGCTTCGAGAAGCCTATACCAATGATCATTAAAATAATGCCGCTAGCATTAAATAGACTAAATGCAGAGGTTGGGGCATCTTCCGGCCATTGAAACTCTGTTAGTCCCACACTCACCAAGGTGCTGTTGAGGCCATCCATAAAGGCATTAAAACCAATATCATTTAGAAAGGCGGCCAAATGAGGCTCACTGGCATAGTACTGAAAGTAATAAATATACATGCCACCCTTAAAAGCAAGGGTAATAAACACCAAAATTGTCAGTACCAACATCACCAACCAAGGCTTATTTTTCACTAGATCGGATAAGTCTTGGAGAATACTGGACGACTGGTCCGGTTTGGGTACTACACGCTCTTTAGTGGTAATGAAGGTAATAAGGAAAAATACGATGCCGACAATGGAGAACACCGTCATGGTATTTTTAAAGCCTAAGGCCTTGTCTCCATCACCCATAATCAACACAAGAGGAAGCAGTAATGCTTGAATAATAAACTGCGCAATCATCACCGCCACAAAACGGTAAGAGGACAAGCTATTGCGCTGTGCCATGCTACCCGTGAGAACACCACTCAAGGCCGAATACGGCAAATTATTGGCCGAATAGATAACCACCAGCAATACGTAGGTAACGACGGCGTATACAATTTTACCGTTTTCACCAAGATCTGGGGTACTGAAGGCCAAAATAGCAATGACCCCAAAAGGCACGGAGGTCCAGAGTATCCAAGGTCGGAACTTGCCCCAGCGAGTATTAGTTCGGTCCGCAATCATACCCATAACAGGGTTAAACAACGCTCCAACCATACCACCCGAAAAAATAATCGTGGCCGCTGTTCCTGCCGGAATTTTATAAACATCGGTATAGTAGAAGGCAATGAATGTTACCAAGGTTTGAAAAATGAGATTAGCCGCCAAATCGCCTAAGCTATAACCAACTTTTTCCACTACCGATAGTTTTTCGTCATTCCCCAGTAGGGTTTGACTCTCTGCAGATGTAGTACTCATAAGATTTACGTCATCGTTATTATTAAAAGATTGTTATAGCCCAAACTGCGACTCCCTAAACCTAGGCTCGGTGTTTACGGCTCCGTGTTTGCGGTATAGCCACGCCCCCCAAGCAATGCTTTCTTCAACTTAGCCCTTCTTTTTTACACCAACCACCTACCCCGCCAGCAACAGACTATCAACCGGTCTCGCTGGAATCAATACGCTTGGCTTTAGGATTGCCACCACTGACTTGATACCTAACAGATTTACCCGCACTTTTAGACGCCAAGCCACCGACCAAGCCAAATGCTACTTATTTATACGCTTATAGTTTTGCGCTCACGAGGCCACACTTGCCACACTTTAAGTCATCTTGACTATAATACTTTTTGCACGCCCAAATAGATAGTAAAGACGCCATAAATGTTGTCTACACAGCCATTCACTTGACTCAGAACCAATTTTATCAAGCCCCATGGTGATGACGTTGACCCCCATAGCTAGAGCTTTCCTCATTGCTCTCAGTATGAACGTGAAAGCCCCTCAGCACGAGGTAGGCAGCTGCCTATAGTTTTCTCAGATTCTGATGGCCATATTATGACCATCAAAAACCCGGAGGAATACCTACACACTCATACGCAGAGTGTAGTCAACCAAGGTGAAGTCGGGGTCGATACGAGAAGTTTTTACAGTGCGCTAAAAACACCTTATGGCAAGCGCACAAAATACCGCTCATATACTGGTAGCCTTATAGAATAAAGGCGTAGAATAAAGACCATGGCAGGCAGCGAACTCAACACCCAATCAATAATACCAGGCTCCAATAATAGGTTCTTAGCACGTAGAGATAAACCCCGCATGCGCATTATTATTCCGTTGAGACACTACAACCTCAGTTATTCCACTCAAACACTTATCAACATCTAGAAGGAAATGACAATGCTAGAAACTAAAGAAGGTCAGCGCGTTCCCGACGTTACGTTTAAAGTAAGAAAAGACGATACATGGATAGAGCTGACCAGTAACGATCTCTTTACGGGAAAGACCGTTTTACTGTTTGCACTCCCCGGGGCATTTACCCCAACCTGTTCGTCAACTCACCTGCCACGCTACAACGAACTCGCGCCTGTCTTCAAAAATGAAGGCGTCGACGACTTAATCTGCCTCTCGGTAAATGATACTTTTGTCATGAACGCTTGGAGTGCCGATCAACATGCAGAAAACATACATTTCATTCCGGACGGTAACGGCGACTTTAGTGAAGGCATGGGCATGCTGGTAGATAAAAGCGATCTCGGGTTCGGAAAGCGCTCATGGCGCTACTCCATGCTGGTGAAAAATGGCGTCATCGAAAAAATGTTTATAGAGCCCAACAAGCCTGGCGACCCTTTTGAAGTAAGCGACGCCGATACCATGCTCAACTATATTAACGCCAAGGCACCATTGCCCAAACGAGTGACACTCTTCAGTAAACCCGGCTGCCCACATTGCGTAAGAGCCAAAAAATCGCTTACCGATAACAACTATAAGTACGAGGAGATTGTTTTGGGTGATCACGGCATCAGCTACAGCTCACTCACCGCAGTGAGCGGCCAAGGTACAACCCCACAAGTGTTTATTGATGGCAAGCATATTGGTACCGCTGACGATCTTGAAAAGTGGCTTAACACCCAGTAGAAACGCGACCAGCCTCTCCGGTCACCCGAGCGACCGGAGAAACCGCATAAAACTCGCACCACCGATAATATCCTCGCACTCCGTAAAAATAATTGTGCTAAGGAACCTCTGATTAAGTCTATCGCAGCCCACTCCCGTGCAGTGGACGGTTGACCGCGCACTCAAACCTCCGAGCCTTCTGGTCCACCGCTTGGCATAGCAATATGAGCTCTGTCACATTAATGCCTCATCTGTTTCTATTATTGAGCCGTATCAACACGATAAACTGAAAACACTAGACGCAAATCTGTACTGCACAGTTAAGCATTCCTTACACTTAACAACAGCGCCCTTACGTCGTAGAAGTAGCGGGACTATTTGACAATGTATCATTGTTTCATTGAGAAAATATCATGACAATACTAGATCACACATCGTTCAATTTTTTACCTATTATCGCTCATCGTATCCATTTACGCCTAAGGCTCCTAGGCCTGTTGGTTCTTGCCCTGCTAGCAACCGCTTGTACTGGACTCCCTAAGGGCGTCGCGCCCATTAATAATTTTGACCTGCCGGCCTACTTGGGAACTTGGTACGAAATTGCGCGACTAGACCACAGTTTTGAGCGCGGTCTACAAAAGGTAAGCGCCCGCTATGAGCTTCAAGATGACGGCAGTGTTAAAGTCACTAACAGCGGTTATTCTGAAACAAAGCAAGCTTGGCAAACAGCTGAAGGCAAGGCATATTTAGTCGCCGAAGACAATCTCGGGCACCTCAAAGTATCCTTCTTTGGTCCGTTCTACAGCTCATACGTTATTTTTGAATTGGGAGAAGACTACGCCTTCGTATCAGGAAACTCTACCAGCTACTTATGGCTACTTGCCAGACAACCCAGCGTTAGTGAAGAAACCTACCAGCGCTTTGTTGATAAAGCGACGGCTTTAGGCTTCGACACCAATGCCCTAATTCGAGTAAGCCAATAGCTCGCCGTTTTATCGCACGGGTTTTACCGCAACCGTTAAACGTGACACGCAGACAAGCTGCTGATGCTCGTCGCTAATTTGGATATCCCACACTTGGGTAGAGGTGCCTACTCGAATTGGACGCGCAATACCGGTCACAAAACCGTCTTTAACCGACTTAATATGATTCGCATTCACCTCAAGTCCAAAGCAAATAGTGTTCTCTTCGGCCGCCAAATGACTGGCAAGGCTACCAAGGGTTTCGGCCAGCACCACCGAAGCTCCTCCATGCAGAAACCCTAAGGGTTGGTGCGTTTTGGCGTTAACCGGCATAGTCGCACTTAACCAGTCTTCCCCTATTTCCGTAACCTCAATACCCAACAGTCCCACCAAGGAATTTTGACTAAACTGGTTGAGTTGCTCTGGTGTTGCTATTTTTCGCCAAATGCTCATAGTAAAAACCTTAATGGAAGAAAGCTGCACTGTATTGAAAAGCGTTTATTCATATTATTCTACACATGATCTAAACAAGCTCTAATTAAACCTAAATAAGCTCGATTCAACCCCCATAAGAACCTTCTCGGCTCACTATTTTTTACAATGTTCTCGGTGTTTCATAAGCTCTGCGGCTTTTTGCTGTAACACCACTCTGCGATATTTTATGGCGCCGCTACCCGCAGCCAAAGGCAGAAGCGCATAGTGACGAGGAACCAAGTACGACGGGAGTCGTTTTTTCAACGTTCCCACTAACTGAGCCACTGTAGTATCGTCCATGTAATGAGGCGTTCCCCAGCGTAAAAAAGCAAATGAAGTTAAACCAAACTCTGCATGCTCAACCGGAACCACAATAGCGTCTAGTACCGCCTCGATCATGGTTAGCTGCCGTTCAATTTCTTCAGGCTGGATATTTTTACCCCCACTGATAAATTGATTATCGACCCGGCCAACAATTTGATATTTTTGTTGGTCCACACTAACCAAATCACGAGTATGAAACCAACCATCAGAATCTCGACCACTAACTACAATTCCGGGAGATTGCCAATACCCCATAAACAGATTGCGCCCTCTCACCAGTAATTCACCGTCGTCAGTTACCGCTAGCTCACTACCATTAATTATCGACTGCAAGCCCTGTGGCGATTCTGTTATCAACTGGGAAGCACTTTCACTCATACCGTAAGTCAACCACAGGGGGTAGCCTAAGCCCAGCCCCTCGGTAATGAGCTGTTTGGCACACGGCCCTCCCCCAATCAACACCGCCTTCAAATTTGGCAGTTCAACTTTATTGGCGAGTAAACGCTGTAGCTGCGTACTTACCATTGACGTATGGGTAATAGCAAAGTCGTGTAACACACTAGGGTTTTCCACAACACCCGCAATCACCAAACGCGTTTTCGATACCAGAGCGCGTACTATTTGAGCCAAACCTCCAATATGGTAAACCGACAAACTCAACAAACAGCGATCGCCCACTTCGAGCGGAATAAGCAGATTGGCGCCACGAGCATTTGACAGCAAACTGGCATAATTATGTATAACTAGTTTGGGTGAACCACTGGAACCTGAGGTAAAAATACCCAAGCAAGGACGAGTGTTGTCCACGTCGCAGCTAGCACCACAGGTCGAGAGCACTCTCTGTTTGGCGCAGCGTAAAAGGGTGTGGGGGGAGTAAACGTGCTGAATCGAAAATTCGGCTTTCAGTTGCGCCAATCTTTGTGGTGGGGTGCCTACCGCCACCGGAACAGCGATATAACCCGCTCTCATCAACGCAAAAAGGGCCACAATACTTTGCCAATTTTTTTCAACTAAAATGACAACAGGAACATTATCTGCCCTTTCATGTATCGGCAGTTCCGATGACAAGTGTTCACTGACACCCGAAACCCAAGCATTGAACTCCGCAAAGCTTAAAAACTCACAACAATCCTCATGGCGTTGCTGTTCGATAAATACACTATTCGGCTGTGCAATTGCCGCTGACAATACAGGGCACACTATTTTTTTGTTCGTTGTTAGCACAAGGTCTATCGCTTTTAAAATCAAAAAAAGAACATCCCCTTGAGAACATTCATTGGCTTGTTGTAGGCTAAAGATAAAATAGCTTTTTGCTCAACGACTACCGTCACTACCGCAACACAACGCCATTAAAAGTTAAATGTCGCTACTTTTTCATACTCACCTTTCCCTCGCTCACCCGCCATTGACGAAAGCGGTGAAAAATATTTTAGTGTATCCAATCCGTGTACTTCGTCAGGCGCTAAATTTGCTGCGAGGGTATGCAATAATTGTATACCAACGGCCGACTCGAAACTGCTGCTAAGCACTTGCCGACAACCATACTGGCGGGCCAGCACGCTAAGTGATTGTGTTCTAGAGTAACCAAGTAAACTCGGCTTTAGAATAAACGCCTGTAGTCCTTTATTCCACACTGGATCGTGCTCTCGCTGATAAAGTGTTTCATCGTAGGCAAAGGGAATAGGGCAAAAATCACACCACTTTTTGTACAGGATAGAATCACTTAGGGGATCTTCCAGCCATTCTATACGGTTACAGTCAATAGACTGGCAAAGCCGCTCAACATCATTTGAGGTCCATTGCTGATTCGCATCTAGACGCAAGCGCCCGGTAAAAGAATCGCAAATACGGCGTATACGCTGAACATCATCATCTAAAGGCTTCGCACCGACTTTAAGTTTAACGATTTGCTGTGCCGACAGCATTTCATTTCTCTGTCGCTTTGTGTCATTAACCCAATCATTTTCAGTCAATAAAGTACAGCTATTGACGGTGTGTTGCTGTGAGCGCTGCAATTGCTGATAGGCCATTAGCAACGACCCAATAGCAAAGTTTACCGATGGAAAAAGGTTTCTCAGTGTTCTGCGCCGCCCGGAAAAACTTAGTTGAGTCCCCCCTAACTTAAGGCCTAGATCTACCTCCAGCTTGCGGCTGACGTCTTCCGCTCCATTCCCCCAAGCGTCAAGCTGTACACTTTCAACGCCGGAAAACAGCATTCGTATTTGTTGTTCACAAGCGTCTAAGGTTTCTTCACTAAAGCCCGGCAAAGGCGCTACCTCGGTGTAAACTTCCTGACCATTCACACGCCATTTAAGTAGCAACACACGTCGCGTTTTTAACCGCAGATCGGCTAAGTTTAACGTTCGGGAAAAGTCCAGCGTGTGGCGATAAAGTGTTAACGCTTCTACTCGCTCAGGCATTATTACACTGCCACTAAAGTAATTACGGTTGCCGCTTAAATTTCGAGAAGTCAGGTGGGCGTTTTTCCAAATAGGCATTTCGGCCTTCCTGACCTTCTTCTGTCATATAAAAGAGCATGGTCGCATTCCCGGCCAATTCCTGAATGCCCGCCTGCCCATCCAAGCCTGCATTAAAAGCCGACTTTAAAACACGCAGGGATATAGGTGATTGCTGTAACATTTCTTTCGCCCACTGCACTGTTTCCAGCTCTAACTCTTCTAGTGCTACAACGGCGTTAACCAACCCCATTTCGAGCGCTTGCAGAGCATCGTACTGCCGACACATAAACCAAATTTCTTTGGCCTTTTTTGGACCGATCAGGCTAGCCATATAGCTCGCGCCAAAGCCACCATCGAAGGAACCCACCCTAGGCCCAGTTTGACCAAAACGAGCATTTTCGGCTGCGAGCGTAATATCGCAAACCAAATGCAGGACATGCCCCCCACCAATTGAAAACCCGGCTACCATGGCAATCACGGGCTTGGGTATCGAGCGAATTTCTTTTTGTAGATCAAGAACGTTAAGGTGGTGAGTACCGGTGTCGTCCTGGTAACCTGAATCGCCTCGTACACGCTGATCTCCCCCAGAACAAAAGGCCAAATCCCCCTGCCCTGTTAAGACTACAACACCAATGTTTTCGTCGAAACGTGCATCTGAAAGTGCCGCGCGAATTTCCATTATAGTTGTGGGCCGAAAAGCATTGCGAACTTCTGGCCGGTTGATGGTGATTTTGGCTATACCTTCAGCCTTGTGATACAAAATATCGACAAATTGTTCACCAACGTTTTGCCAGTCCAAGGCTGGCTTAATGGTGCTATGGCCAGGGTTACTCATAGTGATATCTCGTTGCGTTAATGTTCAATAGTCGATTGTATCGCGTTCGCCATCCATCGAGCATCCTCAAAATGGATGTTATGCCCACAATGCTCAGCAATATGTAACTGCGGGCCCCGCAAGCCTGCTCCAAGCTGGCGAAACTTTTCATCCTTTCCTCCAGCAAAAAAGTGCACTGTCAGTCCGTGTTTTACGGTTGCTTGGTGGAGAAATGACCGGTAATCCCGCTGCTGTGAAAGGCCAAATATCTGTAATTGTTCCTGCAGAATGGCTGCATTCAAATGGGCTTTGGAGGCAATAAGTTGCTCAACTTGTGCTTCTTGTAAACCACTAAACACTGGCTGCGCATACCAATCCCGTAAAACATCGTTTAATGGCCGCTCTTTTAGCGCCGTCACCCAGCACTCGTCACCTTGTTGCCGCCTTTTCTTTTCTGTATCGCTTTGCAGTCCAGGATGGGCACTCTCCAAAAACAGGCCCTTGATTCGCCCCGGTTGCTGTTGCTGCATTTGGCTGGCAAGCGCTAAAGCCATTCGCCCTCCCATAGAATAGCCATATAAGTAAAACGACTCCGGCAGCTGCATATGAAACTGTTGAAACCATTGGTTTACAGCTTCCTCGAAAGGGTCTCCCTCTGCGGACACACTCCTCTGTTCCGTCACTGGCTGCTCCCCTAGCACAAGTGGCATACACTCAAACTGTTCGCCTAACAATAACGATAAGGTGTTAAAATCCGTTTTTGTGCCCATAAAGCCAGGCAGCATTACCAAGCATTTTTCCCCCACTTTTTTTTCACTCACAACGCTTCCTGCACAGCACGATACAAGGTGTTAAGTGAGGTTCCGGTATCATCACCCGGCAAAATACACTCCAAAACAGCACCTTCCTGCGCCGCCACAAATGAGGGCAAGTGCTGCAAAAGCTCGTCCAGCGTAGTCGCCCGATAATAACCTAAACAAAATTGCGCAACAGCCTGCTGAAACTGGTAGTGATGCGGCATTTTGAATAATGATTCAAAATCTGGTTGTTCTGCCGCAGGTAGTAGAGAAAATATGCCTCCACCGTTATTATTTAACACAATAATTTTTACCGGAAGAGAACACTTCTTTACTAAGGCTAAGCTATTTAAATCATGTAAAAATGCCGTATCACCCACAAATAAAAAACACGTTTTAGAGGTTCCCTCAGCAATTCCCGCAGCAGAGGCGAGCAAGCCATCGATGCCGCTTGCGCCTCGATTGGTGTATATTGCCGACAATTCAGCACCACTCGGCGCATAACTATCCAGCATACGGACAGCCAAACTGTTTCCAGCAAGCACCGTACAACCTGCAGGTAAGGCCTGAACAACCGCTGCACATAAACTGGCCTCGTGCCATTGCCCGCTTAACTCATCACCAAGTAGGGTTTTACAGCGTTGGTTGGCGCGCTGCCAAAGCTCTAGGTGATGGTTTTTACATAAGGAAGGGTTAAGGTATTCACTTGTGCGAGCATAGGCTAGCGGCAAGACCTTGGCTGTTCGACTTGGGTCCAACAAGGTGTCAGTTTCTTGCAGCATAAAATAGTCGGCATTGGTGCTTACAATAAATTCACACAAACGCTTGCTGACCAGCCTTGCACCAAACTGCACAATGAGATCGGGGGCTAAGGGTTTACGGTAGCACTGATGACAAATAAACATATCCGCATGAGCAATAACATTCTCGTTCATTGAAAATCGATGCTGGCTGCCAATATCGGCTATCACCGGGCATGGCAAGGCTTTCAACCAGGAGGCTAGGTGTTGATATTGCCTTGGGCTTATAGCGCCCAATACCACGACACAATGTTTCGCTGCGGCTATTTTTTTTTGCAAAAGCTGCAGGGTATTGAGAGCGCTATGGTAGGGGCTATTCTCAACGGCGTTATGGTAGTCGCAGCCCTGCTCCACAACTGTCGCCACCAGTTCTTCAGCCGCTAAAACACGCAGCAGCTTCGGCACTTCCTGCTCGGGCTGCGACACATAAAGCGGCTCATCAAATTGGCAGTTTAGGTGCACTGGCCGCGATAAATGCTTGCCAATACCCTTCAATGCAGTTAATTGCCGTTTCAATTCAGCCGCGTTACCGGGCAGTATACAATTTTCAGTTCTAACCACATTATCACCAAATATTTTTTTTTGATGAATAGCCTGATTAGCGCCGCAACCCAGCAAGGCATCCGGCCGGTCAGCCGATATCACAATAAGCCCTACTTCACTTTCATACGCCTCAATAACAGCTGGGTGAAGATTCGCCACAGCCGTTCCAGACGTTGTAATCACCACTGTGGGGCTTTCACTGGCCTTAGCGACACTCAAGGCAAAAAAACCTAGGCCGCGCTCATCAAAATGGGTATGGATATTAATATGCGGAAAGTGCTTTGTCGCTCGCCCCAAGGCCAAGGCCAACGGAGCACTGCGACTTCCGGGAGCAAGGCAGAAATGCTTAACGCCGCGCTCGATGAAGAAAGAAAGAAGGGCGAATGCCCAGCTGGCGTTATTTAAAAGCACTATGAACTATCTCTTATTCGGTAATTCTGCCATTGGCGAGGCTGATCAATGCACAACCGCATCAGAGGCACCAAGTGCTTGAAGCAGTGAAGTCAGCTTACTTTCTAGCTCCTGCCACTCCTCTGCTGGGTCGGAGCCCTCGACAATACCTACACCCGAATAGAGCCATAACGCATTACTCTGACTGAGCGCCGAACGAATGGCAACAGAAAACTCACTGAAGTCAGCTCCTATTACGCCCACCGCTCCACTATACCAACCGCGTTGAAAATGTTCATGCTGGCGAATAAACCCATGAGCCTCATTGCGTGGGTAGCCACAAATTGCAGGGGTAGGATGTAAATTTTGAAAAACATCACTGCTGCGTACATCGGGCATTAATACCGCCGAAATGGGTTGATAACTGTGTTGTATATGACTCAACTTGACAACACCCATAGGCTGATGACGAGAAATGTGCATGGCCATGGGGCGCATACAGCGCTCAATGGCTTCCGCCACCAAGCGGTGCTCGAGTGCAAGTTTTTCGTCATAAATAAAGCGCGTTTGCAGGCAGGTATCTTCTGTATCGCTTGAACCACGCCGCAAAGTACCCGCTAACGCTTCGGTAGAAAGTCGCTGCCCTTGCTTGCGAAACAAGCGCTCTGGCGAACAACCAAAAAACACACTGTTGGCATTCTCTATTGCGAACAAATACGCGCGATTTCGATGCCGGTTGATTCTAGCCAACGCCGTGAAAGCACAGGCCGCGCTGTATAGCTCTAGGGCCACCTCTCTGGCCAGCACCACTTTACGAAACTTGCCTCGCGCAATGCTTTCCAGCGCGCTATCGATAGAGGATTTCCAAGCAGCAAAACCACTGCTGTCTCGACGCGCCAAAACACCGCACCCCGCGTCTTGGCTAGGCGCAGCAGCCAGTAGGACTTTGGCTAAGTATTGAAGCTTTTCATGCTGAGCCAGCCATGCTCGATGTGTGTGCGCATATAAATTAACCGCCAAGGTGTATACACCCTGCTGCTCCCGCAACTCTATTAACGGCAGCACATAGAGTGCTGCGGGGAAATCTTGCCACTGCCCTTCCCCACACTGCCCATTAAATGAGCTGCCTCCTACCCAAAGACTATCGCTCCCTGCCACAATTTCTTGAGCTTCATTGAGAAGACATTCTAGCTCACCATCGTTAGCGGCTTTTAGGCAATGGCTTCGCCCGATACCAGCAATGCTAAGCTGCTGATTTCGCTGTGCAAAATAACAGCGTTCGTTGCAAATAGTCGCCAAACTGGCAAGAACGGAAAGGCTGTTCAGCGCCAATATTTCGATGCTTAACCGAGTAAGATGCTCAGCCACAAAGGTTTGATTGCAAGCCTCTACTAATAGGGCTTCCAAGCCACTAGCGAGCGACAATCCTTGAGGTAAGCTTGAATAATTTGATCCGGTAGTCATGTAAATGCAGCTTCGGTAGATACGCTGTATAGCATAGCATTATCGGCCCATACTCTGCTGACATTCATCAAATGAATACCACCTTTGGCCACAGAAATCTTTGCCTAGGATATACCCGAATGCCCTTGAATGCCCTACAAACTGGCCAATCTGTAGATTATCTGTCCCCCGGCGTGACTTGAGTTTCAGTGTGCACCCGATAAGGACTCTCGACGTGAAACGGCGTTGAATACCGAGCAAGCCAATATCCCAGCAATATTTCCAAAGATTGCCCAATACCCCTCCCCAGCATCTTATCCCCAGCACGACTCAGGTCATCCTGTTTTACGAGCAATTGCCGTCACCGAGCGATTGTCATAACCTAGCGGTGCTGCATAATGTCTTGGTGTAATGGCCTTACGGCCAAACCACTGCCAAGGGATACAGCATCGGAAAAACCACACCGAGGGCAAAAGCGACTTGGCACCCACTTAGCCTGCCTAGAGGCTCGCTAAAAGTACACATCATCAACAGGTGTGGTTCTACGTTTACACGTGAAAAGTGTACCAACAAACATGAATAAGGGAGAAAGCATGCCTCAAATCATTCTAATTACCGGAGCCTCTTCAGGCTTTGGAGCGGCCTGCGCTCGGGAATTTGCCCGCAAGGGCTGTGTGCTTGTATTAGTGGCACGCCGCTTAGAACGCCTACAAGCCTTGCAACAAGAACTCGCCCCTGCGGAAACCTATATAGCTCAGCTCGATGTAACAGCCCCCAAAGCGCTAGAGGCTGTATTTGACTCGCTACCAGAGAAATGTCGTGAGATTGATGTGTTAATCAACAATGCCGGCTTAGCGCTGGGTATAGAGCCCGCTCAGGAAGCCAATTTTGACGATTGGCAAACCATGGTTGATACCAACATCACCGGATTACTGCGCGTCACCCGATTTTTTTTACCCGGTATGGTAAAACGCAATTGTGGGCACATTATTAATATTGCCTCTACTGCGGCGAGCTGGCCTTATCCCGGGGGCAATACTTACGGAGCGACCAAAGCATTTGTCCAACAATTTTCGAGGGGCTTGCGCGCAGACCTGCTAGGAACAAAGTTACGTGTTACTACCCTGAGTCCGGGCATGGCAGAGACAGAGTTTTCTGATGTGCGATTCAAGCAAGACAAGGCAAAAGCAGATGCCGTATATAACAATGTTCAGCCCTTAAGCGCGAAAGACATTGCCGATATTATCGTGTGGATCTGTAGCGTTCCCGCCCACGTCAATATCAATAGCTTGGAAGTCATGCCTGTATGCCAATCATGGGGGCCATTGGCGATTCACCGAGAATAATACGCTCTCAATCTTCTGCGCCGCGCCCGCTAGGGCGTATTCACACGACTTTATTCACTCCGGCCAATAGGCATTTTTAAACTATCAAGGCGCAGAGAGTTTTGATTTCTAAGGTACCCCGATAGCCAAAAGATGGCAGCTCAAACGTTGTTTGACACCAACATAAATAAAACCGAAATTTACACGCCGAATACCGGTGACAAAAATCACAGACACATCGCCAAAAGACGCATACGATAGGATACGAATGGAATAGGAATGGAATAGGAATTCTTTTCGCAGCCAACAGACATTTTTAATCAATGACTTGGCTTTGTGGGTGAATTTGGAATACCCCTTAAATGCGTTACGCTATAGGTCTTCAGAAACGCCCGACTAAAATCTGGCACAAAAGCCAGTGAGGGAGGTTGTATGCCTATTAAACTGGACTTATCAAAACTCTGTGTGCTCGCGCTACTCGCCACCATCATCTTCGCGCTCTTTACTGTATCTATTTACAATCGCAATGGGCAAAGCGCCTTTATCGTTAAAGCCGGCGACAACCATATAAAAATGCAATTCGCAGATCGTAACGCCGATATTGTCAGCGTTATCGATCAATTGTTTTCAAACCAATCTCACAAACAAGCGATACTCTCCATTCTGCGAGAAAACTATCATCTATATGAACTCAACAGCCAAGAATTACTCGATGCCATACGAAAGCAACCGGGAGAAAGCCAAGTGTCGACAGGGTTGAGGGAAATACTCGACCACAAACTAGGCCCCTTTACCGAGAATTTTGGCTATTACAACGTCAAAGACACGGCCTTGGTAGCTGCACTCACTAAGCTTGAGTACAACAGTACGGTAGCCTCAACTTTACGCAAACAAAGCAAGCTCAAAACGGGTATTTTCCGGCCCGAAATAATAGAAGCACAAGTGCTTGTAGCCGCAGCCTCCGACCAAAGCGTTGGCGAGGGGTTTGCCGTAATTTGTCACGGGGCACCGTATTATAAACGCACACTCCTACTGCTAGATCGCGCGACATCCTCGATGACCACCACCGTAGAAGCAACTTCAACGAGTGTCTGTATTAACCAATCTGGGCAGGACATTGCTCACTTACACCCTATCTCCATTAGTGCGAAAGATGCCACGCACCTTATTGGAGGGTCGGAATTGCCCGAGAAAATACACGTAAACCTATACGTACTTGAACCTGAAGAGTCGAATACGCCGTTAATCATTGCCGACTTATAATCCATTTTAAGGAAGGCTACGCTATGAAAATTCTAGCTATGTTACTGTCCCTATCTGTGTTCAGTGTAGGCACTTATGCAGACTGCACACACAAGGGGAAATCTTACCCCACCGGCACCGTTATTGGCCCACTAGTGTGTACCGCCGATGGCACATGGGCTCCAAAAACAAACATTATTGTCTACCCAAGAGTTGAAAAAACCACAGTGTTAAGAGCGACCCTGTTTTGAGTTCTATTAATATTCAACGCTATTTGAACATGCATAAGTCATGAAATAACGTAGGGAACCTCTAGTAATAAATTCAACGACAAAACCGTTTCGCCACGGGCGTAGCGGTGTATATAGATGCACCAGTCAAATAACTATTCCAGTAGCTCTCTTTTCCCTTCTGGCAATTTCACAAAAATGACCGTCACTCCCGCCACCGTCCCCAAGAGAAACATCAAAAACAAATACAAATCGCTCCATTTCATACCAAGCAGTAGAACTCCCACTTCAGGATTATCGGCCTGAAAAAAAACCTCAACGGTTTCTCCAACGGGGTATTTAGCTAACGCCTTCTTGGCTTCATTTTCTCTGTAATAACAGGTCTCTTTTACACCAGAACGAATATAAAACGACCGAAACTCGATGTCGTTCACTCGATAGAGGTAATCAACAACAGGCTTCCAGCATTCTCCTCTCTTAGCGTTAGTAACATTCATCTCGGATTTAACAATTTCGCCAGACACACTCAGCCAATCGCTCAAGTAAATACGATTAAAACTCGCCATATAGGAATACACAATACCACCACAAATAAAGGTGACCAGCAGTCCCAACACCCTAAAACTCAGCCGATACGTTTTACTCACATACACCCCACTATAAATTCACTACAACGAATAAAAACACCTCAGCAACCAGTAATACCCTATTGCGTTTTAAAAGCTGATATTTTCATAAACGGCAAATACTCACCAAGTCAATAGTTTCAAGCCTACACCATATAATATGTGGTTGGTGGCTATCCTAGCAGAAAGAACAGTCCCTATACCCCAAGCAACAGCACCGGTGGTCAAGCAGGGCAGAAAAGCCAACCCAAAAGGAACAGACAACTATTCCGTATCGATGGCAACTAATATTTTGTAACGACAACAAGCGAACCACTAATTTCTATTCACGAGAAACAAGAGCTACGGACCCAACAAAGCACAGCACCACGCCAGCAATCACAAACGGCAGCCAAAGCGCTATCCAAGTGTCAGCAGTTTCGATATTTAGCACTGCAAAAGACATGGAAAACAACAAAATGACTCCACCAAGAATGGTCACAATTTTTACATACATTTGACATCTCCTTCACCGTTAATTGAACGGATTTTCGCCTATAAAGAAAACACCACCCACCTTTCTTAACACCCATAAAAACCGAGATTTCTATTCCTGATAAAACGTATTTAAAAAAGCACAAAATCGATAGAATTTACCAGCAATCCCCAACGACAATGATTAGTTAATACCCGCCACCAAAAGCACAAAGCAACCGAAAAACCTGCTAGTTCAGCATCTACCACTCCATTCTTGTCTTTTTGAAATTAATATCAACGCCAACCGAAGATGCCCACCTTGTAATTCACATCAATTTTTCACCAAAAATCGACACCCTATTATTAACAAGTAGTGAATTGGGTATCAGATGTGTAACTTCTTCATTTTTAACCGTGATATATCGGAGGTTAATATCGACCACCTCACCCTTGGTGCCGGACAACTCAATAATATTTCCAAGCTGTATAGGCTTATACAAAACTATCATTACCCCTGCCACCAAATTCGAAATTGCGTCTTTTAACGCAAAGCCTACCGCAAAACCCGTTAACCCTAAACCGGCAACCAGCGCCGACATATCGAACCCCATCTTAGAAAGGCCTAAGACCACACCAATAAAGACCAGAATTGCCTTTTGCGAGTTTGATATAAGGCGAAAAGACTCGGACGCGCCTGCGTCATAATGAGCTGATATTCGCTTTAACACCCTATCAATTACCAGACTCCCCACAAAAAACACGGAAAATATGATAATCGCCTCTAATATATTTACACTCATTTTGATTGGTCCCTCAAGTAACTCAATTTAAAGCTTAAACGCTGGAAAAACCGTAACCTTTCTTGAGCCAACTGCACCAGACAATGAAGCGGAAGATTAGGCAAGCGCCAAGCTCATACTGATAGAATTTTATACATATTGCGGTGAAAGAGAACCAAAAAAATCACTATAGACAAACGACAAACGCATCAATCCAATAAACCATAAAGAATTTTTCAACATCACAAAAATGACGGGTTATACGGCCGTGACTGCTGCCCCTTCCGACAGAGACATTATACTCATAGCGAAAAATACGAATGCCATTTACACCTTCATATTGTGATCTCTGAAACTGGTATAATCAATAACAAAAATGCCTTTATATAATGCAACTCCACGCTCCTAGTGCAGGGTGACGCTAGGGCGAAATACCATTGACAAATGTACCCTAACTGTTGATTCAACCTAGGCAGGGGATCTCTCCACGTAAGCTTATCGATCGTGTAATCTTTGTTAGGGCGCGATGAATAAAAACAGTCTTTCAGCAGATGAAACCGGCATTGTGTCCTTTCGGTACAAATAAAGTAAACCCAATACGCCCAAAACTGAGAGCCTTCCCATATCGGCATTATTGATGGAACCTATTCCACTAGGTATTGCCACTAGACTTTCGGCTCTTACGCGAGATTGTTTTTTTACTCGGAAACGCCAAACAGCTTTCAAAGTGCGTACGGCTTCGTCAAAATTTTGCTCCCTCACTCGTTTATTTACTGACGAAATTCTGAAGTTCATTAGCAAAACCTAAACCAGCTTCCGTGTAGATATTAAACGTATGCTCAACGCCAACAGCCTTCAAGGCATCTTCCTCATCGCGGAATTTTGTCGTTGCCGCGATACGACCTTGATACCCCATATCCTTGAGTCGCAGTGCTGCATTCATATTGGCTGTATGTGTCGGCAAGGTCAACAACACCCAGTCCAGCCCAACCAGTAGCTCCGGCGCTCGCGCCCAGAAATCTGGGTTGGTCGCATCACCGCTCACCACATTCCTGCCTGCTGCTCGGTGGCGCGCAGCCTTCTCCTGCTCTAGCTCCACACCCACCACGTGGCTTGGGTCTTCCAGCTCCATCGCATTGTAGGCTGCCGTACCCATCCGCCCCATACCAAACACCACCACTTTCACTCTCCCCAGATCCAGATTTTCTTCGCCCGATAGACGCTTATAGCGCTCGAAGCGCTTTAACTTGGGTCGCCATGCTTGATAGACACTATCCCGAATATTGATCAGCGGTGCTGCAACAATGAAAGAGATCGACATCACCACGGCGAACACCGCCAGCCATTCTTTCTGTAACCAGCCCGACGAGACGGCAATAGCACCAATGATCAAGCCGAACTCACTGTAGTTCGCTAGGTTGAGGGAGGTACGCCACGAACTACTAGCCCTGAGGCTGAACAAGTTGAACAGTCCGAAGTAAAGTGCCACCTTGAGCGGCAAAAACACAATAAATAACAGCGCGACCATGACTTCGGTCCAGCCCGGCATGGCAGTCATACCAACAGTGAGAAAGAAACCCACTAAAAACAGCTCCTTGAAACCGAGCAACGCTTTCGCCATCTCGCGAGCTTTGGGGTGGCTAGCAAACAGCATCCCAAACACCAACGCACCAACATCCGCCTTGATGCCGACCAGCTCGAAGATATCTGCACCGACCAGCGCCAGTGTAATACCGAATAGGATTAGCAGCTCGCCATGCCCCACCTTGTCGAGCATCTTGTACATCAGGACACGTAAAGGTATGAGCAACACCAAAGCCAACGCCAGAGGTGTAGGCAGTTTTCCCATCGACACCGCGATAAAGACTACCGCAGCAATGTCCTGTACCACCAGTACACCGATCGCAACGCTACCATGCTTGGCGCTCGTAGCACCGAGTTCATCCAAAATTTTCACCGCAAACACAGTGCTTGAAAAGGACATGGCAAAACCGATGAGCACCGCAGTCTCCACCTCAATGTCAGACAAAAGCGGCAAGCGCACATACGAAAGAAGCAACACCATCGAAGCAATCAGTAGAGTGATCGCTGCCATATGCAGGGTCGCAACGCCCCACACCTCTGGCCGCGCTAGCGACCTTAACTTGAGCTTAAGTCCAATGGAAAACAGCAATAGGGTGATACCCAAGTCCGCCATCGCATCAAGGAACTCACCACCCTCAGCGCCCAAAACGTTGAGCAAGAAACCAGCCGCCAAGAAACCGACCAATGGTGGCAAACCAACGGACCTCGTCGCAAGACCACAAATGAAAGCGATAGCGATCCACAGCGGATCACTATAATGAATAGAAATGAGTCGTGAATCCATGGCCTGCCTACGGGTTGATCGGTGAATTCAATCGTAATCAGCAACGCTGCACTTCACTTGAGGGCCCTTGATTAGGTGGTTTCATAGCACTCTGACCAACCCTCTGCCTCTAACTGACGGTGATGTTCTTTTGTACTCCTTACACGTTTTTCCTTAAATGAGTACTTAATTGGATCGCTGTCATTAACCTGAATATAGAGATAGGTCTTGGGGTTCGCTTTAGCAGAACCCATAAACGGTTTTAGTGGTACATAGCTGTCCTGATCTTTGTAACAATATTTGTCACTTGAAGTATCGTACACACACACGCTCCCCGCTACCCGAGTTACGAGTAGCCTCCGATCAGCTGAGTAGATTTTAAAGGCGTTCTTCCCATAAAAACCTATTCCGTATACTGCCTCATAAAACTCTACGCCATCTAACTTTGGGCCGCTCACTTTAAGAACGTTTATGTACTTCTGTGGCACATAAATGAACGAACAAGCTTGAACACCGCCGCCCCATGAAAATGACATAACAATGACTAGAATGTATATAAACGCTCGCATATCGGTATACCCTAGACTAGTAAAATTGGCCTGTGAGCCACAGCCGGTAGGCCCAGCAACCCGCTCAAAATATACTAAGTTTAATATTCCTTGTACCTTTTTCATGAACAGTTTGCCCTTGCGGGCCTAAATTTTGGGGTTGATTGAACTTAGTCCCTATTGGGCTAATTCGATTTAAAAAACTGATTTCACTAGGGTATTCCAAGGCTAGGGTATTGGCCGGGTGCATTGCGTTTTCAGGTTGCAATACTCGAGCGAACAAATTCCCACTCGAACTAGAAAAACTGATTTGGCTATTATCGCTAGCTAAGGTTAGCCAATGAATATTGGCAAAGTAGCCTTTAAATTCAGGGAAAACCCAGTTTTCTCCGGCGATCCCTTCATTGTATTCATTTTCCCATACAGAGAAATCCCCCCCTTCTAAACGGTTTGCCCAAACACGGTAAGGGCCTTTACCTAGCCAGCGTTTTCTCGAAAACTCTGATTTAGGGTAGTTAAAACCTATGCCATGTAAGACATATTCGCCATTCAGATAGTAATCTACCTCTAACGACAAATAAGCTTGCTTATGTACAGTCCATATTAGCTTGCTGATACCGGCCGGTGGATTAACCACCTCAATCACCAAATCCCCGTTCAAGCTCTGAGTTTTTAGCTGAGTTTTCGCGGTTGGTCTAATGTCATTTTGGGTCGGGTCATTGATTATCCAAGATTGAGATTTTTGGTCATGAAGACTATCGTCAGAGCGCAATAAAATCGGTCCATTTGTCAGAGACCCGGCTTGCCCTTTTTTTGCATATTGCAATAGAAGCCCCGTAGTGGCATCAAACTGAATCTTTAAATCACCCACACTGGCCGTTAAGCTTTTTTCATCAGACTGAGTGATTCTAGGATGTTGAACTTTCGATTTAGCGGTAAAGTCCTCGACGGTTAAGCGGGCAACTTCCTCAGCCGTTTGAACCGGCCATGCCCAACTTCTAATTGAATTTTTCCTATTATCAAACAACTCAACTTCAAGCCGACCATGTTGCTGCCAGTTATCAGGCAATGCCAATTTAACAGCTCCGAATTGAGACGGCATAACTGCGGGCAATGCCGCCTCACCACTAACAATCAGTTTGTTTTTTCCACCAAATGCCGTTTGTGATTCATACAAGCGCCATTTCAGCTCAAACTTAGACAAATCAATAAAATCATATAAGTTCTCAACGACTAACGTTCCATCAAACTGTTCGGATAGTTGTTGTCCATTTTTTAAATTCCGGATTTGAACAGGCGACCAAATTTCTCGAATAGTAAAGTAGCTGGCTTCTAACTCGCCGTTAGGGCCTACAATTCCATCGGGCGCGTGATTTCCATCGGTATCAATTTTTCCGCTTTGATCGGTTCGAACAACCCCCTCATCTGCTAATACCCACAAAAAACCCCCGGCACCTAGAGGGGATGACATCATGAAATCCCAAAAATCTCTTAAACCGGCGCCATGACCACCATCATATAATCCATGTAGGAACTCCGTTGGCATAAATACTTCACCCTGCGCCGGCTTCGCCAATAAGTCGTTATAAGTCGGGTAATGATCTGTATCTAAATGACGGAATAATTCCCATGGATGAATGACCGGCCGGTTCTGAATATCAAATTTAGCAAAATCATCATCAACTTCGGCATTCCACCCGCCTTCATTACCGTTTGCCCAAATTAGTATGCTCGGGTGAATCTGGTCACGCTTAACCAATTGCTCAACAAGCCTACGTGCCGTATGGGTATCATAGGCAGGCTTTTGCCAAGTAGAAAGCTCATTAATAACATAGATGCCAAGCTTGTCTGCCGCTTCAAGAAAATGTACATCCGGAGGGTAGTGTGACATTCTTACCGCGTTCATATTCATGCCTTTAATTAACTTAATATCCTCAATGCTATTTTCTGGCGTTGTCGTGCGACCTGTTTTCGGTCGAAAACTATGGCGATTCACCCCCTTCAAAATAATTTTTTCTCCATTGAGGTAGAGCCCATCATTTGCCCTTAACTCAAACGTTCTAAACCCAAAGGTTTTGTCAACCATATGAATAACGTTATCGCCAATTTTTAATTGAATATTGACCTGGTATAAATTCGGCGTCTCCGCTGTCCATAACGCAGGGTTGTCGATATAGGTGGACAAACTTGCTTTATCTCCCTTAAGTGGGGCAGTAAAAACATCTCCAACAGATTGGCCAGCCAAATCGAAAATTTGCGCCTCGACATGACCAACACCCTCAATGCCATCACCTGCTTTATAAACATCAAGTTTAAATATTCCGTCCCCTTTTGCATCTAAGCTAACCCAATCGATATGAGATTTTGGCAGTGCCTTTAAAAACACCTGCCTATAAATACCACCAAACACCCAGTAATCTGCCTGCCGCTCGGCAATTTCAATGCTCGAATTAGAAGATACTTTATCAACAATGACTTTAATTTCGTTTGGATTTTCGAACTGAATATAGGGAGTAATATCATAACTAAAGCGATAAAACCCTCCTTGATGCTTCTCGCCTACCTGCTGATTATTGACCAGTACAGTTGCATCTGTCATCACTCCATCGAATACAATGTGAACAGCTTTATTACGCCAATGTGGTGACACCTCAAAGTTGCGGCGATAAATCCCCTGCTCACTATTTTTTTCTCCATTCATCCCATAGTCATAATCACCGAACCCTTGGAGTTCCCAATTGGAAGGCACTTCTATTTTTGACCATTTGCCACAATTTTCACCTTTATCACAGTAAAAATCCCAAAGTACTGGATTCTCACTACCCTCCCCACTCAATAACATTTTTTCTGTTACCACAGAACTTGAGCCCATTGCGCCGTCAGTACCCTTAGAGCAACTAGCCACCAAACAAAGAAGCACGAGAAAAAAGGATATAATTATGTCATTTTTCATATTACTCTCTTAATAACTGAAATTTGAGATTGAGCGCCAACTCAAACAACACCAATGAAGATACTTTTGTTTATATCGAAGACCTAGGAACCTCAGACGAGATCATTCGTTAATACCTAATAACAAAAAAAAGAATACCTAATGCAGTTAGTTCAGTTAGCCTCATCGGATTCCGTAGAATTGTAACCCCAAAGCTCTACTCCATGCATAACTTTTACACAACCTACAAATACGCACCTTGAATAAAAGGGGGAATTTTGTCCTAATTTTGTTAAATCCCTTTAAACTCAAGCTCCTCACCTCCATTGCCGTCAATAACTCCACCTTACCCACCCAACATTTCTGCCGTTTTTTCTAAACGTAAGAGTGGTTTTATACTCTCTCTCTGCAACACATCTACATACCGGTCTCAGACACTTCGGTCAACATTATGACCATTGAACAACTACCACCCTGTACTCATGTATACCGGTAGCCGATTTACCCCCCACCTTTATTACGCAAGCTCAACAAAGACTCAATACAAACTAGGAAAGTGGGTGTTCTAATCGGTCTATTTAAACGAATATCGCCTCTATTTTTTCAACCGTCTCGATCTTGATTCAAAGTACCAGTTTAGCCTTAAAAATTTGGCTGAGCGCACAATACAAGATAAAACTATCGACAAAACACTTCTGGTGTGACAATTGGAACGCCTGCCTCCAATCGATATCGTCGGGGCAAAATTACGGTAAGGTATCAAACGACAGTTTAACTGTGGACAGTGATTAACTACTCGTTGAACCAGAGAAAAAACGAGCTGTCGATTGTGGGAATGGAGTAGTCCTTATTAGCAATATCTTGGCTAAATATGCCCTACGGCCTTCTCGTATTGACCCACGTCACTCGCCTTATAGTGGTGCATCCAAACGATCGACTGCCACGACGAATAACTAGAGATTGATTGGAACCGCCAAAACGAACGGCTTGGGGAGGCATGAATATTCTAAGGGAATACTGAAAAATCGCCAATACCATCCATATCGGTATCAGTTGTTTCGCTAGCGTCGAAAGGGAAAACTCAGCATTATCACCGGTGCCGTCGGCATCGTTGTCGGTGGCTTCTGTTTTATCAATAGGAAAAAGATCACTGGCATCAGGTTCACCGTTACCATCGCTGTCGGTATC
>Ga0065722_104329_pt1 | contig 32448 bp, 29 predicted proteins | sample BansetMetagenome_FD_59109 | JGI IMG/M metagenome (GOLD analysis project Ga0065722, IMG submission 59109) | Bankia setacea gill microbial communities from Puget Sound, Washington, USA - Caecum Enriched | ecosystem: Host-associated > Mollusca > Digestive system > Ceca | place: United States... | reverse complement strand
AACTCCCGACCAAGTGGTTCGAAGCCACCTACTCTATCCAGCTGAGCTACGGGTGCAGTAACTGATGCTAACTCGTTGCTTTTTAGGCAACGGTTTTCGGGGCGGGTAGTGATTGGCTTGCCAAGACCTTTCCGACCAGAGCTGGGCATAATACTCGGCAAGTTGCGCTTCGTCTAGGTGTGTTGGCTAATTTGCCTCTGCCTATTTGATGGGTTTATGGCTATAATTCTGCCCACGAAATTTTGATAGGTACTGCTAGCCTAATAATGGCCTTGGCAGATGCCGAAAACGTGAATTCTTTAATTTGCAAAGGTGAGTGGAATGAAGACGATAAAAATGGCCGCAATTGGCTTGGTATTGGCAAGTATGGGTGTATTTGCAGTGGCTTCCAGCTTGGAAGAGCGTATAAAGCCTGTTGGTGAAAGCTGTATGGAAGGCGAAGATTGCGCTGCTGTTGCGGCGGCTCCTGTTACCGATGGTGCGGCAAGTGCTGGGCGCTCCGGTGAGAAACTTTATCAAAAGTGCGCGGCTTGCCACAACACAGGGGCTGCTGGCGCGCCTAAATTGGGTGACGTAGCGGCTTGGGCACCTCGTACTGAAAAGGGTATGGATGTTTTGTACGCCAGTGCTATCAAGGGTTTTAAAGGTATGCCGGCGAAAGGCCTATGTTTTGATTGTTCTGACGACGAACTTAAAGCGACCGTTGATTACATGGTAGAAAAGTCCAAGTAAGTTAATATTTGCAAAACGAACCCCGCCAACCTTCGAGCTTGAGCGGGGTTTTTTTGTGGTCAATTTTCGGTACTTGTTGGCCGATTGATTGCGCTTAAGTCGGGCTCAATCGAACATGCTTTTAATGGAGGAAAACGTTTCGGCGCCTTTTTTCTCGAGCTGTTCTTTGCTTACCGGTGCAAAGCCTTCTCTTTCAAGGTCTTCCTCTGGTAGTTCGTCGAGAAATCGACTGGCGCTGGTCTCTACTTTTTCACCAAACTGCTTGCGTGTAGCGGCGAGTGTCATGGTGAGGGTTTTTTGAGCCCGGGTAATACCCACGTAGGTGAGGCGGCGCTCTTCTTGAATATTGTTTTCTTCAATGCTATTGCGATGGGGGAGCAGTTCTTCTTCCATGCCAACGAGGTAAACGTGAGGGAACTCGAGGCCCTTGGAGGCATGCAGGGTCATGAGTTGTACGCGGTCGGTGGTATCTTCTTCTTCCTGCCTATCCAGCAAGTCTTGCAGCAGCAGACGCGAAATTGCTTGGTTGACGAGTTCTTCGTTGGAGAGGTTTTCGTCCGCATTTTTTTCCAGCGATGTTCGAATAGAGTCAATTAGAATCCAAACGTTTTCCATACGTTTTTCGGCTACTTTAGGGGTGCTCGCGTTTTGATAGAGCCAGCCTTCGTAGTCGATATCTTCCACCATTTCTTTAATGGCAGCCATAGGGGCATTGTTGTGGCAGTTGTTGCGGACATGTTCTAGCCAGCTGCAAAATTCTCGCAGTCTTTCTAGCCCCTTTTTGGGGAGTACGCTTTGCAAGCCGATTTCATTACAGGCATCTAATAAGCTAATTTCACGCTCAGTGGCGTAGCGGCCCAAGGCTTCGAGTGTACCGGTGCCTATTTGGCGTCTAGGGGTGTTGATAATGCGTAAAAATGCATTGTCATCACTGGGGTTTATGAGCAGGCGCAAGTAGCCCATCACATCTTTAATTTCCGCCCGCGCGAAGAAGCTGGTTCCACCACTAATATTGTAGGGAATTTGATGGTGCTGCAGTTTCAGTTCAAGCAGCCGCGCTTGATGGTTCCCTCTATATAGGACGGCAAAGTCGCGAAACTTGCATTGCCTACGCATTCTCTGGGTGAGTATTTCTGTGGCCACCCGCTCAGATTCAGTTTCTTCAGTGGAGCAGCGCAGCAAGCGCAGGGGTTCACCCATGCCGAGGTCGCTCCACAAGGTTTTGTCGAAGTCGTGGGGATTGTTCGCAATCAGTTCGTTGGCGACTTTAAGAATGCGAGCGGTGGAGCGATAGTTCTGTTCCAGTTTTATTACTTGCAGGCTGGGGAAGTCCTCCTTTAGCAAACTGAGGTTTTCTGGCCTAGCTCCACGCCATGCATATATCGATTGATCGTCATCGCCAACCACTGTGAGTGCCCCGCGGTGGCCGATTAGTTGCTTCACTAGTTGGTACTGGCTAGAGTTGGTATCTTGATATTCGTCCACTAAAAGGTAGCGAATCCGTTGCTGCCAGCGATTGAGAACATCTTCATTCCGGGAGAACAATTGCGAGGGTAGGCGAATTAAATCGTCAAAATCTACCGCGTTGTAGGCCTGCAATGCCTTGTTATAGCGCTCGTAAACCAATGCCCAAGCTTGCTCTCCATTGCTTTGGGCTTGTTCCAGCGCTTGTTGAGGTTCAATGAGGCCGCTTTTCCAGTTCGATATTTGGTGTTGAATGGTATCAACTAAGTCGGTATCCAAATCGCCATCTCGAAGCATCAGTTCTTTCAATAGGGCTTTTGCATCTTCGGAATCGAAAATGGTGAAGCCACTCTTGTAGCCCAATTGCTTTAGTTCTTTGCGGATGATATTCAATCCGAGATTGTGGAAGGTGGAGACAGTTAAGCCGCGTGCAATTGGGCCGCTAACGAGCTTGGCGACGCGCTCTTTCATTTCTCTGGCGGCTTTATTGGTAAAGGTTACTGCGGCAATATGGCGAGCGGGCATATCACATTGCTGAATGAGGTAGGCGATTTTTCGGGTGATAACACTGGTTTTACCACTGCCGGCGCCTGCCAGCACAAGGCATGGCCCGTCGATATAGTGTACGGCTTCATTCTGACGGGGGTTGAGTTTGTTCACGCAGCTGTCCTCAATTGGGCCGGCGATTTTAGCAGATACGCGTGTGGATTGTTGGCTATCAGGGGCGGGGTTGGCCACTAAAATAGTGCAGTAGCTGAGGCGTTTTAGGGGACTTTTCAGCTGAGACGGTGGTGTTATTCAGGCGAATTAGACGTGTCTCGTACGAGTCCATGGCAGTAACAACATGGTGAAAGTGGAGTGTGAATAAAGAGTCGAAACTGCCATCTGCTTTTGCGATTTTTAGTCCGTACTCCAGTCTTTCGGCCAATTCCGGGTTGGCAACAGACACGAATAGGAAGATTGACATAGGGAAGTGCAGCACGATATTCGGTTCTAGTATAAGTTCTGGGTAGTACTTCTGTGCGGCTCGCAGGCTGGCGTCAACTTCGTTGGCGCCCAAAGGGATAAAATCAAAGCGCTGTTTGTTTAACATGCCGAATAGGCTGTTGAATTCTAGTGCTTCCACTACCTCTATACCGTTGTTTCTCAGTATAGCGACATCGGGCCATCGAACGCCCTGACCGGCCTTCACGGTGCTCAGTTGTTTTGCCGTCGATATATTGGCGAATTTGGCTTTATCTTGGGCTCGGATAATAAGTCTGCGATAGCCCAGCAAGCCTTTAATAATCGGTTCTTTCACACGGATAAACGCTTTTTCACGGGCTTGGGTTACTGAGTAGTATGGGGCTATGTGTATTTGATAGCTTTCTCGGCGTGTTGATTCTATTCGTTCCCGTTCAAAGTTAAGGGCTCTACTGTAGCTGCGGAGTTCAAAATCGCCGTATTGTTTGCGACTCTTTTCAAGGGCGAGCCATACCACGGCTTTGTCGTAGGGCTGCCTTCCATCTGCTCCGCCTAACCACAGAGTGTAAACGGGTATGGTTTCAAGCTCCTCTGGTACGGAGAGTATGGTGCTGGCCTCGCTGCGGTTTGGGCATAGCAACAGAAGGCTCAGGAGTGGCAGCAAAAAAGATAGGCCGTAATACATAATCGGTGTCAGCGACGGTTTGGATATGGGTTCCATACCCTAAAAGATAGCAGTGAAATGATGATTTTGCCGCCTTTAATCGATCACTGATGAAACCCCTATAAGATGCGTTTTTAAACGTTAATTATAGTCTAAGCAGTAAAAAAGGCGCTCGAAAAATCAACCTTCGGCGCCTGTAAGGTGCTTTACCGATGATAGGGCTTAGTGGCTAATCATCCACGGGCGTGCGGAGGGGAACATTTTTTCTCCCTGAGCGGTGTACATCAGTTTTGACTTACCGGGCTTTTTTTGAGTGCAGCCGCAACCGTGCCGGTGTTGATGGTCGTGCTGGCGCCTCTCTGATGTGGAGATGACGGGTTCATGACGCGCACGTTCGTTGGTGGCATGGGCTTTACGGTGTTGGCTATCCATGTCGAGAAGTTCGGGTGGCAGCACAATAACGCGCGGCGAGAGTTGTGCGCATTGGGGGCAGGCGCAGGGAAGGCCCGCATCAGCAAGACTTGCGAGTTCATTAAATACCCCATGCTCTGAGCACTTGTAATCGTAGACGGGCATAGCGGGTGTCCTGTGTATTCATTGCTGTGTATTCACGTGGGGTGTTTGGCCCCACCTGAGGTTGATGGTTGATATGTTTCGGGTAGCACTTGTTTAGTCGATGTCGGGTGCTAACGGGACCTGCACCGAGCCATCAAGCTCAACGGTTGGGCCGTCGGCATTGGGCTGAATATCGAAATCAAAAATCTCCGTGGGTAACCATAGAGTGGCGCAGGCATTGGGTATATCTACCACCCCACTAATATGGCCTTGCACCGGTGCTGTGCCGAGTATGGCGTAGGCTTGGGCTGGCGAATACCCGAATTTAGTGAGGTATTCAATGGCGTTTAAGCAGGCTTGCCGATAGGCGACATGAACGTCGAGGTAGTGCTGCTTGCCATATTCATCCACTGAAATGCCTTCAAAAATTAGGTAATCATTGTAGTTCGGAGTGATTGGGCTGGGCTTGAAAATTGGGTTCTTGATGCCGTATTTGGACATGCCATCTTTAATTAAGTTAACTCGCAGGTGTATCCAGCCGGCCATTTCAATCGCACCACAAAAAGTGATTTCGCCATCACCTTGGCTAAAGTGCAGGTCGCCCACCGATAAACCACCATCCTTTACGTACACGGGGAAATACACTTTAGAGCCGCGAGACAAATCTTTAATATCGCAATTTCCTCCGTGCTCTCGCGGCGGTACCGTTCGAGCAGCCTCTGCTGCGGCAACGGTGGCGTCATCTTTTTTCATTCGCCCCATATGGGCGGTGTCGGCGTAGGGTAGTGTGGCTAGGGCCGGCATACGATCGGGCTCGGTATCGTAAAGGGCTTTTTCGCGTGTATTCCACTCTTCCAGCATGTCTTTGGAGGGCAAGCAGCCGATTAACCCTGGGTGGACTAAACCCGCGAACTCCACACCGGGAATATGACGAGAGCTTGTCATCATGCCACTAATGTCCCAAATGGACTTTTGCGCTTCGGGGAAATGGTCGGTTAAAAAGCCACCACCGTTTTTCTTAGAGAAAAAGCCGTTGAAGCCCCATTCGCTTTCGCTGAAGGTGCCAATGTCAAGAATATCCACAACCAATAAATCGCCTGGTTCTGCACCCTCCACACCAACAGGCCCAGACAAAAAATGTACTTGGCTGAGGTCGACGTCACGAACGTCGGCGGCGTCGTCGTTGTCGGAGATTTGACCACCGGTCCAGTCGTAACATTCAATAATAAAATCATCCCCAGGTTTTACCATGGCCGCCATTGGAATGTCGGGGTGCCAGCGATTGTGGATCATATCGTTTTCGTAAGGGGACTTGCTTAAGTCAATCTTAATCAGCTTGTCGGTCATGGTGCGCTCCTGAATCAGTTAAAAATATTTTTACAGTGATGGCATCCCTTCACTTTCAGGTTGCCGGGGCAGGCCCAAGGTTGGGTGGAACCTGAAGACGCCATTGCATCCTTCAATGGTGAAAATCATACGGATAAATAAGCAGCAATCTTTTGTGCATCCACGTTGTCGCGACTTTCTTCGCGAACGATTTCGCCTTTTTCAATTACCAATATTCGATCGGCAATATCCAGAGCAAAACTGAGAACCTGTTCGGAAACGATGATGGACAAACCAATTTCATCGCGTATATGTTTCAGCGTTCTCGCCATGTCATGGATAATGGAGGGCTGAATGCCCTCTGTGGGTTCATCGAGTAGCAGTAAATCAGGCTTACTCGCCAAAGCTCGGGCAATAGCCAATTGCTGTTGCTGTCCCCCAGACAAATTGCCGCCACGACGAGATTTCATTTCTTCCAATACCGGAAACAATTGGTAGAGGTTGGCGGGAATCGTTTTTTCCTTTACCGTTGTGAGGCCGGTTTCAATGTTTTCCTTAACCGTCATATTGGAAAAAATCATCCTACCTTGTGGTACAAACGCTACCCCCGCTTTTACCCTTTGGTAGCTCTTCATCGCGGAGAGGTCTTGGTTTCCTAAAGTAATTGAACCGTGCTTACTGGGTATCATGCCTATTAGAGAGCGCATTAAGGTGGTCTTGCCCATGCCATTACGACCAAGAATGGCGACAATTTCATTTTTCTTTACATCGAAATTCATGTTGTGGATAACGTCGCTCTGGCCATAGGCAACATGGTAATCACTAACTGAAAACATAAGTTGTGCTCCGATTCTCGTGGGCTATGTTGGCGAGCCGATTTAGTGACCCAAATATACTTCGATAACGGCGGGGTCGTTCTTTACCCGTTCCATGGAACCCTCTGAAAGCACCTTGCCCTGATGCATAACAGTTACCCGGTGGGCGATGTCTTCTACAAACTGCATGTCGTGTTCAATAACGATAACCGAGCGATGTTGGGTAATACGGTTGAGCAACTCTGCTGTTTGTTTTCGTTCTGCTACAGACATGCCCGCGACGGGCTCATCTAGCATCAGTAAATCGGGTTTTTGAATAAGTAACATGCCAATCTCTAGCCACTGTTTTTGTCCATGGCTTAATAGCCCAGCGGTTTTATTGAGGTGCTCTGCTAGAAAGATACTGTCGGCGATTTCTTCCACGGCGTGTATAACTTCGGCATCTCGCTTAAAGGCCAATGCGCCGAAAACGCTGTGACCGCGAGGAAAGGAAATTTCAAGATTTTCAAACACAGTTAGATCTTCATAGATAGACGGGTTTTGAAATTTTCGACCTATGCCGTTGTGAACAATGGTGTGTTCCGACATTTTAGTGAGCTCTTTTCCTCGAAACTTAATCGAGCCCGCGGTGGCCTTGGTTTTTCCACAAATCAAGTCGAGTACTGTGGTCTTGCCTGCGCCGTTAGGGCCAATAATCACTCGAATTTCATTTTCTTCTACATAAAAGGATAAATCGTTTACGGCCTTAAAGCCGTCAAACGATACGGTCAAGCCTTCTACGGATAATACAAAATCTTTTTCGGTAGACATTATTCTATCCTCAGGGGCTGGGTAGGGTTTGGGCGGGGTTAGAGGAGTTGCGTCGATATTCGTAATCGTCTCGAATACTTTTTAATATTCGGTTAAAAAACGGCTCTATACGTTGCTGGTAGACACCTGCTAAACCGGTAGGGAAAGCCATAACAACAGCGATAAAAAGCGCGCCCATAGCAAACAACCAAAGTTCCGGAAAAGATTCTGAAAACGAGGTTTTTGCCCAGTTCACAAGCAAGGTGCCGTACACAGCGCCTATTATTGAAAGCCTACCACCCACTGCGCAAAAAATAACAAGTTCAATAGATGGCACAATGCCGATAAAAGACGGAGACATAAATCCAACCTGCAGAGTAAACATGGCACCGCCAATAGCGGAGAACATGGCAGCAGCGCAGAACACAAAAATCTTAAAATTTGAAACGTCATAGCCGGTGAATCGAACACGGTCTTCTTTTTCACGCATGGCAACGAGTATTCGTCCCAATTTGCTCTTACGAATGACTTGGGCAAATAAAAGGCAGGCAAGCAGTAAACCGGCATTCACAAAGTACAATATGGTTTTTGCTGAGTCGCTGCGAATATCCCAACTTAATAATGTTCGCAAATCGGTAATGCCGTTGACCCCACCGGTGTATCCTTGCTGGCCAATAATGAGAATGGTAAGAATGGAAGCTACTGCCTGGGTGATAATCGCGAAGTACACGCCACCAACTCGACGTTTAAACATCGCCACGCCAATCAGATAGGCGAAGATTGTGGGAACAACCAACACGGCTAGTAGCGTAAAAGGTAAACTGTGAAATGGCTCCCAGAACCAGGGGATTTCAGTGAGCTGATTCCAATCCATAAAATCGGGAATGCCTGGTGTCGATTGTATCGCGGTGTTCGCTGGGCTTGAGGCTTCGAGCTTTAGGAACATCGCCATGCAGTAGCCTCCCAATCCAAAAAAAACGCCCTGCCCTAAGCTAAGAATTCCGCCGTAGCCCCAGCACAGCACTAATCCAATGGCAACAAAGGCGTAGGTCAAGTATTTGCCAACCAGATTGAGCCGAAAAATATCCATTGAAAGCGGAAGTACTATCACGATAAGTGCCGCTAGAGCGAGAAAGTGAAGCAATTCTCGGCGAGGCATAAAAGCCCTAAAATCTTGCGTCGACATACCAAACCCCTTAACTCTAATTTGTGTGTTGAAAAGATCCAAAAAAGTTTTCTAATGGCGAATTTTTAAAGTGAACAAGCCCTGCGGTCGTAACATCAATATGCCAACAACGGTGAGCAAGGTAAGCACCTTGGCCATTGAGCCGCTTAGGAAAAATTCCATGGTCGATTGCGCTTGAGAAATCGTAAATGCAGAAGCAATAGTGCCAACTAGGCTTTGTGCCCCCCCAAAAACAACGACTAAAAAAGTGTCGACGATATACAGCTGTCCAGCTGTTGGCCCAGTAGACCCAATCATGGTGAATGCGCTTCCGGCTACACCCGCAATACCGCAGCCCAATGCAAAGGTTATGCGATCACTTTTTTCGGTGTTAATGCCAACGGCACCAGCCATAGGACGATTTTGTACCACCGCGCGTACCTGTCCGCCCCATCGGGATCGAAACATCAGCAGGTAAACACCAATAGAAATAAATAACGTTAGCGCCATAACGAAAAGGCCGTTAATGGGGATTTCAATAATGTCGGTGACTGGAATGGAACCCATAAGCCATTCGGGTAAACTAACGCCAACCTCTCTGGCACCAAAAACGGTACGGTACAATTGCTGTAAGATTAAGCTCAGGCCCCACGTGGCGAGCAGGGTATCCAGTGGCCGCTTGTAGAGATGACGAATCATGGCCCATTCCACCAAAGCGCCTAAAGCACCGGCTGTAAAGAAGGCCAGAATCATGGCAAGGAAAAAGTAAATATTGAACAGTGACGGTAAATACTCAGAAAAGACATTGGATACTAAATAGGTTACATAGGCACCAAGAATCATAAACTCACCATGGGCCATGTTAATTACACCCATTTGGCCGAATATAATGGCAAGCCCCAGTGCCATAAGAACAAATACCGAAAATAGAATAAGCCCGGCAAAGCCCTGCATGGCAAATATGGATACCAATTCTGTTGTGGAATAATCAGAAAACATTGGTCTAACCTCTTAAGTGCAACTTGCTTTAGTGTTTCCACAAAAAAAAAGTACTAATGACAAGTGTTAACAGTTTGTGATTCCGTTCAAAATGACACTGCACTAGTGCTGGACAGACGAGGCTGGATCTTTACCAGCCTCGTGTTCTATTACTGGTAGCCTTTTGGAAATGGATCAGGCTCCATAAGTTCTTCCGTTTCATAAACCAATTTATACTGCCCATCTCGCTGTGCTAGGCCGACCCGCGTTTTAGACCAAAGATGGTGGTTGGGGTGTATTTTTACGTAGCCTTCTGGAGCGGTAGTTAATTCGATTCCGGGTGAAGCGGCTCGAACTTTATCGATATCAAAGGAGCCAGCTTTTTCTACGGCTGCTTTCCAAAGCCATGGACCGAGGTAGGCTGCTTGCGTAACGTCACCAATCACAATGTCGTCTCCCCACTTTTCCTTAAAGGCTTTCACAAAGGCCTTGTTGTTGGGGTTGTCCAAACTTTGGAAATATTTCATGGCGGCGTAGGCGCCTACGATGTTTTCACCTCCAATTCCTTGGATTTCATCTTCGGTCACAGAAATGGTGAGTACTGTGGGCTTTTCTTTGGTCATATCGATGCCAGCGGCTTTGAGTTGCTTATAAAAAGCGACGTTAGATCCTCCAACTACAATGGCGTAAATAACATCGGGCTTCTTTAGCTTAATTTTGTTGATAACGGAATTAAATTGGGTGTGTCCAAGCGGGTAGTATTCTTCACCTACCACTTTTAGACCTAGCTTCTCGATATGTTTGCGCGCTATTTTGTTGGACGTTCTAGGCCAAATGTAATCGGACCCCAAAAGAAAAAACTTCTTTGCGCCTTTCTCTTTTACCACCCAATCAATACCCGCAATAATCTGCTGCGTGGCTTCCTGACCGGTGTAGATAACATTTGGTGATTGCTCCAGCCCTTCGTAGAAAGTGGGGTAGTAGAGCATGCCGTTGTATTGCTCAAATACCGGCAAAACGGCCTTTCTAGACGCTGATGTCCAACAGCCAAAAACAGCGGCCACTTTGTCACTCACCAGTAATTTTTTGGATTTCTCGGCGAAGGTTGGCCAGTCGCTGGCCCCGTCTTCTTGTATGTAGTTTATTTTCCGGCCTAGTACCCCGCCGGCGGCATTAATTTGTTCAATGGCGAGCTTCTCGGCCTGCACCGACCCTGTTTCACTAATCGCCATGGTGCCAGTTACGGAGTGCAATATACCTACGGTTACTTCAGTATCGGTAACGGCTAGGCCTGTGGTATTGATGTCTGCAAGCGCTGATGGTATGGCACAGCCGAAGCCAAGTATCAGTGTGGCTAGATTGGTGGCTACACGCCGTCGGTAGAGTTGGAGTAAAGCCTGGGAATTAAATTCCATGGTGGTTCCTCGCGTTAACATTCGGAGTAGATAAAAGTGTGTTTGGCAAAAAAACTGCCAGGGCAACGTGTTTGTACGGCACTAGTATTGAGCGAATGGAAGAAAATCCCTATGGGGTGATATGCGCAGAGCTCTACGTCATTTAACGTATAGAGGACCCATTAAATGGGTGTTATGAGTAGGTGTAGTCGTGACATTTGCGGTGGTGTGCCCGCTCACTGAGGAAAACTGAATTTGATTCAGCGTAAGGGTTTTTGCAAAACGTGGTCAAAACCACTCAACACGGACTAAAGATTGCGTATAGAAACCTATCGCTTAGTGAGGGCGTATAACGTGGGCTTATAAACCATAGAAAGGGGTTTGTTGAGCCTACATTCGGTGCACGCGCACCACTGAGCAGCACGAAAAGGTTTGGTAGTAGAATGAATGCAACACAGCAAATATTTCGTGTAAGGCGCAATTACAATCAGTGGGTGAATAACCAAACACTTGAAGACTATGCCTTACGCTTTACCGCAAAAGGCGCGCGACGGTGGTCACTATCGCGAGTTGCCAATACTGCGTTAGGCGCGATTTCCTTTTTAGCCTTGGAGGCTATCGGCGGAGCCATAACGTTGAGTTACGGTTTTGACAATGCGTCTGTGGCGATATTTGTTGTCAGTACTCTGATATTGCTAGCGGGTATACCCATTTGTTACTTCGCGGCGAAATATGGCGTAGACATTGACTTACTAACCCGTGGTGCGGGTTTTGGCTACATTGGTTCGACGGCTACCTCGTTAATCTACGCTTCCTTTACGTTTATTTTTTTTGCTCTCGAAGCTGCGATTATGGCTATGGTTTTGGAGCTGCTTTTCAATATCCCTCCTGCTATTGGCTATGTTATTTGTTCTCTAGCTGTGATTCCCCTCGTAACCCATGGCATAACCTTTATCAGTCGATTCCAATTGTGGACACAACCGCTGTGGATTGTTCTGCAGATACTGCCTTTTGCTTATTTGCTCTTTCACGAAGCGTCCTTGATTAACGACTGGACGCAATTTGAGGGGCTAAAGAACCAAACACCAGGTCAGTTGAACTTGCTGTACTTTGGTGCTGCATCGGCGGTGATGTTTGCACTTATCGCACAAATTGGCGAGCAGGTGGATTATTTGCGGTTTTTACCAGAGCAGAATTCACAGAACTATTGGCGTTGGTGGTCGGCATTACTATGTGCGGGGCCGGGCTGGATTGTGATAGGAGCTATCAAAATATTTGCTGGTTCGCTGTTGGCTTTTGTGGCCTTATCCCACGGTATTTCATCTACAGAGGCGTCAGATCCGGCGCGTATGTATATTGTTGCCTATGGATACATTTCACAGACCCCGGAAGTGGCCCTTATTCTAGGGGGTTTGTTTGTCATAGTGTCGCAACTAAAAATTAACGTTACTAACGCGTACGCTGGCTCTATTGCATGGTCAAACTTCTTTTCCCGTTTAACACATAGCCACCCTGGGCGAGTGGTGTGGTTAGTTTTCAATGTGGCGATCGCTTTGCTGTTAATGGAGCTAGGGGTCTATCACGCCTTTGAGCATACCTTAGGGGTGTATGCCATTGTGGCTGTGGCATGGGTCGGCGCCTTGGTCGCGGATTTAATTGTGAATAAACCGCTAAAATTGAGCCCTAGCTATATTGAATTCAGGCGCGCGTATTTACACGATATAAACCCGGTGGGTGTGGGCTCGATGTTGATTGCTTCGCTAGTGGGGATTGCCTGTTACCTCAACGTATTTGGTGAGGTCTATAAAGCGCTAGCGCATTTTATTACCTTGGGGGTGGCCTTTGTATTGGCGCCACTTATTGCCTATTTTACTGGCGGGCGATTCTATATTGCTCGGCCGGTGGAGATTATTGCACAAAGTGGCGATTGTGAAACCCAGCAGTGCTGTATTTGCCAAAACAGTTTTGAAACGGAAGACATCGCATTTTGCCCTGCCTATGATGGCCCCATTTGTTCACTTTGCTGCTCCTTAGACTCACGTTGTCAGGATTTATGTAAATCAGTGAAAACGCTGGGAGAAATATGTGGCGGGCTAATTGCGCATGTATTGCCGAGAAACATTGTTGACTATTTTAATGCGCGGCTAGTGCACTTTTGCCTGTTATTATTTTGCATTGCGGGTGTTGCGGGCGTATTGCTACTACTGGTATACAGCAATACGATGACGGGTGTAGAGGGTACCGATAGTTTGTTGGCGGCTGTATTGTGGAAAGTGTTTTTTATTCTCATCATTGTTGCCGGAGTCATTACTTGGTTATTTGTGCTTGCTCACGAAAGCCGTGTAGTTGCACAAGATGAATCGCAGAGGCAAAACCGTTTATTAACTGAAGAAGTAGTTGCGCACAAACAAACAGACAAGGCCTTGCAGCAAGCAAAAGAAAAAGCGGAGGCCGCCAACAGTGCCAAAAGCCGCTATTTAACCGGTATTAGTCACGAGCTTCGGTCGCCGTTAAATTCTATTCTAGGTTACGCGCAGTTGTTAGAGAACGAAACCACCCTTGAGGATAAGCATCGTTATCAGATGTCTGTGATTCGTAGAAGCGGCGAGCATTTAGCGGATCTAATTGAAGGACTATTGGATATCTCTAAAATCGAAGCTGGGAGGCTGAACATTCATCGAGATAAAGTTCGAATTTCGGCTTTAATGGATCAGTTGGTGTATATGTTTCGATTGCAGGCTGAAGAAAAAGGCTTAGATTTTCGCTACCACTGCGAAAGTGCCTTACCTGAGTTTGTCGCCACCGACGAAAAACGTTTGCGGCAAGTGTTGATCAACCTTTTGTCCAATGCCATTAAGTTTACTGAGCGTGGAGAGGTAAACTTTTCCTTACGTTATCGCAATCAAGTAGCTGAGTTTACTATCCAAGATTCTGGGGTGGGTATTCCTGAAGAGGAGTTGGAACGAATATTCAAGCCGTTTGAACGTGTTCGTTTACCGGGGATGCCCCTAGTTGGAGGTACGGGACTTGGTTTAACCATTACTCGCTTGTTGGTTGAAATTATGGGGGGCGATATTGATGTGAAAAACAATCGCTCTGGTGGTTCTACGTTTAGCGTACGACTGATGCTGTCTCATGTTGTAGCGGGCGAGCTGGCACGCCCACTCGATCAGCGTATTTGTGGTTATGTTGGTGAGCGAAAAACCTTAATGGTGGTGGACGATGATGCCTCCCATCGAGGTTTGCTAAGCGACATACTGTCGCCGATCGGTTTTGCGGTATTGGAATCACCGGATGCTGAAAGTTGTTTGGCGACATGCCAGAGCTTTGTGCCAGACCTGTTTTTATTGGATATTTCTATGCCGGGAAAAGATGGCTTATCCCTAGCAGAAGACCTTCGTGCTAGCGGTATTCGAAAACCCATTATAATGGTTTCGGCGGTAGTCAAAGAAAATAAGAACGCTTCTGGGATGGTTGTGGTTTGCAGCGAGCATTACGACGACTATTTACTCAAGCCTATAAAATTACCCAGTTTGCTCGATAAGATACGCAGGCATTTGGATTTGCGCTGGCAGCATGCTTCACTCGATGTTGATGCTCAACAATCGCCGGGTGTTGAGCATCCGTATACGGGTAATAAGGCTTTGCCTTCTGCGCAGGTTGTGGCCGAGCTTTGTGAGTTGGCAGAAATAGGACACCTTTCAGGCCTTAATGCAAAAATCAAGGCGCTTGAATCTAAGGGGGATGTGAGTGAAGCCTTTATTATGCAAATGAAGACGTTTGCTAACGGCGTACAATTTGAAGCGATGTTACATTTCTTGCGTAGTACTCATATGCACAACAATGATCTAAAGGTACGGGGTTAATAGCGGTGGTTAATAGTGAAAGAGCCAATGATGTGATTTTGGTTGTTGATGATTCGCCGGCGACGGTGGGTATGCTAAACGAACTTCTTGAGAAAGCAGGCATGACCACTTTGGTTGCACTGGAGGGGTCGCAGGCTATTAATATTGCACACCGCATGCTCCCAGATATTATTTTATTGGATGCAATGATGCCCGTTATGGATGGTTTTGAAGTGTGCGAAATATTAAAAGCAGACCCAGAATTGCGTTCTATACCGGTCATTTTTATGACGGGGCTTAGCGATAGTGAAAGTGTGGTTCGTGGGTTTGAAGCAGGAGGTGTGGATTACATAACAAAACCCATTGTGGTGGGGGAGCTGCTGGCTCGTATGCGTGTGCATTTAGCGAATGCGCGCTTAACACTAAGCGCACAAGCAGCATTGGATACCACCGGGCAGTGCATGTTTGCGGTAAATACTCTGGGGCAGGTTATTTGGTCTACTCCGCAAGTGAGTCAATTACTGGAAGCCGCGAATGAGGGTGATTGGATACATTGCCAGCTGGAGATTGACATTCAACAATGGTTAAACCGCCAACCGAATATCGGTATGGGCCTAAAGCTAAATTCGCCACGGCGCTCGCTGCGACTCGTGTATTTGGGACGTAATGGGCATGACGAGTTACTGCTGCGACTCATTGATAATGACAAGCCAGACGAAACCGTGTGTTTACGCGAACACCTAGCCCTTACAGCCCGAGAAGCGGATGTACTTCTGTGGATTGCGCGGGGCAAAACTAACCGAGATATTGGTCAAATACTGGGAACAAGCCCGCGTACCATCAACAAACATTTAGAGCAGGTCTACAAAAAACTCGGTGTTGAAAACCGTACTTCGGCAGCGGCAAAAGCGCTGCAATACATAGGCCGGTAATGGCGCTAGCTCGGTAACTGGCTGGATAGTTCTATTGCGTTCAGTGCGTGCGAATAGTGTTGTTGCGGTGTGGTTTTAGGCTAATGCCATTGTTGTTGCGATTGGTGCAATATTTTCACGGTCGAGGTTGCGATAGCCCAGTGCTTCGGAAACGTGGGCGCTGCTAATCTCTGCGCTCGCGCTCATGTCGGCCAGTGTTCGGGCAACACGCAATACGCGATCGTAGGCGCGGGCGGAGAGGTTTAAGCGTGTAAGCGCGGAGGCCAGTAGCATGCTCTCCTCTGTGCCAAGATGGCAGAATGTGGCAAGTTCTTTACCGCTCAGTTGAGCATTGACTTTACCTTGGCGTTGTAGCTGAATTTCACGTGTAGCCACAACGCGCTGTCGAATGGTTTGACTGTTTTCACCCTCAGGTTTTTTCTGAATATCTTGAAGTGGAATGGCGCCGACATGAACTTGTAAGTCAATGCGGTCGAGTAACGGCCCGGAAATTTTATCTCGATAGCGAGAAATCTGTTGAGGTGTGCAGCGACAACGATCACTGCCATCATGATAAAAGCCACAGGGGCAGGGGTTCATGGCTGCAATTAATTGAAACTTGGCGGGGTACTCCACCTGTGCGCTGGCACGGGAAATACAAATATGTCCGCTTTCCAGAGGTTCGCGCAATACTTCGAGAACCTGTCGCGGAAATTCCGGCAACTCGTCTAAAAACAGTACGCCATTGTGAGCCAGTGAAATTTCGCCCGGCCTCGGGTTGCTGCCGCCGCCCACCAATGCAATAGCTGAAGAGGTGTGATGGGGGGATCGAAACGGTCGTGACAGCCAATCTCCGCCCGAGCTTTGGTTGGCCACCGATTTAACGGCCGCAGCTTGCAGAGCTTCGGCTTCTTCTAGCGGCGGCATAATCGTAGGTAAGCGCGAGGCAAGCATGGATTTGCCAGTGCCGGGCGGCCCGTAAAATAACAGGTTATGGCCGCCGCTGGCAGCGAGTTCTAGGGCGCGACGAGCTTGAGGCTGGCCTTTTACATCGCACATATCGATGGGGTAAAAGGCCTCATGGATAACGGGCTTGTGTGGGGCGCTGAGTGGTTCACGCTTATGTAAATGGGCACACACACTGAGTAAGTTGCTGGCCGTGAGGATCTGAGTGTTACGGCACAATGCTGCTTCAGAGGCATTGATACGAGGAACAATGAGGGTGCGATTTTCCTTCCCACAGGCCATTGCTGCCGGAATAGAGCCGCGCACTCGTCTTAGGTCGCCAGATAAGGCCAATTCGCCAATAAATTCGTAATGTTCCAGCTCGGACCCAGGAATTTGTTCGGAGGCGGCCAATATACCCAAGGCGATAGCTAAGTCATAGCGCCCGCCTTCTTTGGGTAAGTCTGCAGGTGCTAGGTTGACGGTTATACGTCGCTGAGGAAAGTCAAAATGACTATTCAGTAACGCACTGCGCACGCGGTCTTTACTTTCTTTTACCGCTGTTTCGGGTAGCCCTACAATGGTAAAACCGGGCAAGCCGTTGGAGAGGTGCGTTTCAACTGTTACGAGGGGGGCATCAACACCCAGCTGTGCCCGTGTGTAGGCAATAGCAAGAGACATGTCGCATCCTTGTCTAGGTCGCTGTTAGCATCAGCAGACCGAAGTTATCCATAAGAGCCTTTATTGTACAAAGTGTAGCAGACAAAATCTGTAAGATATTACCCGTTTGTATTGTGCTCTTTCTCCAGTTCCGAAATACGTGTTTCGAGGGTTTCCAACTTTTCACGGGTGCGCAGAAGCACGGCCTGCTGGGCATCAAACTCCTCTCGGCTAACGAGTTTTAGTTTGCGCAAAGCCGACTCGATGATGGCGCGTAGTTGCGAGGATGCGTCATCAGAATTGTTGGAAAAATCAGCCACTTTTTGGTTGATATCGTTGAAGAGCTGTTTGGCGAGTTGGTCGATCATAGCATTGGTATATTAATAAGGAATGTGCCGCGGAGTGTATCGCAAACGCGAGGGAAGTGCTGCATAGTTGCGAGGCACTTCCCTGCGTTAACATTGGCTTGGCTGTGGTGTAAAGAACGATGGCCAGTTTTGGGAGCGGTTTATTCGACGGTGTAGCCTTTTCCCTTTAAGCAAGAGGTGCGTGCCTTGTAATATTCCTGACGCTGGGCCTCGATTTTTTCGACGTTTACTTCCACGTGTTCCGCTTGGGCCTGAGCTTGGGCCTGAGAATTGGCTGCAGCACTGCGACGGTTGGATCTTGCGGCACCCACGACGGCGCCAATGGCAGCGGCATCGGAGCGGTCGTTATCGGTGGCATGGCCAATGGCCGAGCCCACAATAGCACCGCGCACTGCGCCGCGTCCGCCGGCACCAGCAGAGGCTTGGGCCTCTGGGCCGGGTGCTGCTGGTGACTTAGCTGCTGCAACCTGTGAATCTAGCTCAGCGGGGCTAGCGCCGGTTTGTTGGGCGGCCCAGCCATCACAGCTTTTTTCATCCATAGCCTGCTGCTCGGGGGTTTGATCTTTGGCGGGAAAAACGTACTGCTTGGCGAAAGCAGGGCTTACAAGCAGCGTGGTTGCGGCGATGATAAGTAGTTTGTTCATAGTTTCTGTCCTTTATATCGATGGAGGTTTACCGCTAAACGGTGTGCCTTCGCTGTAGGATATGACAAGTGTGCAGACTTGCAACTGTCGGCACACGAAAACCGGAGCTTGAGCAATGCATGCCCTTGCCGGGTGAGTGAGGGTCAAGCTTGGTCATAATCGCAATGCAGCTAAATAGGGGCGGGGATCATCGCATATTTGGAAAACGAATTCATGTGACTGTATATTGCTCTGGATACATTCAACACCCAGCCAGCAGACTTTAGAGGTAGCACTGACCTAGGTTTACGCTGGAGCGACTTGGGCTTAGCTGCGCTAGCATGGTGCCTACTCGTGCATCATATTGGCAATAATAGCGGTGGTGGATGTTGGCTGGCCTTGGGGATACCGACACAACGGCTAGCCAATAACGTGACGGCTTAGAGGTCATTGGCGATTCCTTAGAGGCAAGGATTTTGCTAGGTAATCTTGTCATTGAATCTGGTATAACGTTAAACGATTGTATGTAAGCCCTGCATTACAAGGCCTGTGGCCAGAAAGAAGAGAGCTGAAATGCAGCTTCATTGAGTAGCTAGGCGTTAAATGAGGGCCAATGTGTTCTGCTGGTAGCGTTATCCGAGGGAATCGCTCGACCTAATGTGGTGCAATAATATTATTGCGGTCGAAGTTGGTGCTTTGGCGCCTCAATAATTATCGGTGCTAGCCGTTCTCGGCTGTACCTAACAACAAAAACGATAAACACAATAACGATAGAAAATCTATGTGCCCTATGGCTACTGTATCGTCTAAGCGAGCTTCAACCGCTGCCACTGACAATCTGACGCGTGAATGGCAGGCCAGTATTGACCTCGGCTTTGCTCCAAGGGCAGGGAAAACCCGTTTAGTGACAAGCCAGCACCTAGGGCCACTGCGGGTTCAGAGGCCGTTTTATCCCGAGCACGCCGATTGCTGTCATGTGTATTTATTGCACCCACCCGGCGGCATGGTGATTGGCGATCAGCTACAGATTAACGCAACGCTGGAAGGTCAAAGTGCGGTATTAATCACGACACCTTCAGCGGGAAAGATCTATGGCGCGGGAAAATCTAAGCAGACACAAAGCCAAATTATTCATTTCACTGTAGCGGCAGATGCGTGTTTAGAGTGGCTACCTCAAGAAACCATTGTGTTCAATGGTGCTCGGGGGCGCTTACAGTCACGCATACACCTTGAAGAGGGGGCGCTTTATGCCGGCTGGGATATTGTGCGCTTGGGGCGCAGCGCCAGCGGCGAGCGTTTTGAGCAGGGCGAGTGCATACAATCACTGGAGCTTTGGCAAAACGGCGAGCCACTTTTTATCGAGCGCAATCGAATTTATGCAGAAAGCCCTTTACCGCAAGCGGTGTGGGGCTTACAGGGCAAAAACACCTTCGGCACCTTTATTCTTACTGTAGAGCTGGATAGGAATTTAATTGATGAATTAGTGACGGGTCTAGAAGCACTAGAATCCGATAGCTGCAACCTTTGGGGTATAAGCCAAAAAAACCAGCTTTTAATTGTCCGTTTTCTTGGTGACGACGTAGCCTTGTGTCGTCACGGTTTCGAATACCTTTGGCAGCGTGTGAGACCCCATTTTAATGGCAAGCCAGCGGTTAAACCCAGAATTTGGAATACTTGATTGTGGTTGGAGAGCAAGGGGGTTTTGCTTAAACGTTACGCCAACCGATTATTTTCACAAACGACTTTAGAGGAATGCTCCATGGAACTCAGTCCACGGGAAAAAGATAAGCTTTTAATCTTTACCGCCGCGCTGCTAGCAGAGAGGCGAAAAGCCAAGGGGGTAAAACTTAATTACCCTGAAGCCATTGCGCTGATTTCCGCCGAGGTTATGGAAGGTGCGCGAGAAGGCAAAACAGTAGCGGAGCTTATGCATTACGGTCGTACCATTGTGAGCCGTGAAGATGTTATGGAGGGTATAGCCGACATGATTCACGACGTACAGGTAGAGGCCACCTTCCCAGACGGAACCAAATTGGTAACTGTTCACGAGCCCATTGTTTAGGAGAGCGTCATGATACCCGGTGAATATGCAATTAAAGAGGGTGAAATCGAATTAAATACGGGTCGCAGTACTATTAGGATAAAAGTCGCGAATACCGGTGATAGGCCCATTCAAGTGGGCTCTCACTACCATTTTTATGAAACCAACCCAGCCTTGAGTTTTGACCGAAAAAAAACCCGTGGTTTTCGCCTGAATATTGCGGCGGGTACCGCTGTGCGCTTTGAGCCGGGTCAGGACCGGGAGGTGGAGCTGGTGGCCTTAGTCGGTGATAGAAAAGTATTTGGTTTTCGCGGAGAAATAATGGGCAGCCTCTAGGCTTAAGCTGCGCGTAATATTAGGGGAAGTGCAATGAGCAAAATAGATCGCAAGGCATACGCGGACATGTTTGGTCCAACCGTGGGCGACCGTGTTCGACTCGGCGATACCGAGTTATGGATAGAGGTTGAAAAGGATTACACCACCTATGGTGAGGAGGTGAAATTTGGTGGTGGCAAAGTCATTCGAGACGGCATGGGGCAGAGCCAAGGTTCTAGCGCAGATACACCAGACACCGTGATTACTAACGCGCTCATTCTTGATCATTGGGGAATTGTAAAAGCGGACATTGCCATTAAAGGCGGCTATATCACCACCATAGGCAAAGCGGGCAATCCCGATATCCAGCCGAATGTCACCATCGAAATTGGACCCGGCACAGAAGTGATTGCTGGCGAAGGCCAAATCATTACCGCTGGTGCTATTGATGCACATATTCATTTTATTTGCCCTCAACAAATTGAAGAGGCATTAATGAGCGGCGTTACCACCATGATCGGTGGTGGCACTGGGCCGGCAACCGGCACCAATGCCACTACCTGCACCCCCGGCCCTTGGCACTTGCAAAAAATGCTGGAAGCCGGTGAAAGCTTTGCGATGAATTTAGGTTTTTTGGGGAAGGGCAATGCTAGTTTGCCTACCGCCTTAAACGAGCAAGTGGAGGCGGGCGCCTTGGGTTTGAAATTACACGAAGATTGGGGTACCACTCCGGCGTCCATCGATAACTGCTTAAGCGTTGCGGAGAACTACGATATTCAAGTCGCTATTCATACCGACACCCTCAACGAAAGCGGTTTCGTAGAAGATACACTCGCCGCTTTTAAAGGTCGAACCATACACACCTACCATACCGAAGGTGCAGGTGGCGGTCATGCGCCCGATATTATTAAAGCCTGTGGATCCAGCAATGTGCTGCCGTCATCAACCAATCCTACCCGGCCCTATACTGTCAACACGGTGGATGAGCATTTGGACATGCTGATGGTTTGTCACCACCTCGACCCGAATATTCCAGAAGACGTTGCCTTTGCTGATTCTCGTATTCGTAAGGAAACCATTGCTGCAGAAGATATACTGCATGACCTCGGGGCTTTTTCGATGATCGCTTCAGACTCGCAAGCCATGGGGCGAGTGGGGGAAGTGATTTGTCGTACTTGGCAAACCGCTCACAAAATGAAAGTCCAGCGTGGCGCTTTGGCAGAAGATAGTGATCATGCCGATAACTTTCGGGCGAAGCGTTATATTGCTAAGTATACAATCAACCCGGCGCTTGCACATGGCATTGCCCATGAAGTGGGTTCTATTGAAGTGGGCAAATTGGCCGATTTAGTGATGTGGAAACCGGCCTTCTTTGGTGTTAAACCGGCGCTGATTATTAAGGGGGGAGCCATCGCTGCCGCCCCCATGGGCGACCCCAATGCTTCAATCCCTACGCCGCAGCCCGTGCATTATCGCCCTATGTTTGGCGCTTTCGGGAAAGCCTGCCTAGGAACCTCGGTGAGCTTTGTTAGCCAAGCGGCTATTGAGGCTGGCATTGCGGCAAGCTATAAGCTGGAACGTCGGTTAGTGGCGGTGAAGGCCTGCCGAAGTGTCCAGAAAAAAGACATGGTTCATAACGCCTATCAACCGGTTATGGAAGTGGATCCGGAAACATACGAAGTACGCGCAGATGGTGAGTTGCTCACTTGTGAACCAGCAGATGTTTTGCCCCTCGCTCAGCGCTACTTTCTGTTTTGACGTTAGCGCGACTCTTCCCCTTTAAATAGAATCTGAATATGTTAGAAGCTTTTGAAAAACTGCAGAATGCCACTGAATGTGATTTTGAGGTGGTGGTAAATTACGAAGCGCGGAAAAAAAGCCGTCACAAAGCGGTAACCACCTGTGGTACGCATTTGGGCTGGTTTCTTGAGCGGGGTCATGTACTTGAGCATGGAGAGTTCTTAAAGTGTTCCAATGGAAAAGTTGTACGCGTCACGGCGGCAGATGAGTCGGTGAGTGACGTGAGCACTAGCAATGCTTTACAGCTAACGCGTGCCGCTTATCACTTGGGCAATCGCCATGTACCGTTGCAGGTGGGTGAGGGTTTTCTACGTTATCAACACGACCATGTGCTGGATGACATGGTGCGGGGGCTGGGTTTGGCGGTAAGTCATGCCACTAAACCGTTTCACCCGGAGAATGGTGCTTATCACGGTGGCGGTGGAGCCCACCACCATAAGCATTAACGGTGATTCGATCTTATCCATTTTTAAGGCTCATCAAACGTATTGATGTTTGGGTAGAACCGAATGAATGACTTGAATGATTAACCATCACTTAGGCCCTGATGTATGAGTAATACTGCCTTACTAAAACTATTACAACTGGTTAGCCCTGCACTCCCGGTGGGTGCTTACGCGTACTCCCAAGGCCAGGAATTCGCTGTAGACGACGGTTGGTTAAGCGCTGAAGGTGAATTAAGCAAGTGGATAGGTGGTTTACTGCAGTACAGTGTGGGGCAGCTGGATTTACCGGTATTAAAGCGGCTTTATAGGGCTTGGAATAGTCGCGATTTGGACGAAGTGAATCAGTGGAATAGCTTTATTCGCGCTAACCGAGAGACGCGAGAGCTGTTGTTGGAAGATGAGCAGCTGGGTCAAGCACTGCAGCGTTTGTTGGTATCCTTAGAGTTAGAGTCGGCACAGTTCGAACTGAATGGGCCGTGCAGTTTTGTGAGTCAATTTGCCCTAGCTGGGGTGCGCTGGCATATTCCGTGCGAGGAGTTGATGCAAGGCTTTGCATGGAGTTGGCTCGAAAATCAGGTAGCAGCCGCAACAAAAACAGTGCCTTTGGGGCAAACCCATGCTCAACGCCTGCTCAGCGAATTATTAGTGTTGATTCCTGATGTGTGCGCTAGGGCCATGCAGCTTGACGACGAAGAATTGGGTGTGGGTCTACCGGCACTAGCGATAGCCTCTTCCAAGCATGAGCGTCAGTATTCACGCCTATTTCGTTCATAGGGAGTTGTATAGCTATGCTTTTCCCGAAAAGATTTTGCCAAAAAAGTGCACAAGGTATTGAGCACATAATAAAACAACATACGTGACACAGGATATTATGACAACACAAAAACCCGCATTAAGATTAGGCATTGGTGGCCCAGTAGGCTCTGGTAAAACTGCACTGGTAAAAACCCTGTGCGCCATCCTAAAAGATACATACGAACTTGCCGTGATCACCAATGACATTTACACCCGTGAAGATGCCGAGTTTCTTCTGCGCCATGAAGTATTGGAGCAAAATCGTATTATGGGGGTGGAGACGGGTGGCTGCCCTCACACGGCGATTCGTGAAGATGCTTCCATGAATTTATCGGCGGTTGCAGAACTGCAAAATCGCTTTAGCGACTTGGATATTATTTTAATTGAAAGTGGCGGCGATAATCTCGCCGCTACCTTTAGCCCGGAGCTCTCCGATTTAACCTTGTACGTTATTGATGTCTCCGCTGGTGATAAAATTCCGCGCAAGGGTGGGCCGGGCATTACCAAAAGTGATTTGCTTATTATCAATAAAATTGATTTGGCTCCAATGGTTGGGGCGGACTTGGGTGTTATGGATAGCGACGCAAGAAAAATGCGTGGAGATAAGCCCTTTGTCTTTTCCAACTTAAAAAACAACACTGGCGTAGAAGCCATTGTAGCGTTTATAGAGCAGCAAGGTATGCTGTCTGCCCAATAAGCACAGCGCCTAAACGGGAGTATGTTCATGGAAACCGCCGCACTTACCAGCTTCCTATTTATGGGTTTGGCGCTCGGTTTAGTGCATGCCTTCGACCCGGACCACATTGCTGCTGTTGGCGGTTTAAGTGTTGGTGAGCACAGCCAGCAAGGTTGTTTACGTTTTGGCGTGCAGTGGTCCCTCGGTCATGGTTCGGCGTTATTGCTTATTGCCAGTTTTGTTTTTCTAGCGGGTAATAGTATTCCAGAACAGCTCAGCGTGATTGCTGAGCGCAGCGTGGCGGTTGTACTTATTGTAATTGGCTTGCTAGCGTTTTGGCGTATATTGCGTTCCGAGCCTGCACAGCACTATCAGAAAAAACATCGCTTTGGCGCCCCCCTTGTGGGCTTACTGCATGGTACAGCAGGTTCTGCGCCGCTATTGGCTCTCATTCCTATTTCCCAAATTACACAACCTATTATCGGGCTTGTTTATGTGCTGTTTTTTAGTGCAGGTGTCATCCTTGCAATGACCACATTGGGTGGTGTGTTTGCCCATTCTATGCGCATGCTACAGCGCTCACATCAGTCCTTTCATGCACTCATTCAGGGTTTTATGGCGGCATTTTCCCTGTTATTGGGTCTATATCTTGCTTTTGCCTGAGTACAGCTTTTTCTTGCACCAAAATAGGATCACCCTCAGAAAACCTTTCCCAAAATGCATGCTTATGGTGCCGGCTTCCTCGTTTTGTTTACCGGTTAATCATGTCTGCGCCAGTGCCGCTATAAAATATCGTTATTTTTCAATATCTTAAAAGACAGTAGTGGTGCCAGCAACCGAATTCTAGAAGTTGGCATTAAAACTGCGTTGTGTCTCCTCGCTTTATCTGTCCGGGACTAAAAAAACTAACCCAACACTACGTACTCTTCGGAGGAGACATTATGAAACATATTATTAAAAAAGCCGGTATGACCTTGGGGGCCGCCGCGCTGTGTTTTGGCGCCGCTACTGCCAATGCAGCCGATACCATTAAGGTCGGTGTATTGCATTCGCTATCGGGTACCATGGCGATTAGTGAAACCACGCTAAAAGATACCGTGTTAATGATGGTTGAAGAGCAAAACGCCAAAGGCGGGTTGCTCGGAAAGAAATTAGAGGCTGTTGTTGTTGACCCCGCCTCTAACTGGCCACTGTTTGCAGAAAAAACCAAAGAGCTTTTGGAAAAAGAAAAAGTTGATGTGATTTTTGGTTGTTGGACCTCGGTATCACGCAAATCTGTTTTGCCAGTTATAGAAGAGTTAAATGGTCTGTTGTTTTACCCTGTTCAGTATGAAGGTGAAGAGTCATCAAAAAATGTTTTCTACACGGGGGCAGCGCCGAACCAGCAAGCGATTCCGGCTGTTGACTATTTAATGAGTGAAGATGGGGGAGACGTTAAGCGTTGGGTGCTTGAAGGCACTGACTATGTTTATCCGCGAACCACAAACAAAATTCTTGAGCAATACCTGTTAAGCAAGGGCGTTGCTGCTGCCGATATTTCCATTAACTACACACCTTTCGGCCATTCAGATTGGCAAACGCGGGTTGCAGAAATTAAAAAGTTTGGCTCCGCCGGGAAGAAAACTGCCGTTGTTTCTACCATTAATGGAGATGCCAACGTACCTTTCTATAAAGAACTGGGTAACGCGGGTATCTCTGCGGAAGACATTCCCGTTGTGGCCTTTTCTGTTGGTGAAGAAGAACTATCTGGTTTTGATACTAAGCCTTTGGTTGGTCACTTAGCCGCGTGGAACTACTTTATGAGTGTTGACGACAAAGCTAACGATGCCTTTATTGCTAAATGGCACAAATTTATTGGCGATAAAAAGCGTGTTACCAACGACCCCATGGAAGCAACCTATATTGGCTTCAGCGCTTGGGCGAAAGCGGTTGAAAAAGCCAAAACTACCGAAGTTGATAAGGTACGTACTGCCATGTATGGCATTCAGGTCCCTAATTTAACGGGCGGTATTGCCGAAGTACTCCCCAATCATCACTTCACTAAACCGGTATTGATTGGTGAAATTCAGGAAGACGGCCAGTTTGAAACCGTCTGGTCTACCGATGCTGAAGTTGCTGGCGATGCGTGGACTGACTTCCTAGTTGAATCAGCAAAAATTGAAGCTGATTGGCAGAACCCAAAAATCAATTGCGGTAACTACAATACCGAAACCAAAAAATGCTCGGGCCAAAACTACTAAGTAGCGCCTTCGCTTTCTATTACGATCAAAGCGGTCATGCAGTAAAACCCGATTAATAAGTACTTGGGTTTTACTGTTGTCGACTGCGAATAGTAAAGGCGTCCCCGCCCCCTATACGACATCGATAGGGGACCTTCCGGCTAATCTGAATTTCACGGGTGCAAAGAAGCAGATACTAACGCCGATTAAACTACAAGCAAACTGCGGAACAACAATGAAAGCTAAAATTATAACCGCTCTACTCTTGCTTGCTTCTTGTTTTACACTGGTACTTGTTTCACCAGCGCTTGCGAATACCTCTACAAGCGCGGAGGCCGAAATTGTTTCTAACGGCGAGCAAGAGGCAATACAAACCACTGTAACAAAAGTCAAACAGCAAGCGTCGTTTGAAGCGCTCGTCGGCGATTTGTCGGCAAGCTCATTTAGTAAAAAATCCACGGCGGTTGAGGCCTTATCGTCACTCAAAGACATACGTGTTTTGCCAGTATTGAAAATCATGGCAGAGGGAAACCTATACTATCAAAAAAGTGACAAAGCGATTGTTACTGTGTCCAAAGTTGAAGACGAATTAGCCCTAACCGCCGTAATTGGTGGTGCCTCTTTGGGTATTGTGGGCAAGCGTGCTGTTAAAAAAGTGACCATTAATAATAAATTACGCAATAAATTACGATCGGCAATTGCGGTATTGGAGTTAACGGCTGACGACCGAAAGATACGGTTGAATTCTGCCCGCAACCTTATCAAATCACCCGATGACGATCTGCGTCAACTGCTGGTTGATACCGCAAAAAATGAAAAAAGCCAAGGGGTAAAGCACTTACTTGAAGTGGCCATTGCGCGTATTGACATTAAAGCCCTCGATAAGGAGCAGCGTATGTCAGCGGTGAGAAAGCTCGGTACTGCGGTAGAGCCAGAAGCCGTTGCGATACTGAACTCGCTGGTGGAAAAAAATGCGCAGGGTGAATATTTGGAAGCTGATGCAGACATTACCGCGCTAGCAGAAAAAAAACTCAAGTCCGTTAATACCAAGCTGGGCTTTTTTAAATTTTCAGAGAACCTGCTGTTTGGTTTGAGCCTAGGCTCTGTGCTGCTGCTGGCGGCGATTGGCCTCGCCATTACCTTTGGGGTTATGGGGGTTATTAATATGGCTCACGGTGAAATGATTATGCTAGGTGCGTATACCACCTTTGCCGTACAGCAGATTTTTCCGGAGTTGTTACATGTTTCTCTGTTGATTGCGATACCCGCAGCTTTTTTGGTGAGCGGCTCCGCTGGCGTGCTGATCGAGCGCTTGGTGATTCGTCACTTGTATGGCCGACCTTTAGATACTCTCCTTGCGACTTTTGGCATCAGTTTGATATTACAGCAAGCGGTTCGCAGTTACCGCGCCAATAACGTGCCTGTGATTACCCCGGAATGGATGAGTGGCTCGTGGATGATGAATGGCGCAATGTCGGTTACCTTCAACCGTATCTACATTCTTTTGTTCGCCCTATTGGTATTGGCCGTGCTCGCGTTGTTATTGCGCAAGACTTTGGTCGGTTTGCAGATGCGAGCGGTTACCCAAAACCGACCCATGGCGACTTCTATGGGTATTCGATCAAGCTGGGTTGATGCCCTTACCTTTGGCTTGGGTTCTGGTATTGCCGGTATCGCCGGCGTTGCCTTAAGCCAAATTACCAACGTAGGGCCAAATTTGGGCCAAGCCTATATTATCGATTCGTTCATGGTGGTGGTGTTTGGTGGTGTTGGCAATCTAATGGGCACCTTTGTAGGTGCTATGAGCCTAGGTATTGTCAACAAATTTTTAGAACCGGTAACGGGTGCGGTAATCGGAAAAATTATTGTGCTGGTGTTTATTATCTTGTTTATTCAGTGGCGGCCGCGTGGACTATTTGCGCTTAAAGGCCGGTTTGTGGAGGATTAATCATGTTGAAACATTCTGTGCTCTACACGCTGATCATGAATGACAAGGTGGGTCGCTATGTATTAGCGGTGCTATTCGTAACCGCCTTCTTGGTACCGTTTTTAAACTTGGTAATGCCGGAGGGTTCATTTTTTCACGTGCCTACCTACACCGTAACCCTGTTAGGGAAATACCTTTGTTATGCCCTTTTGGCGCTGGCCTTAGATTTGGTCTGGGGTTATTGCGGCATATTGAGCCTAGGACACGGTGCATTTTTTGCCCTTGGAGGCTATGCCATGGGTATGTATCTTATGCGGCAGATTGGTGACCGAGGGGTTTACGGTAACCCCGAGCTGCCAGATTTTATGGTGTTTCTCAATTGGGAAAAGCTACCGTGGTATTGGCAAGGCTTCGACAGCTTTGGCTTTGCGATGCTTATGGTGGTTGTGGTGCCAGGCATACTCGCTTTTGTATTCGGCTGGTTGGCCTTTCGCTCTCGAGTTACCGGTGTGTACCTTTCGATTATTACTCAGGCGTTAACGTTCGCTTTAATGCAGGCCTTTTTTCTTAATGACTTTGGCTTTGGGGGGAACAATGGTCTCACCGACTTTAAAGAAATAGTAGGTTACACGGTGAGTGCGGATAGTACCCGCTTAACGCTATTTTTTATTTCCGCAATGTGTTTGATTGTTGCGTATATTGCGTGTCGATTTATTAGTGAAAGTAAATTTGGCCGGGTGTTAGTGTCAATACGCGACGCTGAAAGCCGAACGCGTTTTCTAGGCTATCGCGTTGAACACTACAAATTGTTTGTATTTGTATTCTCTGCCGCGCTGGCAGGTATTGCAGGTGCACTGTTTGTGCCGCAGGTGGGCATTATTAACCCTGGGGAATTCTCGCCGATCAACTCCATTGAAGTGGTGATATGGGTTGCCCTTGGCGGGCGAGGCACACTTTATGGCGCTATTATTGGGGCAATTGCGGTGAACTACGCAAAAACTTATTTTACGGGCGCCTTTCCAGAAATTTGGCTGTTTATGCTCGGAGGCTTGTTTGTAGTGGCAACTACCTACTTGCCAAAGGGTATGGTAGGCGTTGCAGAAGATTTCTTGGGAAAACGTAAAAACCGCAGTGCTGGCGCAGATGACCCATCGGCCGACACCAAACCCACCGATAGCAAACCTACTGAGGGCGCCGAGGCATGAAAGAGATTCGAGGGGTAAAGGCTAGCGAATTACCAACCAATGCTTCAGCGCAGGTTCGCAGTATTTTGTATTTGAACGGTGTAACCAAATCGTTTGATGGGTTTAAAGCGATAAATAATCTCTCTCTAGACATTGCGCCGGGCGAATTACGGGCCATTATCGGTCCTAATGGCGCTGGCAAAAGTACCATGATGGACATTATCACCGGTAAAACAAAACCGGATGAAGGCGAGGTACGCTTTAAAGATAATGTTGATCTCACCCGTCATGATGAAGCCGATATTGCCAATATGGGCATTGGCCGGAAATTCCAAAAACCGACCGTAATTGAAAGCCTTACAGTTTGGGACAATCTTGAATTGGCTCTGGCTGGCAACAGAGGGATTTGGCAAACCTTATTTAATACGCTTAGCGCAAAACAGGCTGAGCGTATTGACGAGGTTATTACGCTAATTGGCTTAAGCGAGAAAAAACATGCATTAGCCGAGAATCTCTCCCATGGTCAAAAGCAGTGGTTAGAAATTGGCATGTTGTTTATTCAAGAGCCAGAAGTGTTGCTGGTAGATGAGCCTGCCGGGGGGATGACTGATTATGAAACAATGGAAACGGCACGCTTATTAAAAGATATTGCTAAAAGTCATTCGGTAATAGTGGTTGAGCACGATATGGACTTTGTTCGTGCCCTCGACAGTAAGGTAACGGTGCTCCATGAAGGTAGCGTCTTGGCCGAAGGAAGCTTGGATAAAGTGTCTGCAGACCCTCGTGTTATTGAAGTGTATTTGGGACGCTAGAGCCGCCGTTTCACTTTCCTACTCGGGCTTAACCGCAAGAATAAAGAGAAGCTCATGTTAAACGCAAAAAATATCGATTTATACTATGGCGCCAGCCAAGCTTTACAAAACGTTAGTTTAGAAGCCCAAAAAGGCGAGATAACCTGTATTTTGGGGCGCAACGGGGTGGGGAAATCCAGCTTGATGCAGGCCGTTACGGGGCGCCACCCAGTTAAATCAGGTTCAGTGACTTGGAACGACAGGGATATCACCAAATTGTCGGCTGCCGATCGCGCGCGCTTGGGTATCGCCTATGTGCCGCAGGGACGACAAATTTTTTCGCAACTAACCGTTATGGAAAATATGAAAACCGGCTTTGCGGCACTGCCGCGTTCACAGCGAAAAATTAAACCCGAAATATTTGATCTCTTTCCGGTGTTACGGAAAATGACGCGGCGACGCGGCGGTGATCTAAGCGGTGGCCAACAACAACAGTTGTCCATTGCCCGTGCCTTGGTGATGCAGCCAAAACTGCTGATTCTCGATGAACCCACCGAAGGTATTCAGCCCTCCATCATTAAAGATATTCACAGCGTTATTAGCATTCTTCGGCAGCAAGGCGAAATGGCAATTTTATTGGTAGAACAGTATTTCGAGTTTGCTCGCGACCTCGGTGATAAATACGCGGTAATGGATCGCGGCGTGGTTACGCTGAGTGGTGATATTGCGTCGATGGATGAGACCGAGGTTCGAAAATTTCTAACGGTCTAGTGCGGGGTGAGTTAGAGGCCTATTGGTCTCTTGTCAGCGCTGTGATTACGTATGCTCTCGGTGTACTTCGGTGCAGATCCATTTGGTGTCACTTCACGGCACATCATTCTATTCCAGCCGCACGCATATATTGATTCGCCTTCATGGTGTGTTTATCTAGCGGCTGCCGCCCAGATGCTAGCGAGTACATGTCCTGCCATCTTACGTGAGCACTCAGCCGGTGAGTGCTTACGCAAGGGTGTAATAAATACTGTTAGTCTTGTGCGTGCGTCATTATGATGCGTTCACCCGGTGCACTACAATGGCTCCCGCACCATTATAGCGCTTTAGTCGCTAAAATCCACAAAAATTCGCGGACATAAAATCCCTAAGCTATTGAAATTTATAGACAATTAAAAGTTGGCGCAGTTAGTGCTAAAACAAGGCAAGCTCGTTCGTTTTGGTATGGGCCAAGCTCACAAAATTATTCGAAAACACTTTGGAGGAAACACATGAATACTTCTAAAAAACTTTTAGCAGGCGCGGTAGCTGCTTCTTTGGCCCTTTCTGCCATGGCTCCGGTCGCCAATGCAGAGGTTGCAGGTTCTGTTGGGGTTGCCAGCAGCTACTTATGGCGTGGTATAGACCTTGGTGCTGGCGCCGGTACACCTGCCGTTTCAGGTGACCTTGGCTATAGCAATTCAGGGTTTTATACGGGTATTTGGGCCAGTTCTGGTGATTATACCAACGGTACAGAATACGATCTTTATCTTGGCTACGGTAACGAAGTAGGTGATTTTTCTTACGATGTTAGCTTGTGGTCTTATCAATACCCGACCTTGGCTGATAACCCTGCTACACCAGACATGGAAGAGTCTCCCGGTATTGGTGATTTGATGGAAGCTGTTGTTGCCTTGGGTTATGGCCCGGTAACGGCAACTTATTATCACGGCTTGCAAGACCTTGAAGAATACTGGTACGCAACATTGGATGCTAGTTTTGGTGCCTTCAATGTTAAGTATGGTCAGCATGAAGATGACCTTTCTCACATCGACCTTTCTTATGGTTACAACGACAACCTGTCTTTCACTTTGAGCCAGGTTATTGATAACGTCGACGACAGTTATGACGATGATTTGAACTTCGTTGTTTCCTACAGTTTGCCTATCGAATAAGTCGTTTTTTCAAGCCGTTGGCTACTTCTTTACGGGAGCGCCAACGGTGCTTGAATTCCAATAAAGCAGCACGTGCTGCATAACCCCTTTAAGGAGCAGTCCGATGAAATTAATAACTGCCGTAATCAAGCC